>Ga0067045_1027601_pt1 | contig 82858 bp, 61 predicted proteins | sample TerdegcTABiofilm_FD_59184 | JGI IMG/M metagenome (GOLD analysis project Ga0067045, IMG submission 59184) | Combined Assembly of (Gp0054472, Gp0054536) Wastewater bioreactor microbial communities from Singapore -Terephthalate degrading... | reverse complement strand
CCCTTGTATATCAATTTTATTCACCAAATTCATTATTTGTTTGAAAATCGGCTGTCCGACAAATTTTATTTCTGTATTTTTACCCATGTTGTATTAAGTTTTAGCAAAAACCAAATTACAACATTTGGGTCCCGAGAACTCGGGAGTTGGGGAGTACCCCTTTTCTTATTATTTTAGTCGGACACTACTGATAAAATATTTTAATTGAGAAATTCCTTTATTGATTAATAATTTCTTTGTATATGTTAATTATTTTAGAACCGATTAAGGATATTTCAAATTCTTTGAATCTTTCTTGTGCATTTTTAGATAAAGTTTCATAAATTTTCTTGTCAGATAATAGTTTATTGATAGAATTTGCTAAAGATACAGGATCTTTAGGGGGTACTATTAATCCTGTAATGTTATTTTTATTGACATAATTCACACCTGATCCAACAATATTAGTTGTAATTAAAGGTTTACCAAAAAATAAAGCCTCAACCAATACAAGTCCAAAAGCTTCATTTCTCGAAACAGAAGGCAAACATACCAAATCAGAATTTTTAATAAAAAGTGATATATTATCAATCCTGCCAGGTAAAAATACTTTTTCTTTCAAATTCATTTCTATTACTTTTTTATTTAACTTTTTGTATATTGGACCAGTTCCCACAATTATTATTTTAATATTTTCATTTAAGTATTTTGCAGATTCAATTAAATACTCAAAACCTTTATATTCAACAAATCTACCAATCGAAATTACTACTTTCTTGTCTTGCAAATTAGGTTTAATTTCATTATACCTGCAATTCTCATAATTAGAATTGGAAAGTCTGTTAATATTTAAACCTAAAGGAATAACAACGCTTTTAGCTTTATAATTATGTAACTGTTTTGAGCTTTCAAGATATTGTGGAGATGTGCAAATAATTATATTTGCTTTTTTCAATACCAAATTCTGGAATGGTTTATAGAATTTATATAAAATCTTCTGCTTAACTATATCAGAATGCCAATGTATTATTACTTTTTTCTTCGTAGTAAGTACTAATATTTCTGCAAGTGGATTTGGAGAATGAATATGAATTATATCATAATTTTGCTCAATTTTTTTAAATATTTTCACATAGTCATAAGAAATTAGAGCAGAGTTCATTTTAAAATTCAGCTTACTTGACAAACATTTAAAGCTTTTTAAATATAATTCATTTGTACAATCACCAAAACATAATAGATCTGCTTTTATACCATTTTTATTTAAATATTCGAGTAAATCATAGGAAAACAATTCTATTCCTCCCTCATGGGGTGGGCACAGCTTACCTAGATGCAAAACTCTCATAATGACGAGGATAATAAATTATTTTTGATTATCATCTAAAATTTCCTTTACATTATCTGCATAATTATGCCAATTAAAATTGGATTTTATTGAATTTATACTATTGTTACAAATATTGGTATACATATCTTCATTTCTTTCTAAGATTAAAAGTTTTTCAATAAAATTTTCTGGGGAATTGAAAGATACAATATTATACATATCAACAAATTTACAGGAAGTTGACATGTCAAGATCTGTAGTGAAAACAACTTTACCACATGCCATACCATTTAATATTTTTAACCTGATTCCACTTCCTATTATAGTTGGCGCTAAAACATATTTATATTTCATAATTTCTCTATCAATATCATTTACAAAACCAATATTTATTATATTATATATATTCCAGAACTTTTTTTTAATAATTTGATTTATCTTATCATCATTATTGCCTGTAATAAATAATTTAATATCTAAATCTTTTAAGATTTTACAATTAGGGCTCCAAATAGTTTTCATGAACCATTTAAAACTTATCAGATTTTGATAAGTAGACAAATTTGCAGGGTAAATGAACCCATTAATTAAGTTTGAATCATTTTTCTCTCTAATAATTTCGGGTACCTCATAACCATCATAAAGAAGTATAAAATTTTCTCTAAGATGTGGCTTTAAATCTATAGCAATCTGATAATCAAGGTCAGAAATAAAGAAAACTTTATCAAATAATCCCCAATATTTTCTTTCCATTCTTAATGTTTTTTTATATTGCCAGTTGGCAATAGTTTTAAAAATTGGATTTCTACTAAATTTAGTAAATTGCTCAACTAATTTGAATTCAATATTATGTTCACGTAAAAAGATTTTTACATCATTATTTTTTTTAAGTTCAATTGCATAATTACCCATGTGGGGAGATGAAACCCAGATAATTTTTATGTCTTCTTCTTTAATGATTTTGTTTAAAATAAATAATGCCCTTCTGGAAAAATATTTATCCCATTTAAAAGGTGTTCTTTTAAATGGATTTTTAATTAAGCTAAGTAAATCATTCTTCACAATTTTAATCGGATATACTGTAATATTAAAAAGTTTAAAATGTTCAGTAATTAAATTAATATCTTTTATACAATTGTTTTCATCAACTGGAAAAAACAAATAAATTTTAAAATATTTTGACAAATATTTCAAAGGGAAATAAATACCTATTTTCCCACCATCAATAGGGGGATATGGATTTTGTGGTGAAAGGAATAATAATTTATTACCTAGACTATTCATTTATTTTTAATGAACATGCTTTCAATAAAAGCAATAGGCAGCCAAATTGAATAAAGTAGAGTATATTCACTACCAATTAAGAGTTGAATGAATAAAAATATTACTAGTAGATATAAGATATTCTTATTAATGACTTTATGGTCTAATTTCTTAATATAATGAAAAGTAAAAAAAAATACAAGTAAAATAAAAATTAATCCTATCCATCCATTTAACATTACCATTTGAGGAATTGTTGCTTTAGCTCCTATATTTGTCCCGGTAGAAATAATTGAAATAATTTCTGATGAGTTTAATTCAACTGAAAACGTCTTTTGAAAAAATATGTTTATTTTTTCAAAGGTTTTCATTAACACTTTTGGATAAAAATAGATATAAGAACCGTAACCAGTACCAAATGGGTAAAATAATAATATATAAAACATTGACATCAACCCGGTGAATCTTGTTGAGAATGAGGTAAAATTATTAATATCAATAATAATGCTAGGTAAAATAAGTTTGAAAATTATAAGAAAAATTGGAATAAGTAAAACTGAACAAATTAACATAACTCTTACTTTACTAAAATTTAATATTATAAGCAATAGAACAGCTGTTACTAGGCTAATTATTCCACCCTTTGATTTTATATTGAAAAATATAAATAAAAAGATCAGAACAAGAAAAAATTTATTCAGATAAGTAATTTTTTTATTAAAATATGTTGACAGAAATAATAAAGCAAAAATTGAAAAATTTAAAATAGCATGAGATGATTCACTATTAGTAAGCCTTAATCTATTATAAAAATATTTATCTGAATGGATAAAAAATGTTAACTCCGGTTTAAAATATTCAACAAAAGCAAATAAAATAAGAAAAATAACCACCATGTAAAATATTTTACTTATGATTATAATATCAAGTTTCATAATAAAATAAAATGTTAAATAGTAAACGCAGAAGTGCAGAAGTGTTAATGAAATATATGATTCAAAAAATTTGACAAGTAAATTAGTATTATAAAAATAAATGTTCCCCTTTCTTAAAATAATTAAAATTATAAAAATAAATATTGATGAAACAAAAGAGAAAATACAATACAAAAAGAAAATTTTGCTAATCTTCGATTCAAAAAAGTTCAATTTAAAATTATTGATTATTAAAATTATAATAAATAATAAAGGAGCTATAAAAATCATTAAAGAATGAGTAACAGTCTTATTTGCAATAGGTAAATCTGTAAAGATCATTCCTATAAGAAGAATTACAAAAAAAACGGGATAGAATATTTTGTTGCTTAAATCCATAAAAAACATTTTTTACCAATCCTAATTTTCTCTTTTCTCCTTTTAAACTGCATTACCCTTCAGCCGTATACATGATTTTGTGTCCATAAGTTAAAAATATGATATTAGTTATATACTCTTTCGAAAACAACTATACTGTAAAAAATTAATTCAAGGCTCCTGAGGAACTGCTAATCATGCACTTTGGCCTTTGTGGTTTTTATAAACCGTCAAATCGATTTGCATCTGTCAGCATGTTTATTTTTAATCAACCTTTCTTCATGCTGTGTCCCCCGGGATTACGTCCAACTCTTTTAATATATCACTAAACAATCGCACATTAGTGGAATCAATTAAAAGTATTGCTTTTAATGTCAAACCAAATATTCGGCTGTCCGACAACTTTTTATTCTGTAATTTTTACCCATTAAGTCCTTGGTTTTTTCACAAATTAAAGTACAACAATTTGGGGAAAAAATTTAGGACGTACCCCTTCTTTATTTTTATTATTTTATTCGGACATTAGCGATATAATATATTTCTATCTTTTCATTTATGCTAAAGCATTTAATTCTGAATATACTATTTTAAGTTTCTCAATAATTTTCGAATATGTATAATATTCGGAAATGAATTTAACATATTCTTCATTAAAATATGACAATTTATCAGCCTTTAATATTGCATTCTTAATAGAATTTTTATTGTTTGGATCACAATAAATAGCATTTCCATCAAAATACTCTAATACAGGTTTGCAAATTCCCACAATTATATTCTTACCATAACTCATAGCTTCTAAATTTGATATACCGGGAGTTTCAATAAAACTTGGCAAAATATGATAACAACAATTTAAATAAGCACTTTTTAAAAAATTTAAATCCCTTTCTCTATCTATATATTTGATATGCAATATTTTGTCTTTGTTTTCTTCTAATAAATTTTGTGCTTTTTTAAAATTTTCTATTCTGCTGAATCTATAATCTCCAACAATAACTAGTTTTTTGTTAATTTTATTATAAACATCTAAAAAAGAATCTATCATTAACAAACTGTTCTTTCTCTCATCTAACATGCCAACACTTAAAATATATTCGTATGTATTTAGCTTATATTTTTCCAAGAATATTTTTGATTCAGCATTTTCAATGTCATTAAAATTATTTTCAATTGCATTGTATATAACATGTACTTTTGCTTTAGATGTTATCTTTTTTAAAATATATTCTTTTTCAGCATTGCTATTTACAATTACTGCATCAGAATTCTCAATTTCAAATTTGACATTTTTGTAAAAATTCGGGACAGGAAATAGGTCCAATAAAAAATAAGGTAATCTACTGAATCTAAAATCATTTTCATGATATATAGTAGGCGATTGTAAAATTTTTTTACCTTTTTGTTTAACTTGTTTAAACAAATTCCTGAAATTCGAATGTCCAAAAAAATGAACAAGCGATATATCCTGTAAAAAATTCTTATCCCACCAATCTATTAATTTAATTTTTATATTTTCATTATTTTCTAAAAATTTCTTATATAAAAGCATTTGAACTTCTTTTCCTCCGTATCCTATACTAAAAGGATAATCATTTATGTATGCAACTTTTATCATTGATTTTCCTCCATTAGAATTTTAATAATCTTTTTACTACTCTTCCCATCTCCATATGGATTAACTGCTTTCCCCATTTTTTCATATTCATGCCTATTATCCATTAAATTTTTAACTCCTCTTAGTATATTAACTTTTTTAGTTCCTATAAGTATGGCCGTTCCAGCTTCGATTCCTTCAGTACGTTCCGTCACCTCTCTCAAAACTAAAACAGGTTTCCCCAAAGATGGCGCTTCTTCTTGAATTCCTCCAGAATCTGTAAGCACAATATAACTTTTGCTCATCAACCATATAAAATTCGAATAATTTAATGGCTCTATTACATGTATTCTTTTATGACCTTTTAATATATCATTTACAGGTTTTCTTACATTTGGATTTAAATGAACGGGATAAACTATCTCAACATTTTCATATTCGTCAGCTAATTCTTTTATAGCATAACATATGTTTATTAAAGGATTTCCAAAACTCTCTCTTCTATGTACTGTTACTAGAATAATTTTTTTGGAAAAATCTATAAAATCAAAAAATTTATAATACTTATCTTCTCCTTCGTTTTTAATAATTTCTAATCCTAATAATAAAGCATCAATAACTGTATTACCGACAACGTAAACATTTTTTCTTATATTCTCTTTGTATAAATTATCCCTAGCTTTTTCAGTAGGGACAAAATGATAATCTGCCAAATGGCCGACTAATATTCTATTTATTTCCTCAGGAAATGGTGAAAATTTATTATGACTTCTAAGTCCAGCTTCTATGTGAGAAACTTTAATATTTTCATAAAATCCTGCCAATGCTCCAACAAAAGCAGTTGTTGTATCACCTTGAACAAAAATAAAATCGGGCTTTTCATTTTTAATAATTTTTTCTAAGGCTCTAAGAATATTAGATGTTATATCAAATAATGATTGATCATACTTCATAAGATTTAGATCATAATTTGGTTTTATTCCAAAAAAATTTAATACTTGATCTAACATTTCTCTATGCTGAGCAGTAATACAAATTTTAACCTCAAATGAAGTCTCTTTTTTAAATTCATTAATTACTGGTGCAATCTTAATTGCTTCTGGTCTTGTTCCAAAAATAAATAGTATTTTTTTCATTTATTTTCTCCATTAAAAACATACATAATTTGTCTTCTTTGGTAAACTATTGGTCTTCCAAGAATAAATCTGGCTATATTTTTAATATATATATTAAATATTAAATCAATACCAAAATGACTCCATCCTTCACATAAAAAGATTTTCTTATCTACTGGTCTAAATTCATCAAAGTAATTAATATTATATATCCTTAAATGCTCACTACACAAAGGCCTTTCTAAATAAGGAACGGTAACGTACAATTTTTTACATTTTTTTAACAGTTTTTTTACGGTACGCTTATCATCTTCAATGTGTTCTAGGACATTAGAACATATTATTATATCGGAGTACAAAACACCATCAACATCTGATACATAATAATCAGCTATAGTTCCATATTTTTTTTTGCAAAGTTCTATAGCCTTTTCACTAAAATCTATGCCTATTAATTTTGCTTTGGGAAAATATTTTTTGTAGATAGGGAATGCATCACCCGCTCCGCATCCAAAATCAGTTATAATCCCTTCAAAATTTTTATCTATATCAAAATAACGAATTTGACACTCTGCAAAAGACTTAGTTTGATTATACCCCATTTTTTTTTCCCAATCACCACTCCCAAATCTATAATTCCAATATTCTTTTGAATTGATTTTCATTTTAAACTCCTCTTTAAATTAATTTTACTGTCATTTCATCCCATTAAAATACATTTAGCTTTTATTATTATTTCATCTACTATCTTCTTAGGAAGCCTGTTGCTGAAAAATTTCGTTACTTAGGGTAAAAGTTATATGTTTATCCTGTTCAGATGTATCTCTTAGAAATTATTTCTCCTTAATATCAGGAGAATCTTTAAAACTTTAACTGGTTTTATAAAAATTTTGTGCTCTCTTTAATTCTATCTGTTTGCGAAAACTTTCAAACTCACCATATAATAAAAATGGCGATTTGTATTGTAAATATTTTATCATTACCCCAAAGCTATCGGGATAGAAATTAATCAACATGTTATACTGTTATTTTGGATACACTAAAGATATTTTTGAAATTCTTTTTTATATAAAATACCAGCATTAACATTAAAAAAAGCTCAGATATAGCTCTTGAAATAGCAGCACCATTTTCTCTAAAAAATATAACCAACGGAATAACTATACATAAATTAAATAAGGCAGTAAAAACCATAGAATTACTAAACAAACTACTTTTATTAAAATTTACTAATATATGGACTCCTAATATTGTTGATATGCATGACATTAATGGAATAAAACTCATTATGATAAATGGATTTACTGATTGAATGAAATTTTTTCCAAAAATAAAAGGTATTAATAACGGGCTCAATATATCAATAAGAGTCAAAATTATTGCATTTAACAAAGTACTATAGAGTAAGAGTTTCCATAATTTCTTAAGTGCATAAGATGGATTTATTTGTAATTCTTTTGATATATATGGAAAAAAAGAGTTTAACATAGGTGTTTGTAACGCAGTCAAAATACCTATAATTTTAGCAGATAAACTGTACACAGCTACAGTTGAGTTGTCATGAAAAATTCCTAATATTACTATATTAGTCTCATTAAATAAAGGAATCGATGCTGTTGATAAAAATAATGGAAAACCTTCTTTTAACTCTCTTTTAATAACATTTATACCTGAAATTTTAAACTTAATACCAAAATCCTTAAAAACAATACATAAAGCTATAATGCCAACAATAGCAAAGCCCAATGAATTTAAAAGTGGCACATAAATGTAGTGAGTAACATTTTTAATAAATATAAATATTGCAATAGTAAATATTAATTTTGCAATAATATTTAATACTGTTATATATTTCATTCTCTCAATACCCTGAAAAAACCAAATAGGAAATAGTACCTGGCCCAAAATAACACTTAAGGAAATATAATATAATACCCAATCGGAGCGGAATTTAGAAAAAGAAAAAATAATAACTGAAATCAATAAAAATGATATTAAGAACAAACCTAACTTAATAACTATTACAGCACTGAATATTTCTGATAATTTTTCTTTATTATCCCGATGAATTGAGATCTCCCTCGTTGCAGAAAGATTAAATCCATAATCTGTTATAATCACAAAATATTGTACAAACGCCTGAGAAAAAGCTATCAGCCCAAATTTATCCGGTCCGAGAACTCTTACCAGATATGGTAAGGTGATTAACGGTAATAAATAATTTGCAGCCTGTAATAATGAAAGGGAAACAAAATTTGAAAATAACCTTTTATTATCAGTGCTTGTATTTTTATACTTATTAATACTTTTTGTAATAAGCCCTGACAAAACTATATTATATTTTATCCCTATTTTACCTTAAATTCATTTTTTAAAATCCGGTCCTACTCCCCCACACTCCCGCCCCGTCAGTCACATTAGGAAAATTTTAAGTGACTAACAATGAGGCTGTTATCATATTTAAAGAATTCAGCAATGAATCCCACCATTGCTGAATTCTTTCTTCATCCGGTCAATTCCGAAAAACCCGACACGGATAAATTTATATGTACATAATATAATAATATACCACCCAAAACTTGTAAATGAAATGTTACTTTCTTAACGAACCAAGCCCATTTTTATTATTAAATCACCCTCCCATCATTGTTCATCTATTTACCAGTTATTTAACCCCCATACCTTATATATTGCAGACCTGTATATTCTATTCATTCTACTCATACTATTTATTCCAATAACCAAATCAGCCTTTGTTAAAATAACCTGAATTAACCAATAACCTTTTCCCGGTTATTTAAACAAAAGCAAATTTAAAATTTCTTAATCATATTTTAATGTCCGGAACTAATTTAAATTTTCAACAAAATGTTGAAACATCATTAAATCTTCTATCCAGGTGATTTTTAAAATCGTAATACGTTATATCACAACCATGATAGTTACTATTACCCCGGGATCAATTAAGCAAATAAATTATTCACTATAAGACAGATAAGTCTTATATACAATTAATGATTCCCCCGGGATTAGAAAAGAATATTTCCACTTAAAGGTTTACGAAGTAATCCGGATTATGAATTTTTAATGAACCAGTTTATTGTTTCTCTCATTCCTTCTTTGATATAATGGGTTGGCCTGTATCCAAGCGACTTCGATGCTTTTCCGATTGATGCAAGCGAATGCCTGATGTCTCCCTTTCTTTCAGGTCCGTAAACAGGATCTATTTTCAAAACTTCTTTATCATACCTGCCAAGTTCTTCCCTGATTATCTCAAACATCCTGTTTATAGTGGTACTTTCACCACATGCAACATTATATACCTTATTCAATGCCTCAATTTTATCTACAACTGCTGCCAGATGATTTGCCTGAATAACATTCTCGACATAGGTAAAATCACGCGAAATGGTTCCGTCACCATTTATTACAGGCCTCTCATGCCGCATAAGCTGAAGAATAAATTTTGGTATCACGGCGGCATAGGCTCCTTCCGGATCCTGCTTCGGTCCGAATACATTAAAATAACGCAACCCTATAACTTCTAATCCATAAACCGAGGCAAACACCCCGGCAAAGAGCTCATCGGTATACTTTGTTACTGCATAAGGCGAAAGAGGTTTTCCAATCTTCTCCTCAACCTTTGGTAAATCAGTATTGTCACCATATGTTGAGGAACTGGCAGCATAGATGAATCTGCTAACCCCCGCTTCCTTTGAAGCAAATAACATTTTTACAAATCCTCCCACATTAACATCTGCCGCAGTTACCGGATCAGCTATTGACCGGGGTACTGAACCAAGAGCCGCCTGATGAAAAACTATATCAATTCCCTTTACTGCTTCAATGCACGCTTGCAAATCCCTTATATCGCCTTCAATGAGCCGGAAATTTTTATTGCCGAGAAATTCTTCTATGTTTTTTCGCTTCCCCGTTGAAAAATTATCGAGACAAACAACATAATTGCCTTCAGCCAGCAATGATGCCACGAGATTGGAACCAATAAAACCTGCTCCGCCGGTGACAAGAACTTTTTTGCCTCTTAATTTTTTATACATAAAATGGTTGTTAACAAAACCTTATGATTCAAACATCATCAGAATTTCCTTCAAAATAAATTCCGCCGTTTTTCCATCACCGTAGAAAGCAGGAAATTCAAGCTTTGCAGCTTTATTGAGGTAAAAATTAAATGCTGCGGTGATAAGTGCGGGATCGGCGTCGGCAAGCATGACCGTCCCGTTTTTTACAAGTTCCACCCATTCGGTCTCTTTTCTAAGCACTATACAGGGCTTCCTGAAAAAATGAGATTCTTTCTGCACTCCTCCGGAATCCGTTATTATCAGCCGCGATGTCATTTCTAAAAACGTCATTTCAAGATAAGACACCGGAGGAATCAAGCGAATGTATTTACTTTTATACAGTCTGGTATTTAAATCCTCGAGATTGTTTTTAAGGGAAAGGGTCGTCCTGGGATGAAGAGGCATTACAAAAGGTATTTTTGTCTGTTCTGCAAGAGAAAGCATGGTTGTAAGAATAGTATTCAACCTAAGAATATCATCCGTATTAATATCTCTGTGTATTGTCACCAGAATAAACCCATCCCTTTCTATATTGAGTTTCTGAAGCATGTACGATTTTTTCTTTTCAGCAAGTGAAGAAAAGAAAAGAGAATTGTCGTACATAATATCACCCGTGAGGTAAATTTTCGGATTATTAATATTGTAAGGAGGGCTGTTTTCGGGTCGGAAACCTTCGGCTATAAGGTTTTTAAATGCAGCATTTGTGGGAGCAAAAAGAAGTGTGGATGCGTGGTCACTCATTATGCGGTTGATCTCTTCGGGCATTAATTTATTGAATGAGCGGAGCCCGGCTTCCACGTGTATAACCGGAAAATGCTGCTTTACTGCCGCAAGCGCACCGGCCAGTGTTGAATTGGTATCACCATAAATGATTAGGCACTCGGGACGTTCGGTAAGTAAAACTTCTTCTATTCCGGTTATCATCAGTGCGGTTTGCTTGCCGTGGCGGGCGGAACCGACACCCAAATTATAATCAGGTTTCGGAATTTCAAGCTCATCAAAAAAAACCTGCGAAAGCTCCCTGTCATAATGCTGACCAGTATGAACAATAACTTCCTTTATCTTTGATGAGAACTTGTTTTTGATTGCTCTGCTGATTGCTGATGCTTTGATAATCTGAGGCCTGGCTCCTACAAGACTGATTATTTTTATTTTGTTCATTAAAATTATTCTTTAAAAGCTGTCCAAATTTAGACTTTTAAATAATTAAATCAACAAAAAAGATATTCATTCAATCAACAGTACAACACTTCAATTAATCATCAGAATTTAATGTATCTGTCTGATTTGAAGTCACATTTGCTTATTTTGCATAATTAACAGCCCTTGTTTCCCTGATAACTGTAATTTTTATCTGACCCGGATATGTCATGTCGGATTGTATCCTGCGTGCAATCTCGTATGAGAGATTTTCCACATCCTTGTCGGTTGTTTTGTCAGCGCCGACAATCACTCTAAGTTCTCTTCCTGCCTGTATAGCGTATGTTTTAGTAACACCAGGATACTGAAGGGCAAGCGACTCAAGTTCCTTGAGGCGTTTGATATATGATTCGACCACCTCCCTGCGAGCTCCGGGACGTGCACCTGAAATTGCATCGCACACCTGGACTATCGGTGCAATAAGTGTGGTCATTTCTATTTCTTCATGATGTGCTCCTATTGCATTACATACTTCAGGTTTCTCCTTGTATTTTTCTGCCAGACGCATACCAAGTATTGCATGCGGAAGTTCCGGTTCATCATCAGGAACTTTTCCTATATCGTGCAGCAGGCCCGCTCTTTTTGCAAGTTTGGGATTGAGTCCAAGTTCGGCAGCCATAATGGCACTGAGGTTGGCAACTTCTCTTGAGTGCATCAGCAGGTTCTGACCATATGACGACCTGTACTTCATTTTGCCAATGAGTCTTATGAGTTCAGGATGCAGACCATGGATACCAAGGTCTATTGCCGTTCTCTTTCCGACCTCAAGTATTTCATCCTCAACCTGCTTACGGGTTTTTTCCACTATTTCCTCTATCCTTGCCGGATGAATTCTGCCGTCAGTAACAAGCTGATGGAGTGCCAGACGTGCTATCTCACGGCGGACAGGATCAAAAGCCGAAAGAACAATCGCTTCAGGTGTGTCATCAACAATTATCTCCACACCTGTTGCAGCTTCCAGAGCCCTTATGTTACGTCCTTCCCGTCCTATAATCCTGCCTTTCATCTCATCCGATTCGATGTGGAAAACCGTAACCGCATTTTCAATAGCATGCTCGGTTGCCACTCTCTGGATAGTCTGAATTACTATTCTCTTCGCTTCTTTGTTGGCTGTCATTTTCGCCTCATCAATAATCTCATTGATGTACGACATTGCCTCGGTTCTTGCTTCTTCCTTCAGTGATTCAATGAGCTGGTTTTTCGCCTCTTCGGCCGACAGGCCGGAGATTATCTCAAGTTTCTCGATCTGCTGGCGATGAAGCTTATCAAGTTCTTCAGATTTCTTCTCAACCAGTTCAAGCTGTGCCGTAAGGTTATCTCTTATAGCATCAACCTCGTTCTTTTTACGCTGAACTTCTTCAATTTTCTGATTAAGAGCAAGTTCTTTTTGTTTAAGCCGGTTTTCAGCCTGAATTAATTTATTGTTTTTCTCTGTGATGACCTTTTCATGCTCTGATTTCATCTGAAGGAAAAGTTCTTTTGCCTGAAGTATTTTTTCCTTCTTGATTACTTCTGCTTCCGATTCTGCTTCAGCAATTATTTTTTCTTTTCTTTTTCTTAAGAGTGTATGCCACAGCAGATAAGAAATCCCGAATCCTGCCAGCAGGCAGAACGAGGCTATTATTATTGTCAGCCCGTTAAAAGTATTTGTTGCTATTACTGTCATATCTGTAATTTTTTAGTTAACAAATAAAAACCCGCAAAGTTTCCTCAAGTTTTGATAAAACCCCATTTCTGTATGGATGGGGTTGCCAGCTTATCTCGAACTTCCACTGTCACGCTCCCGAAAATATTCGTTCATCGCGTGATCCCGTCCCCGTTTGCCCCGGCATTTACCGGGTATCGTGGCCGGGATGAGGCCTGTCCTGCATAAACTGAGCCTGACCCCAAAGTAAATAGTGTTGAGTTTCCAAAAATTATTGAAGAAACAATGCGGGTATTAGATAAATATTTTTATTTTAAAGAACGTCATTACTCTTTTTTTCCAGAACGGCATCAATTTTATTTGCCAGTTCGTTGAGGGCTCCGGGGAGAAAATCATTATTATGTTTTTCTTCTTCCTCAATAAGTTTTATTACAAACTGCAGGGCTGCCATCGCCAGAAAATCCTGAACATCCTTATCGGAATACCTCTGCTTATATTGCAGTACCTTCTCATTTATCATTCTGGCAGCCTTTCTGATTTTCTCCTCATCTTCCCTCTCAATTTTCAATGGATAATATCTGTCAGCTACATTAACCCTGATTGAAAGTTTATTATCATCCATTGCGATATTATCATTTATCCAAAAGAGCAATACATTTATCTATTTCCCGCACCAGTTCCGTAATCTTCTTTTTTGCTTCCAATCCATACTCACTTTCTCCAAGTAAAGCTCCTGTCAATTTTATAATTTCATATTTTTTTTCAAGTTCTTTTATCTCATTCTCACGCTCGCCGAGCACCCTCTCCAGCCTTTCAATCAGGGATTTCAGATTCTTATTCTCTTCTTCCAGAGCCTTAAATCTCTGTATTAATCCATCTATCTTATTATTAAGATTTTTTAATTCCTCATACCCCTGATTGGTCATAAAAAATCTTTTTACAAAGTTAATATTGTTAATGATATTTTCAAAAATTTTACAGAATTAGTTTGCAAAACAGCATTATTCCTTTAGTTTTGCGCGTCTGAAAGAGATTTTATAATGATTAAGTGGTATAAAATAAGTTTTCTACTTATAATATTCTATTTTACAAAAACATATGTCAATGCCCAGGAACTATTCAGGCCTCCGGTCGAAATACCTGTGTTTCTATCGGCAAATTTCTGTGAGCTGAGAACCGATCACTTTCATTCAGGAATTGACATTAAGACCAGAGGGACTACCGGACTGAAAGTCGTTGCCGCAGCAGACGGATACGCGTATCAGATTGTAGTTTCACCCACTGGTTTCGGCAAGGCAATATACCTGCGACATCATTCCGGATATTCAACAGTTTATGCCCATCTTGATTCCTTCAATCCCGAAATTGAAGAATATGTAAAAAAACATCAATATCAGAACAAAAGTTATTCGGTGCGCCTTTATCCTCCAAAAGAGAGATTTGTTTTCAAACAGGGAGATCTGATAGGCTATTCCGGCAATACAGGCAGTTCTGCCGGACCTCATCTTCATTTTGAAGTGAGAAAATCTGCAGGAGAAAAGCCGGTAAACCCGCTGATTTTTAATTTTGGAGTGGAAGATAATTTAAAGCCTCTCATTGAGAAACTTGTAATTTATCCGGCAACAAAATCAACCCGTATCAATGGCTCTAACAATAAGCTGGTAGTCAATACAACAGGCAGAAACGGTATATACAAACTCCCCGAAAACACAACAATCAGGATAAAAGGAACTGCAGGTTTCGGAATAAGCTGCCGTGACCTTATGAACAATACTTCCAACAAATTCGGAGTGAATTTTATTGAACTCACTATCGACAGCATACAATGGTTTATATGCGACATGAACGAGTTTGATTTCAACGAAACCCGTTATATAAATGCCCATATAGATTATGAATCAGCTGTCAGAAGCAATATCTGGATTCAAAAAACCTTCGTTCTTCCAAATGACAGGCTGAGTATGTACAGGCATTACATGAACAACGGATTATATGATTTCAATGACGGATTAACACACAAGATCAAAATAACTGTAAAAGACGGATACGGTAATACTTCAGTATTGAACTTTGAAGTCAGGGCGGACATTGTTCCGGAAACGAAAAATAATGACGTTACGGATGATATCAAAGGAGATTATACAATAATGCCCTACGGCAAAAGTAATACTTTCAAATCGGAAGGGATTATCATTACCATTCCGAGAGGCGCTCTTTATGACACATTGTATTTCAGATATTCAACGGAAAAGAGTAACCACATGTTTCTTTCTCCCGTTCACCGGGTGCATGACAGGTTTACCCCGGTTCACCGGGAATTCTCCCTTTCCTTACAACCCGACTCAATTCCTGCTGCGGGTCCATCTAAATTACTGATAGTCAGAATTGATGAAAAGAAAAATTTAATTCCCGCAGGGGGAACATATTACAATGGTTTCATCACAACCAGTGTTAACCAGTTTGGTAATTATGCAATAGCCATGGACACGGTTCCACCGCAGATAATTCCAATTAATTTTATGCAAAATTCAGATCTCACCCCGCTTAAAGAGATACGGATTAAAATAACAGATAATCTGTCGGGTATCAAAGAATATACAGGAATAATTGATGGTGAATGGGCACTTTTCGAATATGACCCCAAGAGGGATCTGATTTTCTATAAATTTGATGAGGAAAGAATTTCAAAAGGTTCAAAACATTCTCTTAACCTGACGGTTACAGACAACTGCGGGAATACTTCAGTTTTGAAACGTGATTTTTACTGGTAAATGGTTCAGGGTTCCAGGGTTCCAGAGTTCCAGAGTTCCAGAGTTCCAGGGTTTCAGGGTTTCAGAGTTTCAGGGTTTCAGAGTTTCAGGGTTTCAGAGTTTCAGGGTTTAGCTTAAAGAGTTACGCGTTTCGCGTTCCGCGTTCTGCGTGTGAAATTCAGCATGTTATTAGAATTCATGGGGCATTTTGGATTGCGGATTTCGGATTGCGGATTGCGGATTTATACCGTGTGTATTGCTCCCTATAAACCGACTGATTTCCAAAGGGTTTAGAACTAATAATTCAAATATTTTAATATAATGAAGAAGGATAAAGGCCTTCCCTGATCATTCTGTTGATATTTTCGACTACAAATGGTTTGTCCTCGCGGTAGGTAACACCGAACCATCTCTCGTTTGTCATCAATACTTTAATTGTTATTTTGCCGTTCCTGACGTACTTATCGACTGATGTTGGTATATCGAGTTCTGCCTTAGGATCTGCTCCGTGTTCTTTTAAGAAATTCCTGAATTCTTCTCCGAGAAAAGTGTAACACGATGGTTTAAATCCCCACAGGTTCATTGAAACTATTTCATCGCCTGTAAAATACAATTTATTTCCGTCTTTTCCGGGTGCAACTGCTCCTGATGAAGTCTTTTCTATCTGTTTTGTTTCCACGATATTAACCAGCAAATTATTACTGTCGATGCGGCATATACCACGATTAACGTGCCCGTGATCCGATAATGTATTTCCAAGTTTGTAACCAACAATACAATAGCAATTAGGGTCTTTATCAGTTGTAAGAAAATCGTATAATATTTTCAGAGAACCTCTGCCATAAAAATCATCGGCATTAATAACACCGAATGGTTCTTTAATTTTTGTTTCGGTGACAAGAATAGCATGACTTGTACCCCACGGTTTTTTCCTGTCGGGAGGTATTATAAAACCCTCCGGAACTGCCTCAAGGTCCTGAAATACGTAGTCAACTTCAATTCTGTCTTTTAATCTCTCAATAAATCTTTTCCTTACCTGCTCTTCAATATCGCGCCGGATAACAAAAACAATTTTACCAAACCCGGTTTTTATTGCATCATAAATTGAATAATCAATTATTGTTTCTCCTGAAGGTCCGACAACATCAAGCTGTTTGTCGCCACCGTAGCGACTGCCCATACCAGCTGCAAGAACTAACAAAGTTGGCTTCATATTTTCTGGTTTTAGTTTCGCAATTATAATGAAAATAACTGTAATTTTCATCCGTACCAGGTTAATTAAAAATTCAAAAAGAACCGTTTAAAGATTTTTTATGAAGTATAAAAACATCTTCAACCTGACTCTTCCCAAAAATCCTCCTCTCTAAGCCATGAACCGGTTATAGGTCAACATCCCTTTTATAAATATCTCACGAAGATTTATGATTTATTATCCGGACATCTGTAATTTTTAAAAATTATATTTTTAAACTTACAATGTTAATCGAACAATAATGGTATTTTAAACTTTCCGAAAATAATATGGATTTCAGGCTTGAGATATGTGTGGATTCTGTTGAATCGGCAATTATTGCGCAGGAGTCAGGCGCCGACCGCATAGAGCTTTGCTGTGCGCTGACAGAAGGAGGTTTAACGCCAGGTTACGGACTAATTAAATCCGTAATGTGCAACACCAGCATACCGGTTAATGTTTTAATTAGGCCAAGAGGAGCGGACTTTCTATACACTGACAAAGAGATTGATATTATGCGAAAAGATATTGAGATGTGCGGTGAACTGGGGATAAACGGGGTAGTGTTGGGTTTGCTGAATGCCGATGGTTCGGTTGACGTTGAAAGAAGTGCGATGCTGGCAGAGTTTGCACGTCCGATGAGTGTTACATTTCACAGGGCTTTTGACGTATGTGCAGACCCTCTGAAGGCCTTAAATGACATAATAAACACAGGTGCTGAGAGATTGCTGACATCGGGTCAGAAGCCAACAGCAATGGAGGGCGCCGTGCTAATAAAAGAGCTTATTGAAAAGGCAGCAGGAAAAATAATTGTAATGCCGGGCGGTGGTATAAATGAAAACAATATTGAAGAAATAGCAAAAGTTACAGGTGCTACAGAGTTTCATCTGAGTGCCGGTAAAACAACAGAGAGCAGAATGAAATTCAGAAATGAAGAAATTTTAAAAACTATAACCGGAAGCGGATATAGCCGTAAAATTGCCAGTAGAAATATAATTTCAACAATAATCGAAAAACTTAAAAAAATCTGAACTCATTTTTAAATGTTGTCTAACCTTTTATCTTTGTCCCTTAAATTATCTAATTATTTGTGTTCCATTCTTTTAATAATTATTTGTAAATCAATATGTTGTTACCTTTAAATCCCCAAAAAATGAAAATAAGTAAAATTCTTTCCATTTTTCTGTTAATAATGATTTTTGTATTTGCAAATACCGGCACTTCGAGAGCTTGTACGAATTTTATAATAAGCAAGGGTGCGACAAAAGATGGTTCGGTGATGATAACCTATTCAGCCGATTCGCATGTTCTGTATGGTGAGTTGTATTTCTGGCCGGCACGTAACTGGCCTGCCGGTTCGATGGTAGACATTTATGAATGGGATACAGGAAAATTCATGGGGCGAATACCACAGGTTTCCCACACTTATTCGGTTGTAGGAAACATGAACCAGCATCAGCTTGTTATCGGAGAAACAACATTTGGAGGGCGCCCCGAGTTAGTTGATACAACAGGTATTATTGATTACGGAAGTCTGATCTACCTGACTCTACAAAGGGCTAAAAATGCCAGGGAAGCTATCTACACAATGGTCACATTGCTTGACCTTTACGGATATGCAAGTTCGGGTGAGTCGTTTTCTATAGGTGATGCAAATGAAGCCTGGATACTGGAACTCATAGGAAGAGGACCGGGCAGGAAAGGTGCCGTGTGGGTTGCAAGGCGTATTCCCGATGGATATATCTCAGGCCATGCAAATCATCCGAGAATAACAACTTTTCCACTGGCAGACGGAAAAAAATCAATAACATCAAAAGAACTGAAGAAAATCTTCAACCCTGAAGTTGAGACTGTATATGCCTATGATGTCATTGAAGTAGCCAGAAATTACGGATGGTTTAAAGGTGCAGATAAGGATTTTTCTTTCAGTGATGTATATGCTCCGATTGATTTCAGCGGTGCGAGGTTCTGTGAAGCACGGGTATGGTCGGGATTCAATAAGGTAAACAGTGAGATGGGCAAATATCTTGACTATGCAATGGGGAAGAATCTGAAGAACAGGATGCCATTATGGATCAAACCTGACAGAAAGCTTGATCTGAAAGATGTAATAAATATGATGAGGGATTACTATCAGGGCACACCGATGGATATGAGCAAGGATGTCGGGGCAGGTCCTTTTGGGTGCACGGTAAGATGGCGTCCGCTGGAATGGAAGGTTGATGGTATTACCTATTTTAATGAAAGGGCTATTTCGACGCAGCAGACCGGTTTTTCGTTTGTTGCCCAGTGCAGGTCATGGTTGCCTGATCCGGTCGGGGGCATTCTATGGTTTGGCGTGGATGATACATACTTTACTGTTTATACCCCGATGTATTGCGGAATAACAAAGGTTCCGGAAGCTTATGCAGCAGGTAACGGTGATATGATGACCTTCAGCGATAATGCAGCCTTCTGGGTATTTAACCAGGTAAGCAACTTCATGTACACCCGTACCAGTCAGATGATAGATGATTTTCAGACGAAACAAAGGGAACTGGAAGACAAGTTCATTGACGAAACCCGGAAGATTGATTCTGAAGCTGCAGATCTTTACAAAACAGATCCTGTGGCAGCAGTAAATCTGCTGACTGAATATTCTGTATTTTCGGGGAATTACACCGTAAGAGAGTGGAAAGAGCTTTACAAATTTCTGTTTACCAAATACATGGACGGTAACATCAAAGTTAAACAGCCTGTTCCGGCCGGTTATTCGAGGGTTAATCCCAAAGTCAGTCAGCCGGGTTATCCCGAAGAGTGGTTGAGAATAATTGTAAAGAGTACCGGTGACAGATACAGGGTTATTGAATAAATTATTACCTGTTACCTGTTAAGGCAGCCTTGATTTTTTCCAGTTCTTCACGCAGCAGTAAAATTTGTTTATCCTGTTGCTGCAGTTTGATTTCCTGTTTTTCAATTATCTTCTGTTGCTCCTGAACTGCGTTTATTAAGGGTATTACAAATTCCTGGTAAGAAAGATTAAGTGTATTCATTTCATCATCGTCAGCAACCAGTCCGCTGAAATCAAGTTTAAGTTCTTTCAGCGCCTCTCTCACATCCTGGGCAATCAGTCCATCCCTCCTGCGCTTATTAATATCATCTTTATAATTGAATGAAGCTGTTTTAAGTCTCATTATAAAACCAAGACCCAGGTCTTTGGTATATACAATATTTTCTTTCAATCTGCTGTCGGAGTAGTTTGTCCATGAACCATATCCACCGACTGTTGTTGCTGAAGCATTGCCAATAACAACCTTATTACTTGCATTTACAGTTGCGCCATAACCTATTGCTGTAGCATTTGAAAGATTGTTAGTCGAAACATTTGCACTTCCACCTATTATAGTATTATTATTACCAGTAGCATTTGTCTGCCCGGCTGCCACTCCAATAAAAACATTATTATCTCCATCTGTTGTATTTAATCCGCTGTTCATTCCGACAAATACATTACTGTTTCCTGCAGTTACCCTGAATCCAGATCCGTCACCTATAAGTACATTATTGGATGCAGTGGTGGAATAAACGCCTGTAAGCATTCCTACATATGTATTTGAACCACCAGTAGTATTATCCCTTCCGCTGCTTTTTCCGATGAAGATATTTCTGAATCCTGAAGTGTTTTCACGCCCTGCTTCGTAACCGATAAAGACACAATTTGCACCGGTAGTATTTTTCAGTCCTGAATAAGTACCAAGAAAAACATTATAATATCCGTAAGTATTTTTTTTTCCGGCGTTGTCGCCGATAAAGATATTTGAATTGCCTCTCCATGGCATCGACACCGGGTCGTCAGTACCATAGTTGCTGTAACCGGCACTATCCCCGATAAAAATATTTTTTGTACCAATAACATTAGAATATCCCGCAAGATGCCCCATGAACACATTTGAATGACCGGTTGTATTAGACCTGCCACTGTTATTACCGAGAAAAACATTGTTTTCTCCCGTTGTATTATTATAACCGGCCTGGTTTCCGATGAAAAAATTATTACTTGCAGTTGTATTTCTGTAGCCGGCCAGATATCCTATGAAAGAGTTATACTGTCCGGTTGTATTTGAATAACCTGCCTGGTAGCCCAGAAAGGAATTATATCCGGCGTTATTGTTATATCCCGACTGATACCCGATAAATACATTTTTTACACCTGTTGAGTTATATCTGCCACTTTGTGTTCCAATAAAAACATTATTATCTCCTGATGTATTGCCGTAACCTGCCATATATCCGAAAAATGAATTAAAGCTACCGGTTGTATTATTATAACCTGCAGAATAACCAATGAATGAATTGTAATTGTCATTATTACTATAACCAGCCATGTATCCAAGGAATGTATTGTATGAGCCGGAAGTGTTTATATATCCGGCCTGATTTCCGATTGCCACATTACTGATTCCTGTAGAGTTTGAGTATCCGCTCAGATTCCCCAGGAAGACATTGTATGAACCTGTTGTATTTGATCTACCAGACCTGTAACCCAGAAAAGCATTATATGTTCCAGTGGAATTTGTATAACCGCTTTCATATCCAAGAAAAACATTATTACTGGCAGTATTTAAATATCCAGCAGTGTTTCCGATAAACACATTTGAGTTTCCCGACTGGTTTGTATATCCTGCCTGGTTGCCGATAAACACGTTACTTGATCCTGTTGTGTTTGAATAGCCGGAATTATATCCCATGAATGCATTGTACGAACCTGTCGTGTTTGAAGCACCAGCCTGATAACCAATAAATGTATTATAAGAGACTGTTGTAGCGTATCCGGCTTTATATCCGATGAACACATTTGAATTTCCTGTTTTGTTAATATATCCTGACTGATAACCCAATACTACATTTCCTGAACCTGATGTTGTTTCAACACCGGTTTCGTAGCCTATAAATGAGTTGTACAGTCCGGATGTTACGGCAAGCCCCGAACGGTGACCTATAAAGTAATTTGATGGTGTCAGATTAAGGAAGTTATCAATGCCTTTTGAGTCAAATCCTCCGATAGCAAAACCACCTTTTGTTCCCTTGCCGCTTTTGCTGACATATACTCTTGTACTGTCGCGTGTAACTCTGAAATATTCCTGGCTGGGGGCTTTCTCACCGAAACCGCCTATGGCAAAACCTCCTTTTGTTCCTTTCGCTCCATCATCAACATATATCCGTACCCCCTCATTATAAACAGCAAAAATGGTCTGACCCTGATTATTTTTTACCTCAAAGAGCGCATCATCGAGTAATGGGGTAATACCATTAACTGCAAGTTTCCCCACAGGCCCTGCAAGGTTTTCAGCGACCATTGCATAGGGAACCGTCCACACAAGACTTACTCCCATGGTTTTCCATCCACTGTAGTTTATTTCGGTTTTAATAAATTTCGGTGTTACACTCCAGTCTATATCGGCAAATGTATTGGCCGTTCCGGTTAGTTTTTCTCCGCATCCCACTACCAGTGTAAGCATTCCGAAGCTGTTGGTTGTAACCGACGAATGCAATTCACTCCAGAAGACTGTTCCTCCGATTGAATCGGACTGAATCGTCAATCGTACAGGCAATGAATAGTTTGTTATAGGATTGCCTGAGGCATCACGTGCTATTGCCTGATAGTTAAATCCCTGAGGCACCTGTGCTTCAAGGCTGCATGGGAACATAAACACAAGATAAATGATAAAAACCAGCAAATAAGCAACAACTTTTGCCTGTTTTAAAGAACTATAATTTATTTTCATGATTATTTGTTTTTCAGGCAGGTTGACTCAGGCAGCAAATAGAAAGAAAAAATTCCGGAGGCAAAGAGCCTGTGGTTAATAATAATGAATACTTCTAATGCAATATAAACCAAAATAATTTACCTGCCAAATTTTATTTTGAAAAATATAGTCCTTTTTGACGAATGTCTTTTTATATTTGATGAAATGATAATGAGTCAGGGATAAAAATCAATTTCCTTTCTGATATAAAATTGTTAAACAAGTTGAATCATAATGAACTACAGAATCAGATAAAATATTTTTTATTGATTACGATGAAATTTGATTTTTATTGATAAATTTGCACCGCCGTTTTTACGGAATATTTCGAGGGTCATATTAAAATTTTGAAGACAATGGATTTAATGAAAGTTGTTGAAAAAGAACTGGCTGTTGAAAAGGATTATCCCGATTTTGGTCCGGGCGACACCATAACGGTTCATTACAAGATTATTGAAGGCAACAAAGAAAGAGTTCAGCAGTTTCGCGGCATAGTGATTCAGAGAAGAGGGAGCAAGAACACAGAAACTTTTACTGTTAGGAAAATGTCGGGGAACATTGGAGTTGAAAGAATTTTTCCTATTGCATCCCCTTTCATTGAAAAAATTGAAATAAACAAGAGAGGTAAAGTCAGAAGGGCAAGGATATTTTACCTGCGCAAGCTGACAGGAAAGAAAGCAAAGATAAAAGAGAAAAAGTTTTAATCATTAAAATCTATATAAAATAAAGACTGCCTTTCATATGAAGGCAGTCTTTATTTTTTTGTAGATCGTTATACTATTGTATTTTATTTATCATTTCTTCCTTTTTTGCTTTTGCTTCTTCGACCAGTTTAATAGCTTGTTTATCAGCTTCCTGTCGGAGCTGTTCTCCTTTTTTCCCGGCTTCCCTGATAATGGCGTCAGCAGATTTCTGCGCTGCTGCTTTCGCAATAGCTCCTTTTGATTCGGCTGCTTTAAGGATTTTAGCGGCCTGAGCCTCAGCTTCTTCTTTCAGCTTCATTGCAGCTTTATCAGCTTCCTCCCTCAGGCGCTGACCTTTCTCTTCGGCTTCTTTAATAAGTCTATCGCCCTGTTCTTCCGCCTCACGACGCAGTTTTTCCTTTGCGTCATCAACTGTTTTTTCAACAGTCTGCTTAACCGTCTCTTTTACAGTTTCTTTCAACCCGGGGGCAGCTTCTGCGGTGCCTGAACCGAAATCGGGTGTAAGAACAGGTTTCCCAACCACTCCTTTAACCCTGACATTAACCTTAATAGTTTCAGAAGGTTTAAATGCCACTCCGAAAGCAGAGGCCTGAGCTGAAAGATTATCAACAAGGGCATTTACAGAGGATCCGAGAGCAGAGCGAGGTATTTCATTCTTTATCAGATAGTTAAGTGTCTGATCGAGGCCCTGGTCGCCGGAGATATTCATCTTTATACTACCCATTTTCACATCGAACGGGCTAACATATACCCTTCCTTCTCTAATGTTAAAGCTTACATTTATATCTTTGAAGGTATTAGTGTAATTTTCCCCCAGTTTGAGCAGTTCTTTCATCTTCTCAAAAGCAGCCATTTCGATAATCTGAACCTGCTCACTCTGAAGTTTCCCGTAACCGTTAATTGAATTCATTACCGGCATCATATCTTGCCCCAGCAGGCTTTCATATTTCATCTGGAGGCTTATTTTTCCGTCAACTCCTTTTGCTGCCGGTGCAAATTTCTGAACCATTACAAAAGTATTGAAGGCATCTTTAATTGCTATATCTTTTACTTCAAAGTCGGCTTTTAAAACAGGTTTCAGAGTGTCGCGGGAATCGTACTCTGCATTCATTTTCACAGTGCCTCCCAGTACCGACATGCCTGTCTCTTTTAATGAAAGAATCCCGTCCTTTATAATGATATGTCCCTTAAAATTCTGTGCTGATATTTTATCATAAATAATTGTTCCTATCCGGGCATTAAAGTCAAATTCGATATTTTTGGGTACCGGTATAACTGCAAGGGCTGTAGTGTCTTCCTCTTCAACTGCTGTAGTATCAAAAACCATTTTGCTCAGGATGTTAGTAACATCTATTTTGTTGGAGTTGAGTGAAAGGTTTCCTTTAATTGTTTCATTCCTGAACACATAAGGAATATAGTTTTCGAGATTTCCCGAAAGCATTATATCACTTGTTTCAGCTATAAGAAGCTCAGCTTTATCCATTCTGGTATAAGCAGGGGTAAAAGTAAATGAAGCTTCCTTTAAGCTGACTTCAGGGTAGTCTGGCATTGACAGAAGCATGTTTTTAATTCCCAGAGTGCCCTTTGCCGTAAAACTTTCATATTGTTCTTTTTCTATCATCGAAAGCCGTCCGGCCATATCAATTGCCATTTCGATTATACCTGTGAACTTAATGTCCTCAAGAGGTAAAGCCCTGGAGAGTGCGTCAAGGTCGATTTTACCTTTGAATGATCCTTTGAAGTCGGGGTCACTCATGGGGGTTTTAAGGAAGAATGTCATGTCAAACGGACTACCTGCCAGCTCAAAGTGGAATTTATCGAGGTTAACTGTTGACAGATCAAGGTTTTTGCCGTTTACATAAACGTCGGTGTTTATATTTATTGCACTGATTTTTTCAGGCAAGGCAGGATAGCTTATCATGCCGTCATTAACTGAAAGATTAAGTTTTATGTCGGGCAATGTACTGTCAGCGTCTGAATAGACTCCTGCTGCAGAGCCTGAAAGGGTGAAGCTACCTGAAGTCCTTAGATCTTCAAAGCCTGTCATATAAATTGCAGGGACAAGTGAAAGAAGCGTTTTGAATGATGTCTGACTGGTGCCGAAAGTAACATTGGTTAAAATATCATCACCTCGCATTGCAACATCACCTGCAAAATTGAGTCGGAGTGCATTGACTGAAAAATAATTTTCGTCAAATGTAAATTTCATACTGTCGAGGTTGGCCAGTATATTAATTTTTGAATCAATCACTGCCCTGTTAAGATATTTTACACCATCCATCAGAAACGTAACTTCACCTATATTAAGTCCCATTTTTAGTTTTGTCTCCTTCATTGACATGTTGCCTGTAAGTGTATAGTTAAGTTTTTTCAGGCCTGCTGACATTTTTGAACTCTTATCGTCGTACACTATATTAGCATCTCTTATTTCAAATTTTCTCAAAAGGACCTTAAGTGTACTCTCTCCTGTTTCTGCTTCCGGAGCAGTTTCGGCAGGCTGTTCGGAGGCCCCGGCAACAAGTGTATCGGCCGACGGCTTTGTGATGTCCCAGTTTGCACTTCCGTCTTCAAGAACAATCGCATGTACTACTGCACGATCGAGTATTACCGATTTTATTTCATACCCCGATTTACCGATAAGGCTTCCGAGGTTAAACACCAGACTGAATGATCTGAAACCGGCAAGTGTATCCCCCTCAAATTTTTCAATGCCTGTGACATACATGTCCTTAAGGGAGAAAGAAAGATTAGGAAAGTTCCTGAAAAAGCTCAGGTTATAGTCAGCAAAAACGACTTTTGCATTAACCGATTCATTTATAACCTGCTCAACTTTTGTCTTTATTTTCTCCTTAAATAATAGAGGAACCGAAAACAGGAGAACGAGGATAAAAATGAGCAGTCCAAGAATTATTTTCAGCGAAGTTTTAATTATTTTTTTCATATGTTAAAAATTTTATGTATTTATATATGTATTTGAATATTTGTTAAATATGACTGTTTTTCTTAAAATGATTAAAAATTTTCACTTTTTCGTTTAAAGATTTATTTTCCCTGAAAAAAATTGTTAATATGTAAAATATCAATTAGTTACATTTTTTCATTACATATTTAAAAACTATCATCTGCAAACACTTTAAGGAAAAAACAACTGAGTGATAATCAATTTTAAGCCGGTAATTGATGTCCTTTTTGCTTTCATGTTTGCTGAAACTATTTTTATTATTTTGTGATTAATTCATTTTTAATTAATAATCAACAGATTATAATTGCTCAATTTAACAGGTTCCGATGTTAAAAATAGTAAAATAACAATGAAAATAAAAATTTGCTATATTTACACCCGCAAAAATTCGGATGGTCCCGTAGCTTAACTGAATAGAGCATCTGACTACGGATCAGAAGGTTGGGGGTTTGAGTCCCTCCGGGATCACGGAAAAAGCAGCCTTGATGGCTGCTTTTAAAGTTTAAAGGCTAAAGGAAAAAGTATAAAGTATTTACGGATGCCCGGAGGGACGAAAACCGAAGGGTTGGCGGGGTTTGAACCGAGGAGTTTTGATTATCTGAACTTTCAGAATGTCATTCGGTAACGTATTCTATTTTACGTTTTGGCAGGAATGAAATCAAAATTGCGCCTGTGAGAGCGATCAAGATAAGAACTGAAAATCCGAGAGTATATCCTTTTGCCAGCTGGTTATAGAGAGCTCCGACCATCATCGGGGAGAGTGATTCGGCTATTCCATCGGCAACAAGTACTATTCCCATTACACGTCCGAGCACCTTTACTCCGAAGAGGTCGCCGGCCATGAGTGGTATTATCATGTAGTCGCCTCCGAGTCCGATACCGAAAATAACCGCAAACAAGTATATTCTGCCGGGGAAGTCAGGCAACAGAAGCAATGGAATTGCTGTAGCGACAATCATATAAACAATTATCATAACATATTTTCTTGGCAGGATATCGGCAAGCCATCCTACCAGCAGTCTGCCAGCGATGCTTGAAAAAAGAACAAGAGAAGCCACATTTGCTGCCTGAGCCTGAGTATATTGCAGGTCGCGAAGGTAAAGTTTAAGATGCTGATTAGTACCTCCCACAGCTGCTATCGAGCACATGCTTCCTAATGCAAGAAGGTAGAAATGAGGACTTTTTAAAATATCTTTTATCGGAACTGATGATTTAACTTTTGTTTCCGACACAGGAGAGCTTTTTGGTTCTTTAATGAAAAAAGTAAATGGAAAAGATATCAGAATCATCAGCATTCCGATACTGATGAGTGCCATCCTCCAGCCAAGATTGTTTATAAGCAGAGCTGCTATCTGGAAAACGATAAATCCACCCGTACCTATTCCAATATAAGCAATTCCCATTGCTTTACCCCTGTTCTTACCGAACCATCTGGAGATAAGCACCTGGCACGGAAGCGGACCTCCGAAGATATATCCCAGAGCATTAAAAAAATAGAAAAAGTAAAACATCCAGAGGGTATTCATAAGTCCAAGACCTATCAGAGCGCCGCCTGCCATGAGTATACCGGCAAGCATAACCTGTCTGGGCCCGTATTTATCAATGATCCATCCGGCTATAAAGCCAAAAAGCGGAGCAACAATCAGTTTACTGAATGCATTACCAGATGTCACTGTCACTCTCGACCAGCCAAATTCATCAATCCACTGGTCGTAGAAAAAAGGCAAGCCGTAGAGTGCAAAACCCACGATAGCCATCATTGCCAGAAATGCGGTGGTAACCACATATGGCTGTGAACTTATTCCTGAAGAATTTCCGGATCTGATCATAAAATAGAATGGATAAACAATAGTTTTGTGAAAAAATTAACAAAGTTGTTTCACAAAAATAGAAATCTTTGTATACAAAAATCTGAACTGCAGAAAAACTTGTTAATATTTCACTGAGATTGTTTTTTGATAACTTTGGTCGGATAAATATTTTGATTAATGAAAGAAAAAATAAGAAAGATATTTGAAGCTGAAGCTGCAGCCATTTTAAATATTCCCGTAAATGATTCTTACGAGAAAGCCATTGATCTTATTCATAAGCATGTTCATATTAAAAAGGGGAAGCTTGTAACAAGCGGGATGGGCAAGGCAGGACAGATAGCTCATGATGTTGCCACCACTTTCAGTTCAACCGGCACGCCTGCCGTTTTTCTGCATCCGGCTGAGGCCCAGCACGGGGATCTCGGAGTTTTGCAGGAGAACGATATCCTTCTGGCAATTTCCAACTCGGGTAAAACCAGAGAGTTGCTGGAGGTTGTTGAACTGAAAGATAATTTATATAAAGGTATTCCCCTGATTGTTATAACAGGAAATCCTGACAGTCCGCTTGCGGAAAAAGCTGATTGTGTAATTCATACCGGAAGTCCGGCGGAAGTATGTATTCTGGGGCTGACTCCAACAACTTCAACCACTGTGATGACTGTTATAGGAGATGCCCTGGTGGTTATGATGATGGAAAAAATCGGCTTTACAGTTGAGGAGTATGCCCGGCGGCATCATGGCGGTTACCTCGGAGCTTTATCAAGGAAAAAAGCAGGAAAAAGTTAAAAAATTCTTCATTCTACAAGTTCATAGACCCCGTTAAGGATATACTTAGGCCTGTAGGGAAAGTTTTCGGTCATCTCCATTGTAGTAATTCCTGAAAGCACCAGTAATGTATCTATATCTGATTCAATTCCTGCAACAATGTCAGTGTCCATTCTATCTCCGATAATAATTGTTTCTTCACGGCTACAACCCAGTTTTTTTAATGCAATGCGCATCATAAGGGGATTTGGTTTACCAACATAATAAGCTGTGCGGCCTGTTGCGAGTTCAATCGGAGCTATTAGTGCCCGGGTAGCCGGAACAATACGACCTTCTGCAGGGCCTGTTACATCAGGATTTGTGCCTATCAGTCTTGCTCCTTTCAGAACAAGGTTTACCGCCTGCTCAATTTTTTCGTAATTATAGCTACGGGTTTCTCCCACCACCACATAATCAGGGTTTATATTGTTCATTGAATAACCAACACTGTACATTGCATGAATAAGTCCGGCTTCACCTATAATGAAAGCAGAGCCGTTGGGTTTCTGATTCGACAGAAAATTTGCAGTTGCCAGTGCGCTTGTATAAAAAACCTCTTCATCAACATCTATACCAAGCCTGTGCATTTTTGCCTTTAGTTCTTTTGGGGTTTTTTCACTCGAATTAGTAAGAAAGAGAAATTTTTTCCCTTCCCGTTTAAGCCAGTCAACAAATTCACGAACTCCGGGTAATAACAGGTTGCCATGATACAGTACCCCGTCCATATCGGATATAAAAGCCTTTTTTGATTTAATCTGTTCAATAATTAACTGTTTGTCTTTCATAATATACTTATTATCAATATTGTTTTCAGCCAGCAAAGATAATCAGATTATTCTGTATGATAATTTTTGTAACAAAAATATAACCATGTTAAAAGTCGTGTTTGCACAAATAAGAAAAAAGATTAGTTTTGACATTCACAAAAATCATAGACATGGCAAATAACACAACTTCTGCTTCAATCAGCCGTAAGGAATATATTTTCTCAATAACAGTAATCGGCTTGTTCTTCTTCATTTTCGGATTTGTTACCTGGCTTAACGGAATACTGATTCCTTTTCTAAGGACAGCCTGTGAGCTAAATGATTTTCAAGCATATTTTGTTGCCACTGCTTTTTACATTTCATATTTTGTGATGGCATTACCAATGACACCCATACTTAAGATGACCGGGTTCAAAAACGGGATGTCTGTTGGTTTATGGATAATGGCTGCAGGGTGCCTTGTATTTATTCCTGCTGCCCTAACAAGAACATTTGGTCTGTTTCTGACGGGCCTTTTTGTGATGGGTACAGGGCTTACACTGCTTCAAACAGCTTCGAATCCCTATATTACAATAATCGGACCCCGGGAAAGTGCCGCAAAAAGGATAAGCATAATGGGTATTGCAAACAAGTTTGCCGGAGCCATTGCACCGATTATACTCGCCAGCGCCATATTGCACGACGCTGATGAGCTTGACCGCCGACTTCACGAAGCTGCTGATCAGGTGGCACGAACGGCTATTTTAGACGAGATGGCACACAGGGTAATAGTTCCGTATTTAATCATGGCAGCTATTCTGGCAGTGCTTGGACTTCTGATAAAACTGGTTCACCTGCCGGATGTAGATACCGAAGCTGAAGATGAGCATGTAGGGGAAGGAGGCGTAAGGTCTAGTATATGGCAATACCCTCACCTTTTACTTGGTGTTGTAGCACTGTTTTTCTATGTTGGTGTTGAAGTGATTGCGGGGGACACAATTATCCGTTACGGCCAGTCGCTCGGAATATCTATGGAGTCGGCAAAATATTACACATCACTAACAATGGTCGGAATGATACTGGGGTATACAATGGGTATAATTTTTATTCCGAAATACCTGACTCAGGCAAATGCATTAAAAATATGCACTGTGCTTGGAGTTATCTTCTCTTTATGTGCGATATTAATTCCTTCTGATTACGTTTTCACCATGCCCTTTATTGATCTGGTAACTTTCAGGCCCCTGCAGCTCGTTCTGCCGGTTACTGTACTGTTTGTGGCTCTGCTTGGTTTTGCCAATGCGCTTGTATGGCCTGCAGTGTGGCCACTTGCCCTTGCAGGTCTGGGTAAACATACAAAACTTGCATCCGCCATGCTGATAATGGCTATCGCAGGAGGAGCATTGCTCCCACTGGCTTACGGAAAACTTGCAGTTACATTTAATACACAAACGGCATACTGGATTTGTGTACCCTCATACCTTGTAATTGTTTATTATGCATTCATCGGACACAAGGTGGGACTTAAAAAATAACAGCATTCTGAAAGATCTTTTCGATAAATTCCTTGTGGAAGGAACCTTTCTGGAAGGAAAGCCTTTCGGAAGCGGCCATATTCATGATACTTACCTGGTTCGGACAGCTGAACCTGAACTTGACGATTATATTTTTCAGAGATTTAACAATAATGTTTTCAAGGATATACAAAAGGTTCAGGAAAATATTCTGAGGGTTACAACCCATTTAAGGGAAAAACTCAAAAAAGTGCCCGGGTCGGACGTTAAGCGTGAAACTCTGACACTTATCCCTTCCAAAGATGACAGGTTATGGGTTACGGACGAAAAAGGAAATTTCTGGCGGGCATTTATTTTCATTCCACGCCACAGGTCGTATGACGTTGTCAGCTCATCCGATAAAGCATTTGAAGGAGGAAGGATGGTGGGGAGATTTCAGGCACTGCTTTCCGACCTCGGAGAACCACCTTTGCATGAAACTATACCATTTTTCCATAATGCAGCAAAACGTCTCGAAACCTTTTATAATAAAGTTTCTGAAGATCCGGTAGGCAGGGTAAAAGATGTTGTTCCGGATTGCAGGTTTGTGGATGAAAGGGCCGAGTCAATGAAAACCATACATAATCTCGGCAAAGAGGGCAAAATACCTGTTAGAATTACTCATAATGACACAAAATTCAATAATATACTCTTTGACGAATCGACAGGTAAAGCTTTATGCATTATTGACCTTGATACCGTAATGCCAGGGCTTGTTCATTACGACTTTGGTGATGCAATAAGAACAGCAGCCAATAAAGCGGCAGAGGATGAAAAGGATCTGTCAAAAGTAGAGATGGACATTGAGCTCTTCAGGGCGTATGCTACCGGATATCTTTCGGAAATAAAAAATGTTCTGAACGAAACAGAAATTGATTACCTTGCATTTGCACCTCTCGTTATTACATTTATCCAGGGAGTCAGGTTTTTAACAGATTATATCGATGGTGACAGGTATTACAAGATTTGTCATGAACATCACAATCTGCAGAGAGCAAGAGCCCAGTTTCAACTTGTTCGAAGCATGGAGAGGCAGTATGATGATATGAGGAAGATTATCGGGGAACTTATTTAGGAGGCAGTAAGCAGTAAGTAGTAAGTAGTAAGTAGTAAGTAGTAGGTAGTAGGTAGTTAATGTTAAAAGAAACAGGTTTGGGAATGGAGTGGACAGAAGATGAGTTAAAGTTTTTCAGGAGTCTGGATTCGCCGGGAAAAATACAGAATTTTCTCGACACTCTTGAATATAATCCTGATTACGAATGCAGGTCTCCACGCTGGGTAATCAGAAGAAGGAAGGCACATTGCTTTGAAGGGGCGTTATTTGCTGCGGCAGCTCTCAGGTTTCTGGGCTTTAAACCACTGATAGTGGATATGAAAGCATGGAATGACGATGATCATGTTATTGCAGTTTTTAAAATTGACGGTCACTGGGGGGCAGTGGCAAAATCAAATTTTACAGTTCTCAGATTCCGGGAGCCTGTTTACCGGTCAATAAGAGAACTGGTAATGTCATACTTTGATTTCTTTTATAATGTAAAAGGAGAAAAAACACTTCGCTCCTACTCCCTGCCTCTTGACCTTTCGATGTTCGATAAAAGGCACTGGGAAACAACCGATGAAGATCTGGAATTTATTGGGGATAAGATTGAAAGACTTCATCATTTTGAGGTTCTGACACCAGAGATGATACTAAGGCTCAACCATGTAAGTGAAACTCTTCTTAAATCAGGACTGATGGGTTCAAAAGAGGAAGGACTCTTTAAACCGGCATGAAGGCATGAAATGAGGTAACAATCTTGCATCCGAACGACTTAACGCCATAACACCTCAACGACATAACAACTCAACGACATAACGACATAACGACTTAACAAACTCCAAACCATGAATGAAATCATTAAACAGATAGAGGAATCAATCAGAATAAAGCAGAATCTGATGTCCAACTATGAAATTATCAAAGCAATTGAAGAGTCAGCTGAATTGTGTATTAATGCAATAAAAAGAGGAAACAAAATTATGATTGCCGGTAACGGGGGCAGTGCAGCTGATGCACAGCACTTTGCAGGAGAACTTATATGCAGGTTCAGGTTTGACAGGCTTCCGTTACCTGCAATTGCCTTAACAACTGACACTTCGGTTCTGACTTCAGTTTCAAATGATTACAGTTTTGAAGTGGCTTTTTCGCGACAGGTTGATGCACTCGGGAAAGAAGGAGATGTACTGATACTTATTTCTACCTCCGGCAATTCACCTAACATACTGAAAGCAGCAACCGAAGCACGCAGTAAAAAAATAACCGTAGTAGGTCTGACAGGAAATTCCGGCGGTAAACTCAAAGAGTTGTGCGATAATGCAATAAGAGTACCATCAGATGATACCCCCAGAATCCAGGAATGTCATTGCCTCATAATTCACCTGTTGTGCGGGCTGATAGAATATAGATTGTTCAGAAACAGCAAAATAACATAATTATAACCCCGGGTAATTTTGTCAGAATACGAATTTATTAGAATCGAAAAAATCTTCTTGATATTTTAAAACAATAATTAGGATCAACTATTTTTTTTAGAAGTTGTTTTTTTTTAAAAAAAATGTTTATTTTTATTATCATATTAAAGATGAATAGGTTGTGATTCATTGTTTTTAATCAGATCATTTTGTTGCAAAATCCAGATTCTGTAATGGAAGAAAAAGAAATAATTAACTGGTATGGTAACCAATTCACTAAGAATATTTCAACATGAAAAAAAATCGGACGAAGTTTATTTTTATGCTCTGCCTCATGCAATTTTTCGCAATTGGTATGCAGGCACAGGAGGTAGTCACTTCTGCAGGAGGTTACGGAACCACAACAGGCGCCAAAGTGACCTGGACGATAGGAGAACCAATCATTGAAACTTTTACAGGAACAAACAGCATCCTGACACAGGGTTTCAACCAGGGGAATATTCTTGTTACAATGATAAAAGGTCCTGAAGAATCCGGATTAACGATAAAAGTATATCCAAATCCTGCATCTGACCACATTAGAATTTCTACCGGAGGGTCAGAAATAGGAAATCTTAAATACCTGATTATTGATATAGGTGGCAGAGTGCTGGTTGAAAGAAACCTGTCCGGCTCTGAAACGGATATTTCTGTAAGTAGCCTTATTCCTTCAATATACTTTCTTAAGGTTTATCAGAACAAAAAAGAAATCGGCGTTTATAAAATCATCAAAAAATAGAAAATATGAAAAGAATCGCAATCAGTTTATTATTTCTGTTACTTGTATGCAACATGTTTGCCCAGGTTCCGCAGAGCTTTAAATATCAGTCGGTTGTTCGCGCTGCAGATGGGACCCTCATTGCTTCACAAACAGTAGCATTCAGAATAAGCATTCTGCAGGGAAGTTCATCAGGCCCTCAGGTATATGTCGAAACTTTCAGTGTTCCCACAAATCAGTTCGGACTTGCTACATTTAATATAGGACAAGGTACTCCGGTGATAGGGAATTTTACTACAATTAACTGGTCTTCCGATTCATATTGGGTGAAAGTTGAAATTGATCCTTTAAATGGCGATGCATTTACCGATGTTGGGACAAGCCAGCTTTTAAGTGTACCTTACTCCATGCATTCCGGAACATCCAATAAAGCGACCGAATTGGAATTGAAGTTACAGAATCTTCCCAGTACTGTAGTAGCTGGAGGAATGATAACAGATATTGATGGCAATTCATATAGTACCGTAAAGATTGGAACCCAGGTTTGGATGGCCGAAAACCTTAAAACGACAAGATATAGCAATGGTGAATTGATAGGAACCACCACACCCGCAACACTGGATATTTCAGCCGAAAGCACACCTAAATACCAATGGGCAGCGGGAGGGAATGAGGCCAATGTGCCTATATATGGCAGGTTGTATACCTGGTATGCAGCAACAGATTCACGCAATGTGTGCCCGACAGGTTGGCATGTGCCGACCGATGCCGAAATGTCAACTCTGGCAACTTATGCCGGGGGAAATTCAGTAGCAGGCGGAAAAATAAAAGCAACCGGAACCCGCCTCTGGGTAGCTCCGAACCCTGCTACAAATGATTATGGATTTACGGCCGTACCGGCAGGAAACCGTTCTATTGCAGGCGTTTTCGGAAATGTAGGATTAACTTGTCAGATATGGAATTCGACATCATACTCAGAATCAATAGCATATAATCGCGGACTTGATAATTCCACAACCAACTGGTACAGTGGCACTGCCAATAAAAAAATGGGATTTAATATACGTTGTATCAAGGATCCAACCGATGGAACATACCAGGGCGGAATCACTTTGAGTACATCAATAAGCAATCTTAATGCCAGCGGAATAGTTGCATCCGGTACTATAGGTGTAAACACTACCGGTATAGGGGCTGCGTTATATTTGGCACCAGACGGTAATTACATGGAAGCCAACGCAGGTTCATCCTCAACAATGCCATGTGTTGCGTTAGCTCTCGAAACTGGTACAGGAAACAAAAAGTTACTGCTCCATGGATACATCCGTAACGACAATTGGACATTTACCCCGGGAGGTCTGGTATATGTATCTTCTACTGCCGGAAATCTTACCCAAACTAAACCTGCCTCAACAGGTCAACAGGTCCAGATTATCGGTTATGCTGTTAATTCCAATACTTTGTTTTTCAATCCAAACCTTATGCTGATTGAACTGAAATAAAATAGAAATAGGATATGAGAAAACTATGTATTGTCTGTTTTTTAATATTCATATCTTTTTATGCTTTCGGACAAAATGCAGGGAAAGTATCTGGTGTAGAAACCGAAGCCGTAAACAAGATTGGTACTGTTCCAATGATTTCAGTAAGTAAAATTGGTAATGTCAACACGCCGGTATTTAATAAAAATTGTAAGGAAATATTACAAAACTATCCTGGATCATCTGATGGTATTTATACTATAGATCCGGATGGTTCAGGGCCTGAGGCTCCTATCAGTTGCTTTTGCGATATGACAACAGATGGCGGAGGATGGACCCTTGTTCTTTTAAGCAATAAAGAAGTTGCAGGCTGCCCCAGACCATATTGGAATGAGGTTGTAAATAACGTTAATATAAACGGCACATTTTCTTCTGATTTAACATCTTTTGACCTTTTTCTTGGCGTGAAATACTGGAATATGATAGGTAACAATGCAAGGCTTGATATGGGAGCTTCACCAAAAAATCTCTCACATAGAGCTTATTATAATTTTTCCCTTAACCAAAACAATTATTATTCTCTTGTAATGTCAAACGAATCTGTCACCATACATACCGAAGGAACAGCAAGCCCGGGGATGTATACATACCATAACGGCAGACCTTTATCAACAAGGGACGCAGATCATGATGTCTATACTATAGGTAATTGCAGCAACAATGCAGGCAACTCAGCATGGTGGTTCGGTGCCTGCTGGAGTGGAAGCTTCTGGGGAGGAGGCGGGCAGGCATTCGAAGATGCACCTTACTGGAATGGCAGCAGCACTGAATATTTCAATTACGGCTCTATATGGCTCCGGTAAATTATCGGAGATATTGAAATAAAAAATTGTTAAATGAGTAAAAAGTTTTTCCGGTTATATTTCCGATTCTGTTCTTTTACTCTATTATTCAAATTTGGTGTACTACCTTGGTTAAAAGCGTTCCGATTTCTATCAGAATGATAAGAATATGATATACAGTTTTCATTCCCATGAAGTAAATTGTATCTCAAAAAGAAAAGAACACAAGAAATTCGAATTTGGGAACAAGAGCTGTTTTCCAATAACTAAGAAAATAATAGCTACATAGTGATTGGAGCATTGGCATTTAAGGAGAATATAAATTACGGCCATGTCATTGAACCACAGCTAGAGCAGGTTGCAGAACTGACTGGGTGGATGCCAGAGACTGCCTTAGTTGACAGGGGTTGTAAAGGAAATAAAAACATACTGGGAGTAAGAATAAAAATGCCAGGATCATGTAAGGGTAAATCAACATACCAAAAAGCAAGAGACAGGCAGATGTTCAGGAGAAGGGCATCAATAGAACCAATAATAGGGCACATAAAACAAGGCCATAAGATGCTAAGAAACTATCTGAAAGGCACTGAGGGATATATGATTAACACACTTTTGGCTGCAACAGCATCCAATATGGTGAAGATATTACGGAAAATACGTAAGTCTTACATTTTTGTCTTAAATCGTATTATAGATCTTTTGTTTGCTGAATACCAAACTTTGTTAAAATATTGAAAAAAATGACTTTTTAAGTATTAACTAACTAATTTTTTAATTCCATGCCAGGAAAGTACTTAATCAATGCAGTAATTATTTTCTGTTCATGGCAATTTATGCTTTCAGCACAAACCGTGACAGAACTTAAAGTTTATAAAAATGCCTGTTCACCGGAAGAAGAATGGAACGGGTGGCAGCCAGTATCGAGGCCATTCTTTTCCTATAATTTCAGCATGCCCTTTTCAAATGTGCAGATAAGGGTAAGTAATACGCCGTATGGAGGAACTTATGATCAGGATTACGTCTTCAATAACGGAAATAAATGCAATCAATGGCCATTTAATCTTCCCACAGGAAGGTATACCTGGCAGGTAAGGGTATATTACCAGCAACCGCCGAATCCATACAGATGGTCGGATTTAAGTGTTGGTCCCGATTTTTATGTTGATGTTGATCCTCCCTCCTCTCCTGCTGTAACTGAGCATCATTGCGGAGGTAGCAGCAGTGACTGGCCGGCATGGACGACACACAATACTCCCTACTTTACATGGAATCCTCCCTCTGATGCAGGAAGCGGTATAAGCTATTACCAGGTATCGGTTAATTCAGGAGGCTGGAGCACAGTATCCAGCGGCTGGCATCCGACATATGAAGGCAGAAAGGTTTTCACCTTCAGAGCTGTTGATAATGCAGGAAATGTGAGCCCCGGCTATAACATTTATGTAAGAATAGACAATACTCCTCCACCTTCACCATCTGTGACCGAAGGGCATTGCGGTAAGCCCGGGTTATGGACTGCTCATACATCACCCTATTTTTCCTGGATGCCTGTATTGGATGCCAATGAAATTACAGGGGATGGAAGCGGTATTAACAGATATGAGGTTTCAGTTAATGAATCATCGTGGACATCTGTAACCCCTCCATGGCATCCTGTTTTCGGCACAGGTCAGTACACTTTTAAATTCAGATCGGTTGATAATGTAGGTCTTGTGAGCGGTGATTTTATTATTTCCGGAATATATATTGATGACACACCGCCCCAGAAGCCGGTCGTGACAGAGATACATTGCGGCGGGACTACCGGTGAAAACCCTCCCTGGTCAACACATACCTCTCCGTATTTTTCTTTTGCAATACCCTCTGATGAGGGAAGTGGAGTACCATTCAACGGTTGCCAGGTCTCAGTTAACTCCGGAGGCTGGACCACAGTTTTTCCGGGCTGGCATCCTGAACTAACCAGAGGATCATACACATTTGATTTCAGGGCAACCGACCGGGTTGGCCATATAAGTGAAGTTTACAGGCTTTATGTACGAATCAATCCGGGTAACAGAATATACGTAAAACATGATGCAACAGGAAATAATGACGGTACATCATGGGAGAATGCGTTTACCAGCCTTCAGGCGGCACTCTCTTCAGCTATTGAAAATGACACTATATGGATAGCAAAAGGAACATATAAACCATCTGCCGATAAAAATGGTGATCCAGATCCTTCCGATCCCCGTAAAAAGACTTTTAAACTGGTCAGCAAAGTTCCTCTTTACGGTGGTTTTGCAGGGAATGAAACCAGCCTGAATGCACGTAATCCGTTATTAAATTTAACATACCTCAGCGGTGACATAGGAACCGAAGGTGATAATGCCGACAACTGTTACAGCGTCATCACCGGAGTGAATAATGCCGCGATTGATGGTTTTATTATTACCGGAGGAAATGGCAACGGAACCGTTTCGCTTGAAACCGACCTTGGCGGCGGAATATCGAATAACGGCATAAAAAAGATAAGAGTAAGCAACTGTATCTTTAAAAACAATTTTGCAAAACAGGGAGGAGCAATCGGTAATTATTTCTGCACTGATTCAATTATAATCAAAGATTGCCGGTTCATTGAAAATTCAGGCTATAACGGAGGTGCAATAGGCAACTGGGATACAAAAACGTATATCATAAACTGTATTTTTGAAAAAAACACGACATCTTCGTCAAACAGCTACGGAGCCGCCGTTTTCAACTGGGGTTCCAAATCCACAGGCCAGATAATAAATTCCACTGTTTATAACAATCTTGATGAAACGTCCCGTGGCGCAATTCATAACAGGGCTTGTGTATCTTCTGTAATCAATTCAATTATATGGGGTAATAATCAGAACGACATTGTTAACTCAAACGGCGGTAATTGTTCGGTGTCATACACCTGTATTGAACAATCCGGTTATGCAGGAAGTAACGGAAACATAAGCACTGATCCGGGCTTTGCTGATCCTGTAAACGGGGATTTCCGTCTCACATCAGGCTCACTATGCATTGATGCCGGCAATGGCGATTTTGCCCCTCCAGTTGATATATCGGGCAATCCAAGAGAAGATGATCCGGCTACAGCCAACACAGGCTCCGGAAATCCTGATTACACCGATATGGGAGCTTTTGAATATCTTTTCACTACCGGATATGTTCAGAATAAAGAGGATATAATCACAATTTTCCCTAATCCCGCTTCCGGAACATTCCGCATTACGGGGACAGGTGTCTGTGATTTGGAAATTATAGATATTACAGGTAATTTGATTCGCCGGTTTAGACTCAATCCTGAAGAGATGATTTCAGTAACTGTTCCTCCGGGAACATATTTCATAAAAATAAAGAACCTGACAAAAACAATTGTTAAAAAAATAATAATTCTTTAAACAATCATTTTTATAAACTGAGAACTTACAGGTCAGCATTATCAATAACCGGATTCCTGAGTGCAGGTTCGATAAATAATTGATACTATAGCTTTGATATTCTTCACTTTATTAAGAAGAATACAAAACCGGTCGAAAAACGTTTTGGAATTCTTCTTATAATAATTATTTTTGGCTGTGATAAAATCCGGGGTAATGAGGGAAAAATATTATCAATCACAAGTTCGCTCCGGCTTATAAAATAAATCTAAAGGGGTATGGATATTTCAGGAAAAAATTTCAAAGCGTTCCTTGAAAGGCAGGAAGCACTTAAAAAACAATATAGCCCGAAACAGGCCGAGAAACAGCATTCGAAAGGCAAGTTAACAGCATGGGAAAGGATAAATCTGCTTTTTGATGAAGGCACTTTTGAGGAGATTGATGCTTTTGTGACCCCTGCAGTCCAGAATGTTGAATTCGGCAAAGTAGAAAAATATTATGGTGATGGTGTAATTGTAGGGCACGGAAAAATAAACGGCAGGCTTGTTTTTGCCTATGCCCAGGATTTCACCATAATGGGAGGTTCTCTGGGTCTTGTTCACTCTAAAAAGATTGCCAAAATACAGGAGATGGCTTTAAAAATGGGTGCACCGATAATCGGGTTGCTCGATTCGGGTGGTGCACGCATACAGGAAGGCGTAGCAAGCCTTAGCGGATATGGTGCTATTTTTCATAATATAATTCAGTCTTCCGGCATCATTCCTCAGATATCGGTTATAATGGGACCATGTGCAGGAGGGGCTGTCTACTCCCCTGCCCTGACAGATTTTGTCTTTATGGTCAATCACACAAGCTTTATGTTCGTAACCGGGCCAAATGTTGTTAAGGAGGTTCTGAATGAGGATGTAACATTCGAAGAGCTTGGGGGGCCTGAGGTTCATGTCAGAAAAAGCGGTGTGGCTCATATGATATATGAAGACGAGGAAAACACAATAATGGCCCTTAAAAAGTTCCTTGCTTATCTGCCCTCAAACAACATGGAGAACCCACCGGCTATTCCATATGACAATTCAACCCCCGACATTAATGAAAAACTGAGGGATATTGTTCCTGACGACCCCAATAAAGCTTATGATGTACGCGATGTAATCAATCTGGTTGTTGACAGGAACAGCTTTTTTGAAACCGCAGAACTCTTTGCTCCGAGTCTGGTTACCGGATTTGCCAGGCTGCAGGGCAAAACAATTGGGATAGTGGCAAACCAGCCTAAAGTTCTTGCAGGCGTACTTGACATAAACTCATCCGTAAAGGGAGCACGGTTCATCAGGTTCTGTGATGCTTTTAACATACCAATTCTGACCTTCGCTGATGTTCCGGGTTTTCTCCCGGGCCTCGATCAGGAACATAATGGTATTATCCGTCATGGTGCCAAGATGCTGTATGCCTACAGCGAAGCAACAGTTCCGAAAATAACCGTTATACTCAGAAAAGCGTACGGCGGTGCCTATATAGTCATGAACAGCAAATCACTTGGAGGAGATTTCAGCTTTGCATGGCCTACAGCTGAGATTGCAGTGATGGGACCCGACGGGGCAGTGGCAATACTTTACCGTAAAGAGCTTGCAGAAGCCGAAAATCCGGCTGAACTGAAAAAAGAACTGGTAAAAAAATACCGTGACAGGGTAGCCAACCCTTTCATTGCAGATGAGCTTGGATATATAGACGAAGTTATTGACCCTGCGGTGACAAGAAAAAAGATCATTTCAGCTTTTGAAGCACTGAGGAATAAATGGGTTAAAGTACCTTCGAGGAAACACGGAAATATGCCTTTGTGATAAGGAGAAAGGAGAAAGGAGAAAGTAAAAAGGAGAAAGACTTTAAAAAATAATAGTTTAAGTAAGATAGACAATGAGTATTAAGAGGATTTTGATTGCCAACAGAGGAGAGATTGCAGTTCGAATAATGAAGACTGCGAGGCGTATGGGTATTAAAACCATTGCAATTAAGACCTCAATGGAGCCTTCGGCAATGTATCTTTCATATGCAGATATTATTTACGATAATACCGAAGATGAAACGGAAATACCGGTTTTTCTTAACATTGACCGCATAATTGAGATAGCAAAGAAGACTGATGCAGATGCGATTCATCCGGGTTACGGATTTCTTGCAGAGAATGCCTATTTCGCAGACAAATGTCTGGATAATGGGATTATATTCATCGGTCCCTCCCCTGACTCAATATATAAGATTGGTAACAAGACAATTGCCCGCAAAATAGCACTGGCCAATAAGATACCAATGGCGATGGGTAGCCAGGATAATATTGCCAATGAAGAAGAAGCTGTAAAAATTGCTGAAAAGATAGGATATCCTGTCATTATAAAAGCAGCATCGGGCGGAGGCGGAAGGGGAATGAGAATCGTGAGGAACCACGAGGATATGGAAAAGATGTTTATCATTGCAAGCCGTGAAGCTGAAAAAGCCTTTAATGATCCCTCTGTTTTCATAGAAAAATACATTGAAAACCCAAAACATATAGAATTTCAAATACTTGGAGATAAAAAAGGTAATATAATTCATCTTGGTGAGAGGGAATGTTCGATTCAGCGTAAGCATCAGAAACTTCTTGAAGAAGCTCCGTCGTGTGCTCTGGATGAAAAGCTCAGGGAAGAGATGGGCAGGATGGCGGTAAAGCTTGCAAGTTCTGTAGGTTATTATTCAGCAGGCACGGTTGAATTTCTGCTCGATTCGGACAGGAATTATTATTTCATGGAAATGAACACCAGAATACAGGTGGAGCATCCTGTAACAGAAGAGATTACAGGAATAGACCTTATTGAACAACAGATAAGGATTGCTAATGGCGAGGAACTGAAAATTAAACAGAGCGATGTTAAGATTAAGGGATGGGCTATTGAGTGCAGGATTAACGCAGAAGATGTGCAGGCAGGTTTCGCACCCGATCCCGGAAAGATTGAAAAATTAAGTCTGCCCGACGAAGATTATATCAGAATAGATACGGGAGTTACTGAAGGCTCGGTAATTGTGCCAAGTTTCGATTCGATGATTGCAAAGCTTATAGTCAGAGGGCAAGACCGCAGGGATGCTCTAAAAAAATGCAAGTTAGCTCTCGATAAGGTATGGATAAAAGGTGTGAAGACAACTCTTCCTTTTTTCAGGATGCTTGTAAGGCATCCGAAATTCATAGATGGAAGCTTCACAACCTCATTTATTGATGAACTTGACCAGTATTATTACAACAGCGAATATGAGGAAATGATTGCGGCCTGGCTTGCAACAAAACTGTTTGTTGAAGAAAATCTGAGTGAAGACAGCATTAAACTTGATTTCAGTGAAAGTCGCGAAATAAATCCCTGGTTGCTTAATAAAAGGCTAAGTCAGTTTTAATTTTGAAAATTATGACAACCGAAAAACCTAAAATAAACAAACTTTACGCCATTTCATCGCACAACAGCAAGTATGTTTTTCCAGTTCCTCTAAAGAATATCATAAAAATCGGCAAGCGGAAATATGAAATCAAGCTTAAGCATGATGATAAATTCGGCACATATATTTTATGGAAGAACAGGAAATATCCGGTTGAAGTTGTAAGGTCGAGGCAGAACAGGTACGAAATTCTGTTTAATGACATCAGTTACACATTCACGATTGAGACTCCTTTTGGTTATAAGCGGCTCAAGGTTTTAAGCAAGCAGAAGGGGAAGAAAGAGAAAGAATATATTAAAGCACCCATGCCGGGGAAGATTATTGATGTGCTTGTAAAGGAAGGCAGTCAGGTGCTTACAGGGGAGCCGGTAGCGGTTCTGGAAGCGATGAAAATGCAGAACGAGATCCAGTCGCCGGTGAGCGGAACAGTTATTAAAGTAAGTGCCCGACCCAATACAAATGTTGTTAAAGACGATATACTGATTGAAATAAAAATAGAAGCCTGAATTTTTTCAGGCTTCTATTTTTAGTATACCGGAATTTATTTTCAATTGTCATTCTATTTTTCAGGTATCTCTTTAAGAGTTTCACTCAGAAAATCGTAGAATTTCTGAACTGACGGAATATGAACTTTTTCATCCGGGGAATGCGGGTATTTTATTGTTGGTCCGAGTGAAATCATGTCAAGACCCGGGTAAACTCCGCCAATTATCCCGCATTCCAGTCCTGCATGAACAGCTTTTACTTCAGGTTCCTTACCAAATTTTGATTTATAGGCTTTTACCATTGTTTTGAGGATAGGAGAGTTCATGTTGGGTTTCCATCCCGGATATGAGCCTTCGAGAGCCACATTGGCACCTATAAGCTGGAATGAAGCTGCAACACGCCATGCCGTGGCTTCTTTTGCAGTATCAACAGAACTTCTCGTAAGGTTAAATACTTCGAATTTCCCTTCCCTGCACCGGACTATGGCAAGATTATTTGATGTTTCGACAAGACCTTTCATTGACTGGCTCATGCGCAATACACCGTTAGGGCAAACATACACAGCCCGGATTATTTTATACTGGTCTTCTTTGCTCATCACTTTTTCCGGGACAGGGACATTTTCACAGTTAAACGACAGGTCTGTTTCGGTTTCTGCAAATTCGGCCCTGTAAACTGATTCATAATTTCTTACGAAGGCTTCAAATTTGAATTGATTTAATTCCGGAACGAGAACAATTGCCCATGCCTCTCGTGGTATCGCATTCCTGAGGTCCCCGCCTGCTGTTTCAGCAATTCTTATTTTAAAGTCCGCCTCAGCCTGCATAAGGAACCGGAAAAGAAGTTTGATTGAATTTGCACGACCCAGTGCGATATCCACTCCCGAATGACCACCTTTCAGACCTTTAACCATCACTTTATAAGCAACCATTCCCGGAGGTGTTTTTTCCTCGCTATAGTTTTTCTTAGCATTAACATTTACACCTCCGGCACACCCAACACAAAATTCACCTTCGGTTTCAGAATCGAGATTTAATAAAATTTCCCCCTTCAACAATCCTGGTTCCAGTCCGTTAGCACCTGTCATTCCTGTCTCTTCATCAATAGTAAAAAGTGCTTCGAGGGGACCGTGAGCAATAGATTTGGACTCCAGAATGGCCAGGACTGCAGCAACTCCTATTCCATTATCAGAGCCAAGTGTGGTACCGTTTGCCTTTACCCATTCACCGTCAATTACCGTCTCAATCGGATCATTAAGGAAATCATGTACTTTATCGCTGTTTTTCTGGGGTACCATATCGAGATGAGTCTGGAGTATTACCCCTTTCCTGTTTTCCATACCCGGGGTTGCCGGTTTACGGATTATAACATTGCCCGCCCTGTCAATAATGGTTTCGAGATTATGCTCCCTGCCGAATTTAACTATGTATTCAACAAGTTTTTTCTCATTTTTTGAAGGATGTGGAATTTGTGTAATGTCGTGGAAATACTTCCATAGTTCCACAGGTTTAAGTTCTTTAATACTGCTCATATCAATAAATTAATTATTAATGACTAATTACTAATCTTTTAGAATTTAAAGTTATTAGACTTTCAAAATTCAAAGCACTAAAGATAAAAAAATTGAATCAAAGCCAAAAATGATAATACAATATTATGTTTATATTAACACGTATTACTTTGTAACAAAAACTTAACAACTGGCAATTGATTGATTCATCTTAATTTTTTTACTTTGGGATCAATAGAATTTACAGGATTCTGATTATATTGTATTGTTATTCAATGTTTTTATTCGTGCGATATTACCTTTCAGGGAAATATTTATTATTGCTTCATGTCAAACTAACAAACTAATAAAATCTTAAAGGTGAGTATCTATTTATTTTTTGTTATAGTTCTTATAATTCTGGCAATATCAGATCTCGTGGTAGGAATATCTAATGATGCTGTAAACTTTACCAATTCCGCCGTGGGGTCGAGGGTTGCCTCCATGAATGTTATTTTGGCAATTGCCGGTCTGGGGGTAATAGTCGGTGCAACATTTTCAAGCGGCATGATGGAAATTGCAAGATCCGGGATTTTTCATCCGGGAAAGTTTACTTTTTCCGAAATAATGCTGATTTTTCTTGCCGTCATGATAACCGACGTGATATTACTCGACACATTCAACACCTTTGGATTTCCGACATCAACAACGGTATCTATTGTTTTTGAACTACTTGGGGCAGCCGTTGCAATATCACTGGTAAAAATTTACAACACATCCGGTAATCTGGCAGATCTTGGCAACTATATTAACTCAGCCAAAGCTCTGGCTATTATATCGGGAATACTGGTTTCGGTAGTTATTGCATTTACCTTTGGAACGGTTGTAATGTTTCTCACAAGACTCATTTTCAGTTTCAACTATGAAAAATACATGAAGTATTTTGGAGCATTATGGGGTGGGCTTGCGATAACATCCATAATTTACTTTATGCTGGTTAAGGGTGCGAAAGGAGCATCTTTTATGACTTCAGAAACCGTCGAATGGCTTAATTCACATACCTGGCAGGTACTTTTATATTCATTTGTTATAACGACTTCAATACTTCATATTCTCATAGTAGCTTTTAATGTTAATATTCTTAAAATTATTGTGCTTACCGGGACTTTTTCCCTTGCCATGGCTTTTGCAGGTAACGATCTTGTCAATTTCATAGGTGTGCCACTTGCCGGTTATGAATCATACAAAGCATTCGCCAGTGATCCTTCAGTCAATCCCGACACTCTGATGATGGGCTCCTTACAGGAGCCGTTAAAAACTCCTACCATTTTCCTGCTTGCAGCAGGAATAATAATGGTTTTAACACTTTTCGTTTCCAAAAAAGCAAGGACTGTAACTCAGACAGAAGTCACACTTGCACGTCAGGATGAAGGTTATGAAAGGTTCTCTTCATCACCTGTTTCAAGGTTCATTGTAAGAGTAACTGTTAACTTTTCACGAAGCTTTAAAAAAATTCTCCCTACAAAGCTACTACTATTTATTGAGAAAAGGTTTGACTCAAGCCAACTAAAGAAAAAGTCAAGGACTCAGAAAGATGCGCCTTCATTTGACATGTTAAGGGCATCAGTAAACATGTTTGTAGCAAGCAGCCTCATAGCAACAGGTACTTCATTGAAATTACCTCTATCAACCACATATGTAACCTTTATGGTTGCAATGGGAGCATCTCTCGCTGATCGTGCATGGGGTCGTGAAAGTGCGGTTTACCGTATTTCAGGAGTTATTTCGGTCATTACAGGATGGTTCATCACAGCATTTGTCGCTTTTACGGTTTCTTTCTTGATAGCTCTTTTTCTTAACTGGGGCGGACTTGTTGCATTTTTTATTCTGCTCGCAGCTTCAATCATATTCATTATCAGAACAAACTTTATCCATAAAAAAATATTTACCCAGCTTCACAAAAAAGATGAATTTGACACTCACGAATCATTAAGTTTTCAGAATGTTATACAGAAATGTTCTTCAACTATTTACCATATTACTGAAGAAACATCGAAGATTTATTTCTCGACCCTGATTAATCTCATAAAGCATGACAGGAAAAAAATGAAAAAAAATCTGAAAAGAATCAATGAAATCGATACGCAGACCAGGGAAATTAAAAACAACACTTACAAAGTATTACGAAAACTGGAAGAGGAATCACTTGAAAGCGGATACTTTTACGTACAAGCTGTTGACTCTCTCAAAGAATTGACACACTGCCTGAAATTTATCACCGAACCGGTTTTCGAACATATCGACAACAATCATCCTCCCCTTCATAAAGAACAAATTAAAGATCTGCATCTTCTTAACGAAGAAGTTGCTTCGTTGTTCGATGATATTCTTGCAGCTTTCCAGAAGCAAAATCCAAAGTACATCAGCAAAATTGATTCCCAACATAAATATATCTTGGATCTCATCGCCAAGCTCCGAAAAAAACAGATCAAAATAATTAAGGATGAGACTATAAGTTCAAGAAATGCCATGATGTTTCTGAATCTCCTTTCGGAGAGCCGTAATCTGGTTAATTATGCCACAAACCTGGTTAAGTCGCATAACGATTTCATTGCAGGTGAAGGAAAATATATAATACCTTAAAACAAAACCTTCATTTCCAACTCAATATTCTGGTTTTCTTTTTTATATTGATTAATCTTTATTTCCATTTCAATAAATATTTCTATATTTGAAGCTCTTTCTGAAATCTTTTCCTCTATATTACTTTTTAATAGAGAAAAAGGTTTGCAGAATTAAAATATTAAAATAAAAATTATAGCAATTTAATGCTGTTTTTATACGTTGTAATAATCTTTACATTACTTTTTGATTTTGTTAACGGGTTTCACGACTCGGCGAATTCAATTGCCACAGTAGTATCAACAAAAGTTCTTTCGCCCTTTGCAGCCGTAGTGATGGCTGCATTTTTCAATTTTATTGCCTTTACAGTTTTTCCTCTCAGAGTAGCGACTACTATTGGTAAGGGTGTTATTGATCCTGACGTGATTAATCTTACAGTAATTGCTTCTGCTTTGATAGCAGCAATTACGTGGAATCTAATCACATGGTGGCTTGGACTCCCTTCTAGTTCTTCTCATACCCTGGTAGGCGGACTGGTTGGTTCAGCCATTGCAAGTTCAGGTATAAGCTCAGTGGTAATCTCTGGAGTGATCAAAATTATGGTATTTATAGTTCTCGCTCCTTTTCTGGGTATGACTATATCGTTCATTATTTCGGCTATCGTAATAAATATTGCCAAAAAACATTCACCTTTCACTGTTGATAAACATTTCAGGAGGTATCAGTTATTATCAGCAGCAGCATTCAGTCTTGGCCATGGTGGAAATGATGCCCAAAAATCCATGGGAATAATATGGGCTTCATTAATTGTTTCAGGGCTGGCATCCAAAGACGATGAAATTGCCCTCTGGATTGTGCTGTCGTGCCATACTGCTATCGCACTGGGAACTCTCTTAGGAGGGTGGCGTATAGTAAAAACAATGGGGCAGAGAATTACAAAACTCACACCTTTCGAAGGTTTCTGCGCTGAGACAGCCGGAGCCCTTACACTTTTTGGGGTTACTCATTTCGGAATACCGGTAAGTACAACCCATACAATCACAGGTTCAATCATAGGAGTAGGTGCAAGAAAAGGTGCATCTGCAGTGAAGTGGGGTGTTACCAGAAAAATATTCTGGGCGTGGATACTTACTATACCCGTTTCAGCATTAATAGGTGCTTTAATGTTCTATTTTTTCAACTGGATATTGTAACTTTGAAGGCAAATAATGATAACTTACTGACATGGCTATAGACAAGTTTCTAAAACTGTTTGTTCCGAAAGAACATTCTTTCTTCCCTCTGTTTGAAGATGCATCAGATAATCTTGTGAAAGCAGCGGAATTATTGAAAAATATAATGCAAGCAACAGATTTTGAAGAAATTGAAAGAATCAATAAAGAAATCAAGGATTATGAACATAAAGGTGACGAGATCACAAATCACACCTATGACCAGCTCAATAAATCGTTTATAACTCCTTTCGACAGGGAAGATATTCATGAACTTACAACAAATCTTGACAATGTTCTGGACTCTATTAACGGTATAAGCAGGCGAATTTGCCTGTACAAACCAAAGAAAATGATTGCAGAATATGCAAAACTTGCCAGTCTGATTTATGATGCTTCCATTGAAATACAAAAGGCAATCCATTATCTGAAAAATGCCGGTGACAACAGGAAAAAAATCATGGAAGCCTGCAACAGGGTTAAGGATATTGAACATACTGCTGATGAGATTTATTTTGAAGGTGTACTGGCACTTTTTGAAAAAGAAGAGGATCCGAAAGAACTACTGAAAAACAATAAAATACTGGAGATACTTGAAAGGTGTGTCGATGAAGAAGAAGATGTCACCGATATTCTAAAAGCAATACTTATAAAAATGGCATAAACATTTTAATATTGAAAAATTTAACCCCGGGTTATATATCCCGGGGTTAAATTTTCATAAGGCCCAACATCATTTTATAATGTTCGGCTTTTCAAGTCCGTAACCTTTCTTTTTATCTTCAATTTTGAGCAGGAATGCAAACAGGAGAGCAAGTATTCCAAGGGCAGTAAATATGAGCATAGGCAATGTGTAGTTGTAACCCGATACTTCCACACCATCCACTATTCTTGTTCCTGTTATGCAGAACCTGTTAAGAACCCAGCCGATAAGGGCAGGCACTCCCATAAGCCCCCAGTTTTGAACCCAGAAAATAAGAGCATATGCAGTTCCCAGCTGTTTTTCGGGTATGATTTTTGGTACCGAGGGCCACATGGCGGAAGGTACCAGCGAAAAACCTATCCCCAGAATTATTATCAATATAATGGCTACAGGAGTCATATTAAGAAAAGGCACCGAAAACATACCATGCACAAATATCAGAAGGATGGCTCCCAGTATCATTATTGATGCTCCCTTCCCCCTGCGGTCGTAGAGATTTCCGAAAAACGGAGTAAGAATAATTGTTCCGAAAGGAAGTAACATCGGAATGAGTCCTGCCACCTTTTCATCAACTCCGAATTTGTTCACCATAAGGTCGGTTGCATATTTAAGAAACGGAAAAACCGCCGAATAGAAAAGGACACATAATATAGCTATATACCACCATCCCCTGTTCTTCAAAATATAGAGAATGTCCTTAATTCTGAAAGCCTCTTCTGCAGAAGATATTCCCGATTCGGCTGCTTCTGCTGTAATTTCCTCGTCGAGTTTTTTATCCATAATTGTGTAGAGGAAAAATGCAATCATGCCAATGCAAAGAAGGACCAGGGCCAGAAGAACAGGTTTTGATACCCCATGAAGTGCCACGGCTATCGGAGCCGAAGTTGCAATTGCAAGACCCGTTCCAATTCTGGCAGTTGCCATTTCCAATCCCATTGCAAGGGCCATTTCCTTACCTTTAAACCATTTTACTATAATTCTTGAAACGGTAATTCCTGCCACTTCAACACCTACACCGAAAACGGCATAACCGAAACCCGCAACCATCACCTGCAGTTTCATACCGAATAATATGTGACCGTCGAGTGAATGTGTTGAAATTGCCCAGTATTTAATTGCTGTACCAGCAACCATAATCACAGTGGCAAGTCTTCCTGTAAATCTTACTCCAAGTTTATCAAGAATTATTCCCCCTATAATCAGCATAAAAAGAAACACATTGAACCACCCGTATGCACTGGTAAATATTCCGTATTCAGCACTATTCCACGAAAGTTCCTTTTCGAGCAGCGGTTTCAAAGATGCCATAACATCAGTGAGGTAATAACCGCAAAGCATTGTAAATGATATTACAGCAAGAGCTATCCATCTCGCTGTTTTTGACTCACGAAGTGATTTTCTCAATTTTTCCATATAGTAAATTAAGTTTCATTTCTGAGGACTAAATGTATATCAATATATTTTAATTTACACCGTTTTTATAATAACAATTTTCAACTTTTATACATTTTGATTGTTTAATACCATGTCTCCGCATACATGGAGGGAAAATTATTTTTTTAGTTAATTTGCAAAAAATTATGAATAAAGGAGAGTTTAAGAACATGTGCAGGTTTGTTGTTGTATCTTTATTATTTATTGTATTATCAACATTTTCCTACAGCCAGGGTAAAACAGTTAAATGGTATTCTATTCAGGAAGCTGAAAAACTTGTCAGAGCAAATCCCCGGCCGTTAATTATCGATACCTATACTGATTGGTGCGGCTGGTGCAAAAAGCTGGATCAGGAAACATTCTCCAATCCGGTAATTGCTGAAATACTGAATACCAAATTTTATCCTGTAAAGTTCAATGCTGAAGGCAAAGAGCCGGTTACTTTCTTAGGTATGAATTTTATAAATGACGGCAAATACGGAAAAACTCATCAGCTTGCAGTGGCGTTGTTAAGAGGGGAATTATCGTATCCCAACATAGTATTTTTTAATGAAAAACTTCAGCTTATAACGAACGTGCCGGGTTACAGAGATGCAAAGCAGATGGAGGTACTTCTTAATTTCATAGCCGAAAAGGCTTATGAAAAGACCAATTTTCAGGAATACGAGAAAAACTTCAAAGGAAAAGTTGAATAATTACTTACCTATTATATAATTAGCCGGGAGTTGAACAAGGTCTCCCATTTGATACACCAGTTGTCTTGATTCATAAATAGTTTCATTCTGATATTTAAGTTTCAGGGTTACCACTTCCGGAATACGGTAATAAAGTTTGTCGTAAGTTTCTGTTTCTTTCGTTTCTTTTAATCCCGGTCTTGTTATATATGTGATATCTTTAGATTTGCCTGCGGGTTCAGCTTCTATCGTTATAGCGGTTCCGGTTCCGGAACCCGGAACAGCAGGACCTGACGTCATTGAAAACCTGAACAATTCACGGGGTTTGCCAGCATCTTCTTTCTGAGGTATAAAAACGTATTTCATTGTTTTTCTAACTGTTGCAGCCTTGCCTGCAAAAAGTGCCATCAATTCCTTTTCCATTTTGTTTATCTCATCAATTGCCGCGTTGCTTTGAGGATAAACGTTGGCTTCACCTGTAAGAATGAGATGTTTCCCTTCTCTTAATTCAAGAAGTGTTTTTGCTGCCCGTTCAGCCAGTTGTTCAATTGAAAGCGGCTTTTTACGCTCAACAAGATAAGGTATCCGGATAAATGCTGTATCCAATCTGACAAGCCGATATGCTGTGTCGCTCCGGCTTACATAATACTCATTGGCTCCAAGGTCGGTATAAGTAAGAATCCGGTTTACCCCTTCAGATGAATCAAGTAATCGTTTTTCAGCTTCATATTTTGAGGGATTCAGATCCAGGATCAAACCGGTTTTTTTCAGGGAAAGTGCATTGAGCTGGAGAAGAGTATTGCTTTCTATTACATAATATTCAGAAGGATCAATCTCTTCATGAGTCTCAACTGTTATAGACTTAATCTGCCATGTCTCCCTTTCAGCGGTTATGACATCTTTCAACCCGAGAAGATCTGATGCGAATTTTGCATAGGGACCGGGTTTTTCAATCGTGTGTTCAAATTCGACTATTACATTAAAGACGGTCATCGGCAGAGCATAAACCAGGCTTCCATCGTATACTGAAATCTTTTCCCCAAGTGGCATTATAAGCGTCTTAGGTTTATCTGAGATAGCTTTATTTACGAAGCAGGATGTCATAAAAACCTGAATAAAAAAAATCACTACTGCTGTTAAGATTTTAAATTTTCTCATTGTATGTATATTAAATCTTGAAACAATTGTTTGTTTTTATGACTTTAGGTTGATATATAGTTATGGCGTTATGGCGTTATGTCGTTATGGCGTTAAAACTATTAAACCATAACCCAGTCCACAAAGTTATTCATTCTTTTCAAAGAATTCTTCTCTGAGTTTCCTGTAAGCATCCCCGATGTTATCTGCGATATCTCCGGCCAGGAGGGCTTCCATTCCTTTTTTCTCTGCAGCGATATCGCCGGCCAGACCGTGAAGGTAAACTCCCAAAACTGCCGCATCGTCCGGTTGATAGCCTTGTGCTATCAGCGAAAGAATAATTCCGGTAAGGACATCACCGCTACCCGCGGTAGCCATTCCCGGATTACCGGTGCTGTTGAAAAAGACCCTTCCGTCGGGCATTGAAACCGATGTGTATGCACCCTTAAGCACAACATAGCAGTTATTTTTCTTCGAAAATTCAATCTGCTTCTTAAGTCGCTGATAACCATTTTCCGATTTGCCTATAAGTCTTTCAAACTCACGCGGATGAGGGGTAAGGATGCATTTTTCGGGCACTTTCCATTTGTATTCCCTGAAGCCTGCAATAATATTTATAGCATCTGCATCAATAACTAAAGGGCGGGTACATTTTTCAAGCAGGGAATACAGCATTGAAGCTGTTTCAGGGTTGGTTCCAATGCCAGGCCCTACGCCTACTGCCGTAAAATCATTGAAATTGTCAACCTCTGTTATTATGTTTTCGTTCGCATCGCACTGAACCATAGCCTCGGGCAAAGCCGAAATCAGGGCGTTAACTCTTCTGGCAGGAATGTGACATGTGATTAGTCCGATACCTGCCTTAAGCGCTCCTTTCGCTGCAAGAATAGCAGCTCCGGTTTTATCACCAGAACCGGCAATCAGTAATCCATGACCGAAACATCCTTTATGGTCAAACCGGCCGCGTTTTTTAAGCAACCCCGCTACATCAGAACTTTCAGTAAAATAAAAAGGAGTTTGCTTATTTCTTATTGCGACGGGGTGAAGTCCAATATCGAGAATATGCCATTCGCCGGTATATTTATAGTTGTCAGCAAACAAAAAAGAGAGTTTCGGAAACTGGAACGTAAGAGTATGGTCGGCTTTAATTATTGCACCGGGATCGTTATCAGTATTATCCTCCGTAAAAAGTCCCGATGGTACATCTACCGAAATTTTAACGGAAGGGGAAAGATTTATCTTTCTGATAATTTCAGCAGGCAAACCGTTTACAGGTCGGTTCAGCCCTGAACCAAATATTGCATCTATAATTATATCTTCCCTGTCAAAGTAAGGCAATTGTTCCGGAGCAGTTATGTAATGGAATGTTACACTCTTGATCTCTTCTAGCCTTTTCCTGTTTATTTTCCAGTCGGCTGAAACGTTCTCAGTAAAATTTGCATAATATACCTCCACATGGTACCCTGCTTCCGAAAGCATCCGGGCAAGAGCCAGCCCGTCTCCACCGTTGTTTCCCGGTCCGGCAATAATATTAAACCTGTATATCCTTCCGTAATGTTTTGTTATCCAGGAAAAGAGTTTTCCGGCAGCCCTTTCCATTAGTTCAATAGAAAGAACAGGCTCATTTTCAATCGTATAATTGTCAATCTCTTTTATCTGTACACCGGTAAATATTTTCATATATGAAAACTTTTTTATTATTGACTAAAAATTAATTATAATTTTTCAACTTTATAATATCATTCATCCCTTGTTCAATTCTTTCGAGTAAAAGGAAGATTAAAAATAATGCCCACAAGTTACTAAAAACAATCTGTCTTAAATTCATGGAAACAATTGAATACAGATTTTTCCGGTTCGGTTATTATTTATATTTGATAAATTATTACATATATTTGTCGGCAGAGTAAATATCAATTGTAGAATCAATTAAATCAGAGTTTATGCTTAAAAATCATCCAAAAGGTTTACTTGTAGCTTTTTTTGCCAACATGGGCGAAAGGTTCGGTTTTTACACCATGATGGCCATTCTGGTTCTGTTTCTCCAGGCTAAATTTGGACTTCCGGCAGAAAAAGCCGGTGACATATATAGCTGGTTCTATTTCAGCATTTATGCTCTTGCGCTTGTAGGTGGCATTCTGGCAGATGCCACAAAGAAGTACAAGACTGTTATCCTGATAGGTATAATTATAATGTTTTCCGGTTACCTGATAATGGCTATTCCGGGCATGACGTTAGCAATTACGATAATCGGTTTATTTACGATTGCTTTCGGTAACGGTCTCTTTAAGGGCAACCTGCAGGCAGTTGTGGGACAGATGTATGACAATCCGGCCTATTCAAAATACCGGGATAATGCCTACATGATATTTTACATGGGTATAAATATAGGTGCATTTTTTGCCCCGTTTGCCGCAACAGCTATGAGGAACGGCTGGTTAAAACACAATGGTTTTGCTCATGACGGAAGTCTGCCATCTTTATGCCATCAGTACATAAACGGAACTCTCACCGACACATCTCTCTTTCAGCAGCTCGCAAATAATGTAAGCCTTTCGGGACCCGTAAATGATCTTACAGCTTTTGCAAGGCAATATCTTGATGTTTTTTCCAAAGGATATAATTATGCATTCGGCATTGCCGCTGCGGCAATGATAATTTCGCTTCTTGTTTATGTGATATTTAACAGGCACCTCCCGAAGAAAGAAAAAGTATCGGCCGCTTCGTCTGAAAAAATAGAATTCAGACTTGTTCCTCTTTTTACAGCAATTCTGGCAATGATAGGTGTTGCATATGGACTTCATTTCATAAAGCAGGTAGGATGGACAGCAGGATTTGCATTCGGGCTTTTTGCTGCCTTTGTAACATGGATAATTATGAGTTCAAAGAAAGAGGAGGTTGACAGAGTTGTAGCACTGATACTCGTTTTTGCAGTGGTAATATTTTTCTGGATGTCGTTCCATCAGAACGGACTCACTCTTACACTTTTTGCACGTGATTACACTGTAAAGCATGTAGGCCCGTTCACGAACCTATTTTTCACCCTTTTATCAATACTGGCTGTTATTGCAGTCATTGCAGGCATAGTAATGCTTGTATTAAAAAATCAGGGTAAAACAAAGAGAATTGCAGGTGCCGTATTGCTTGTTGCCGGGTTCCTTCTTGCGTATTACAAATACAAAAGTTTCGGGCCAAGCAATGCCATATCTCCTGAGATTTTCCAATCATTCAACCCCCTGTTTATAGTTGCGCTTACATTTCCTGTAATGGGAATTTTCTCGTGGCTTAACAGAAAAGGCATTGAGCCTTCAACACCGAAAAAAATTGGTTTCGGAATGGTTATTGCAGCTATGGGTTTTATGGTTGTTCTCATAGCATCGGTTAATCTGGCATCACCGAAGCTTCTTGCAGGCACTCCCCTCCCCGACAGTGACAGGGTATCGCCCTACTGGCTCATAAGCAGTTATCTTATTCTTACGATTGCCGAGTTGTTTCTCAGTCCAATGGGACTCTCCTTTGTTTCAAAAGTTGCACCGTCAAGATTTCAGGGTCTCATGCAGGGCGGATGGCTTCTTGCTACTGCTGTAGGGAATAAACTTCTGTTTGTTGGAACACTTTTATGGGACAGGGTTGAACTCTGGCAGCTCTGGCTGGTATTCATCGTATGCTGTCTGGCTTCCGCTGCGTTCATCTTTTCTATACTGAAGCGCCTGGAAAACGCATCAAAGTGATCACCAAAAAATTAAACATGAAGCATAAACTGGCTGCAAAAGGTTCAAAGAGACGCAATTTCATTAAAAGTTTTCTGGCGGGTATCCCCTTTCTGACTTTTTTCTCAGGCTTCTCGTTGAAGATGCCGTATGCAGGAAAATCAGACCCGGCAGCAGATAACTCTGCTGCGGCAGGCACACCTGAACCACAAAACAAGATACCTGTCGGAAAACTTGCAGGTTATGAAATCAGCCGTCTTATTCTTGGTTGCAACCTTATAAGCGGTTATGCTCATGCAAGGGATCTGATTTATGCCAACACACTCTTCAAAGTTTATCATTCTGAAGATAAAGTCATTGAAACATACCGTTTTGCAGAGTCTGCAGGAATAAATGCCATCTTCGTGGTTAACCGTAATTTTCATCTGTTCAATAAGTACAGGGAGCGTTATGGCAGCAAAATGCTTACAATTAACCAGACATACCTTCGCGATGATAATTTCCTGGGCGATATTGACCTTGCGGTTTCTAACGGTGCCACCATGTTGTACATTCAGGGTGCCGAAAGCGACAGGTATGTAAGGGACGGAAAGATTGAAATGCTTGGCAGGGCAATAGAATACATAAAAAAACAGGGCAAACCTGCAGGTATAGGAGCACATTCAATTGAAGTGATAAAAGCATGTGAAAAAGAAGGCATCCCTGCCGATTATTACGTTAAATCATTTCACCACGACAGATACTGGTCAGCTCATCCTGTTGAAAACCGGACTGAATTCAGTATAATCGGTTCACAGAGAAACAAGGATCATAATATGATTCATGATAATATTTTTGACCTGTTTCCGGAAAAGACTGCCGAATTTATGAAAGAAGTCAAAAAGCCCTGGATTGCATTTAAAGTACTTGCAGCAGGTGCCATTCTGCCTCAGGACGGTTTCAGATACGCTTTTGAAAACGGTGCAGATTTCATCTGCGTGGGCATGTTCGATTTCCAGATAGCCGAAGATGCAAGGATTGCATCTGAAATACTTAATAACCTGAAAAACAGAACCAGGAGTTGGTATTCATAACGCAACTCCTGGTTTAATTCCTTCAGAGATTTATATTTTCAGTTTAATTAATTGAGAATTTCCCCGGTGATACGGTCAGCAATGTTTGTCTGGTCTTTTTCGAGTCCTGTAATAATTATGACTTTGTTTTCTTTCCAGGCAAGAAAAACATTACCATTATAACCATCTTTGAATATATATTTTCCCTCCGTTGTATTATCTGGCTCCAGTCCCGCGAGTGTCAGATATGATTTAACCATCTGAAATGCATCATCCCGGGAACTCCTGTTGAAAAGATAAACCTGGTAGGATATTCCCTCCTGTTGATAATCTGCTCTGTATGCGCCTTTAAGGAATTCATGTCCGAGAACACTTTCGTTTATATAAGATTCACTGTATTTTTCCTTGAAGTTCTGGGGAAATTCGCTTAATGCAGCAGGCATTGATGGATCTCCAGGGAGCATTTCTGCCACCCTGGAAGCCAGATATTCAAGATCCCTCAGTGTTTTTTGATTTTCGGAATATGTTCTCAGTTTAACGTAATAACAATCTTTAAAGAAATTTATCACTCCGCCGGCGATATAGCCCTGGGCGCCAAGATTAACATATCTGTAAGAAGGTGAGCGTTCAGATGCATATATACCGAAGGTGTTATCACGGTCATTATGCTTGTATATTTCCACTTTTATAACATTCTTTCCCTTAACATATTCCCTCACATGAACATTCCGGAAACCGTATGATATGTATCCTTCGGCTGCTCCATCAATAAAATCCCAGAGGTTATCGGGTGTATAAACCGGATATTTTGATACGATTTTATATCCCTTCAGCGGCGGAAAATTATAAGGCTGAGCTGTTACCGTAAGAGCAGAAATCAGGCATAAAGAAAACAAAGCATATATGTGCTTCATATTCTTAAGTTTAATTAATCAGGCAATAAGATCTGATGGCATTGCGACAAGGCGTGAGATATCAGCAATTTTTGTTCTGACATCAAATCCCTTTGTACACTTCACATTACATTCGGTGCAGTTGATACATGGTGATACACCTGTACCAAGTTCCCCGAGCAGATCATATGCCATTTTAATATTTACGTAACCATAAGCATACATATATGCTCTCATAAGATCAGGAATTGGCAGGTTAAACGGGCATGTCGGGATGCATTTTCCACAGTTTACACAGAAAAGTCCTGATTCGCCTGCCATGGCCAGAAGTTCCTGTCTTTCCTGCTCTGTCATAACCGGATCGGCAAGAACCTTCAGGTTTGTTTCAAGATGGTCAAACGAAGTCATTCCGGGTATGATTGTATGTACATCAGGATTTGAGAGCACCCATTTAAGTGCCAGAGTGGCATTTACCGGTTTTTTTCTCTCCTTGTCCATGAACCCTCCAGCCATTGATTTCATAGCTATAATACCTATTCCGGCGCCGGCAGCTTTTTTGATAGCCTGATTCATTTCATCAATGTTATTCAACATAAAATTGTATGTAGTCAGAATTACATCCCAGAAATCTGTGTCAGCGGCTTCATTAAGCATTACAGCCATATTTGAGTGCGTACTGAATCCGGCAAACCGGATTTTCTTTTGTTTTTTAAGCTGTGTTAATGCCGAAAGCAATGGTTTATGTTTGAGTAATTCAGGATTACTCACATCATGAACAAGAAGAATATCTACATAATCAAGTTGTAACCTGGATAAACTTTCATTGAACTTACCGAGAAAATCCTCAGCAGTAGTTTGTGCGGTAGGAAGTCCGTCCCTGCCTACACCTGCTGGTTTCACTTTTGTTTCCACCATGAAAGAAGAACGTGGAAGATCTTTAAAAACATTACCAAGCATTCTTTCATTGTTCCCGCCCTGATATCCATTGGCAGTGTCGAAGAAATTTATTCCGTTCTCATATGCTGCTTTGCACAGGCCGGGATTGTCAGCTCTCATTACTCCAAAACTGATAACAGGTACTTTAAGTCCGGTTTTTCCAAGTGTACGGTATGTTATCTTTTTCTCCTGTAAAGACGGCTCACTTTTTGTAAGTGATTTCGGAAAAACCATTGCACCTGTTAAGCCAGCAATTCCTGTACTTAAGAATTTTCTTCTATTGAAATTATTAGACATTTTGCTCATAATTTTATTGTTTTTAATTTCCAAATGTATAAATTTTTACATTAATTTTATGATAACCGGATATTGTATAAGTCACAATCTAACATTTTTTAACAACAATATAACATTCTTTAACTACAATATAACATTTTTTAACTACGTTAAAATTTCAGGGTATATTTCTTTATATGAAATTATAATCAAATACAGGATCTGAAATGGAAAGTTATCTGAGAAAGTTAATTTCAGGCGGTGAAAACCAGAGGGTAGATTTTAAATATTGCATAAATGATTCAAAAAAAATTGCCAGAACACTTTCGGCTTTTGCAAACACGGAAGGAGGCATTTTACTGCTTGGAGTGAGGGATAACGGCTCAATTGCAGGGGTAGATTCTGAAGAGGAATATTACATGATTGATGCTGCGGCAAAGCTATATTGCAGACCGGAAGTTCCAGTAAAAATAAGACAGCACAATATTAATGGCAAGACGGTAATTGAGGTTGAAGTAAAAAAAGGAACACATCGTCCGTATATGGCTAAAGGTGAAGATGGAAAGTGGAGGGCATATTTCAGAAACAATGACCAGAATCTTATTGCTAACCGCATATTGCTGAGATTGTGGAAAAAAGATGAAAGAAAGTCAGGAGTACTTATCAGATTCGGGAAAGCAGAGAATATACTGATGGAATATCTTAAGCAGAATGAATCCATCAGTCTTACGGCCTTCAGAAAGCTGGCAAGTATTCCGGTTTACCGGGCTGAAAAAATTATTGTAAATATGCTTCTTTGCGGAGTGTTGGTAATGAAGGCCTCGGAGAAAGGAATCAAGTACAGTCTTAACCGGGAAAGTTCCGGCGGAGAGGAGTCAAAACCGGGCAAATAAATATTTATTTAATCAATTCTGACACCTACAACCAGAATATCGTCAATCTGAGGTGTATGGCCCATCCATTCCTTAAGTCTTTCCTCGAGAATCTCCTTCTGACGTTTCATTGGGAAGTCCTGTATTTCGAGGATAAGTTTTTTGAAATTCTTCTTCATGAATTTACGGCCATACGGACCTCCAAACTGGTCAATATAGCCATCTGAGAAGAGATAATATGATACGCCCTTTTCAAGGTCCCAGTCGTAGAATACAAATTTCTCATCCATTTTTGAAGATATGCCGATGGGCATCTTACTGGCGTATATTGTTTCAAGGATATATACACCGTTAGTCATTGAGCCGTCGGGCATTTCAATATTTCTCTCATGAAAATCCGCCTGCTCTTTCTGGGTGAGTTTTCTGACTCTGAAACAAGGATTATAGGCTCCTGAAAATTCGACTTTCGACTTATTGAAGTCAATCACCAGAAGGGCCAGGTCCATGCCATCTTTTGCCTCATCTTCGCCACCCGACTGTTTCAATGATTCGGTAACATGCAGTCTAAGTTCATTTAGAACTTCATCGGCACGCGGGGCTCTGCCTCCGCCAATTATCTCATCAAGGAATGACATTCCCAGCAAGCTCATAAATGCTCCCGGCACTCCATGACCGGTGCAATCTGCCGCAACAATATATAATCTGTTATCTTTTTTCGTCATCCAGTAGAAATCACCACTTACAATGTCACGCGGTTTAAACAGTATAAAGTAATTTTTCAGATTCTCTTCCAGTATTGATTCTGAAGGAAGCAGGGCCATCTGAATTCTTCTGGCGTAGTGAATACTCGACTCAAGTTCTTCCTTTTGTTTGACAACAACAGCCGTCCTTTCTGCAATAATGCCTTCGAGTCTGATATTTTCATTTTTCAATTTTCTTGTATAGGCCTTAATAATTCCTATAATAAGCAATACAAAGGCAATTGCATAAAGGATAATCATTACCGTTGTAAGGTACCACGGTTTAAGGATAACAAAATCAAAAGCTACCTCATTGGTTTCGATTTCTGTGACTGTTTGGCCTTTAACCCTGAAAGTATACCTGCCGTATGGGAGATTTGTAAAGTCTTTATAATGAATATTTTCCCATTTAGACCACGTTTTATCAAATCCATCTAGTTTATAGCTGTAAAGATTTTTATCCTCCTCTATATAATAAGGAACAGACCAGTAAAATGAAACGGAGTTGAAAGTGTATTTTATTTCCGGAATCGGATTCGCACTGTTATTTAATGCCGGAACACGTTTACCGTTTGCAAGGGTTTTATAAAATGTGCCCGACATAAACAGCGAATCGGTTCCGATAACAATTCTTGTCAGAAGTGTATTTATCTCTGGTACATGTGCTTTAAGTTTTTCTTTATCAACTACATATATATTTTTTGATTTAGGTATCCATATTTTATCGTCTATCTGTTTTAAGTCCATTTTTTCGATTGATGGTAACAGGTTAAGCGCGCCTTTAAACATCTTTACTGTTGAAGAATCGCGGCTGAAATATACCTCATATACTTTATCCTTTATTACAGACAGCCATAGATCACCATCCTCATCCTGGTATAGATCCTTGCAATTGACATTGCTGGTAAAACCATTCATAATTTCATTGCACGGGATCCATTTATCTGATTCATCGTCGTAACGGAAAAGTCCTTTAACTGTTGTAATAATAATATTATTATCAACCTTGGTGATACTGTTTGGCTGGATGATGTCCTCTTCTGAAAATTTTACCAGAGCTTTATCCTTTAATGAAAAACTGTAAAATCCTGCCGGATTTCCGGTTAAAATAAAAATATCACCATTTTTCTTTTCGATCAAATTAGTAACATATCCTTCAATATTTGTTCTGATCTGGTCGATAAACTTCCATGTCTTACCGTTATACTCAAGAATCAGGAAACCTTTGGTGTTCAAACCAATATAGAATATCTCAGGATTTATTCCCGACTGCAGTATTGATCTTACAGAATATGAACTTTTCAATTCAGCACCCTGGATGTTTATCACATCCTCTACTTTTGTAATTTTTCCTGATGGTAAAATCTGATAAAGTCCGAGTATTGTGCCGGCGAGAAGAAATTCCTCATTGTTAACTTTAGCCTGATACAATGAAAATGACTGCTGATTTATATTATTGACTCTCCTGAATTTTAAGTATCCCTTATTATCTATATAGCTTTTAAACAGTCCCAGGTCGGTTGCCAGATAAACAGTATTATTAAAGTAAGCAATATTATTTGTAATACCCTCATACCCGTAACGGGGTGTAAGTTCGTTATAAGGAAGGTTGGTCAAAATTTTTGAAACATACCCTGCTGTTGACACCCAGATTTCTGAAAAAATATCATTTCCGACATAAAAGGCAGTTACAGTATTATCAGGCAAGTCGGATGTTTCAATATCCCATTTGGATGTAAATCTGAAATTTTTATCCAGAACAAAGATTCCTTCTGCCAGTGTACCCAGTAATATTTCCCCTGATGGACAAACTGCTGATGTGTAAAGCTGCGAATTTTTCAGTATCTCGTTAAGTTCATTTGCAACAGGTGGAGTATCATATACTCTGCCGTTCACATAGTCATATCTGAAGACTCCGTCATTATATGTACCTACAAATATGCTTGTTTCATCATAAGGGAGCAAAACCATAGATATTTTCTTTGAAAAGTAATCGCCTCCCGGCAGTGAGACCGGTTGATTACCTTTCAGTTCCAGAATTCCCTTTATATTGTCGGCAATAAATATCCTACCGTTAATATATGCGCCTTTAACAACCTGTTTCAGTCCCATTCCTCTGAAATTTACATACTCAATTCTGTCAGCTGCCGGGTAAAATAAAAAACATGATTCAAAGCCGATGAAATAAATCAGGGTATCTGTAACAATCAGTGTATTTATTTCTCCAATCTGTGATTTTGTAACAGAGGCAGTGCTATCTTTCTTTTCATTGCCGGTTCCTTCACTAAACCTTTCAGAAAGGGAAACATATTCCATTGTTCCATTTCGGGAAGGTTGTAAATAACCAAACTCATAAGAACCTCCAACGTATATCACTCCATCATCTGAAACCCCCAAAGCTCTTATGACAGGTTCTCCCGGTATTGAAATTATTGACCAGCTGTGACCATCATACCTTATTATTCCCCTGGTATCACTGCCGAAATATAGGACTCCGGTTTTGTCTTTAACAATACTCCAGTGATAATCAGAACTATGCGTAACCTGATTGTCAAAGCTTCTTATAAAGGGCACTCCATATCTGTTCAGCTGGGCTTCTGAATTGAGCCCCAGGAGAAATAAAATCAATATGGAAGCAAAATATTTCATTTATAGTTCCAAAATTTACAACTAAAATTTAAACATAAAGGTATGAATCTTATTGTTTCTATCAAATTTTATAATCATTTTAATTAAATTTCGTTTTTTATTAAATTGGCTGAATGATTCAGAATATAGGTTTTCAGGGTATATATTCATAGTTGATGTATTTTACCGGGTTCAGATATTTTATTGTGATAATTCTTTTACTTTTTAATTTCATCCAATTAACCGGACAGGAAATAAAGAGTCACAAATACTTTTTTGCTGATTCATCAATTAAAACCACAATTCTTAAATCAGACGACGAATTAATAGTTTATTACAGAATAAAAGAACTGAATCTTTACCGGATCGTTACCGCTGATGTGAACTTTTACAAGTTATCAATTCCTGAACATAACATTACAACAGAGCCGGGAAAACCCGAACTGCCGGTTTTCAGTACTTTGATTTCCGTTCCGGATGGAATTGTTCCGGATTTCAAGATTATTGATATAAAAACCCGTACTATTTATCCCGGCAAAGACGGTTTTGACGGTAAGGTATATCCGCGCCAGATCGACCTGCCAAAATCAGCCGGTTTTCAGAAGAAAGAATTACTAATTGATTGGGATGTTTATAACAAGAAGGGACTGATAAATTCCGATACGGTTAAAATTGAATACATAGGGAAAGCCCGTAGCACCGGCATTGCAAACCTTCTTATTTATCCTATTAGATATAATCCTTATGAAAATAAACTTGAGGTAATTACTTCATTGAAGGTTATACTGAGTTACAAAAATAAGGGTAGGACTAATATTTACACAAAAGGAGAATCACTGCCTTTTGTTCAAACGTTTTCAAAAGGGATATCCAATTATAGCATAGAGGATTTAATAACAGGCTACTCAGAAGAGCCTGTGAAAATGATTATTCTGACCGATACTGCATTCAGAAAAGACCTGAAACCCTTTCTGGAATGGAAAACCCAGAAAGGCCTCAGGATAACAACACTTTACAGAGGGCAGGGACTTGCAGGCAATTCTTTTTCAGAACTTAAAGATACATTATTAAAAATTTACAGATCTGAGGAATCCCGGGGGGTACCTCCCGAGTATCTACTGATTATTGGCGATGTCAACCGCATTCCCATATCGGAAGGTACCTCAAATTATACCGATCTGTATTATTCGACTTTTGACGGAACAGGTGATTACCTCCCGGAAATGTTTACCGGAAGACTTCCGGTGACCGACACTGCTGAACTCAGAGCGGTACTGAAAAAACTTATTCAATATGAAAAGTTTGAATTTGCGGATACAAATAAGTTTTATACCCGGTCACTGCTAAGCGCAGGTAATGATGCAGGTTATGCCACCTATATGAACGGCCAGCTGAAATATGCCGAAAAATATTATATAAATTCTTCAAACAAAATAGAAAATCACATTTTTTATTACCCTGCGTCTACCGGTGCAAGGGATTCCATAATTAAACTCTTTAATTATGGAGTTGGTTTTGTCAATTATTCGGGGCATGGTAATACTTATGGCTGGCTCGGTCCTTCGGTTACATCGGATGATGTCGTAAAGTTTAAAAATAAAAGCATGTACCCGTTTGTAATAAGTAATGCATGCCTGACCGGCCAGTATACCATTGCAAATTCCTTCGGCAATACACTTATCAAGTCAAATGAAAAAGGTGCTGTAGGATTTATAGGATGCTCGAACGATTCATACTGGAATGAAGATTTTTACTGGTCGGTTGGTGTCGGGGCAATATCAGCCGACCCCAAATATGAAGAAACGGGACTCGGGGCATACGACCGGTTATTCCACATTTCAGGTGAGAAAGCTTCAAACTGGTATATATCCATGGGGCAGATAAATTATGCAGGTAACCTGGCGGTTACTGCCAGCACAACCCACAGGAAAAAATACTACTGGGAAATATACAATCTAATGGGAGATCCGAGTATAATCCCATATATTGGTGTTCCTGATACTTTTAATGTTCCCCTGCCCGACACTTTGCCTGCCGGAATAAGATCACTTTCACTGACAATTGAACCGTATTCATACATTGCAGTCTCCCATTTTGATACATTATGGGATGCATCTTATGCAAGTCCTTCAGGAGCAGTTACTCTTGACATCCCTGAAAAGAGCAATGACTCATGCCTGATTGTTCTGACCGGACAAAATAAAATACCTTTAATTAAGAAAGTTTACATCAAAGATTACAGTAAGGAATATATAAACTTATCCAACCTTGAGTTGAATGATATTTCTGGCAATAATAACGGCAAAGCTGATTACAACGAAAAAATATACCTGAAACTGACATTAAGCAATCTGGGACTTGCACCTGCAACCAATCTCTACATAAAAATATCATCGTCCTCACAGGAATGGCTGTCCGTTTTAAACGACTCTCTTTTTATAGGCACACTCGATGCAAGGTCGGATACAGTTATTGATGGACAGATCCTGCTGCAAACAGCAAGTTTCATTCCGGATCGGAGTTTTGTTACGCTGAAAATAAAAATCGGATATTCATCAACTGAAAAACAATTTGATAAAGATATCCGGCTTTATGCTCCTGTACCCGAAATATTAAAGTGTATAATCAATGACACCTTGTCGGGTAACGGAGATTACATAGCGGACCCGGGTGAAACATTAAATCTGATAGTAAAAGTTAAAAATAGTGGAAGCAGCCCTGTTTCAGGAATACTTAAAATTACGAATTCACCTTCCGGTGTGGATTTTCATGTAAATTCTGTTCCAACCGGAATTTTAATCCCAGGAGTTACACAAGATTTAATCGTTCCTGTAACACTCTCACCAGCTGTCAAGAAGGGAAGCCTTATTGAAATAAATTTTCTTGCCGACTGTGATCCATATTTCTATGCCAAAACTATTCAGATACCTGTCGGTAAGATACTTGAAAGTTTTGAATATCAATCATTTAATATATTTCCATGGATTAATGATAAAACCTATCCGTGGACAATCATATCCGGTGAGTCGTATGACGGTAATTTCTCTGCATGTTCAGGGGCAATTCCAAATAACAGTGAATCAATCCTAAAGCTTAATGTAAACATACCTCAATCCGATACAATAAAGTTCATGTACAAAGTATCATCGGAAAAAAACTACGACCTGCTTATTTTGAGGAAAAACGGGAAACAGATTTTTACTGCTTCGGGAGAAACAGAATGGATTGAGAAAAAAATAGATATTCAGGAAGGATTTAATTTGCTTGAATGGATATACAAGAAGGATCAATCAATATATTCTGGTTCAGACTGTGCGTGGATTGATTTTATCCGTTTTCCTTCCACTGCCTTTAACAAAATCGACCTGAAAACAGGTAAAATCATATCCCCTGCAGTAGATAAAAAACTGGACAAAGAGGTTATATCAGCTGAAATTATTAATCTTGGCATAGATACAATAAAACAGTTCAATCTGGCATATATTATCAATAACCGTCCACCCATTACCGAGAAATTTACAAGAACGATTAAACCGGGTGATACTGTGACTGTTTCATTTGCAACACTTGCAGATATGTGGGTGAGTGGTATTAATGTAATCAAGGTATATTCGTTCAACAATGCTGATGCATATTTAAACAACGACACTGCTTCGGTTACAATTATTAATACTCCTGTCGAAGAAATACGGGATCCATTAAATTATCTGAGGGTATTCCCCAATCCTTTCAATGACCGGACAAATATTACCATTGGTTCGAATTCATATGAGTATGTGGAAGCTGAATTAATTAACGTTACAGGCAACACAGTATGGAAAGGAAGATTCGAGTTAATTCCGGGAGACAACATAATAACCATTATTCCCGGGAGTATACCTTCAGGTTTTTATACATTGAGAATAAAAGGTAAAATTGTTACCGGGTCAGTAAGGTTAATTAAAGCTGAATAAACACATTTCAGTTGTTGATTAATTCAGATTGACCGGTTTTTGCAATAATTAGTTTAAAATGATTTTAAATATTTTTGTAAAAATTAGAAAATATGAATATACCTGACAGAAAACAAGCTCTGGAACTTTTTAAAAAATACAACAGGTCGGAGAGTCTGTACAAGCATGCAATTGCAGTTGAGGGAGTAATGCGTTACATGGCGAGAAAAGCGGGAGAAGATGAAGAGAAGTGGGGAGTTATCGGCCTTGTTCATGATCTGGATTATGAAATGTATCCTGATCAGCATTGCAAGATGACTGAGAAGATTTTAAGGGAAAACGGCTGGCCCGAGGAATATATAAGGGCGGTATTAAGTCACGCTTGGGGTTTCTGTACAGATGTTGAACCTGTTACGCGTCTGGAAAAAACCCTCTATGCCATTGATGAACTGACAGGCCTGGTTGTTACCAGTGCTCTTGTGAGGCCATCGAAAAGTGTTCTCGATATGGAAGCTAAATCGGTGAAGAAAAAATGGAATGACAGGAGGTTTGCTGCAGGCGTTAACAGACAGGTAATTGAAAAAGGAGCGGAGATGCTGGGTGTAAGTCTGGACGAACTTATTACAGATTGCATTATGGGTATGCGGGAGGTAGCTGAAGAGATAGGACTAAAAGGAAATCCAATGGCATCCTGAGAAGGAGTATCTGAAAAATAAAAAAGCAGGTGCAGAAAAATTCAGCACCTGCTTTTGTTTTTATGCCGTTATGTTTTAAGCCGGCATATCAGGCAATGACCATCCTTTACGGTATGTATGTTTAATCATTTCAGCTGCAAATTGTTTTGCAGACATCGGGTCGGTATATTTTCTGTTAAATGTCGGGTGGCCATCAGTTACGGTGAAGTTATCTTCAAGGCATATCCTGAGGGAATCGTTGTCTGAGATGTTGGTGAATTCCATCTTTTCGCCATCCCATTCAAGTTCCTTGTTAAGGCCCTGCAGTCTGACAGCCAGTACGCCCATTACAACCATTTCGTTGAATGGTCCAGCTTCTGCAAAGTCCGACTTGGTAGGAACTCTGCTTTCCGGGCTTTCCTTGCATGCTCTCACCCAATCCATTTCGTGTCCGCCACGTGTTGCATTTTCAATTCTCCTTTCAGTCTTGGGCACATTCGGTACGCGACCCGACAGCAGCCACGGGTTCCTGCCATAGCAGCCGCATATTAATTTATCTTTTGTTCCATGGAATATTACACCTCCTCCTCCATCGTTCATATTCTTTCCTGCTGGCCAGCCGGCAGGTTTCATCGGCTGAAGGCCGCCGTCGTACCATGTAACTTCTACCTGAGGATATTTAATTTTCGAACCTTTCGGAGCAGGTCTTTCGGGATAAATCAGGCGCACCATTTCTGCGTTGGGAGCGCAGTCAGAAAGCAGCAGTGTAGAGCTGGCCTGGACTTTTATCGGGTACTTCAGTTTAAGTGCTTTGAAAACAGGATGCAGGATGTGGCAGGCCATATCACCGAGCGCACCTGTACCAAAGTCCCACCAGCCTCTCCAGTTCCATGGATGATATATGCTATGGTATGGACGCATCGGGGCCGGACCAATGAAGAGGTCCCAGTTGAGTGTATCGGGTACCCATTCACCTTTTGCAGGCCTGTTAAGACCCTGTGGCCATATAGGACGGTCGGTGAAAGCTTCAACTTTTGAAACTTCGCCGATTTCACCATTCTGAATCCATTCTATAATAAGGTTTACACCCTCATCTGATGCTCCCTGGTTGCCCATCTGTGTTGCGACCTTGTATTTAGCTGCCAGTTTAGTAAGGAGCCTCGACTCATAAACCGTGTGTGTCAAAGGTTTCTGAACATATACATGCTTTCCCAGTGTAATAGCATGGGCAGCAATTATTGCATGGGTATGGTCGGCTGTTGCAACAATCACTGCATCAATCGACTTACCCATTTCATCTAACATCTTACGCCAATCCCAGTACCTTTTGGCATTGGGATAAGCTTCGAAAACCTTTTTCGAATATTCCCAGTCAACATCGCACAATGCAACGATGTTTTCTGTCGGGGCAACAGCTCTCAGGTTTGAATTACCCATACCCCCTATTCCCACACAGGCAATATTGAGCTTATCGCTGGGAGGCCTATGACCAAGTCCGCTGATAACCGAACTTGGCAGAATAGTAAAACCGGCTGCAACAGCACCGGTCGTTCCGATAAATGATCTTCTCGAAATCTTGTTTGATTCTTTCATAACTGGTTTATTTTTGGGTTTCAGAATAATAAAGTCTTTTCAACGATAAAAGTAATAATTTCGTGATAAATATAAAACTTTCACAACAAAGAATATCGTTAAGTATAGTTAAATTTGCGGAAAACGTCGTTAACCGTAACAAACAGATATAATATGGAGAAAAAGACTTTTTCTCTTGAAATGAGTGAAAATAACAGAATTACAAAGGCCTTCAGATTTGTTCTGGGAGTCCTTTGTGTGGCTATAGCCATTTACTGGTTAATTTTTAATATGAAAATGTCAAAAGCCGACTGGTCTTCATGGTTATCTTCAGCTTTTCTGATTCTATTTGGCATCTATATGGTATGGACTTCCTTCGGTTACGGATATAACTTTATTGAATTTGAAAGCAACATCATCAGATTAAAAAACAATTCATTTTTACCCGTAAGAGAAATAAACAGTGCAGACATTGACAAAATCATTATTTATCCCCTCAAATTTCTGATAATTCTAAGATCCGCAAAAAAAATTCTTACCCGGTTCGGCATTTCGGATCTGGAGAGAAATGAAAATATAAAAGATGAATTAATGAGATTTGCAGAGATGCACAATATATCACTGGAATTAAGAAATGAAGTTTAAATTCTGACAGACAGTCTATCGATTTTATATCAGAATCAGATATTTAATATTGTTTCCCATACTTTTTTATTTACCGGTATTCCCTTTATAAGATTTTCTTCTCTTGTTTTAAGAGCCTTTTCTCCGGGGTAGCGAACGGATTGATTTTCTTTTTCCCGCACAGATTTTTTAAAATCATCTATTATTGATTTGATTGAAGTTTCCATATCAGGGAAATTTACCAAATTCCGGGGACTTATTGCAATGAATACCTGTGATAACCCGAATTCGGCATTTTGTTTTGTTATTTCGAAAGTAGGTTTACCGCCCGAAAGTATTGTTGCAAGAATATCAAGCAGCAATGCCAGTCCGGAGCCTTTCCAATAACCTGTGGGTAATATTCTACCGGATTCGATTATTTGACCAGGGTCATCAGTCAGATTACCGTTCCGGTCATAGCCGCCGGGTACAGGTAGGTGTTCACCGTTAAGTTTACAGGTTTCGATTTTACCCCACGAATAGAGAGACATGGCAAAGTCCAGAACTATAGCTTCATTTCCGAATGGAACTGCTATAACCATAGGATTATTGCCGAGACGTGGGTCAATTGCTCCCCAGGCCGGCATATTGGCAATTGTATTTGTCCACCCAATAAAAACAAAACCATTTTTTGCAGCTTGCCAGCCATAAGTGCCGCCCCTCATCCAGTGGTTGGTGTTAGCCAGTGCAACAAGGGCTATTCCATGCTTTTCAGCAAGCATCATTGATCTATCGGTAGCAAATGCTGCATTAAGTGGTCCGGGACCCAGGTTTCCGTCCCACTGTTCAATTGCACCGGCAGAATAAATCAGGGACGGTTCTGCATCAGGTTTCACATATCCATACCTGATATACTGCACAAAGCGTGGAAATCTGTTTACTCCGTGTGATATAACTCCGTCGAGACTGTTCTGTACAAATATTTCGGCACAAATTACAGCTTTACCGGCAGGGAATCCGTTTTTAACAAGAATTTCGGTAAAAACGGATTTCATTTCATCTGCAGGAACAAGTATTACTTCCATACCCTGTCGGCAAAATCCATAAACCAGTTCCAGTCGGAAAGTTTGAGATTATGTTCCCCATCCCGTATATGAAAACCCACTTTACCGCTTATAACCTGAGTATTCAGAGGCGGCACATCTTTTTCAAGGGTAGTTTTCTTATTATAAAGTCTGTAAACAGGCAGAGAGTGGTAAAGAGAAAGGTATGAGCCTTTGGGGTCGCCCCACAAGTCCTGGTCGGCAGCAGCTATATAGAGGGCTCTGGGTGCAATCAATGCCATCAGCATGTGCATATCGACAGGCATTGAATTTTCATTGTTGATAAATTTTCTGTAGTTAAGGCAGAACCAATGGGGGAATCCTTTATTGATTATTTCAATTGTTTCGCCGTATCGTCTTCTTGCAAGAGCCGAGCCGCCGCATCCTGATTCGTTTGCAATTACCATTGAGAATCTCCGGTCTGTTGCTCCGGCCCAGAGGGCTGTCTTGCCTCCACGGGAATGTCCTACAACTGCAATTCTGTTTTTATCAACCTGTTTATCAGTAACCAGGTAATCGAGGCACCGGCTTGCTCCCCATGCCCATGCAGCTAAAGTTCCCCAAGAATCATCTTTACGCGGTTCTATATCAAGCAATCCGTGAATGCCGTCTTTAAACCCATCATATTTATCAGGGTCAACATCGGCATTATAAAAGGCAGCCATACCATAGCCTCTTGCTATGGCTTCTTCAACAGGCCAGAACTCACTCCTGTTTTTCCGGGTCGGGTCAATGTTTTCGGGTGCCCGGTTACAAATAAGCAGAAATACAGGTGCCGGTTTATTGATTTTGTTCGGAATGAACAGATACAGATGTATTACGAGCGATTTCTCCTGTGCCTTTACGATTATATCCACCTGTCTGGCGGTTGCCTGTCCGCCTATTGCCTTAGGGTCTTCACTCACAACTTTAAAATCGAGATTATAAGGTGTCCGCGGGACTCTGCCATAAACATGTATGGTAAAAAGTTCAAGTATTTCCGGACGTCTATACCTCTCCCATTCCGACTTGTTTCGTATCTCTCTTCCCGTAAGTGTGGTCAGGAGTTCAGGTAAAATATAAACAGGCACTTTATCTTCGTAATAATTAACGTCCAATCTGCTTTTTGAGAGTTTTTCAACCAATTCAGGGTTAGCTTCCCAACCCTGCCCTTTCAGAAAAGGAAGAACTGCGAATAACAAAATACCTGCAGTTATCTGAGAAAATAGCCTTTTTTTCACAGTAATCAAATCTTTTTTGTTTCAGGTAAAAATACAAATTCCGCTGAACCTTTTAATCCGGGTTTAATATATTCCATTTTCACACGTGTGACTCCTCCCGGCCAGTAACGTCTCAATGATCTGTCAGTGACCTCTTTGAATTCAATAACAGGTTTAACTATTTTAGGATTATAAGTCATGTTAATTATAAAACCATCACCTTCAAATTTCAGTAAACCTGGCTTTACTTCACTTACTTTGCAGCAGGTAATAAAATTAGAGCTGGTTATTGTGCCGGGAACTATTTCAGTCAGTTCGTATTTATCGGATACAATAAAATTTTTCCCGCGGTTGAGGGTATATTTTCTTATCCAGCTCTTCACCTTTGCCTGGTTCTGGTATGCACCGGCTATATCTGTCGAGAAAACAACTGATTTTGAATCAGAATAAAAGGTTGTATTTTTTGCCTTGAAATTTGCTCCGTCTTTTTGATCCATTCCGTTGATTACCGGAAGATTATGCCAGCCCGACTGCATGGTCCATATTTCATATCGTTTTGAACTGAATGTCTTTGCCGTATATTCTTCTCGTCCGATATCAATCAGGCAGGGTTTTCCATCGTAATACATAACACATGAACCGACATCGTTATGATTATGGCTTTCGGCATTAAAGCCTCCTTTTGCTCCGAAGAAGAAGCCAAGATAACTTCCTTCTCTGTCGCGGCCACCACCTACTTCAGTATCAGGAAGCCAGAAATCAGCCACGAGTGCTTCTTCGGCTTCTGCATTTTTAATTTCATCCAGAAGAACGAGATTTCTTATCTGATCGCCGATCCGGCCACCGAATGCTCTTTCTCCCCATCTGTTTAATTTAGCCAGATAAGCTCCGAACTTTTGCATTACCTGATCGTTTATTGCCTTTCCGTAACGATATACAATTGAAGGGTTTCCTCCGGTGGTAGCGTCGGCATCAGCAAAATTTATGAAATACGGAGCGTGGATATTCACTTTATAAAAATATTTCCCGATATTTTGAATCAACGGATCGTCGAACACATCAAATTTTCCGTTTGTTACATTCTTCATTATTTCAAGGCTCTCATAGAGTAAAGCACCTGCTGCACCCCAGTATGATGGGCCTTCGTCACATCCGCCATCATCTGAGTATCCGTTAAGAAATTTATCGAGGGAGTTCAGTATTTTCTGCACTTCCGCAATTTTCTTCTCCGGATTTGTTTCCATTAAAAGATAACTTGTAAGCATATTATAATTTACCCACGGGTTCCAGTTATTTGGCCTGCCTCCTTTAAAACCCATATATCCGAAGTCATAACGTTCGAAATAAGGATCCAGTGCCTTCCTGAATATTTCCTGTCTAAGCCGCTGAGAAATTAACGGGTGAACCTTATCGAATTCCTCTTTAAATAAATAGTAAGTCCACGACAGGTTACTTGTTACCTCTCCTACGCCGAGGTCAACAGTTGGTTCATTTATATCGGGGAGTCCGTATGAAGCTTTCTGGAAATAAAGATGAGCTGACCAACCCCACCATGTTTGTTCGCAATAATACCAAACTCCGTTAATTATCTGATCGAGGAAACGACCCTGTCCTTCCACCAGTTCGCCCATTACCAGAGAAATCAGGGCATTGCTGCATGCTGAATAAGCCTCCTGCCGTCTGTCTCCAGACCTGATAAACTCAAGGTAATCGGTTGCTTTTACAACAGGCCAGTTATAATTCAGATAATTTTCGGCTCTGGCTATATAATCCTTTCTGATATTTTCGGGTAAACTTTCCCAGAATTTGCGGTCATGGTATTTCGGTAATTTATTCCATGAGTCATCGGTAATTATAACGCCTGAAAGGTTTATAACCTTAGCCTCATTTGCCAGGATGTTTCTTTCCTTTGGCTTAATCTCACCTGTCATCAAAGATGATTTGAGAATTAAAGCCAGCAAAATAATTGCATACTCAAAATTTTTAAATGACAATTTCATGATTTTTTGAATTAAATAACAGAACATTAATTATTTAAACAACAATATTTTGTTAAAAGAATGACGTTTAAATTTAATATTTTTCCTTTTTTGTGTTCGACAAGTTGTGAAAAAATAAAAAATCATCTTTAATAAAGCCTTTATCATACAAAAAATACATCTGCTATGCCATTGTCTCTCCATATAATTACTCCCTTCCATCCCTCTTTATACTGAGTAAAGAGCGGAAAGCTGGTTTTAATGTTTAAATGCATTGTAAAGGTTTATGTTTATTATACGGACACTCTGTAATGCTACAATTATTTCAAGGGATCATAATTTGTAAAACAATCATATCATCAGGGAAAAAATCAGCTTATTTTTGTGTTGAAAATAAATTTAATTAAAATGTTTTACCGTCAGGTTGGAGAAAAAACAGAATGTTTTTTATGTCCTCATAACTGTAAAATTTCAGAGGGCAGGACGGGTATTTGCGGGGTAAGAAAAAACACAGGGGGAAAAATTGAACTCCTTACGTATGGAGTTATATCAGGTTTTGCACTCGATCCCGTTGAAAAAAAACCGCTCTATCATTTTTACCCCGGAACCTATATTCTTTCAATAGGTTCATACGGATGCAACATGCGATGCGACTTCTGTCAGAATTATCATATCTCGCAGAATGTCATCACAGGAATTTCAAAGAGGATTACTCCCGACGAAATTCTCAGTCATTCTTTAAAAGAAAAAAACAATATAGGGGTTGCTTTCACCTATAACGAACCTGTCATTTGGTTTGAATATGTGAGAGATGTGGCAGTAAAAGTGAAAGAAGCCGGACAATCAACGGTGATGGTGACCAACGGTTATGTCACGAAGGAAGCACTTGGTGAGTATCTGAAATTCATTGATGCATTTAATGTAGATCTAAAAGCTTTTGATAACAGCTTTTACAAAACTTTAACCGGTGCCATGCTTGAACCGGTAAAGGAATCAATAAAGATGATTGCAAAAGCCGGTAAACATCTGGAAATAACTACTCTGATAATTCCCGGGAGAAACGACAACCCGGGCGATATGGAAAAAGAGGCAAAATGGATTGCTTCTGAACTGGGACGTGATGTCCCGCTGCACCTTAGCAGGTATTTTCCGATGTACAAAAGAGATGACCCTCCAACCCCATCGGAAGTACTATTACAATTATATGAGATAGCAGCACAGCACCTTGACTATGTTTATATTGGCAATGCCATTCAGCTGACCGGACAAAACACATATTGCCCCCAGTGCGGCAACCTGATTACCAGAAGAGATGGTTACCACATAAAACAAATTGGTTTACAGGGGAAAAAATGTTCGAAATGCGGAAGGGAAATATACCGATACGTTACTTCTTTTTCTTCTTAGAACCGAGGCTGCTAAGCTTAATGCACAACTGATCAACCCCTTCTGAAAGATCTGATTTTATTGATCTGAAATGATTCTTTACCGCTTTTGTATCTTCTTTATTGTCAAAATGATATATTCTGTTTATCAGATTGTTTCGCAGCTGATATGCCTCCTGCACAATGGCATTCACTTCTTTTTCATCATGCTCCGGATGCCTGCTCATAAACATCATGCAATCTGATATAATACCAAATATCTGATTGTCAATCTCTTTTTTCAACTGTCGAATGCTTGCCATAGCAACAATTTTAACAGATTTGTAAAACCAAAGATAAAGAAATTTTTGTAGTCTGTCAGACTCCTGTTCTTTTTCGGTGTGTTATTCTTCAGTCCCCGCCTGTTTTGATGCTCTCTTCGAAATACCTCAGGCTTTTCTCCATCCTGTCGAAAAGCAGATTACGGAGGAACCCAATATACGGATGTTTCACATTAAACGGGATATTTTCAATTATTCGGAACGGCAGAACGACAGGAGAAGTGCCTGTCATAAATACACTTTCATACTCTTTAATTTTATCAGCACTCACACATACGAATTCGACCTTTATGTCATTCTCCCTGCAAATTTCAAGAATGTGTTTGCGTGTTATTCCTCCAAGAACGAACCTGTCAGGGGCTGTATAAAAAATGTTATTCTTTATAAAAAAAATATTCGACCTGCTGCCCTCGGTAATGCAGTTTTCGCGGTTTACAAGAAGAGCCTCATAAGCGCCACTGATTATCAGTTTGTGATAAATCTCAGAGCGAAGTTTATGATTGACAATCTTTGACTCAGGATCTTTCCTTTCCGCATAAAAAAGAACCCCTTTTACGCCTTTCATGTACTGTTCGGATGTGGGATAAACCGGTTCAATAAAATAGATCAGATAATTACCTTTCAATCCGTTGTAATTAAAGACTATCTTCAGATTTACTTCCTTCAGCTTTTCCTTTTCCGACAGCCTCAGAATATCTCTCTTCAATTGTTCCTTGCCTGCCAGCATAAGTTTTTTCTGATTCCTGGTACTCAGTTCAAGCCGGTTAAAATGATCTTCAAAAAAAACCGGAAGTCCTTTAATCATTCTAAGAACTTCATACACCGATTCGCCTTCATATACATAGGAATTGTCAAATAATGCAGCGGGCTGTATAGTTCCGTTATGAATAAAATAATCTCCAAAACATTCGCTCATGTCAGACAGTTTTTTAACAACACAAATTTACGAACTATTATTTGTTATCTGAAAATTATAAGTTTAGAGAATCAATTAACAGGCTTTTCCGATTTGACAGGTTGGAGTTTCAATTTCTTTTAATATTTTCAGACTGCAATAAAACATGATTTAATAACCTGAGAGGCCAATCCGGGTTCCACAATGTATGCCATAATCGACATAGAAACAACAGGGGGAAGTGCAAGGCTCGAGAAAATAACAGAAATAGCTGTCTTCCTTCACGATGGAGAAAAGATCACCGGTGAGTTCCATACTCTTGTAAATCCTGAAAGGACAATACCTTATTATATTACCAATCTCACCGGCATAACAAATGAGATGGTTGAAGATGCACCGAGGTTTTATGAAATAGCCCGAAATATTGTTGAGCTGACGGAGGGAAGGACAATAGTTGCCCATAATGCAAGTTTTGATTATTCATTTCTTCGCGAGGAATTTAAATCGCTTGGTTACAATTTCAGGAGAAAGGTGATTGACACTCTGTCTCTTGCGCGTAAATTATTTCCCGGGTACAGATCATACAGCCTTGGCAATATCTGTTCTGTGCTGGGGATTAAAATTGAAAACAGGCACAGGGCTGCAGGAGATGCTCTGGCAACTGTCAGACTTTTTGAAAGATGCCTTGCAAGAGACAGGGAACTTAACGGAGTGGCATCTGAACTGTTGAGGAATACAAGACTTGCCAAACTGAATCCTCTCCTTGATGTAAGAAAGCTGGAAGAGATCCCGGAAGAGCCTGGCATATATTACTTTTACAATGAAAAGGGCGATGTCATTTATATCGGTAAGAGCAACAATATTTATGAAAGGGTGTCGGCTCATCTCTCGAACAACAGTTCGGCAAAGGCGATGAAGATGAGGGATGAGATTGCCGATATCAGCTGGGAGATTACCGGCAGCGAACTGATTGCCCTGATACGAGAGTCGGTTGAAATTAAGTCGTTGCAGCCGCTATATAACAGGGCTCAGCGAAGGTTAAACAACAGGTGGGGTATCTGCCATGGTGTCAACGAAAATGGATATATTGTTTTCTTTTTGAGCAGGGTTAAAGAAAACAAGCCTTTTCTTGCAACCTTCAACTCGAAGGAAAGTGCAAAGTCGGGTTTGCAGAGGATTATCGAAAAGTATTGTCTCTGTCAGAAGCTTGCAGGGATGTATGAAACTGCAGGTGCCTGCTTTCATTACCAGCTCGGAATGTGCCGGGGTGCATGCTGCGGGAAGGAATCACCTCAGGAATACAACAGGAGGGCATCAAAGGCAATGGATGAATTTATATTTACCCCGGGAAATTATCTGATTATTGACCGCGGCAGGGATGAAAATGAAAGAAGTGTTGTTAAAATCGTCAGGGGAAGATTTACTGGCTACGGGTATTTTGATATAAATTGTGTAGGATTTGGTCTGGAGGCTATACACGGATGCATTAAAGAAGTAAATGAGAACAGCGAAATAATTTCCATAATAAAAAGCTATCTTAATCATAACAGGGTTGAAAAAATCATTCAATTCTGAACATGCCTGTTAATAAAATAAATAGGAAAATCAAATCAGTTTTCTAACTTTGCTTACAAAACTGAAAATCAGTAAAAAATGGCATTATTCGCAAGAACCACAAAGCAGACAATCATAAAGATTGATGAGTTTTTCGACAACATTGATCTTGGGATTCTTGTTTTTCGCGAAGGTATAAGGGCATATATAAAAGGTGATACTGAGTCTTTTCAGAGGCATCTTTCAAAGGTAGATGCCCTAGAAAACAGTGCTGACAGGCTTCAGCGGGAGATTGAGAATACAATGATTACGCATTCAATTCTGCCCCAGCACAGGGAGGATGTTACAAAGCTTATTGATGAGATGGATGAAATAATGGATGGCATAAAAAGTTCCCTTAACGAGTTTGACATTGAGATACCGGAAATACCAGAGTGTCTGTTTGATAACATGATAAGCCTCGCAGAGACATCAGCAAATGCGGCGGAAGAGCTGATACCGGCCGCCAGAGCCTATTTCAGGGCTCCCCATACGGTAAGAGAAAAACTTCTGAAGGTGTACTATTTTGAGAGTGAAACAGACAAAATTTCCTTCAGTATAAAAAAGAAGGTATTTCACGAAATGCATGAGCTCGATCTGGCACACAAAGCTCATCTGAGATATATTGTTCATCACATCGAAAACATTTCGGACCTTGCCCAGGCAGCAGCGGATATGCTGTCGATTATGGCAGTCAAAGTAATCCTCTGAAAAAGATCTCTATGATACTCTTTTTTCTAATGAGCGGATTGTTTCTGGGCTGGTCGCTCGGAGCAAATGATGCATCGAATGTTTTCGGCTCGGCAGTGGGATCGAAGATGATCTCTTTCAGAAAAGCAGCAATTATTGCGTCTGTTTTTGTAATACTGGGTGCAGTCATTCAGGGAGCAGGCACTTCAAAGACTCTTGGAAAACTCGGTGCTGTTAACGCACTGGGAGGTTCGTTCACGGTGGCACTGGCCGCTGCAATCACCGTTTATATGATGACAAAATTCTCACTCCCCGTATCAACCACCCAATCCATTGTAGGCGCAATAATAGGGTGGAATCTGTTTACAGGAAATCCTACCGATACCTCTACCCTTTCAAAAATTGTAGTTACCTGGGTAACAGGACCTGTTCTCGGGGCATTATTTGCTGTACCATTGTATATACTGGTCAGCCGTTTTAAAAAGAGGGCAGGAATTCACATGATATTATTTGAGTCGTATATTAAAACCAGTCTGATTATTGTCGGTGCTTTTGCAGCATACTCTCTCGGAGCCAATAATATAGCAAATGTAATGGGCGTTTTTATTCCTGCATTTAATCTTGAGGAGATGAATCTGGGTCTTTTCCGGCTCTCTTCTTCACAGCAGCTCTTTTTACTCGGAGGTCTTGCTATCGCGACCGGTATTATAACTTATTCGAAGAAGGTAATGGAGACTGTTGGCAGCAATATTGTTAACCTCACAGCTGAAGCTGCTCTCGTAACTGTACTTGCCGAGTCGTTAGTGCTCTTTGTGTTCTCCTCGACAGCTCTTTCAAATCTGCTGATTAAAGTCGGATTACCACCCATTCCGATGGTACCCGTTTCAAGTTCACAGGTGATCGTTGGATGCGTAATCGGAATCGGATTATATAAAGGTGCAAGAAATATAAATTTCCGGATACTCGGCGAAATTGCAGTCGGCTGGATTGCTACACCTGTATTGGCAGGGTTAATGTCATTTTTCTCTTTGTTTATTGTAAGGAATATCTTCAATATTTATGTCGGAGGGAAAATCTCACCTCAATCTGAAACATTACAGGTTATGACAGGTACCGGTGACATCTCACAGGTAATGAAATACGTCATTCTGGTAATCATTATTACCGTAGTTATTGCAACAGTTTATTATTATATGCTCGAACGAAAGAAAAGCAGGGAATTCAGAAAGTCGGAAGAAAGGTTCTGGAAGTATATTAAGTGATGACCTCGCCGGGCATGGAGTGATGAGAGATGAGAGATGAGAGATGAGTGATGAGTGATGAGAGATGAGTGATGAGTTTTTTGTAAGCAGTAGGTAGTAGGCAGTAGGCAGTAGTCAATTAATAGTGAGTTGTGAGTTGTTAGTAGTGAGAAGTGAGAAGAAAAGGAGTAATAAATAATGGGGAAACCTGAAACCGAATCTTGAATCTTAATTCTTGAATTATACCGCGGAACGGTTACAGACTTGTAGAAAGATTAAGCATTATCCTGTGAATTCCCTGTAGGGGATACGGTATAAATTGTCATTGAAGAACAAAAACAACCCTACAAATAAAATTTACAAAACGCTCAAAAATGTTAAGTTGTATATCTGGTCGTTTCAAACAAAAATAAAAGTAAGGACCTAACCTGTCAGAGACAGGGGTTCAGTTATTAACCAATTAATTATTAAATTTCCTCTATAAATCTTCTTAACAACTTAGCACAAAAAGATTCTTGCTGAATAATTTCCTCTGCGGACATCAAAGTCCAAGTCTGTGTGCTTTTTCTTTGGGTATAAGCCAGTTTGAAAA
>Ga0067045_1002539_pt1 | contig 82933 bp, 95 predicted proteins | sample TerdegcTABiofilm_FD_59184 | JGI IMG/M metagenome (GOLD analysis project Ga0067045, IMG submission 59184) | Combined Assembly of (Gp0054472, Gp0054536) Wastewater bioreactor microbial communities from Singapore -Terephthalate degrading... | reverse complement strand
TCGGGCTACTCACAGGAGAGCTTGGATGCGATTGCAAGGCAGTTGAACCAGCGTCCCAGGAAGACGCTGGGGTTCAGAACACCTGCTGAAATGTTTGATGAGTGTGTTGCGTTGACCGGTTGAATCCACCTCCTGGACTGGTCAGTGAGCCCATTGGTCGCCCTCTACTTCGCGCTAGAGTCTGACGCCGATTCAGACCGAGTGCTGTACGCGGTCAAGTACTCCCGCTACATCCATGAGGTCGACCATCGGAATACTAGCCCCTTCGAAATTAAACAATCCGGTCGTTTCACAGCGCCGCTGGCATTTGACCGTATACGCGCGCAACGGGGAATTTTCACTATCCACCCTGACCCGACCAAGATATTTCATCCCAAAGGAATTAGAAGCTTCCTTATCCCGAGATCAAATGTGGATGACTTCCGCCGCCGCTTGTTCAAGTACGGCATTGATCACTGGCACATCTACCCTGATGCCCAAGGCCTGGGGCAGCAACTCGCATGGCAGTTCAAGAATAAGGTTGGACTGGGCTCACTCTTCTTGCAAGAATGATGAGTGATTTTCTGTCATGTTAGTTTAGTTAGAGGTATTATGAAGCCAAAATCCAACACTCTTTTCCATTTTACAAAAAGCAGTGAAAAATTGAAACTCATTTTGAAGAATGGTTTCTGGCCACGATATTGTTTAGAAGATATTAAATGGCTTGGGTATGAAGAGTTTGACTATATCGCCTACCCAATGGTCTGCTTCTGCGACATTCCTTTATCAAGAATATCCGAGCATATTGATTTCTATGGGGGATTTGGAGTTGGCGTAACAAGGCAGTGGGCTCATGCAAATGGGTTGAATCCAGTTCTATATACTGCTGGCAATAATCATATTGTGGATTCTTTTCGAGAGCTCAACGATCAATCAAACGAGTTTAGAGAGAAGGAGAAAACCGAATTAGCGAAGACAACTTTGCGATATCTGCTTGCACATTCAAAACCAACAAGCGGTACAATGGTCGTTGATGGTAAGCCTGTTAATAAAGACTTTTATCAAGAGTCAGAATGGAGATACGTTCCTAAGCATAAGAGCATCGAGGCTTACTCCACTAGATCTAGCTTCGACGATAGAGATGTTAATGAAAAAGCAAATTCTTTAACGAAGGAAAATTGCATTATTAAAGCAAGCCCGCAAGACATAAGGTATATTTTTGTTAGATCCGATTCCGATATTCCAAGTATAATAAATTTCTTGCAAACTGAGCTCGATCATTTTCCAAATGCTGATCTAAAGATCCTCATGTCACGCGTCGTATCGCTTGAGAGCCTAACAGTTGATATCTAGCCTTTAGAAAATCGAGCAAGGCAAGTGCCTTCATGATGTTGGCCCTGTATTCCCGACCTCGCCCTATTTGCAATAGGGCACCTGGTCTGCCGCCTGTTGTCGCCTGAACTCCCGAGGCGACCGCATTTTCAGCGAAGAATGCGGATGCACCTCGTTGAAGTGCTCGAAGGCCGCTGGCAGTTGCGCCAGTACCGTCTGCGCGTCACTTCGGTCCAGGCGCGCCACATAGTCGCGCTTGACGGTGTTGACGAAGCTCTCGGCCATGCCGTTGCTCTGTGGGCTGCAGACGGGCGTGTTGATGGGCTTCAGGCCCAGCGCGCGTGCCAGTGCCCTCGTTTCGGCGGCGATGTAGGTACCGCCGTTGTCACTAAGGAACTCCAACTCCTGGCCCTGCGGGACCGCTTCGACCGAGCCGAAGCGGCGCTCGACGACCTCGATGAGCATCTCGTGCACCGGCTCACCTGGCAGCCCTTTGCCCTCCCACGCGCGCCAAGCCATCACCTCACGGTCGCAGCAGTCCTTGGCGAATGTTGCCGTCACGGTCTGGCCCGAATCGCACTATGTTTCCAGACCATCGAAGGTCGCTGCGTGAGACCGCAAAACGGCCCTCATGCTTTTTTCTGCGGCGTACTTCACGGCTGCCTTGAGGATTTCGTTCTCCAAGGTTTTCTTGCCAAGCACGCGCTGCAGCTTGGCGATTTCCGCGCGGGCAGCCGCCAGCCCGTATTCCGGCACGACTGCCTCGCCAACGGAGACGGCAGTCAAAGCACTGTGGCGTTCGAGCTTGCGCCATTGGAGCAGCAGTCCAGCCGAGACGCCTTCCTGGCGAGCGACGAGCGATACGTTCATGGCTAATTCGTAGGTTCGACGCACCAGCGCCGCCTTCTCTGCGAGAGACCAGTGCCTGCGGCGCTGGTCCTTCACGACTACCTCTATTGACTCCGTATGCCTAGTCATATGCACAGTCTTGTTCCTATCTTCAAAGATAAGCGATAGGACGGGGCCGGGGAATCAGGGGGCTATCTCATCCGCGATCTCTAGGCTACTCTCGAGAGTAGTGACTTAGGATCGTATGTCGGTTGGTCGCGGCCGATCCACTCGCCAATGGTTGAAGAAGCCGTTCGACGGCAGGGAAAGGGAAACATCAATGCTCACTTTGGTCAAAGCGCAGGTGTGGAAATACAAGTCGATCGAGGATTCCACACCGGTTGAAATCGCTGATGCAGTGACGGTTCTTGTCGGCAAGAATGAATCCGGCAAGACCGCATTCCTCGAAGCTCTGCATAAGGCGCTGCCACTCGACGACACTGCGTATGACTATGTCGCCGACTATCCGCGTAAGGACCTAGTGCGCTATCGTCCGCAACACGAGGCAAAGAACTACCAAAAGGTCGCACAGTTGACATTCCGAATCGAGAAGTCGCTCGCCGACACGATCAACAAGGAAGTCTTTGGCGGTGCAGAGATCGTTAGTGCTGGCACCACGTTCACGCGTGACACAACGTTCGGCAATACACGCACCATCGGATTTTCCATTGATCAGAATGCGGCGCTCGCAGCCTTGCAGAAGCCGCTAGGTGACCTAGAGCACAAGGACGAAGTCTTCGCCGGCGCCGAGACGTTGACTGACGTACTGAACAAGATCGAAGCGCTTGACCTGCCGGCTGACAGCAAGCTGGCCACTTTTGCGGGGCAGTGGCGCGCGCGCGCGATAAAGGCGAACGGATGGGACTTGGTGGGTGGTCACATCTGGAAGACCTATCTGTCACCCGCTCAACCGAAGTTCCTCTACTTCGATGACTACAAGTTGCTCGAAGGAAAAATCAATTTGCCCTCTTTGCAGCAGCGCCAAAGCGCCGAGCAGCTAACTGACGCCGACGAAACTGCACAGGGTCTTCTCCAACTCGCTGGGACGACGCTGCAGGAGTTGATGAGCGATGAGGGCTACGAGACCGCGAAGGCCAAGCTTGAGGCAATCGGGCTGAACATCACGCAGAAGATCTTCGAGTTCTGGAAGCAGAACCAGGACTTGGACGTCGAATTTGATCTGAAGAGCGACGTCAAGGACGCCTCGCCCTACAACAATGGCGTCAACCTTTACATTCGCATCAAGAACCGTCGGCATGGCGTGACGGTGCCATTCGACCAGCGTAGCAAGGGTTTCATCTGGTTCTTCAGCTTTCTCGTCTGGTTCGACGCGGTTCAATCACGTGCAGCGACTAAGGACGCGCTGGTGCTGCTTCTGGACGAACCGGGGCTTAACCTGCACGCGCTGGCGCAGGCGGACTTCCTAGCTTACATTCGCGAGCTTTCAGAACAGCACCAGATCATCTACACCACACACTCGCCGTTCATGGTGGACAGCACCCGCCTGGACGATGTTCGTGTTGTGGAGGACAGAGTCAAAGAGGGCACCAAAGTCTCTGGTGACCTAGCCGGCTCATCGGATGAAAGCGTGTTCCCGTTGCAAGCTGCACTTGGCTACTCCATCGCTCAGAACCTGTTCATCGCCAAGAAGAACATCCTGATCGAAGGCCCGGCTGACTTGATCCTCTTACAGCACATGGATGCGCTGCTGGAAGCCAGCGGTAAGCAAGGGCTTGGTGACGCGATCCTCGTGCCAGTCGGTGGTCTCGACAAGCTGGCAACCTTCGTGGCGCTGCTCGGCTCGAACAAGCTGAAGCTGGTAGTGCTGCACGACCGCGCCGCCACGCCACACCAGAAATTGGAAGACTTGATTCGGCAGAAGCTGATTGAGCGTAAGCGCGTGCTTGACTTTTCGATGTTCGTCGAACCCCAGCCGAGTGAAGCTGATATTGAGGATCTGCTGCCGACGGACCTGTACGTCACCGCCTTCAACACGGCCTATGCAAAGGAACTCAAGGGGACTGTGCTGACAGCCGCCGAGCTTGGCGCTCATCCGCGCGTGGTGGAACGCATCAATCAGTGGCTTCAAACAAAAGGTATTGCGTTGTTGAAAGACGGTGGCTTCAACCACTATCGCGTCGCGCAGGCTGCTCTGCCGGCGCTTACCTCCGAAGCCTTGCAGCCAGACGATCTAGCGCGCTTCGAGCGGTTGTTTGACCGTGTGACAAACGTGCTATGAAACCACTTTGGAGACGCGTCGACTTCCGCGACCGGTCGCTGGCCGCGAACGTCCCGTTGGGGTGCGAGCAGGCGTACGACGCCCACCTGTCGATCGACCGCAATCAGCCTGAAGCCATCGCTCGAAAGTCTTCGCGCCACAACTACAAGAAGGGCAGTTGATGAAAAACCTACTGCGAAGGGCAGCGATCACGGCGTTGCTGGCAACTCTGGGTTGCAGCCAGCCGCCAAATGGCCGGTGGGAAGCGACGCAAAGCGTCGATGTTCTGCTGAAAAAGGGCCACCCGCAGACGGTGGCATTTGTCCTCAACGCAGGGGACGTTTGCGCACTCGGCCAGCAGTGGAGCTTTGAAAAGGAGCTGCGTTACAAGGAAGTGATCTGCCCCCAAGGCAAGGGCTGGATCACTTCCGACACGCCGTTCAAAAAGCTGAGCGGCTGAGTTGGCAATGGGGCGAGTGCTCGCAGCTCCCCTCAGAAGCTATGCATCAACCCCGCAGTCACCCCCGTAGCCACATCCTTGTTCTGCCCGCCCTGAAACCCTCCACTCCAGTGCGTGCGGTCCAGTTCCGCATACAGCTTGCTGCGGCGTGACAGCTTGTATTCCGCAAACAGCAGGGCGCGGGTGTAGCCGTCTGCGGCGCGGCCGCTGCGTTCGCGTTCCACGCGGTACAGGGCGGCGGTCAGGTCCAGCGTGCTGCGGGCGGACCAGGTGGCGCCCAGCGAGTGCACGCGCTGCACGGTGCGGCTGGTGGTGGCGTTGGTCTGGCCGTCGCTGCGCGCGGTGTTCAGCGCAAGGCGCAGCTTGTCCCATTTGTAGGAGGCGCCCAGGGTGGCGGCTTTCAGCTCCCACTGGTCTGCGGTCTTGAAGCGCTGGTAGGCGCCGGAGACGGTCCATGTCTTCGTGCCATAGGCCAGGCCCGCGCCGGCCGATGAGCGGGCGGAGCCGCCTTGCGCCGTCTCGCCAAAGCTGTACATGGCGCGGGCGGTGAGGCCGCCGAAGCGGCCGGTGTACTTGACCGAGTTGTCCAGCCGGTACGAGCCGGTGGTGGCGCCCGCGCTGCCGTATTCCACGCCCAGGCCGTGGCTGCTGAGCGCAGCGGTGGCGATGTTGGGGTTGAAGGCGGCGAAGCGCATGCCCACGGGGTCCACGGGGCTGATGGCATCTGCCAGCAGGTTGGTCTGGCGGCCCGCCGTGACCTGGCCCCAGCCGCCGCCCAGGCCCACGATGGCTGCGCGGTCGAAGAATTTGCTGGAGTTGGCGGTGGTGCCGGTGTCCAGGTTCAGGCCGGTTTCCAGGTTGAACAGGGCGTACATGCCGTCGCCCAGGTCTTCGCGGCCCCGAAACCCGAAGCGGCTGGTGGTGTTGACGCCGCTGGACAGCGCGGCGCCCGAGGTGTTGCTGGCCGCGTTGGCAGCGGTGAGGCCGCTGGTGTAGCGCACGCCGGTATCGGCAATGCCGTAGAGCGTGATGCTGGATTGCGCAAGGGCCGACAGCGGTGCGGCGGCGAGGGTGATCAGCACCAGGGTTTTGGTGTTCATGGGTGTGGCGAGGGTGATAGGGCTGGGCAGCGGCATGCCGCAGCAGTGCCGTTGCAGCGCCGCTGAATGGAGGTCGAACCGGGGAGGGGTGAAGGCCCCCTCTGTGTCGAGGGGCTGGAGTGCCTTGAGGGCCTTGAGGGCTCAGGGGCCTGCCGTCAGGGCTTGGCCGCCGGCTCCATGCCGGTGCTGCGCACGATGGGCGCGGCGGCGGGGGCTGCCAGGAAGCGGATCAAATGTCGCGCCGTGCCAGGGCTCTTGGCGCCGGTGGCCACGCCTGCGGAGAAGAACACACGCTGCTGCACTTCATCGGGCAGGGGGCCGACGAATTCCAGCTCCTTGAACGGCAGCAGTTCGCTGACCTGCTGGAAGCCGATGTCCGCATCGCCACGCAGCACCACGGCGCCCACGCGCTCGCTGAGGATGCGGGTGGCCTTGCCCTTCATCTGCTCGGCCACGCCCAGGCGCGGGAACAGTTCGTTGGCCAGATAGGTGCCGCTGGCGCTGGCCGAGTAGGCAATGGTCTTGGCATCCAGCAGGGTCTGCCTGAGTGCGTCCACGGTGCTGATGTCGGGCTTGGGCGTGCCCTTGCGCACGCTCATGCCGATCATGGAGCGCGCCAGGTCCACGCGGCTGCCCGCTTCCACCTTGCCTTGCGCTGCCAGGTTGTCCAGGGCCGAGTCGGCGAGGATGACCACGTCGAACTGCTCGCCCCGCGCCAGCCGGCTGGGAATGGAGTCCTGCGCATTGCCCATGGAGGCGCCGCGCGAGGTGACGACCTTGTGGCCCGTGGCCTGCTCGTACAGGGGTATCAGCTGGTCGTAGGCGGCAGAGAAGCCGCCCGAGGTGACCACGCGGATTTCATCTGCGGCGGCGGTAGAGGGCGCGGCAGCGCCCAGGGCCAGGCCCAGGCTGAGGGCGCCGCCCAGCAGCGCGCCCAGGGTGCGGCGGCGCAGGGTGGATGGCACGGAGGACTGCAGGGGGGTGGAACGGATGGCGGTCATGGTTTGTCTCCTGGTTTTTTATGGTTGGGGAACGGCTAACGGCTGCCGAGGGAATCAATCGGCGGTGATTTTTCGCTCGCGGATGATGCGGCCCCACTTGGCGTGCTCGGCGCCAATGAACTGGCCCAGTTCCTCGCGGGTGCCCGGGGCGGCGGTCTGGCCGTGCTTGAGCAGGTTGTCGCGCACTTCGGGGGTGTTCAGCACCTTGACCAGTTCGGTGTTCCAGCGGTCCAGCAAGGGCTTGGGCGTCTTGGCGGATGCCACGAAGGCGTACCAGTTGGTGGCGTTGAAGCCGGGGAAGCTTTCGGCCACGGTGGGCACGTTGGGCAGGTAGGCCGGGCGCGTGAGGCCCGTGGTGGCCAGCGGGATGAGCTTGCCCGATTCGATGTGGGGCAGGGCCGTGGGCGGGGCTGCGTAGAAGGAGGTCACGCGGTTGCCCAGCACGTCCTGCAGGGCGGGCGCACCGCCTTTGTAGGGCACGTGCAGGGTGTCGATCTTGGCGACATCGTTGAGCAGTTCACCGGCCAGGTGCGATGCGGAGCCGGGGCCGGTGGAGGCGAAGTCCAGCTTGCCGGGTTCGCGCTTGGCCTTGGCCACGTATTCGCCCAGGGTCTTGATGCCCGTGGCGGCCGGCACGACGAGCACGTTGGGAAAGTTCACGCCCATGGTGATGGGGGCCAGGTCCTTGAGCGGGTCGTAGCCGATCTTCATGAAGTGCGGCGCAATGGCCAGCGGGCCGATGGAGCCGAAGAGCAGCACCGAGCCGTCGGACGGGCCATTGGCCACCTGCGTGTGGGCCAGGTTGCCGCCCGCGCCGGGCTTGTTTTCCACGACCACGCTCTGGCCGATGTTCTCGCCCAGCTTCTTGGCGATGATGCGCGCGGCGATGTCGGCCGAGCCGCCTGCAGCAAAGCCGACCACCATGACCACGGGTTTCTTGGGGGGGAAGTCCTGGGCCTGGGCGGTGCCCACGGCCAGGGAAAGAAGGGCGGCCAGGGCGCCGCCCGCGATCAGTCTGCGTTGGTGCATGTCGTCTCCGTTTGTTGGTCTTGCCTGCCCGCAGGGGGCAGCGTTATCAAGGGCGCCATCCTATGCAGGGGCTGTTATTCTGTGAATTGCAACTTTTGGAGGGACTGTTGCATGCAGCGCATCAAATTCGACATGGGGGAGCTGATCGCCTTCGTGACCACGGCCGAGAAGGCCAGTTTTCGCCTGGCCGCAGAAGCGCTTTTCCTGTCGCCGCCTGCCTTGAGCCGGCGCGTGGAGCGCCTGGAGTCGGTGCTGGGCGTGCGGCTGCTGGAGCGCACCACGCGGCAAGTGAAGCTGACCGAGGTAGGCCATGAATTCCTGCAGGAGGCGCGCCGGGCCCTGGCCGGCCTGGACGAGGCCGTGCAGCGCGTGGATGACCAGGTCAAGCTGCGCCGTGGCCGCGTGACGGTTGCCTGCGTGCCTTCGGTGGCCACCAATCTGCTGCCCCCGGTGCTGAAATCCTTTGCCGTGGAGCAGCCCGATGTGCAGGTGCACGTCATCGACGAGAGCGCGCACCAGGTGGTGGAGGCCGTGCTGCGCGGGGAGGCGGATTTCGGCCTGAGCTTCACGGGCAGCCAGGAGCCGTCGCTGCGCTTTGAGGCGCTCACGCGCGAGCGCTATGTGCTGGCCATGCCGCGCAGCCATGCCTGGGCCGGGCGCAGCCAGGTGGAATGGGCCGAGCTGGCGGGCAAGCGCCTGGTGTCCGTCTCCCACCAAAGCGGCAACCGCCTGCTGCTGGACCAGGTCATGGCCGGCCTGCCAGAGCAGCCCGTGGCCTGGCACGAATGCAACCACGTCACGGGCGCCCTGGCCCTGGTGGAAGCGGGCCTGGGCCTGGCCGCCGTGCCCCAGCTGGCCCTGCGCCAGGACCATGCCCAGGTCTGCGGCGTGCCGCTGACCGCGCCCGATGTGTGGCGCACGCTGGGCCTGCTGCAGCGGCGCGATCGCATGCTCGGGCCTGTGGCGCAGGCGTTGCGGGAGTGTCTGGTGCAGGCCCAGGAAGCGGGCCGCTGAGCGGGAATGCCGGTTCGGCAACGGCCCGCTTGTGCGCGATGCAGATGCCCGCCTCGCTTGTGACCCGGATGCTCCCCCGAACAGCACCGACGGGGCAGGTTTAAGGCTTTATATGAGTTTTAATCATGTAATTGTGATATAAAACCATTTTACTTCATTGATTTGGCTCCATATCATCCGCTCCCATTGTTCGTTTGCATTTTGGGAAGCAGTCATGGCCATCACTTCACCTCGGACCGCATGGTCGCCACAACCGGCTCCCGCGTTGAACCCCGGCCATCTTGCGTGAGAGCAGCAATGACACGTCCACTTCGTCTGGTCGCCGTATCCGGCGGACTGCAGCGCCCCTCCAAGTCTGCCGCCCTGGCAGAGCATCTGTCTGATCTGATCGCCGACGAAGTTCCGTGCGAACAACGCCTGGTGGAACTGGGCCAGCTCGCGCCGCAGCTTGCCGGCGCGGTGTGGCGCCCGCAGTTGCCCGAGACGGTGGAGCGGGAGCTTGCGGCGGTGGAGGAGGCGGATGTGCTGGTGGTGGCCACACCGGTCTTTCGCGGCGCCTATACCGGACTGTTCAAGCACTTCTTCGACTTCGTCCACCAGGACGCCTTGATCGACAAACTCGTGCTGCTGGCGGCCACCGGTGGAAGCGAGCGCCATGCCCTGGTGATCGACCACCAGTTGCGGCCGCTGTTCAGCTTCTTCCAGGCACGCACCCTGCCACTGGGTGTCTACGCGACCGACAAGGATTTCTTGGACTACCGCCTGCACGACGAGGCACTGCTACAGCGGGCCGCGCTGGCGGTTCAGCGGGCATTGCCGCTGGTCGAGCTGAGGCAGCGCACCATGCCCCATCTGGCCGAATCAGCGGCTGTTGCCTGAAGAAAACAACGGTTTTCTCCCCACGCCCATGGGCCTCCTGAACTCATGAAGCTGCTGGCCGGCCAGGACGTGATGGTGGGCCAGGCGCAGGGGAACATCCCAGGAATTCATGGTTTGCCCTGTATCGGATTCAGGCAGCTGTCTTGGAAAAAGACACTGAATCTGTCCAATAGCCAGACACTTTCGGCCCTGGCACGGGCGGCCTGGCCCCGGGGGGCACAAGGCCGTCCCTGTCTTGGTGCCGCCTGGGTGCCGCCTGGGCGTGCCTGGCACAAAGCATGCATGGTCCCCTTGCAAAACGGCAGGCCCAGCCAGGCCATCAAGCCGCAAAACCCAAAGGAGACAAACCATGCACCGCCGCCGCTTCCTCCATTGCACCATCGCACTCGCCGCCATGGCCGCTGCAGCTCCTGCTGCACTGGCCCAGCAGGGCGAGATCCGCATTGCCCACGTCTACAGCAAGACCGGCGCGCTGGAGGCCTATGGCAAGCAGACCCAGGCCGGGCTGCTGATGGGGCTGGAGTACGCCACGGGCGGCAGCATGGCGGTGAATGGCAAAAAGCTGGTGGTGATCGAGAAGGACGACCAGGGCAAGCCCGACCTGGGCAAGAGCCTGCTGGCCACGGCGTATTCCGATGACAAGGCCGATCTGGCCGTGGGGCCCACGTCGTCCGGCGTGGCGCTGGCCATGCTGCCGGTGGCCGAGGAGTACAAGAAGATTTTGCTGGTGGAGCCGGCCGTGGCCGATTCGATCACGGGCGACAAGTGGAACAAGTACATCTTCCGCACGGGCCGCAACTCCAGCCAGGACGCCATCAGCAATGCGGTGGCCATCGACAGGGCGGGCGTGACGATTGCCACGCTGGCCCAGGACAACGCCTTCGGCCGCGACGGGGTGAAGGCCTTCAAGGACGCCATCAAGAAGGGCAAGCTGGCGCATGAGGAGTACCTGCCCGCCGCCACCACGGATTTCACGGCCGGGGCGCAGCGGCTGATCGACAAGCTCAAGGACCAGCCGGGCAGGAAGATCATCTGGATCGTGTGGGCCGGGGCGGGCAATCCGTTCAAGATCGCGGACATGGATCTCAAGCGCTACGGCATCGAGATCGCCACGGGCGGCAACATCCTGCCCGCCATGGCGGCCTACAAGAATCTGCCGGGCATGGAGGGCGCCACGTACTACTACTACGGCATTCCCAAGAACCCGGTGAACGAGGCGCTGGTGTCCATGCACTACAAGCAGTACAAGACGCCGCCGGATTTCTTCACGGCGGGCGGTTTCTCTGCGGCCATGGCCATCGTGACGGCGCTCAAGAAGACAGGTGGAGACACCAAGACCAACACGCTGATCAAGGCCATGGAGGGCATGAGCTTCGACACGCCCAAGGGCCAGATGACCTTCCGCAAGGAAGACCACCAGGCCCTGCAGAGCATGTACCACTTCAAGATCCGCGTGGACCCGGCGCTGGCCTGGGGCGTGCCCGAGCTGGTGCGCGAGATCAAGCCCGAGGAGATGCAGGTTCCCATCCGCAACGGCCGCTGAGCAATGCTGCGCACAGAGGATCTGACCATCCGCTTCGGGGGCCATGTGGCCGTCAACGGCGTGAGCTGCGCTTTCGAGCCGGGCACGCTGACGGCCATCGTGGGCCCCAACGGGGCGGGCAAGACCACGTATTTCAACCTGATCTCGGGGCAGCTCAAGGCCACGGCCGGGCGCGTGCTGCTGGGCGGGCGCGAGCTGACAGGGCTGGCCCCTTCGGCGCGCACGCGGGCCGGGCTGGGGCGAGCGTTCCAGCTCACCAATCTGTTCCCGCACCTGAGCGTGCTGGAGAACGTGCGCCTGGCCGTGCAGGCGCGCGACGAGGGGCCGCACTGGCGCGGCCTGAACCTGTGGAGCATCTGGAGCGACCACCGGGCATTGACGCAGCGGGCGCTGCACATCCTTGACCAGGTGGCCCTGTCCGCCCGGCGCGACGAGGCCGTGGCCGCGCTGCCGCATGGCGACCAGCGCAAGCTGGAGGTGGCCTTGCTGATGGCGCTGGAACCCCAGGTCTATATGTTCGACGAGCCCACGGCGGGCATGAGCCATGACGAGGCGCCGGTGATCCTGGACCTGATACGCAAGCTCAAGCAGGACCGCAGCAAGATCATCCTGCTGGTGGAGCACAAGATGGATGTGGTGCGCGAGCTGGCCGACCGCATCATCGTGCTGACCAATGGCACGCTGGTGGCCGATGGGCCGCCGGCCGAGGTCATTGCCTCGCCTGTGGTGCAGCAGGCCTACCTGGGTGTGGTGCCGGAGCAGGGCGCCGTGAAGGAGGCCGCATGAGCGCTGCCGCCAACCTCAACCCAAACCCCAACCTGCTCGAACTGTCGGGCGTGCACACGCATATCGGGGCCTATCACATCCTGCATGGCGTGGACCTGGCCGTGCCGCGCGGGCAGCTGACCATGCTGCTGGGGCGCAACGGCGCGGGCAAGACGACCACGCTGCGCACCATCATGGGCCTGTGGCGGGCCAGCCAGGGGCGCATCGCCTTTGGCGGGGCCGACATCACGGCCCTGCCCACGCCGGCGATTGCGCGGCTGAACATTGCCTATGTGCCCGAGAACATGGGCATCTTCGCGGACCTGACGGTGCAGGAAAACCTGCTGCTGGCCGCGCGCGGCGCCTCGCGCGCCGACCGCATGGACGCGCAGCGGCTGCAGTGGATCTTCGGCATGTTCCCGGCCGTTGAGAAGTTCTGGAACCACCCGGCCGGCAAGCTGTCGGGCGGGCAAAAGCAGATGGTGGCGGTGGCGCGCGCCATCGTGGAGCCGCGCGACCTGCTGATCGTGGACGAGCCCAGCAAGGGCCTGGCACCGGCCATCATCGAGAACATGATCGCGGCCTTCGCCCAGCTCAAGGCGGGCGGCACGACGATTGTGCTGGTGGAGCAGAACCTGGGCTTTGCCCGCCGCCTGGGCGACCGCGTGGCGGTGATGGACAACGGCCGCGTGGTGCACGCGGGCGGCATGGCCGAGTTCTCGGCAGACGCGGCGTTGCAGCAGTCGCTGCTGGGGCTTTCGCTATGAACAAGCTGAACAGGCTGGATGTGGATTTCAAGCCGCTGCTGCTGGTGCCCGTGCTGGCCCTGGTGGCGCTGCCGCTGGTGGGCTCGGGCTCGACCTGGCTGACGCTGACGGTGGCGGGGCTGGCCATGGGGATGATCGTGTTCATCATCGCCTCGGGGCTGACGCTGGTGTTCGGGCTGATGGATGTGCTGAACTTCGGCCACGGCGTGTTCATCGCGCTGGGTGCCTTCGTGGCCACCAGCGTGCTGGGCGCCATGGGCGACTGGACGGGGTCGGACCAGCTGTGGCGCAACCTGCTGGCCGTGCTGCCGGCCATGGTGGTGGCCATGCTGGTGGCGGGTGCCATCGGGCTGGCGTTCGAGCGCTTCATCGTGCGGCCCGTGTACGGCCAGCATCTCAAGCAGATCCTGATCACCATGGGCGGCATGATCATCGGCGAGGAGCTGATCAAGCTCATCTGGGGCCCGCAGCAGATTCCGCTGCCGCTGCCCCAGGGCATGAAGGGCGCCTGGCTGCTGGGCGATGCCGCCGTGGAAAAGTACCGCGTGGTGGCCGTGCTGGTGGGGCTGGCGGTGTTTGCGCTGCTGGCCTGGACGCTGTCGCGCACCAAGATCGGCCTGCTGATCCGCGCGGGCGTGCAGGACCGCGAGATGGTGGAGGCCCTGGGCTACCGCGTGCGCCGCCTGTTCGTGGGCGTGTTCGTGGCGGGCTCGGCCCTGGCCGGGCTGGGCGGGGTGATGTGGGGCATGTACCAGCAGAGCGTGGTGCCGCAGATGGGCGCGCAGGTGAATGTGCTGATCTTCATCGTGATCATCATCGGCGGGCTGGGCAGCACGGGCGGGGCGCTGATCGGCGCGCTGCTGGTGGGGCTGATGGCCAACTACACGGGGTTCCTGGTGCCCAAGGTGGCGCTGTTCTCCAACATCGCGCTGATGATGGCCATCCTGCTGTGGCGCCCGCAGGGCGTCTATCCCGTGGCCAACCGCTGAAGGAGTGATCGACATGCTCAACCGATTGCTTTCCGGCGACCTGCCGCGCAGCCGCGTGCTGGCGGTGCTGCTGCTGTTGATCTTCCTGGGGCTGGCGGCGGCGCCGTTCGTGTTCCCTGGCGTGAAGGCGCTGAACGTGGCGGCCAAGGTGCTGATCTTCGTGGTGCTGGTGGCCAGCTTCGATCTGCTGCTGGGCTACACCGGCATCGTGAGCTTTGCGCACACCATGTTCTTCGGCATTGGCGCCTATGGCGTGGCGATTGCATCGTCGCGCATGGGCGCGGGCTGGGGCGCGCTGGCGCTGGGCCTGGGCGCGGCGCTGCTGGTGTCGCTGCTGCTGTCGCTGGCCATCGGCCTGTTCTCGCTGCGCGTGCGGGCCATCTTCTTTGCCATGATCACGCTGGCCGTGGCGGCGGCGTTCCAGACGCTGGCCTCCCAACTGTCGGAATGGACGGGCGGGGAGGACGGGCTGAGCTTCAAGCTGCCCGAGTGGCTGTCGCCCAGCTTCGAGCCGTTCGAGAACGAGGTGCTGGGCGTGCTGATCGACGGGCGCATCATCACCTACTACCTGCTGTTCGTGCTGGCCGTGGCGCTGGTGCTGGCGCTGCTGCGCATCGTCAATTCCCCGTTCGGCCGCGTGCTGCAGGCCATCCGCGAGAACGAGTTCCGTGCCGAGGCCATCGGCTACCGCGTGGTGGTGTACCGCACCCTGTCCAGCGTGCTGTCGGCCCTGTTCGCCTGTGTGGCCGGTGCCATGCTGGCGCTGTGGCTGCGCTATAACGGGCCAGATACCTCGCTGTCGTTCGAGATCATGATGGACTGCCTGCTGATCGTGGTGATCGGCGGCATGGGCACCATCTATGGCGCGGCGATCGGCTCGGTGCTGTTCCTCATCGCCCAGAGCTATCTGCAGGACCTGCTGCGCGTGGCCAGCGAGGCCGCGCACAGCCTGCCCTGGCTGGCCGCGCTGCTGTCGCCCGACCGCTGGCTGCTGTGGCTGGGCGTGCTGTTTGTGTTGTCGGTCTACTATTTCCCCACGGGCGTCGTGGGGCGTCTGCGTTCTTCCCGCGCCGGAGCCTGACCAGGGCCCCTGGCGCATTCGTGCATCAGAGAACTACCACAAGGAGATGGGCATGTTGAAGCGTGAAGAGATGGTGTCGTCGATTCCTGCAACCCCGTGGCGCTGGGCCGTCACGGCGCTGGCGGCGGCCGCGCTGGCGGCCTGCGGCAGCGGCGAGCGTGAGCCCAGCAACGACCTGCCCAAGGGCTTTACCGAGCTGGGCGCCACGGTGTATCCGGCCACGGCCACCGGCACGGGTGCCACGGCAGCCACGCAGGACTTGCTGACGGGCGGCCTGGGCAAGACGGGCCTGGGCGCCGCAGCCGCGCCCCTGTACGCGGACCCGGCCAATCCCACGGCGGCGGAGCTTCGGCGCAATGCGCTGTACTCCAACTACCGGGGCATCCTGGACCCCACGGCGGGCGGCGGCTACGGCACGCTGTACGGCCCCAACATCACGGCAGACGGGCAGGTGACTGCGGGCGAAGGGCTGATCCCCGGGCGCGAGTACCTGGCCGTGCTGGACGACGGCACGGGCCGCAAGCAGACCATGGTGGCCGTGCAGGTGCCGGACAGCTTTGACCGCAACCGGCCCTGCATCGTGCTGGGCCCGTCCTCGGGCTCGCGCGGCGTGTATGGCGCCATCGGCACGGCGGGCGAGTGGGGCCTCAAGAAGGGCTGCGCCGTGGCGCTGACCGATGCGGGCAAGGGCGTGGGCCTGCACAACCTGAGCGACGACACCGTCAACAAGCTGGACGGCACGCGCGCCACGCGCACGGATGCGGGCAGCCTGTCCTTCTTTGCCGCACGGCTGACCGATGCGGCGCGCGCCGCCTACAACGCGGCGTTTCCCAACCGCATTGCCATCAAGCACGCGCATTCCCAGCAGAACCCTGAAAAGGACTGGGGCAACGACACGCTGGCCGCGGCCCGCTATGCGCTGTACGTGCTCAATGCCCGCTATGGCACCACGCAGGACCCCGTGCCCTTCGGCAAGGACAACACGCTGGTACTGGCGGGCTCGGCCTCCAACGGCGGCGCGGCCGTGCTGCGTGCGGCCGAGCTGGATGCGGACGGCCTGATCGACGGCGTGGTGGCCTCCGAACCCGTGACCGAGATGCCTACGCGCCAGGGCTACACGATTGCCGTGGGCAATGCGACCATGCCCAACCCGGGCCGCACGCTGGCCGAGTACACCACCTACGGCAACATCTACCAGCCCTGCGCGGCGCTGGCGCCCGATGCGGCGCTGACCGAGACATCCATCTTCAACTACATAGGCCTCACCGCCATGACGGCGCGTGCCGAGGCACGCTGCACCAGCCTGGCCGCCAAGGGCCTGGTCATCGGCGCCACCACGGCCGACCGCGCCGCCAATGCGCTGAGCAAGCTGCGCCTGTACGGCTGGACGCGCGACCACGACCGCATGCACAACGCCCACTACGCGCTGGGCAACGGCCCCATCCTGTCGGCCATGTACACCATGGCCTATGGCCGCTTCGGAGTGGATGCCAACCTGTGCCGCACCAGCTTTGCGGCCGCCAATGCCACGGGCGACGTGGTGCCCGCCACGGGGGCTGCGCTGGCCCAGAGCTTTGCCACGGCCAATGGCACGGCCAACGGCACGCCCGCCACGGTGGTCTACAACGACTCGGTGGGCGGGGCCAAGGCCTGGCAGTTTGCCGTGTCGCCCTCCACGCGCGTGGCCGACTTCGGGCTGGACAACGCGCTGTGCCAGCACGCGCTGGTGACGGGCTTCGATCCGGTGACCGGCTTCAACCTGTCCGAGAGCAGCGTGCCCACGCGCGCCCAGAGCGACGCCGTGCGCGCCGGCATCAACGAGGTGCTGCATACCGGCAGGCTGCGCGGCAAGCCCACCATCATCGTGGCGGGCCGCAGCGATGCGCTGGTGCCGGTCAACCACAATGCGCGCGCCTACACGGTGCTCAACCGTGGCCTGGATGGCTCCAGCACGCGGCTGCGCTATATCGAGGTGGTGAATGCCCAGCATTTCGATGCCTTCCTGCCGTTCTCGGGCTTCGACACGCGCTTCGTGCCGCTGCACCCGTACTTCAACCAGGCCATGGATGCCGTGTGGGCCAACCTGCGCAGCAGCACCGCGCTGCCCGCCAGCCAGGTGGTGCGCACCACACCGCGCGGCGGCCAGCCGGGCGCGGCGCCTGCCATCACGGCGGCCCAGGTGCCGCCCTTCGTGACGCGGCCCGCAACGGCCAACACCATCGAGGTCAGCGACGGGCTGATCCGCATCCCTGAGTGAGCCAGGCCCCGGGGCGGCCGGCTGCCACGGCGGCCGGCCGCTCCTGCACAGAGATTTCTTCCATGGCTTCCACAGCATCACCCTCGTCCGCATCCCCTTTTGTTGCCGTGCCGGATTCCCGCTACGCGCACTGCTCGGGCTATGAGATCCACTACATGGACTGGCAGCCTGCGCCCGGCGCGGAGCCTGCAGGTACGGTCATCGCCTGGCATGGGCTGGCACGCACGGGGCGCGATATGGATGCGCTGGCGCAGTTCCTGGCGGGGCAGGGCTGGCGCGTGGTCTGCCCCGACACGCTGGGCCGGGGACTGAGCCAGTGGAGCCGCGCGCCGCGCGAGGAATACCGGCTGAGCTTCTACGCCCGCATCGCGCGCGGGCTGTTCGATGCGCTGGGGCTGGAGCGCGCGCACTGGGTGGGCACGTCCATGGGCGGGGCGATTGGCACGGTCTGCGCCTCGGGTCTGTTCGAGCCTTCGCTGCGCGCACGCATTGCGACGCTGGTGCTCAACGACAACGCGCCGCAACTGGCTGAGTCAGCGCTGGCGCGCATCAGGTCCTATGCGGGCCAGCCCCCGGCCTTCGATACGGTGGGCGAGCTGGAGGCCTTCTTTCGCCAGGCCTACCGGCCCTATGGCTGGTTAAGCGACTCCGAGTGGCGCAAGCTCACCGAGACCAGCGTGCGCCGCCTGCCCGATGGGCGCGTCACGCCGCACTACGACCCGGCCATGATCGAGCAGTTCACGGCCCATGACGACGACTACGGCATCTGGCCGCACTACGACGCNCTGNAGATCCCCGTGCTGCTGCTGCGGGGNGTGGACTCGGACCTGGTGCTGCCCGAGGTGGCNNGGGAAATGACCACGCGCGGCCCCGGCGCGCGCGGCCTGCTGCACTGGCAGGAGGTGCCCGGCTGCGGCCATGCGCCGGCGCTGAACGTGCCCGCGCACTGGCAATGGGTGCTGGAGCATCTGCAGCGCGGCTGAGCATCAACCCGGGCCGGGCGCGGATGTTGCAGCCGCGCTAGCATTTGCGACGGGTGCAGCCTCGCCTTCTTTTTCGGGTGCGGGCACCGTCTGGGCAAGAGAGGCCTGACATGGGTTTTCTGGTGGAGCTGATCCGCGAGTACGGCTTCGGCATCGTCTTTCTCAATGTGTTCGTCGAGCAATTGGGCGCGCCGATTCCGGCCTACCCGGTGCTGGTCGTGACCGGTGCGCTGGAAGGCGCCGACTGGGTGCGCCTGCTGTGGCTGGTGGCCGTGGCCGTGAGCGCGGCGCTGATTGCCGACCTGTTCTGGTACCAGGCCGGCAAGGCCTACGGCCACCGTGTGCTGGGCCGCATCTGCCGCATCTCGCTGTCGCCCGATGCCTGCATCCGCCAGACCGAGACCGTCTACGGCCGCTGGGGCGCAAGGTCGCTGCTGGTGGCCAAGTTCGTGCCGGGCTTCGCCTCCATCGCCAGCGCGCTGGCCGGCGTGATGGGCACGCCGCTGCGCAGCTTCGTGCTGTATGACGGGCTGGGTGCGCTGATCTGGGTAGGCTCGGCCGTGTACCTGGGCTCGCTGTTCAGCTCCACGGTGGAAGACCTGCTGGGCGTGCTCACCGCGCTGGGCCAGTGGGGCCTGTTGCTGCTGGCCGTGGCGCTGGGGCTGTTCATCGTGCGCAAGTGGTGGCAGCGCCATCGCATGGTGCGGTCCCTGCGCATGCCGCGCATGTCGGTGCGCGAGCTGGCGGGCCTGCATGCCCAGGGCATGCAGCCCACGGTGATCGATGTGCGCGCCCTGCCGCAGTACCGCCAGGGCCATATCCCGGGTGCACAGTCCTGGGAGCTGCGCCCGCGCGATGGCGGCGAGTCGCATGCGCACCTGCTGCCCCAGCACGACCATCCCCACGGGGTGGTGGTCTATTGCGACTGTCCCAATGAAATCTCGGCCGCGCGGCTGGCGCGCCAGCTGCAGCGCGCGGGCTTCGCCAACGTGCGCCCGCTGGTGGGCGGCCTCAAGGCCTGGCAGGCGGCCGGCTTCGATGTGGAAACCGCGCCGCTGCCCGTGACGGCTGGCGCGGATGAGGGGCCGGCGCCCAGCGTCCCCTGACCTTGGCCTTGGTCTTGGTCTTGGTCTATTTGCCCGCCGGCATCGAGCAATGCCCGCCTTGCGTGGCCTTGCCCGAGCCGGCCGCGATCAGCGGTGCCTCGAAGCGCAGGTCCACGGGGGGCGAGTGCAGGTGGTCCCAGGCGAGGAAGAGGACGAGCACGGCCCAGAAGACCGCGCGCAGGCTGTTCTGTTGTGTCATGGCGGGTCCTTTCAGAAATTGAAGTGGCGGCGGATGCGCAGGCCGAAGATGGTGCCGGCAAAGGCCAGCGGCACCCAGATCCAGCCGTGGATGCTGCCCGTGGAGATGCCCGAGAGCATGGCGCCCACATTGCAGCCGAAAGCCAGGCGCGAGCTGTAGCCCAGCACCAGGCCTGCCACCAGGGCCACCATCCATTGCGTGCCCGTGAGCGGCTTGGCATTGACGGGCTTGGCGGCAGCCACCCACAGGGCGCCGCCCAGGATGCCGATGTTGGTGATGCTGGTCACGTCCAGCAGCACGGTCTCGTGCAGGCGCGCGGCGTTGCCGGGCTGGCTCCAGAACCAGTTGCCGGCCAGGTCCACGGCGCCTGTGGCGTTGGCGATCTTGGCGGCCCACAGGCCGAAGCCGTAGACCACGCCCCAGGGCTGGCCCGCAATGATGAGGTTGAGCGTGGCCAGCACGGCCAGCAGCACGGCGCCCACCACCCACTTGCGCACGAACAGCGGCTTGGCGGGGCGCTTGAGTGCCACATTGGCGCCACGCACATACCAGGCCACGCCCAGCGCGACCACGGCCAGCGCAGCCAGCGTGGCCAGCAGGGCAGGGGCCCAGCCCCAGGCCGTGACCAGGCCCACGGGCTGGGTGTTGCCCAGGTCCAGCCACCAGCCCAGGTGCAGGCTGCCCAGGAAGCTGCCGATGGCGAACACGGGCAGGATGGCCGCATTCATGGGAATGCCCATGCCGGCCTTGTACAGCGTGCCGCTGCCGCAGCCGTCCGCGATCTGCATGCACAGGCCGAAGACGAAGGCACCCACCAGCAGGCTGATGCTGGGCGGGCCCAGGGCAGCCGTGAGTTCGGGATAGTGGCCCAGCAGCGGCATGGCCAGCGCGGCGGCCAGCGCCAGCAGCAGCAACTGGCCGAAGACGCCGCTGGCGTCCTTGTCCTCGATCAGCATGCGCCAGCCGGTGGTGAAGCCGAAGCGCTTGCCGGCCAGCACCGCGCCCAGGCCCAGGCCCACGGCGAACAGCGCGGCCTGGCGCACCGAGACGCTCCACAGCAGCCAGCCAAAGAAAACGGCCAGGATGGCCGCGAGAGGAAGTCGTTTCATATCATTTTTCTCCATGCAGTCGCCCTCCCCCGCGAAGCGGGTAGAGAGGCGCCGTGCCACGGGGGAAGGCGCGCAAGCGCCTCAGGGGGTGTTTACTTGAACTTTTTTTCCCACCACTGCTTGGCGTCGTAGGCCAGGGATTCGGCGCGGCCGGGCTGGTTGGCCATGGGCGGCGCATCGGCCTGCTGCGTCCAGTCCACCATGGAGCCCGCATACAGCTTGACGCCCGGCAGGCCCGCGACTTCGGACAGGCCGAACCAGTCGGTGGCCGCCCAGTGGCCGGTGTTGCAGAAGGCCACCATGTCCTGGCCCTGCTCGCGCTTGACCTTGGCCGCGATCTGCTTGGCCGTTGCGGTATCGACAAAGGTGGAGGTGCCGGGCACGAACCACTGGTTGAAGTCCAGCTGCTGCGCGCCGGGCAGGGTGCCCGAGAGCTTGGCGGCCGGCGCGCGCGTCTTGCCCTGGTAGAAGGCGTCGGGGCGCGAGTCCACCAGGGCCGCGTTGCTGAGCCTGACGTGCTGGCCCACATCCTCGCGCGTGGCGATCAGGCTGGTGTCCAGCTGGGGCTGGTAGCTGCTGCGGGCCACTTTGACGGCCTCGTTGTCCTGCGGGAGCTTTTGCTCGTTCCAGGCCTTCATGCCGCCGTTGAGCACGGATAGCTCCTTGAGGCCCAGCAGCTTGAGCGTCCAGTACACGCGCGCTGCGGCGCCGAAGTCGGTGGCGTCCGCGCCCGTGGAGACCACGATGGCGTGGGTGGCCGGCGTCAGCCCCAGGGACTGCACGAGTTCGGTGAGCTTGGGCAGCTCGGGCAGTTCGCCGGGATTGGTGGCGGGGCCGCGCCATTTGCCGTAGGGAGCGTTGAGCGCACCGGGAATGTGGCGCTCGCCATAGGCCTTGGGATCGCGGATGTCGATGATGCGCACGGCGTCCTGGCCGGCGGCGGCCTGCACGCCTGCGGGCGTGAGCAGGGGTTCGGCGGCGTGGGCCGTGCCCAGGGCGGTGCAGGCAAGGCCCAGCGCCAGCAGCGGGGCCGCCAGGCGCAGAGCAGGGGAAAAGGTCTTGGTCATGATGGCTGGGGCCGGCCATGGAAGACCGGCGGGACAAGCAACAGAGGTGCAATTGTCCCGCTTGCAGCATCTATATACAAAGACGCTTATGCATTCTGCTCATGAGGCAGGGTTATATGGCGCGGTGCACAGGATGCAGGACGGCCTCAGCGCTGTGCGCCTACGGCCTTGGCGCGCTCCAGGCTGGCGTCCAGTTCGGCCTGCGGCGCCTTCTGCGTGGGCCAGCCCTGCAGGTGCTGCTGGGCGATGCGGCTCAGCGCCGTGATCCAGGGTGCGCTGTCGTTGAGGCAGGCGATGTACTCGAACTGCTCGCCGCCCGCATGCATGAAGGCCTCGCGCGCTTCCTGGCTGATTTCCTCTAGCGTTTCCAGGCAGTCGCTGGTGAAGCCGGGGCAGACCACGTCCACGCGCTTGGTGCCGCTGCGTGCCAGCTCGATCAGCGAGGGCTCGGTATAGGGCTCCAGCCATTTGGCCTTGCCAAAGCGCGACTGGAAGGTCACCAGGTATTGCGAGGGCGACAGGCCCAGGCGCTCGGCCAGCAGCCTTGCGGTCTTGCGCGATTCGCAGTGGTAGGGGTCGCCCAGGTGCAGCGTGCGCTCGGGCACGCCGTGAAAGCTCATGACCAGCTTTTCGCCACGGCCGTTGCCGCGCCAATGGGCCTCGATGCGCTGGGCCAGCGCGTCGATGTAGGAAGCGTCGTCGTGGTAGCGGTTGACGAAGCGCAGCTCGGGGATGTGGCGCTGGGTGCGGGCCCAGTCATAGACCGCGTCGAACACGCTGGCCGTGGTCGTGCCCGAGTACTGCGGGTACAGCGGCAGGATGAGGATGCGCGTGGCGCCCTCGGCCTTGAGGGCATCGAGCACGCTGGGGATGGACGGGTTGCCGTAGCGCATGGCATGGCGCACCAGCACGTTGTGCCCGGCCTCGCCCAGCCAGCCGCGCAGCAGCAGGGCCTGGCGCGCGCTCCAGTGCTGCAGGGGGGAGCCGTCCTTCTCATGCCAGACGGTGGCGTACTTGGCCGCCGACTTGGCCGGCCGCGTGCGCAGGATGATGCCGTGCAGGATGGGCAGCCAGGCAATCCTGGGAATCTCGACCACGCGGTCGTCGCCCAGGAATTGCGCCAGGTAGCGGCGCACGGCCGGGGCCGTGGGCGCGTCGGGCGTTCCAAGGTTGCACAGCAGCACGGCGGTGCGCTGGGGTTGGTCGTGGCGGAATGGGGGTTCTGGCGCAAAGCGGGATGGCATGGCCCCGATTGTGGCAGGACGCGGCGGCCAGCCATGCGAGCCCGATGACCCGGCGGCAGCCTGCAGCGGCTGCCTTCGCTATGCTCGGACCATGTCCCAAGCCACCACCGCTCCCCTCGCCGAATCCTCATTTGCCCCTGCACTGACCGCCTTGCAGCAGTTGCGCCGCAGCGGCCGCATCCGCGCCATATCCATCGATCTGGATGACACGCTGTGGCCTGTGTGGCCGGCCATCTCGCGTGCCGAACAGGTGCTGCTGGACTGGCTGCACACCCATGCGCCGGCCACGGCCGCGGCGCTGCGCGACGTGGCCGCCGTGCGCGCCATCCGCGTGCAGATCGAGCGCGATCGTCCCGACCTGGCCCATGACCTGAGCGGCCTGCGCCGCGAGTCCATCCGCCTGGCGCTGCAGCGCAATGGCGACGACGGCGCGCTGGCCGAGCCGGCCTTCGATCTTTTCTTTGCCGAGCGCCAGCGCGTGGACCTGTACGAGGACGCGCTGCCCGCCCTGCAGTTCCTGGCCGCGCGCTGGCCCGTGGTGGCCTTGAGCAATGGCAACGCCAGCGTGCATGTGGTGGGCATCGGCGAGCATTTCCATGCCGCGCTGAGCGCCAGCAAGGCCGGCATGGCCAAGCCCGATGTGCGCTTTTTCCACGCGGCAGCGGCGGCGGCTGGCGTGGCGCCTGACGAGGTGCTGCACATTGGCGACGACGCGCGGCTCGATGCGCTGGGCGCCATGGATGCGGGTATGCACGCAGTCTGGCTCAACCGCACGGGCGTAGCATGGCCTCACGAGGGGTCCACGCCCCACGTCACGGTGGCCAGCCTTGCGCAGTTGTGCCAGGGGCTGGCTGACAGCTGACCCTGCTTGCCCGCGAAGCCGCGCCACGCCATGCCCATCAGCCACAGCACAGCTTTCCTCCACCCCCCCGTCCTCCCCGCCGTGCGCAGCATCGGCTGGAAACACCCCCTGAGCTGGCTGGCGCGTGGCGCGCGCGACATGGCCAGGGCACCCTGGCTGAGCCTGGCACATGGCCTGGTCTTGACCTTGATCGGGTTTTTGATCTTGACGCTGGGGCACAATCGCTTTTGGCTGATGGCCGGGGCCCTGTCGGGGTTCCTGATCATCGGCCCTGTCGTGGCGACCAGCCTCTACGCCATCAGCCGCGCGCTGGAGCGCGGCGAGGCTGCCGATCTGTCCCTGGTGCGGCGTACCTGGACGCGCTGGCAAAACGGCCATGCGGCCAAGGCCGAGGGGCAGGGCGGCTACTGGTGCCTGGTGCAGTTCGGGCTGCTGCTGTCGCTGGCGGCCACGGGCTGGGTGCTGGTGTCGGCGTCGCTGATCACCGTGCTCTCGCCCGTGCGCATTGCCACCCCGGCGGATTTCGTGCAGCACGTGGTGCTGGCCCGCGACGGGCAGTTGTTTGCGATATGGCTGGCGCTGGGCAGTTTTCTGGCAGCGCCTATTTTTGCGTCCAGCGTGGTGGCCATGCCGCTGATGCTGGACAGGCGGGTGACGGTGCGCCAGGCCGTGCTGACCAGTTGGTTGGCCGTGCTGGCCAACCCTGTGCCTCTGGCACTGTGGGCCGCCCTCATTGTGTTGTTGACCCTGCTGGGCCTGGGCAGCTGGCTGCTGGGACTGGTGGCCGTGATGCCCCTGCTGGGGCACGCGAGCTGGCATGCGTACCGCGACCTGGTGGATGCGTCGACCTTTGCGGCGCGCTGAGCCGGACCGCCCGGCCTGACCGGACTTGCAGGGGAGGAGGTAGGACGGTGTTGTCGTGATATTCGGGTATACAGAAGAACAGATCGCCCATTTCTTCCTCACCTACGGCGTGGGGGCCTTCATCCTCTTCATGGTGTTCATCATCCTGCAGCTGGCACGCCAGTCCAAGGCAGGAAAGTTCGGCACCTTCGTGATCTTCCTGGGCCTGGGCGTGGGCTTTGTCGGCTACGTCGCCAAGATCGTCATCCAGTGGTGGATGGAGAGATGACGCCGCAGGCGTCACACCCATGAGCTGGACGGACTACTACCGCTTTACCGAGGGACGCAAGATATCTCCCTTGCTGGTGCAGGCGCTTGACGCGTTGGCGGGTGATACGGCAGATAAAGCGGCCATCGATCTGGGCTGTGGCGCGGGCCATGAGTGCCGCGTGCTGCTCCATACCGGCTGGCGCGTCCACGCCATCGACAGCGAACCTGCGGCCATCGAGGGCTTGCGCCCCCTGGCATCGCAGGCGTCCGGCGCTTTGACGCTGCAGGCTTGCCGTTTCGAGGATCTTTCCTCTTTGCCTGCAGCGCATCTGATCCACGCTGGACTGAGCCTGCCCTTTTGCCATCCTGAGTGCTTCGATGCGTTTTGGTCGCTGGTGCGTTCTGCGCTGCGTCCGGACGGTGTGTTCGCCGGTCATTTTTTTGGGCCGCGCGATGCCTGGGCCGATTCGCAGTCCATGAGCTTTCATTCGCGTGATCAGGTCTTGCGCCTTTTGGATGGCATGGAGCTGGTGGCCTTCAAGGAGTTCGATGGCATGGCCCCCAGCATGCGGGGTCCCAAGCACTGGCATCGCTTTGATGTCGTGGCCCGCAGGCCGGTGTCGTCGTAGTGCGGCGTTACTCGGCCTTGGCCCCCGCAGCCTTGATCACTGGGTCCCAGCGCTTGATTTCTGCGACGGTGTGCTGGCGCAGGGCGTCGGGGATGAGGCGGTCTGCGGGCGGGATGATGACGCTCATGTCCGTGAAGCGCTTGACCAGGGCGGGTTCGGACAGGGCGGTGCGCAGGGATTTGTTGAGGCGCTCGATGACGGCTTGGGGCGTGCCTCGCGGGGCGTAGAGGCCGTGCCATACGGCAAGCTCGAAGCCGGGTTGGCCAGCCTGCGCGAAGGTGGGCACATCGGGCAGGGAGGGCAGGCGTTCGCGCGTGGCGACGGCGTAGCCCTTGAGCATGCCCGCCTGTATGTGCGGGCCGGTGGACACGGGCTGGTCGCAGATGACATCGACATTGCCTGCCACCAGGTCCTGCAGGGCCGGACCCGTGCCACGGTAGGGCACCAGGGTGGCCTCGGTGGAGGTGGTCTGCAGCAGCAGCATGGCGCACAGGTGGGAGGTGGCGCCTACGCCGGCATGCGAGAAGCGCACTTCGCCCGGCTTGGCCTTCATGTGGGCGATGAAGTCCGCCAGCGTGGCGGGCGCAAAGCCTTTGCTGCGCACCAGGATCATGGGCACGTCGCCGGCCAGCGCGATGGGTTCCAGGTCGCGCCTCACATCGAAAGCGAGCTTGCTGTAGAGCGCGGGCGCCGTGGCGATGCCCATGTTGTGCAGCAGCAGGGTGTGGCCGTCGGCCTGGGCGCGTGTGACGCGGCTGGTGCCGATGGTGCCACCGGCGCCGCCCAGGTTCTCGACGATGACCTGCTGGCCCAGGTCGCGTGTCATGGCCTCGGCCAGCACGCGGGCCAGCACGTCGGTGGAGCCTCCGGCCGCGTAGGGAACGACGATGGTGACGGGCTTGTTGGGGAAGGCCTGGGCGGCAAGGCTGGCTGCTGCCAGCGCGGCGGCGAGAAGGGTCTGGGCGAGGGGATTGCGGATGAGGGGGCGCATGGGTTTGTCTCCTGGAGGCGCGTGCAGGGGCCGCCGGCTCTGTGCGGCCGGTTGTCGGTGGCGTGTTTGGTGGCGTGAGGCAGGAAGGCAAGGGCCGCATGCGGCCCTTGACGACGGCGAGACGGCGCAGGCTCAGGCCGGGGCCACGTATCTGTACAGCTCGGTATGGTCGGCGGCGGGTCCCAGGGACCTGGAGGCCTCGGCCGCCATGGCGCTGACCTGTTCGGCCAGTGCCATGGGCGTGTGCATGGCCTGGCCCAGCGACAGGGCAATGCCCACGTCCTTGGCCTGCAGCGCCAGCGAGAAGCCCGAGTTGAAGGCACCGTTCAGCATGAACTGGTGGGCCTTGTTTTCGGTGGTGTTGTTCTTGCCGGTGGAGGCATTGATCACGTCCACGATGGTGGCCGGCGCAATGCCGAAGGCCGCGCCTGCATGGATGGCCTCGGCCGTGGCGATCAGGGCCGCTGCCGAGACATAGTTGTTCAGCGCCTTGAGCGCATGGCCTGCGCCCACGGGGCCGACATGGGTGATGGCCTGGCCCATGCGCTGCAGCAGCGGCAGGTACTGGGCGAGCAGGTCCGCATCGCCGCCGACCATGATGGACAGCGTGCCCGCAATCGCGCGCTTGACGCCGCCGGAGACCGGCGCATCCAGCAGCCCGATGCCGTGCTCGCCCAGCAGGCCGGCCAGCGCCCGCGTGTGGCTGGGGTCGGCCGAGCTCATGTCGATGATGCAGGCGCCGGGTGGCAGGTGGGGGGCCAGTTCGCCCACCACGGCATCGACGATGCGGGAGTCGGGCAGCATGGTGAAGACCACGCTGCAGCCGGCAAAGTCGGCCGCGCCGGATGCCACGGCCACACCCGCATGCTCCTGCGCGAATCGTGCGGTGGCGGCGGGCACGGCGTCCCGGATGACCAGGGCGTGCCCTGCGGCGTGCAGCAGGTGGGCCATGGGCTGGCCCATCATTCCGAGGCCGATGAATCCTATGGTGGTCATGCTGCGTGCCTCAGATGTCCATCTCTTTGAAGACTTCCGACGCCACGCGGAAGGAGTCGATGGCGGCCGGCACGCCGCAGTAGATGGCGGTCTGCAGGAAGACCTCCTTGATTTCGTCCTTGCTCAGGCCGTTGTTGATGGCGCCGCGCACATGCAGCTTGAGTTCATGCGGGCGGTTCAGCGCCGTGATCATGGCCAGGTTCAGGAAGGAGCGCGTCCTGCGGTCCAGGCCCGGGCGGTTCCAGACATCGCCCCAGCAGTACTGGGTGACCAGCTCCTGCATGTCGATATTGAAGTCCGTGGCGTTCTGGATGGACGCATCGACATACTCGGCGCCCAGCACCTCGCGGCGGGTGGACAGGCCCTGCTCGAAGAGGGCGGGGTTCTTGGGGGCGTAGGCTCGGGTCATGAAAACTCCTGATGGAAGGCGGTGAAGGTGTCTTTCGGTGGAATGGATTTAATCAGATTGTCAGACAATCCTACTTGATGAAAATCGGGATTGCCTGCCGCGGCAGGTGCGTGTATGACAATCCGTCAGTCCGTCCGGCCCCTGGATTGGCAGGTAGGATTCATCCCATGAACCAGATGCTGCGTGTCCCCCGCGAAGAAACGTCGCTGCGCCAGCGCACGACGCAGACCCTGCGCACGGCCATCCTCGATGGCGTGTTTGCGCCGGGCCAGAAGCTGTCCGAGCGCGAACTGTGCGAGAGCCTTGATGTGAGCCGTTCGTGCCTGCGCGAGTCCCTGCAGCACCTGCAGGCCGAGGGGCTGATCACCATCGTTCCGCACCGGGGTCCCGAGGTCACGGACATCTCGGTGCAGGAAGTGCGCGATATCTACGAGGTGCGGGCCAGCCTGGAGGGCCTGGCCAGCCGGGGCTTTGCGCTGCATGCCTCGGCAGGCCAGCGCGCCGCGCTGCGCGCCAAGCTGGGCGAGCTGGCCGTGCCCGCCGTGGCCAGCGACAAGGTGGCCCTGCTGGCGATCAAGAACCAGTTCTACGACATCCTGATCGAGGGCTGCGGCAATCTGGTGGCCGGCCAGATGCTGCGGCAGCTGAACAACCGCGTGACGGTGCTGCGGCGCATCTCCATGTCCCAGCCCGGGCGCCTGCCGCAGACGCTGGCCGAGCTGGATGCCATCGTGACGGCAATAGAGCAGGGCGACGCGGACCAGGCCGCGCGCCTGAGCGCCGAGCATGTGCAAAAGGCCAGCCAGGGCGTGTTGCGCGCCATGGCCGAGAAGGCATGCCCGGCCAGCTGATGCCGGGGCCTGCGCCTGTACCTGGGAGCGTCAGTCCGTGTGCGCTCAGTCCGGCTTGACCTGGGCGCGCTTGAGCACTTTCTGCCAGCGTGTCTGCTCGGAGGCAATGAACTGCGCGAACTGCTGGGGCGTGCTGCCGATGGGCTCGGCCGCATCGCCCTGCAGTCGCTTGAGCGCGTCCGGCGCCTTGACGGCCTTGGCGCACTCGGCGGCCAGCTTGTCCACGTGGGCTCGGGTCATGCTGGAGGGGGCGAGCATGCCGTACCACTGCGTCATCTCGAAGCCCGGGAAACCCTGCTCGGCCACGGTGGGCACGTCGGGCAACTGGGGCAGGCGCTGGGTCGATCCCGTGGCGATGCAGCGCACCTTGCCTGCCTTGATGAAGGGCAGCAGGGCGGCGGCGCCGACCGAGGCGGCGTCCAGCCGGCCCGACATCAGGTCCGTCATCATGGGCCCCGTGCCGCGATAGGGCACGTGCAGCATGAAGATCTCGGCCGTCATCTTCAGGTACTCGAAGGCCAGGTGCCCGGCACTGCCATTGCCGGCCGAGCCGTAGCTGAGCTGGCCGGGCTTCTTCTTGGCGTAGGCGATGAGTTCGCGCAGGTTCTTGACCGGCACATCGGGGTGGACCACGTAAAGGCTGGGCACCTTGGCCAGCAGGCTGACGGGCTGGAAGTCCTTGTTGGCGTCGTAGGGCAGCTTGTCGAAGATGTAGGGATTGACGGCCAGGGTGCCGATGTGGCCCAGGATGACGGTGCTCTGGTCATCGGCGCGCGCCACTTCCTGCATGGCGATGTTGCCGGCCGCGCCGGGCTTGTTGTCCACGAAGACGTTCTGGCCCAGTGTCTTGGACAGCTCGGCCGCCGTGGAGCGCGCCACGATTTCCGAGCTGCCGCCCGGCGCAAAGGGCACGACAAAGCGGATGGGCCGCGTGGGCCAGGCGTCCTGCGCCAGCGCGGCCGCAGGCAGCAGGCCAGACAGGGCCATGGCGCCCGTGCCGGCCAGCAGTTGGCGGCGGCCGAGCGGGGGCAGGTCTGCGTGGTGAAGAAAGTCGCGCGAAGGCATGTCTGGTCTCCTGGATATCGTTGTAGTGGATGGTCCGCAGCAGATGCGGCGCCAGCGATGGTGGCGCTGGCGGCTGTCAATCTGCTGTCAAACCGGGGTCCGCAGGCTACGGAGATACCCGGGGGTCAGTCGGTGTGTGCTGTGCGATGGGCTGCGGCTGCGGCCTCGGCAGCCTGCATGCCGCTGCGCACGGCGCCTTCGATGGTGGCCGGATACGGCCCGTCCACATGATCGCCGCAGGCCCACAGGCCGTGGCCCAGCTCCAGGCCGGGCCGCTGAAGTTGGGGCAGGCAGGCGAAGGTGGCGCGCTTGTCGATCACGGTGCGCAGCGGGATCAGGCCATGCCAGCCCAGCTGGGCCTGTGCCTGGGCCAGCACCTGGGCCTGCAGGGTTTCGCGGTCCGATGCGCTGTCGCTGATGACGAAGGCCATCAGGCCCTGCGGGCCGCCGAGTTGTCCACGGTCGAAGACGAATTGCGCAGGCGCATCGGGCGTGGAGCGCAGCGCCAGCCAGGGCGCGCCCGGGGGCAATGTGTGGGAGGGATCGCCGGTCTGCGCATAGACGGTGGCAATGGGGCGGTGCTGCAGGTCCTGGGCCAGCTGCGCCCAGCGCTGCAGGGCTATGCCGTCGCGTGCAGGCAGGCTGTCGTGCTCGGCGGCGGTGAGTGCCAGGCGCGCGGCCTCGGGCGCGGGGCAGGCCAGCAGCACGGCGTCGAAGGGCGCGTCTTCGCCCTGGGCTGCGCCCAGCGTCCAGTGCGGGCCCTGGGGCTGCAGTTCGGCCACGCGGCTGCCCAGGCGCACGGCGTGGCCGCGCTCTTGCAGCCACTGCGCGGCCGGCGCGGGGAACAGGCTGCCCAGGTCATGGCGCGGCACCAGGAAATGCGAGCCGCCACGGCCGCTGAACAGCGCATCGCGCAGCACGCGAAGGAACACCGTGCCGCTGGCCAGGTGAATGGGTGTGTTGAGCGCCGAGATGCACAGCGGGTCGATGAACTCGCTGACCAGGCGCTGCGGCAGGCCTGTGCAGAGGTCGGCCACCGTGGCTTCGGCCGCACAGCGAAAGCCCGCCAGCCGCCAGCGCACGGCACGCGCCAGCAGGGCTGCACGCTCGCCCAGGCTCCAGCCGCGTGCGGTGGCAATGCCGGCCAGCGCATCCAGCGGCGCAGGCCAGTCGGGAAAGCGCAGGCCGCTGCCATCGGCGTAGGGCAGGGCCATGGGCTGGCGGTGCAGCGCCCGTTCAGGGTCCACGCCCACCTCGCGCATGAGGCGCAGGCTTTCGGTGTAGGCACCGATGAGGATGTGCTGGCCGTTGTCCACGCGCAGCAGGCCCTGTGGCGTGTCGAGGTCCATGCCGCGCGCACGGCCGCCGGGCTCGCGTGCGGCCTCGTGCAGGGTGATGTGCCAGCCGCTGCGCGCCAGCGCAAGGGCGGCCGCGAAGCCGGCCCAGCCGCCGCCGAGGATGGCGGCGCGCGGCTGAGCGGCGCGCGGCACAGAGGTGCGCGGCTTGTCTTTGGCGCTGTCTCTGCTCACCGCGCCATGCGCCCCAGCGCCTGCATCTTCCAGGCCAGCCAGAGCTTGCGCAGTGGCGGCAGGCTGATGCGCTGGTGCAGCACGCGGAAGTCGTCGGCCTCGATCTCGCGCAGCAGGGTGCGGTAGATGCTGGCCATCATCAGGCCGGGCTTTTGCGTGCGGCGGTCGGCCGCGGGCAGCAGGGCCAGGGCCTCGTCGTAGAGGCGGTGGGCGCGCTCGGCCTGAAAGCGCATCAGCGCGGTGAAGCGGTCCGAGTATTCGCGCTTGGTGATCTCATGCGCCTTGACGTCGAACTGCTGCAGCTCGCTGATGGGCAGGTAGATGCGTCCGCGCATGGCGTCCTCGCCCACGTCGCGGATGATGTTGGTCAGCTGGAAGGCCAGGCCCATCTTGTGGGCGTAGGCCGTGGTTTCTTCCTGCGTCTGGCCAAAGATGCGCGCGGCCACTTCGCCGACCACGCCTGCGACCAGGTGGCAGTAGCGCGCCAGGCCCGGGAAGTCGAGGTAGCGGGTCTGCTCCAGGTCCATGCGGCAGCCGTCAATGACGGCCTGCAGGTGGCGCTCCTCGATGGCGTAGACCGGGGCATGCGGCATGAGCGCCCGCATCACGGGATGGGAGGGCTTGCCTGCAAAGGCCTGGTGCACTTCGTTCTGCCACCAGCCGAGCTTGGTGGCGGCCACGCCGGGGTCGGAGACTTCGTCCACCACGTCGTCCACTTCGCGGCAGAACGCATAAAAGGCGGTGATGGCGGCACGGCGCTCGCGCGGCAGGAAGAGGAAGGCGTAATAAAAGCTGCTGCCCGAGGCGGCAGCCTTGTCTTGGACGTACTGATCCGGATTCATATGGGGCGGGATTGTCCCATGGACGGCTGGGAGCCAAAGCCTGGGTGTCGCAACGGCCGGCCCGCCATCACATGCGCAGGGCGCGCCACAGCAGCAGCGGCGCATCGGCCTTGCCGACGGTGGGGCGGCGGTAGAGGCTGGCGCCCTGCAGCGCATCGACCTTGTCCAGGATGCGCAGCCCGCCCTGCACGACCAGGCGCAGCTCCCAGCCGATGCGGCCCGGCAGGCGGTGCACCAGCGGTGCGCCGGACTGCATCAGTGCACGCGCCCAGGCCGACTGCTCGGCCAACAGTGCGCGCACGGCAGGGGTCAGTGCAGCTGGCTCGGCGCGCAGGTCTTCACGCCGCACGCCATGGGCGGCGCAGTCGGCATCGGTCAGGTAGTGGCGCCCGCGCGGCAGGTCCACGCTGAAGTCCTGCCAGAAATTGATCAGCTGCAGGGCGGTGCAGATGGCGTCGCTGCGGGCCAGCGATTCGGCATCGTCCACCCCGTACAGATGCAGCAGCAGCCGGCCCACGGGGTTGGCCGAGCGGCGGCAGTAGTCGAGCAGTTCGGCGCGGTCGGCGTAGGTGGTGCCGGAATCGGTCTTGTGCACGTCCTGCGCGAAGGCGCTGAGCAGGTCGTCCATCAGCGCCAGCGGCAGCTGGTGGGCGCGTACTTGCGGTGCCAGCCCCGCAAAGACAAGAGGCCAGGCCGTGCAGGCGAGCATGGGGGCCTCGCCTTCGGTGCCCAGCGCCATCAAGTCGGCACGGTAGGCGGCCAGCGCGGCCAGGCGCTCGGGCGGCGTGGCGTCGCCCTCGTCGGCCAGATCGTCTGCAGTGCGTGCGAAGTGGTAGAGCGCGGCAATCGGCGGGCGCAAGCGGGGCGGACACAGCCAGGACGCCACGGGAAAGTTCTCGTAGTGCGTGACCGGGGCGGGGGAGGCGGGCAGGGTGGGAGCGGTGGACTTCACGGTGGCCGATTGTCGATGCTGCGCGCAAGGCCATGCATTTCACTTGACGGGCTCAAGGGCTTCTCCTAAATTACTAACCCGTCAGTCAGTAAACGGCGCCAGCCAGCTGCCGCGGCATGTTGCCCGGATCTTGCAGCCCGCAGCCGCTTTTCGCACCAGCCCTCCCGGATCCACATGCCCGACTTGCCATCGAACCCTGCCGCGCCCGCTTTGCCGCGCCATCTTCTTCTTGCCCCTCTGTGCCTGGCCGCCGCGCTGGCGCTGGGCGCCTGTTCCAAGGCCGAGCCGCCGCCCGAGCCGGTGCGCGCCGTCAAGCTGCTCACCGTAGGCGTGGGCGCGCTGGACACGCAACTGGAATACGCGGGCGAGGTGCGCGCGCGCATAGAGTCGCGCCTGGGCTTTCGCGTGGCCGGCAAGCTCGTTCGCCGCGAGGTGGAGCTGGGCCAGCACGTGCAGGCAGGTCAGTTGCTGGCGCGGCTCGATGCCAGCGACTACCGGCTGGGAGCTGACGCCGCGCGCGCCCAGGTGGCGGCCGCGACCACGCAGCGCGATCTTGCCGCCGCCGATGCGAGGCGTTACTCGCAGCTGAAGGCGCAGAACTTTATCAGCGGTGCGGAGCTGGAGCGGCGAGAGGCCACGCTCAAGTCCGCCCAGGCGACGCTGGACCAGGCCAAGGCGCAGCTGGCATCGCAGAGCAACCAGGAGGCCTATGCCCAACTGCTGGCCGATGTGCCCGGCGTGGTGACCGGCATAGACGCCGAGCCCGGCCAGGTGGTGTCGGCCGGCTCGCCCGTGGTGCGCATTGCCCAGGACGGCCCGCGCGACGTTGTGTTCGTGGTGCCCGAGGACAAGCGCGGCGCCATCCGCGTGGGCCAGAAGGTGAATGTGCGCCCCTGGTCGGCCGGCATGCAGCCGCTGCAGGGCCAGGTGCGCGAGGTGGCGGCCAGTGCCGATCCGGTCACGCGCACCTACCAGGTGAAGGTGGCACTGCCCGCGTCGGATGCGGCCGCCGTGCCGCCGCTGGGCGCGACGGTCCATGCGCTGCCCGAGGGCATGGGCCCCACGGGCCAGCCCGTGATCAAGCTGCCGACCACGGCGCTGCGCCAGGAAGGCGGCGGCGGCCAGGGCACGGCCGTGTGGGTGTTCGATGCCGCCAGCAGCACGGTGAAGCTGCAGCCCGTGCAACTGGCCACGGCCGATGGCAACGAGGCCGTGATTGCCGCCGGCCTGACGCCCGGCATGCAGGTGGTGGCCGCCGGCGTGCATGTGCTCACGCCTGGGCAGAAGGTCACGGTCTATCAGGACCGGTATGACAAGACGCAGCAGCCGGCACAGGCGCCTGCCGCCGCAGGTGCCGCAGCTTCCGCAGGTGCTGCGTCCAGCGGGGCGGCCCAATGAGCGGGCCCAAGCACAAGGCGCCGCAGGGCGGGCACTTCAATCTTTCGCGCTGGGCGCTGGACCATGTGGCGCTGACGCGCTATTTCATGGTCGTGCTGCTGCTGCTGGGCTTTGCCTCGTACTTCCAGCTGGGGCAGGACGAAGACCCGCCCTTCACCTTCCGCGCCATGGTGGTGCGCACCAACTGGCCGGGCGCCACGGCGCAGCAGATGGCCGAGCAGGTCACCGACAAGATCGAGCGTACGCTGCAGGAGGTGCCCTACGCCGACAAGATCAGCAGCTACTCCAAGCCCGGCGAGTCGCTGATCATCTTCCAGCTCAAGGACAATTCGCGCCCCGGCGATGTCCAGCAGCTGTGGTACACGGTGCGCAAGAAGATCGGCGACATGCGCTACACCCTGCCGCAGGGCGTGCAGGGGCCGTTCTTCAATGACGAGTTCGGCGATGTCTATGGCGTGATCTACGCCCTGCAGGCCGACGGCTTCAGCTACGCCGAGCTCAAGACCATGGCCGACGACGTGCGCCAGCAGCTGCTGCGCGTGCCCGATGTGGCCAAGGTCGAGCTGTTCGGCGTGCAGGACGAGAAGGTCTACATCGAGCTGTCGCAGCGCCGCCTGTCGCAGCTGGGCCTGGACATGAACCAGGTGCTCGGCCAGCTGGGCCAGCAAAACGCCATCGAGGGCGCAGGCGTGCTGCAGACGCCGCGCGAGGACGTGCAGGTGCGCGTGGCCGGCCAGTTCCTGGCGGTGGACGAGTTGCGCGCCATGCCCATCCGCGGCGCATCGGGCGCGCAGCTGCGCCTGGGCGATATCGCCGAGATCCGCCGGGGCTATGCCGATCCGGCCAATGTGAAGGTGCGCCACCAGGGCCGCGAGACGATTGCCCTGGGCGTGTCCATGACCAAGGGCGGCGACATCATCCGCCTGGGCAAGTCCCTGCGCGGCGCCGTGGGCGACATCTCGCGCACGCTGCCGGCCGGCGTGGAGCTGGCCAACATGCAGGACCAGCCCAAGGCCGTGGCCGATTCGGTCAACGAGTTCCTGCAGGTGCTGATCGAGGCCGTGGTGGTGGTGCTGGCCGTGAGCTTCATCAGCCTGGGCCTGCACAAGCGCGAGGGCCACCAGCCGCTGTGGAAGCGCTGGTACATCGATCCGCGCCCGGGTCTGGTGGTGGCCATCACCATTCCGCTGGTGCTGGCCGCGACCTTCCTGGCCATGTGGTACTGGAACATCGGCCTGCACAAGGTGTCGCTGGGCTCGCTGATCATCGCGCTGGGCCTGCTGGTGGACGACGCCATCATTGCCGTCGAGATGATGGTGCGCAAGATGGAGGAGGGCTACGAGAAGTACCGCGCCGCCACCTTTGCCTACGAGATCACGGCCAAGCCCATGCTGACCGGCACGCTGATCACGGCGGCAGGTTTCCTGCCCATCGGCATGGCCAAATCCATGACGGGCGAGTACACCTTCGCCATCTTCGCGGTGACGGTGATTGCGCTGGTGCTCAGCTGGTTCGCCTCGGTGTACTTCGTACCCTACCTGGGCATGCTGCTGCTCAAGCGCCCGCCGCACGCGGCCACGCTGCCGCCCGAGGTGGCCTCGGGCGAGGTGCCCATCGAGGAGACCAACCTCAATGCCTCGTCGGCCGAGCATGAAGTCTTCGACAGCCCGTTCTACAACCGCTTTAGGCGCGCCGTGAACTGGTGCGTGACGCACCGCTGGCTGACCATCGCCATCACGGTGCTGGTCTTCGCGCTGGGCCTAGTGGGCATGTCGCGCGTGCAGCAGCAGTTCTTCCCGGATTCCAGCCGGCCCGAAGTGCTGGTGGACATCTGGTTCCCCGAAGGCACGTCGCTGGCCGCCAACGAGGCCGTCACGCGCCGCGTGGAAGAGCGCTTCATGAAGCTCGACGGCGTGCGCACGGTCAGCGAATGGGTAGGCTCGGGCGTGCCGCGTTTCTACCTGCCGCTGGACCAGGTGTTCCCGCAGAACAACGTCTCGCAGTTCATCCTGGTGGCCCAGGACCTGCCCACACGCGAGCGTCTGCGCAAGGCGCTGCCGGCGCTGCTGGCCCAGGAGTTCCCCGAGGTGCGTGGCCGCGTCAAGCTGCTGCCCAACGGGCCTCCCGTGCCCTATCCGGTGCAGTTCCGCGTCTCCGGCACCGATCCGCAAAAGCTGCGTGCCTATGCCGACGAGGTCAAGCAGGCCATGATCGCCAACGCCGACATGCGCGGCGTCAACGACAACTGGAACGAGTCCGTCAAGGCCGTGCGCCTGGAGGTGGACCAGGACAAGGCGCGCGCCCTGGGCGTGAGCAGCCAGGCCATCGCCCAGGCGGCCCGCGTCATGCTCAGCGGCTCCACCGTGGGCCAGTTCCGCGAGGGTGACAAGCTCATCGACATCGTGCTGCGCACGCCGTATTCGGAGCGCGACGCCATCACCGACATCGCCAACGCCTACCTGCCCACGGCATCGGGCAAGTCGATCCCGCTCACGCAGATCGCCAAGCCCGTGATGGTCTGGGAGCCCGGCGTGATGTGGCGAGAAAAGCGCATGTTCGCCATCACCGTGCAGGGCGATGTGCGCGAGGGCCTGCAGGGCGCAACGCTGACCCATGCGCTGCTGCCGGGCCTGCGCGAGATCGAGGCGCGCTGGCATGCCGCGGGCGACACGGCCTACCGCATCGATGTGGCCGGCGCCGTGGAGGAAAGCTCCAAGGGCTCGGACGCCATCGTCGCTGGTGTGCCCGTGATGCTGTTCCTCACCTTCACGCTGCTCATGCTGCAACTGCGCAGTGTCAGCCGTTCACTGCTGGTGTTCATCACCGGGCCGCTGGGCATTCCCGGCGTGGCGGCGGCGCTGCTGCTGCTGGGCCGGCCCTTCGGCTTCGTGGCGCTGCTGGGCGTGGTGGCGCTGATGGGCATGATCCAGCGCAACTCGGTGATCCTGATCGACCAGATCGAGACCGACCGCGCGCGCGGCGTGCCGGCCTGGGACGCCATCATCGAGGCCGCCGTGCGCCGCCTGCGCCCCATCGTGCTGACGGCCGCCGCCGCCGTGCTGGCCATGATCCCGCTGTCGCGCAGCGTGTTCTGGGGCCCCATGGCCGTGGCCATCATGGGCGGGCTGATCGTGGCCACCGTGCTGACACTGCTGGCGCTGCCGGCCATGTACGCCGCCGTGTTCCGCGTGCGCCGCGAGCCCACGCATTGATGCGGCGAAAACGCAGAGGCCGCCGCTCAAATCCGGGGTATGGCAATGCACCCCGCAATTGCGGCTAGAATCTGCGCCCTGACCTAGGAGCCGCCGCGCAGGCGGCTCCCTCAAGAACCAGCGCGGGTGGCGAAATTGGTAGACGCACCAGGTTTAGGTCCTGACGCCAGCAATGGTGTGGGGGTTCGAGTCCCCCCCCGCGCACCACAATAAAAACCCGGTGTAATCCACCGAAACCCCCTCAAGCCCGTTTTCTCCTATGAAAACGGGCTTTTTTCTTGGTTCGACGCCTCTGTGCGTACCGGCCGAAGCTGGCAGGATCTGGCGCAAAATCACATCCCAATCCCGCACGGTTCCCGCATGCGATCCCGCATGACCTGGCGCGGGTAAAGGGGGCGTGGGTGGCGTATTTCCGAAAACTCAAAACGGGGTGGCGCGCAGAGGTTGAGCGAATGGGCGTGCGGCGCACAGCAGTGCGGCCGACAAAGGCGGAGGCTCAGGCATGGGCTGTCGCCGAAGAGGCTGCGATTTTGGCCGGCGCAAGGGGTGAGTTTCCCCGGCGCACCCTGGCCGAGGCCGTAGAGCGATATCGGTGCGAGGTCACGGACAAGAAGCCGTCATCGACGGCGCGGGCCGACAACCTGCGTTTCGACGCTTGGCTTCGCGAATTCCCCGAGCTGGCGGCCAAGGTCTTTCATGAGATCACGGGCGACGATTTGGCGCGCTGGCGTGATGCCAGGCTCAAACAGGTGTCCGGGTCCAGCGTGCTGCGTGAAGCACAGCAGTTTCGGCCTATCTGGTCGCTGGCCGTCAAGCAGTGGAAATGGGCGGGCAAAAGCCCGTGGCCAGAAATCAAGCTCCCCGGGAAGGCCCACGCACGACGGCGCACGGGGCAGTGGTCTGAAATCCGGCTGATGCTGCGATCTGCAATGGTTTCCCCGCGTGTGGCTCCCGTGGCCCCCATGCAGCAGGCTGCGTGGGCCATGCTGGTGGCCCTGCATACCGGCATGCGCAGCGGCGAAATCCTGCGCATGTCGCGCAGCAACGTGGATTTGCGGCGCAAGGTCTACGAGCTGCCGCACCACAAGACAGAGGCCATCGTAGGGGCGCGGCGCGTACCACTGACAAGCCGCGCCGTGCGCCTGCTGCGCGTGCTGGAGGCTTCAGCCGAGGCTGCTGGGCGTGACGCCTATTGGACCATCAGCGATGCGAGCCGCGACACGCTCTACCGAAAGCTGCGCGATCGGGTGATGGTTGAGGGCCTGCGCTTCCATGACCTGCGCGCCACGGCCCTGACATGGCTCAGCAAGCGCGTGGACGTGATGACGCTGGCCCGCATCAGCGGCCATGTGGATATCAATGAGCTGTTCAATACCTACTACCGGGAATCGGCCGAGGACATCGCCGCACGGCTTTAGGCCATTTCATAACCCATCGGTTATTTTTTGCTTTTATCACCTATGGGTGATTTTGGAGCACGCCATGGATTACTTGTTGCAGTTGCCGCACCAATTGGCCCCACAACTCAAGTCATTGCGCAAAGCGGCCGGCATGAGCCAGGCCCGACTGGCTCACCTGCTTGGAATCTCCCAGGCCCGCGTGGCTGTGATAGAGCGCGATCCGCTGGCTGTCAGCGTCGGCCAGCTGGCGGAAATTTTGCGGCTGCTGGATGTTCAGTTGGTGCTGCGTGCCAATGATGTGCCGGGCTCTGGGCGCGAAGCCTTGGAGCTGCCGCCCGGCTGGCAGCGGCGCAAGCCACAAGGGCGCTGGTAGGCCCATGCAACGCTCAATGGCGCCCCTCTGCCCATGCTTTCACGTCAGCCACTCGCCAATAACGAATGCGGCGGCTGGCGTTGATGAAGGGCTTGGGAAAATCCGGGCGCTTGGTCAGGCGCGCGGTGACGTGCTCGCGGCTCAGGCCGAGGTATTCGGCAATTCCTTGAGTGTCCATACGGGGTGCGGTGCTCAGATGCGGGTTCATTTCGTTGGTTCCTTTGGGTGGTTTTTGAGACTGGTTTTTTTTGGGCTGGTTCGCACTCATGGGCTTACTTCTGGTGGCGCCGGCTCGATGGCATCGGCCCGGATGGTGCCGGCCAGGATGTGCGCGGCCAGCTTGTGAGCGCCGTCGAACACCTGGCCGGCGATGTCGCCGTTTTCGACAAGCAGATCGGCAGACAAGTCCGCAGCCGTTGCCAGCTGCGCGGCCCATGCTGAGTCCCAGCGGTTGCCATCGCATGCCATCTGCACCACCACTGCCAGGGAGTGGTGCAGGCCGTGGGCGTTGCGTTTTTCGGGCGGCAGGCGGGCCGCCACCTCGGCGCCGACGCCCACCAGCTTGGCCAGGTAGGCCAGCAGCTCCCGCTGCTCGCTGCCGTGGTCTGCCATGAGCATTGCCACGGACTTGTCGCACAGCTCGCGGGCCATGGCGCGCATTGCGTTGCCGCGCCAGATGGGCGCCGCGTGGGGGTTGTAGTGCTTGCGCCTGGTGTGCTTTTTCATGTTCTCAGCCCTTCTTTGGTGCCTTCGCGTTGCGTGCCGCCATCAGGTGCTCTCCCATAGCCCAGCGCGTCTGCAGCAGCGGTGCAATCACGCTGGGCGGCAAGGTATGCAACCTGGCCTGTTGCGGTTGGCCGGCCTGCATTGCAGGCAGCATCCGCACGAACACGTCTGCCATTTCCTCGCTGATGAACGCAGCGCATTGCATGCCGTCCACCTCAATGAACACGTTGATTGCTGTGATGGTCATGCCGCGGTCCCCATGGCCAGCCCCAGGGCAATCGGCCGCACCCAGACCGGCTGCGCCGACAGGATGAAGGTTTCGCCACTCAACGCGAGCAGCAGCGTTTCGCCCATGACGTGGGCGATGGCTTCGCCGGCCTCGCTGGGCACGGCATTGCCGATGCGCTCGCGCTTGGCCTGGTCGCTGGTGCCGTCCAGTTCCAGCAGCTCGTCGGGTTCGACCAGGCTCTGCAGGTGCGCCAGCTCCAGGGTGGTGAAAGGGCGGTGCCATGTGCCGTCCTCGGACACGATGCGGCAAACGAGCTTGTCAGCAGCTGCCGGCATGCGCGGATCTGCCACGCTCCAGCGGCCGTTGTCGTGGCATGCCGCGCCGCTGACGGCGCCGGCCTGGCTGTCCCAGGGCACCACTCCGTAGTGGCCGCCCGTGGTGTACGCGGTGCGCTCGGCGTCCATGCCGCTGCGCGGGTCGGCCACGGCAAACGCGCCCTGGCCCGTGGTGCTGCCGCTGATGACGGTGCCGGCGTGCGTGCCGTAGGGCGTCACGGCGTACTTGCCGAAGCTGGGTCCATCGCGGCGCGGGTCTGCGACGGCCTGGCCGGTGCCGTGGGCGCTGGTCACTGCCATGGCGGCACGGTCCCAGCGCACCACGCGGTACTCGTTCGAGTGCTTGGCGGGGCCGTGGTGGCGCGGGTCGGCCACGCTGTACGCGCCCTGGCCAGGGCCTTGCTGGCCGGCCACGGTGCCCGTGCTGGCATCCCAGCGGCGCACGCCGTAGGCCTGGCCATCGGACCACAGGGCCGACTGCTCGAATCGAGGGTCGGCCACGGCGAAATTGCCGCAGCTCGGCCGGCCCTTGCCGGTCACGGTGGAGCTGTGCCGTGTCCAGTCCTGCACGCCCAGCATGCCGGCGCGCAGCAGGGCCACGATCTGGTCCAGCAGGTGCCGGCCGCGCGTGGCGATGCGCGGCACGTTCTCGAAAATCACCAGCTCGGGCGGATCATCGCTCCATGCCTCCAGCATCAGCCACACGCCGCGCAGCGTCAGGCGGTTGAGGGCCTGGTACTTGTCGGTTTTGCTCTTGCCCTCGGACAGCAGGCCGCTGAATCCCTTGCAGGGAGCGGACAGAAACACGATGTTCGGCCGTTCGCCGCCAGCTGCGCGCTGGATATCCGCGGCTGTGGCTTCGCGCCAGTCCGCTGGCGGCTCGGCGCCGTGGAATGTGCGGTATTGCTCGCGGTCGAACAGGTCCAGCACGGTGCCGGGCACGCCGGCCAGGCGGCCGAAGTCCCGGATGCTGGCCGGGTCCACGTCGATGCCGCCCAGGCAGCGGAATTTCGCCTGCAGGTTGCCCACTCGGGGGCTGGCGCGGTTGAAACCACGCGCGCCGCCGCCCAGGCCGCAGAACAGATGGAAGTGGCGGATTTCCACGGGGGTGGTGGTTTGCATGGTCATGCTCCCTCGGTGTTTGCTGCGGGCGAAGCGGGTGCTGCTGCAGCGGCGCCTGGCCATATGTCGTCGCGGTATGCCCAATGTGTGCAGGCGCGGGCAACATCAGCCCCATCCCCATCGCCATCGGTGTGGAAATCACTCGCTCGGATGTCGTGGATCTGGACGCCGCCGAAGTCGTCGTGTGCTGTGACGGCAATCACGCGCACGGCCCTGTCATCCGTCCACGCCGGAATGCCGGTGCGCCAGGGCAGGGCCACGGTCGCGGGCATAGGCTGTATGTGTGTCCGCCATTGGTGCCCAGACGGATCGGCGAGCGCTTTTTTCAGGTCCGCCAGGCTCCCGCCAGACAAGTCCACGCCGCACACATAGACCGGCACCTGCTCCAGATGCGGTGCAGCAGGAATTCCAGAGGCGGCGAAGGCACCGCGCATGTGGAGCATGTCGCCCAGCACCTGCATGGCTGTGTGCAAATCCTGCTCATGGTTGCGCACCTCGCGCACGGGGGCTGCGCCCCAATCGGCCACCGGCGTTTGTGCCAGGTTGCCGGCCAGGCCGGCGCGCGTTGCCTCGATGGTGGCAATCAGCCACGCGAGGGTCAGTTGAGTGAGGGTCTGGGTCATGGCTCAGGCTTCCAGACGTTCAACGCGCAGCACGGGGCGGCCGGTGGCCAGGTGCGCCAGGTTGCTGGCCGCGCTGGCGGTGGGTGCGCTCAAGTTGTGGGTGGGCAGCAGACCGGCGTCGGCCAGCTGCTCCAGCTCGGCGGCCTCGATGTGCGGGGGAATGATGGTGGCGCGATAGGTACGCATGGCAGGGGTGGCGTGTTGCATGTTGGTCCTCTGTGGGTGGTGGTTGCGGGTTCAGGCGACCAGCTGCAGCTGGGCGGGGTGGGTTTCGGGGGGTGTGGCGCGCGGCTTGCGGGCGCGGCGCGGCTTCGCTGCGGCCAGGCGCTCGCGCTCGGCGGCGAACACGTTGGCCAGGTGGTCGGGCGGCGTTCGGTCGCTGCGCACGTAGTCGCCATTGATGGATCGGGCCCAGCAGTGCACGCGGGGCTCAGTGCGGCGGGCGGCGAGGGTGATTTCGGCCATGGGGTGGCCTCCTTTGCGGGATCAGCGGGAAAAAACGGGGGTGGGGGTGGTGGCGGCGGGCCGGTAGAGCACAGAATCGGGGCTGCTGGGACTGCTCCAGTCCTCTGCCTCGTGCCGTCCGCGCCCGAAAAGGGCTCGCAGCGTCTCGCCGCGCAGGCGGGCCGTACAGTTATTGAAACCAGTCCAAGGGCGCGCCAGCGGCGCGCGGTCAGCGCCCATCGCAAGCGCTTTGCCGCTATCGGCATCCGTGCACGTTGCGGGGTCGAAAGTCTCGGTTTCCTTGGCCACGCTGCGCCATGAAATGCGGCGCGACACCAGCCAGCGGCCGGCGCGGGTTTCCAGGCCCACCACGCGGCCCTGGCCCGGGGCAATCTCTTCGCCGTACTGATTCACGGCGCCGGCCGGCACGGGGCGGCGGGCAATGCTCAGGTGCCAGCGGCCACGGCCCACGCAGTGGCCGCCCATGGCCTCCATGTAGCGGCGCCAATCGGCCTTGATGTCCTCGCTGTGCTTGTGGCACGCGCCCCAGGCCTGCCAGGTGGCGCGGTCGCCGTCCAGGCGCATGGTTTCGATCTGGTCTTTACCCACGCGGCGCAGCTCGCGCCACACGCACACGCTGGGCATGCCAATGGCTTGGAACTGGCGAATGCCCCAGCACGCGGCCCAGGCGTCTACGCGGCGGTGGCCGGGCATATCGCCCTGCTCCACGTCCCACAGCTGGCCTTGCGCCACATCCAGGTGGTCAGCCAGGGCCGCATGGCCCACGCTCTTGGCGATGTACTTGGCCACATAGCCGGCCGCGCCGCCCGTGGTCATGCGCTTCACATTCACGCGGTTCTTTGCCGCGCCGCGCTCGTCGCCATCGTCTTTCAGCCACCACTTGCGGATTGCGGCCTCGATGTGCTGGGCGTGGGCCTCGCACTCGGCCCACACCAGGGCGTGCCAGTGCGGCGTGGCGTCGTGGTGGGGCTCGGCCACGCGAATGCCGTACATGGCAATGCCCGCGTTGCTCAGGTGCGCGCGCACGAGCCTCCACTTGTCGCGCAGCCACATCTGGGCATCGCGCGGGGTGCTCACGCCGTCATAGCGGGGGTTGGGCCGGGGCCGGCCGCCGCTGCCCAGCGTCACGGCATGGAAGCGGCTGGGCGCTGTCAGCGTCAGGAACAGGCCCACATGATTGCGGGCGTCTGCATATTCCTCGGCGCCACGGATGCGCGTCATCAGCTCGCCGCCGCGAATCACCGGGTTGGACGGCGACAGGGCCGCCAGCTCGGCCAGCGTGAACACCTGCCCGGCCTCGTTCTTGAACAGCGAGCGCTCCAGCGCCTTGGCGTTGCGCTCCACCTGCGCCGTGCGGCGGCGCACCGTGGCATTGCTGGCATAGCCGCCCGCAAAGCGGTTGACCACGCCCAGCTTGACGGCGCCGGCCTCCACCGTGCGCGTGACGTGCTTGCGCAGCAGGCGCCGCCACCACGCCGAATCCATGGCACGCCGAATAGCGGGCTCACCCACCAGCGGCGCGGACTCCTGCACGCCCATCATGCGCAGCATCAGGCGCACCAGGTCCACGCGCGCCGGCAGGTCCATGGCCTGGGCCTGGGCGCCCGAATCCAGCTCTGCGACTTCTTCGGCCAGGCGCTTAGCCATGGCGCATATCTCGTAGTCGCTCAGATTCCACTCGGCCGCATTGCCGTGGCGCGCTGCAAAGTCGTCAATGGCCACCAGCGCGTCGAAGCACGCCGCCCACTCGGGCAGATTGCCCGCGCCCAGCTTGCCCAGGCCCATGGCGCGGATGGGCTGCAGCCACTGCGGCGGCAATGCCTTCTCCAGCGCCTGCATGGCGGCTTGCACCATGTGCGGGCGGGGCTTGTGGCGCTTCCATTCCTGCTGCGATGCAGTGCGCAGGCGGCGGCCGGTGGGCTTGGCGTTGAGCAGCGCGGACATGGCTAGTTCTTCACCGTCAGCGAATGCAGCTTCGCCATCTCGTCGGCCATGTAGCGGATCTGGGCCTTGATGGCATTGCGCTCAGGCGGCGGCAGCTCGCGCCACTCGCGGCGGCCCAGCTCTTCCAGCTCGCCCTCGATGCCCGCCAGCAGCAGCACCGACATGCGAATACTGATGTGCAGCGTGGACCACTCGCGCGCCTCGGCATCGCTCCAGCGGCCATTGCTTGAGCGGTACACGGCATCGTCCTTGAGGCGGCGCAGATGCTCGCGGCACTCTGCAGGTGTCATGCGGGCAATGTGCGGCGCCACGGGCGGCGCAGGCAGGCGATGCAGGACGGGTGCCAGGGACGGGGCAGCGTTGTGCACGCCCACCCATTGCAGGAATTGCGGTGCGGAGATTTCGGACAGGTTCACCGCGCACCCCCGTTCAAGCGCACGGCGGTCAGGAACCAGGGCAGTCCGTAGATGAGTTCCACGGTGGCCTGGGCGGCGGCGCGGTTCGCGGCGCTGAGCACCACGCGGCGGCGCACATGCAGCGCGTCAACATGGGTCACGGCGTACTGGCTCATGCCGCACTCCCTTGCGCCCCGGCCCCTGCTGCGCGCGGGTCCACGTAGAAAGCCAGATGCAGGCCGCCCAGGTCCAGCTCCACGGCAAAGCCGCCATCCTTGAATGCGGCCCTGTTGCGGGCCTTGCCGCCCATGCCCATGAGGGCCTGCAGCATGCGGCCGTTGCGGGCGCGGTCCTGGCCGCCGTGGATGAACAGGCCGCCGATGTTGGCGCACTCGTGGCCGCTCACGTCCACGCCGGCCGCGCGCAGGGCGGGCAGGTGCTGCTGCAGCCGCTGCAGGTCGCTGGCGAGGCCGTCAATTTCCTTGAGCCGCGCAGCGTGCCGGGTGTGCTCGGCCCGCAGGGCCTCATCCACCAGGGTGATCTGCTGCGCGGGCCGGGGCCTGCGGAGTTCAAAGAATTGCATTGCGTCCTCTCGGGGTTGCGTTTTTCAGGGTGAGCACGTCCCGCAGGGCCTTCTTTCAGGCTCCACAGGAACAGGGGGAACGGGGTGGGTCAGGGCAGGGCGCGCGGCCCTGGTGTCAGTCCGCTGGCGGGCTGGTGCCGAACAGCTCCAGGGTGCTGGGCGCGGTCTGCGTGGTGCGGTAGTCAGAGGGCTGGGCGCATGCCAGCTGCTCGCGCATCAGATCGCGGCGCACATGGGTGCTCAGGGGCAGGCGCACCGTGGGGTTGGGCGTGGCGCTGGGGCTCAGGGTGCGCGTGATTTCCATCGTGGCGCTGAAGGTGTGGCCGCACTCGAAATTGGTGCAGGCGAATGCGTACTCGCGCGTCAGGTTCGTTACCTGGTTGCTGCGGCGGATGGTGGCCGGGCTCTCGCAGTGCGGGCAGGCGATGCGGTGGAATTCGGATTTCAGGCGCGGGCCTTCGTCCTGAGCCTGGGCCTGCGTGTCGGCAGATGTATCCGGCTTGGACAGGTTGTTACAGCCTTGCGCGCCTTTTCGCACAGTGGCGCGCGCCTTGGGGACGGGCTTGCCGGCCCGGTGGATTACACCCAGAGCGGCCTTGGTGAATCCAAGATTCGGCTGCGTGCCGAGCTGGGGCTGAAAGGGGTTTGCTGCTGCCTGTGCCATGACCGGACTTTCAGCGCTGCTCGGCGGCGGTGGCGGTGCCGGTGTCGTTGTGGCCCAGCACGATGCGGCCGTGCTTGGCGTACTGCTCCATGCCCATGTTGTGGATCATGCGGATGAAGTTGCTTGCGCTGCGGCCCTCGTGCTGGGCGCCGGCCCATGCACGTTCCAGCTCTTCGCCGGTCAGCCGCAGGGGAATGGGTTTGGCGTGCATCAGGGGCTCGACCGTGGCCGAGCGATGGCGGGTGTGGTGCGCTGGGGTGGTCATGTAGTATCTGGAGCTAGGTTGTTACAAGGTGGCTCCAATGTATTTGACGAACGTACAACGAGTCAAGAGTTATTTGAACTATGTCCAATTTTTTTGAGCGCTTGATAGTGGAGCGTAAGCGCTTAGGTCTCAACCAAGAGGACTTTGGCGCGCTTGCGGGCATCTCAAAATTCACGCAGCTCAACTATGAAAAGGGCACCCGCAAACCGGACTCGGATTACCTCGCCGCGCTGGGCAGCGAGGGCGTGGATATCCCGTTCCTACTGACAGGCACGCGCTCGTTTGACCCAAGCGTGCGGCCGGCCGGGCTCGAGCCTGCGGGCGAAACCATCGCCCAGCGGCTCCAGCAGGAGCGCAAAAGGCTGGATTTGACGATTGGCCAACTGGCCGAGAAATCAGGCGTGGACCGCCTGGCGCTGCTGAAATTTGAAGAAGGCGAGTTCGCGCCAGACGCCAAGGCGCTGCAGCAGCTGCACGCGGTTGGCGTGGATGTGGGTTATGTGCTGCTGTCGCTGCGTGCAGGCGGCGGCGTTGAGGCTGGCGCACTGCCCAGCGATGCCCAGGCACTGCTGCAGCACTACCAGCAGGCCGACGATGAGGCGCAGGCCGCGCTGCGCACGCTGGCCGCCCGCGTGGCGCGGGCCTGAATCACCAATTCGCGCGGCCGCCCGCGCGGCAGCAAGCGCGACTTTCACAGAGAGGGAAAACCATGGCAATGATGCCTTGCAAGCAATGCAAAAAAGAGGTTGAACGTACCGCAAAGACATGCCCACATTGCGGCGTTACAAACCCCGCAGTTTCCACAAAGCAAACAGTCCTCGGTGTGGCAGCACTGGCTGCAATCGTTGTTGCTGTCGTCGTTGCCTGCAGCGACAGCAGCACCCCAAAGAGCACAGAGGCTGCAGCGCCGGCACCCGCGACTGCCGCCAGCAGCACCCCACCCACTGCAGAGGTTCGCCCGAATTTTGGCTTTGACTCCCAAGAATTCCGCACACGTTTCAACGCAGTGGCCAAGGAGGTCGGCAAGGAGTGGCTGATTCAGCAGCCGCTGGCCCTTACTCAGGGCAGCAAAAAGGACACGTGGACGCACATAGCACCCGGAGAAACTCCCGTTGTCGGCACGGTGGACAAGCAAAGCGGCAACATGGAGTCCGTCATGGCCACCTTGACGGGCGGCGATCAGGAAAAGTCCATCAAGGCCTTCGCCAGCCTCCACATGATTGCCAACGCGCTCACGAAAAATGCCAGCCGTGACGATGTTTCCGCAGCCTTGATGAGCGCAGTCAAGAAAGCAATGGACGGCTCAGGCGGCGACTTGGTGCGCGAGACTATCGGCGGAGTTCAGATATCCGCCAGGGCAATGCAAGGTGTCGGCGTGATGGTGACGTACAGCCCTGCTGAGTAGCCGAGCCGCCCACAAAAAAGCCCGCTGCGTGCGGGCTTTGTTTTGGGCGCTTACGGCTTTGCAGGTTCGCAAAGCGCCAGGTTCACCGTTGCCTTGACCAATTCAAGGAATGACACATCAAGGCTACCGCGCGCCTTGCGCTCAGCGTCTGAGAGCAATGCTTCCCAGTCCACGTCTGGCCTGGCAAGTTGCAGCCTCACACGCATCTCCTCAAAGGCTTCCGCCTGATGCTGGCCGATCCGTCTGGTTGCGTCGTACATGGTTTGTTCCATCGGTGTATGCAGCGGCGAGAGAGGCCGCCGCCTAGCGTTGGCGCAGGATTGCACCAGGTGCCAGGTAGTCGCGTTCGCCGGGCCTTGACCCGTAGCGGTAGGCATTGAGCTGGCGATTGTCCAGCGTCATCAGCAGCAGGTGCGCCGCATCAAATTCCTGCTCTTGCAAGGCACCGAATGCTGCCGCCGCAGCAGCAAAAACAGGGGTTTGGGTGCGCGTGGCGGGCAGCACTTCGCTGCCCCCGGCGCGCTGCTTGATCACATAGACGCGGTACATGCATGGAGTTTATCCGGCCCACCTGCCCAACACTTCGGCAGCGGGGGCCAGCTGGGCGGGCTTGAGGTGGCCGTACACGTCCGCCGTGATGGCCACGGATGCATGCCCAAGCATTTTGGAAACCATGGTCAGCTCCACCCCTTCGGCAAGCATGTGCGTGGCCACGCTGTGCCGGATGACATGCGGCGTGACTCCCTGCACGCCCGCCTGCAGGGCAGCGGTCTTGAGCTGCTGGCGAGCAGATGACACGGACAACCCGACCACGCGGGCGCCCGGCACTGGACGCCGGCCGCGTCCTCGGTGCACCTCTGGCGCGTCACGATAGGCGGCCAAGTAAGCGGCCAGCTCGCTGGTGATGGGGACTACAGCGCGGCGCTTCATGCGTTGCGCCAAGGGGTGACGGGAGCGCAGATCAATGACGCGCTCGTGCAGATCCACGGCGGCCCACGTCAGTTCGCACACAGCAGATACGCGCCCGCAGGTGGCGATGAGCAACCGAAGGAACGCATGCAGGCGGGGCCTGGGTGCGGTTGCCGCAAGCAGGGCACGGACCTCATCCCGGGAGAGAACTCGCTCACGGCGGTTGCTGTGCGCCGGCATGGGCAGCGGGGGCACACGATCAATCAGGCCGTCACGCCAGGCCATCCGCAGTGCTGCGCGCAGGGACACCAGCTCACGGCGAACGGTTGGGGATTGCAGGCCTGTGGCCTGGCGCTTTTGCGTGTACTCCAGCACGGCGCTGCGGGTGATCTCTGCCACCGTGAGCTGCCCGAAGAAGGGCAGCAGGTGCGCCACGGTGTCACGGATGCGCTGGGGCTGCACCACCACCGCCACGCGGTCCCGCTCGTACACCTGCAACAGATGGGCAATGCGGGGCGCGCTCATGAAAAGAATTCCTCGATTTCAAGCAGCGGCGATGCGCCGGCCGCCATCATCATGACCCTGCCGATAGGCGTGTCCCAGGCGAACAGCTGGGAATTGAGTTGCCGGGCGGGCCGGCCGTTCAGAAAGCAGCTGAGCGAGTATTGCGTGCCCATGCCGTGGCCATTGCTGGGCGTCAGCCGCATTTCAAAAGTGTCGTGCTGGTCTCTGTAGAAAAGGTGCGGCCAGCCTTGGCCGTCTTGTGCTTCGCGGGCCTGCGTGAAGATGTGGGCCAGGGGGCGTACCAGGTCGGCGCGCGTGAGAGTGGTGCATGTGGACATGCGATTGCTCCTATCAAGCATCCGGGAACCCGCCCGGCCGGTTGGTGCCCGGCGCCATGCCGGGCTGATGCGTTGCAACGCTATCGGTAGGGGTTAAAGCCCTCGCCGCCTTCGTTGTGCCGTTGGTCGAATTCGCGCGCCTTGTGCATCCGGTCCGCAAATTCAGCCTCGCTCTCCCGAGGCAGCGCTGCAATCTCGGCAATCTCCCTGGCCTGGTCCGCAGCCTGGGCTGCAGCCTCTATTTCCCTCAGTGCAGCCCAGAACGCATGCACATCGGCCTCAACCTCGGCCGGCAATGCTTCGCCGCCAAAGCCCTGCCTTGCGAAATAGGCCATTTGATAGATGTCGCGTTGCGCCACGGTGTCGTGCAGGTAGCTGTCTGCGCCGGTAAACCAGGTATAGCGCCCGTTTTCTGACTGCACCCTGTAGGGCAGTCCCCGGTGATCTTTCTCAGTAACGATGAGCTGCATTTGATTCTCCCGTTGATTGTGCTCAGGCCAATTTGCCGCGTCGCACGGCTTCGCGCAGCACATCATTGACGCGCGACTGCCAGCCCGACCCGGTGGCCTTGATTGCCATCAGAACGTCTGCATCCACACGCATGGTCATGGACAGCTTGGGCTGCTCCAGCGGGGGGCGCCCACGCCGGGCCAGCGGTTGCATTTCGGCGAGCATGTCGCCCGTGATTTCCATGGTGTCCGGGTCTTGTTCGATGCCCCGGGCAATGGCGGCATCTTCGGCCGCCGTGGGCTGGATCAGCCCCACTTTCTTAGATTGCTTCATAAGCCTTGACCTCTCTGGAGTTTGCCTTGCGGAGACTGACGATTCGCATGGTCTGCCCGCGCTGCACGAACACCACAACGTACAGCCGTTGGCCGATGACGGTGAAGCCGATTTCACGTACTTCGCCGTAGTCCCGGCGCGCATCCGGCATGCACAGGACATTGCTCCATTCGATGTGGCCCGCCATCTCCAGCGAAACGCCGTGCTTGTCGATGTTGGCCTGGTTCTTGTCGGGGTCGAATTCGATGTCCATGTGAATTATTGTACTTACGATAATTCCCGGGTCAAGGCTTTTTTGTATGTACGTTAATTGTCGTCGTCGGGTACTTCCGTCGCCGCATCATCCGCATCATCCTGGGCCTGCGCGTCGCCACCGCCCTGGCGCTCCAGCTCGATCTGCGTGGTGAATCCCCCATCACCCAGGGCGTGCTCCACGGACTTGACCAGCCAGCCCTCGCCGTCAATCTCGGGTTTGAAGCCCTCCACGGTCACGGCCGCCTGCGGCATGAGGTGGGGCCGGCCCAGGGCCAGGGCCAGGCTCAGGGTGGCGGCGCCACGGTCCACGCGCTGCATCTCCGATTGCGCGGCCTGGCGCGCGGCCTCGGCGCTGGCGAAGGTGTCTTTCAGCGTCTTGACGCTGCCCGTCTTGGTGCCCGCCAGCACGCCCCTGCGGCGGGCGCGCTTGCCGTCAGTCCAATAGGCGCGCACCCCGGTGTAGTTGGTGCGGTCTGCGGTGTGCCATCGGTGTTGGTCGCCCGCTTCGCGCGTGATGTGCATAGGGGCGATGGGCTGGCCGCTGGCGTTGGTGCGGCTGTTTGTGCGCAGAAAGATCAGCTGCCCTTTTTTGACCGTGGCCACGGCGTCGTGCTGGCGCGCCAGGCGGGACAGAAAATGCAGGTCCGATTCGTTGGTCTGGTCTATGTGCTGCACCTTGCGCTCGGCCAGCTCAGGGGCGATGCGCGCCGGCAGGCTGTTGCGCGCGGCAATGTCTTGGACCACGGCGCCCACGGTGGAGTCGTTCCAGCTGTGGCTGGCGCGCTCGCGCAGGCTCTTGGCCATGTCCGCGCTGCGGGCGCGCACGCTGATGCGGTCGGGGCTGCCGCCGTGCTCCACCTCATCCACCACAAAGCTGCCCTTGTCCACCAATCCCTCGTGCAGCCAGCCCAGACGGATGGAGATGGTGGCGCCCTTGGGCGGGATGGCCATGCGGCCGTCCGCGTCGTCCAGGGTCAGATCCAGCTGGTCCGCCTCTTCGCCGCGGCTTTCGCGCAGGCGCAATTCGATCAGGCGTTTGCCCACCTTGGGCGTGATGTTGACGCCGTTGATAGTGAGCTGATAGTCCGGCTGCTGGTAGGCGCCCGTGGCCTGGTTTTCTGTTGCTGCCATCACATCCACCAATCCCAGAAGTCGCCATCGTCCCAATCACCGCCGCCCGTGCCGCCATCGCTGCCCCCGCTGGGGTCGGCCTGGGAGTCGTCCACGCGGGCCAGCTCCACGGTGAAGTCGATGCGGCGGGGCAGGCCTTCCTTCACGAACACGCTGCCGTTTTCGCTCAGGCGCTGGATGACCCACGCGCCCAGGTTGTCCCCGGCCCCGTTGACCATGGCGTATGCGCTGCCGGCGTCGGCCATCTTGCGCAGTTCGTCCAGGGTCTTGCGGCCGCCACGGAATTCTGGAACGAACAGTCCGGTAAACGTGATGGTGTCATCACCCTGGCCCACGTACTGGCGCGCCGGCCGGGCGCCCACGCGGCTGTTGCTGGGGTGGCGCCAGTCGGTGGCGCGCTGCATTTCCTGATACGCCACGGTATCTAGGCCAAACACAAATTGGCCCAGGGTCATCATTGGCATGTGCGGGCTCCTTTATCCCTCGGTGTCGCTGAGCTGGCTGAGCACGCGGGACTTGTTGGCGCGCTCGCGCTTGTCCAGCTCGGCCGCCACGGCGCGGGCTATGTCCTTGGGGTCCATGCCTGGCGCGGCGTTGATGGTAATGGTGATGGGGCCGCTGGCCGCCGCCATGGGCGCGCCCGCTCCGGCCGCATTGCCACGCCCCAGGGCGCTGCCGCTGGGCGCCATCAGCGGCGCGGGCGCCGTGATGGGCATGGCCTGGGCAGCGGCCAGCGCATCAGTGCCGGCAGCGGCCATGGGTGCGGCCGTGACGCCGGCCAGGCCCACGGCAGCCGCTGCCGCCAGGCCCTGGCCCTTCTGGATGCCCAGGGCCGCGCCCTCGGACACCCAGCCGCCGTACTCCATGAACACGCGCGAGGGGCTGGCAATGCCCAGCGTTTCCTTGAACCATTGGCCCACGGATGTGGCGGCGCCCACCACGGTGTCCTTGAGCGCGGTGAGCTTGGCGGTCACGCCGCTGATGAGGCCGTCAATCATCTGGCCGCCGATCTGCACAAAGTTGCCGGCCATGCCCTTGAGGCTTTCCCACAGCGCCAGGGCGCCGGCCTTGATCTCTTCCCAGCGCGTGACGATGAGGTAGGCCGCAGCGGCCAGGGCCACCAGGGCCAGGATGACGATGCCAATGGGGTTGGCCGCCAGGGCGGCATTGACCAGCCACTGCGCTGCGGCAAATGCCTTGCTGGCCAGCGCGGCAGTGCGGCTGATGACCATGCTGGCCACCATGGCGCCGGTCTGCAGAATCCAGGCCATGCGCGCCGCAATCAGCACGCCGCGCACGGTGAGCAGGGCGCCTTTGATCAGCGCGAATCCGTAGCCCGCCGCAATGGCCACCACCTTGCCCAGCACCAGGGCGGCCACCAACAGGACCACGGCGCGCGTGACACCGGGAAAGGCCTGGGTGAGTGCGGAGATGCGCTCCATCCAGGGCGTCAGCATGGTGAGCCCGTCATTGAGCGATGGCAGCAGGATGTTGCCCAGGGAGATGCCCATGGCCGCCGCCTGGTTGCTGGCCAGTTTCAGGCGGTTGGCCGTGGTCGCTGCGCGCTTTTCGTACTCCGCATTCACGGCGCCGCCGTATTTGCTTTCGTCCGTGACCTTCTCGAAGTTTTCTTTGAGCGTGTCCAGCTGGCTGAGCAGGGGCGCAATGGCCTTGATGGATTCCTTGCCGAAGAGCGTTTGCAGGGCGGCGGCCTGCTGGTATTTCTCCAGCCCGCGCACCTTGTCGAACACGTTCATCATCGTGGCCGTGGCGTCCTGCTGCATGCTCTTGGCCACTTCGGTGGCGTCCAGTCCCAGGGCCTGCAGGCCCTCGCGCTGGCTCTTTGTGGCGCTTTCGCCGGCCACCAGGGCGAGCATCAGATTCTGGATGCCGGTGGATGCCACCTCTTCCTGCACGCCCATGCCGGCCAGGGTGGAGCCCAGGGCCGCAATGCCCCCGGCCGCCACGCCGGCCACGCCGCCCAGCGGACCCACGCGCGTGACTATGCCAAGGATCTGCTTTTCGTTGGCCGCCCCCGTGTTGCCCAGCAGGTTGATTTTGTCGGTGAGCGTGGCCACTTCGGGGATGGACATGCCGAAGGCAGATTTCATCTTGGCCATGGCCTCGCCAGACTCTTCGGCCGTCATGCCGAAGGCCGTGCCCATCTTCACGGCGTGCTCCACAAAGCCCACCTGTCCGTCGCCGCCCAGCAGCTGCTTTTCGTCCAGGCCAGACTGGCCGCCGAGGGCCATGATTTGCGCGATGTCCTTGGCCGCCATGGGCAGGCGCTTGGACAGGTCAATGGCGCTTTGGGACATGCGCTCCAGGCCGCTTTTGTCCAGGTCCATGACCTTGTCCACATCGGCCATGGACGACTCGAAGTCAACGGCCATCTTCAATGGCGCGGCCAGGGATGCGGCCATGGCCGCGCCGTCGAACAGTGCGCCACGCGCATCGCCCCGGGCGGCCTTGTTGGCGTCCACGGCGGCGCGGTGCTTGTTGGTCAGCTCCTGCGCCTTGCGCTGACGCTCCAGGGCCTTGGTGGTGCGGTCGATGGCCTCGCGCAGCTTGCCTTCTGCCTGGGCCGCATTGGTAATGCCCATTTCAGCCAGGCCGGCGCGCAGGCGTTTGGTCTGGTCAATCTGCCGCTGATAGGTGGCCGCGAGCTTTTGCACTGCGTCGCCAGCGGCGCGGTACTGCCCGCCTGCGGCCTTGGCCGCCTCGCCGCCCTTGAGCATTTCCGCCACCAGCGCAGCCTTGGCCGTGCGCGCGGCCTGCAGTTTCGCCTGCGTTTCGCGCAGGCTGGCCTGCATGGCGTTGGCCTTGCCCACGGCAGCCTGCTGCTGCTGGAGCTTGCGCAGCACGTCCTGGGTGCTGCTCACATCCGTGTTCAGCGCACGGGCGCCCGCGCCTATGCGCTTGAGCGGGGCCGAAACCCGGTCGGCCAGGTCCAGCAGTACCTGCAGCTTGAGTTTATCCATGCCTGTTCATCTCCTGGTACCGCTCCACGGCCAGGGCGCGCCAGTGCATCAGCTCCGGCAGGCTCAGGCCGTCCATGTCCTGGGGCCGCCAGTGGAAGATGGCGGCCACGTCGGCCATGGCGTCCTCTACATGCCCAGGGATTCCATGTTCCGCTGCTGCACTTCCTTGGCCGCTTCCATCTTCTCGGCCGGCAACAAAAAATTGGTCACCTCCGAGGCGCAGGCCACCAGGTCCACGGGGTCCATTTTTTCCACCTCCTGCCTGGTCAACGGCGGTTCGGTGACACGCGGCAGCAGGACCATGACGGCCTCGGCGCGCAGGTTCAGCAGCTCGGCCAGGTTGATGCCGCGCAGGGCGCCGGCCAGGGGCTTGCGCAGGCGTAGCACCTCGATGCGCGTGGCGCCGCGCTGGATGGGCGATTCGAGCGTGACGGTGGCCTGCGCGGGCTTGGCGGTGGCGCCTTCGCTGGCGGGGCTGGTGGTGGTTTGGGCTTGGGGGTCCATGTGTGCCTCGGTGGTGGGTTGTGGTCAAAAAAAGCGCCGGCCACAGGGGTGGCCATGGCCGGCGCGAAGGGCCGTTTCCCAGGCGGCCGGAGACAAGCGTGATGGCGGGAAAGGGGGTGTTTCTGTGGGGGGCGGTCAGATGCCCAGGGCGGTGCGGGTCTGGGCCATGCGGTCCTCGCCGTGGACTTTTTCGACCATGTTCACGAGATCGATTTCCAGCAGCGTCTCGCCGGCCAGGACTTCCTTGTAGTAGCTCAGGCTGTACTTGTAGGTCTGCTCCACCTTGTCGCCGGCCTTGGAGCTGCCGGGGTCGCGCTCGGTCAGGCGGCCACGCATGACGACTTCGACGGCCTCCACGGCCTCGCTGTCATCGGTCTGCAGGGCGCCCGTGAAGCGCAGCAGCACGGCGTCGTGCTTGGCCGCGCCCCATTGCTTCATGAGGTCTTTCATGTAGCCGCCGGTCTTCAGTTCGGCTTCCATTTTTTCGAGGCCCATGTCCATCTCAATGGGGCCGCTCATGCCGCCCGCGCGGTATTCCTCGAGCTTGCGGGTGAGCTTGGGCAGCGACACCTCGGGCATCTCGCCCATGTAGTTCACGCCATCGATAAAGGTGGCGAAGTTCTTGAGTTTGCGGGGCAGTCCCATGGTGTGGATCTCCTGTGTGTACGGTGGCCGGGTTTACTGGCCGGTGCCCACGCGCATGGCGAAGTCGGCGAAATACTTGTCGGTGATGCGCTGGCGAAAGCCCAGATCCTCCAGCGGCGGCACGGGGGTGTAGTCGTAGTCAATGACCAGCTTGCCGGCCTTCAGCGCCTCGGTGGTGTTGACTTCGGCGTCAAACCAGGCGCTGCCGTCGAGGATGTAGCCCAGGGCCTTGAGTTCACGGAACTTGGCATTGATGCCTTCGATGATGTCTTTCACCAGGCTGGGGTGCAGGGGCTTGTCGATGAAGGCGAAATGCCCTTCGGCCACGGTGTCGGCCAGCACCTGGGCGGTGCGCGTAGCGGACTCGAAGCGGAACAGCTCGTCTGTGCTGCAGGTGCGCGAGCCCCAGAAGCGAAATCCGTTCGAGTTGATCAGGGTGGTGACGTTGCCCTCATTGAGTATGTTCGCATCCGTCTCCGAGCTTTGCAGGTCGAAATGCACATCCTTGCTGATGCCCACGGGGCCGTTGAGCGGCACGTTGGAGAGGGTCTTGTGCCACCCCTGCTCCACATCGATGCGGGCGCGCAGGCCCAGCGCATAGGCCACGGCCGGCACGTTGGTGGCCGCGTTGGCGGTGGTGTCCCACGCTTTGAACTCGGGCCAGATCACCATGGTTTCGCGGGCGCCGAAACTCTCCGCATAGCCCAGGGCTTCGCTCACATCGTCAGCGCCGTGGGCCTGCACGTAGGCCATTGCGCGCAGCTGTTTGGCCGCGGCGGTGATGGCGTCGGCCACGGGCTTGGAGTCCAGGCCCGGCGCGCCCAGGATGCGGGGCTTGACGCCCAGCTGCTGCTGCGCGGTGAGCAGGGCCTGAATGCCCGAACGCTTGCCGCCCACGTTCTCGCCAATCACCAGGCTGGTCTGGTCGGCCTCGGCTTCTTCGGGCGTGGCGCCCTGACCGACGGGCACGCGCACGATGATGAGCACGGGCCGGGCCTGGTCCTTGATGGCCTTCAGGGCTGCGGGCAGGGTGCCATCGTTGCCGGCCGCGTCCAGCGCCTTCTCGATGTTCGTGAAAAGCACGGGCGTGTCCATCGGGAACTTGGTGGCGTCGGCCGTGGGGCCGGTGGCCACCAGGCCGATAACGGCCGTGGAGACGATGCGCAGCGTGGTGGTCCCGGTGTTGACTTCCGAGACGCGCACGCCGTGGTGGTAGCCGGCGAGTGACATGTGGATGGGCTCCTGCAGGTGGTCGGTAGGGTGTGCGGTGGTTGCCTGCATGTTCTCCCGCCCGCGCGTAGGCGGCCAGCGATGGGGCCGGTGCGAGGCGGTGCTACCCCAAAAGACAAGGCCCGCCACGGCATTGCGGTGGCGGGCCTGCGGTGGCAGCGTGGCGGGCGTCAGCCCGGCAGCTCGTCAGGTCGCGGCGGGGTGTCGGTGATCTGCAGCGCGCGACCGTCGGCGATGAGGCCGAAGGTTTCCAGCAGCTGCACGCCGGCCGCCACGTCGGGGTCGTCCAAGTCGATGAAGCTGGCCAGCTCCTGGTCCTTGAGGTTGCTGCGCAGCTGCGCGGCCTGCATGCGTTCGGCGCTGCTGGCGTCGGCGCGGTCCACGGCGGCCCATTCGATGGCGGCGCGCTCGGCGCCCGTGAAGCGGCGGCGAAAAGCCAGCGGGGTGATGTGGCGATGCTGCTCGTGCGGTGGCGCGGGCTGCTCCTGCTGCGCGGCCAGGCGCCAGCGGCCGGGGTACAGGTCCTGGGCGGTGGCTTCGTCGGCCACGATGGTGTTGTTTACCGCGCCTGCGGCGGTCAGGATTTCGATGTTCGGCATGCTTACACCAGTCGCTTGAAAAGTCGGATGTAGCCCAGGCCATCGCCGCCATTGCGGGCGCCGGTATCGCCCCGGCCCGCAGAGGCGCCACGGCCGGGGGCGCTTTTGGTGGATGTGTCGATGCTGCCGCTGCCACCCGCGAACATGCCGGACAGGGCGGCATTGTTGGCGGCGCCCACCCCGGGGTCTCCAGCGGTGCCCCCGAACAGCGTGATATCCCAGGGCCAGACATAGGCGCCCCGGGGCAGTCCTTCGACACCCCCGGCCAGGGCCACGGCATGGTCCCCCGTGGACGAGCTGACGTTGTATGTCCTGCCGCCCAGGTCCACGGCGGCGCCGGCCAGCGGGGCAACGCCGCCGCCCTGGGGCTGGCGTCCGCGCAGCCAGAAGTCGGCGCCGGTCACGGTGGCGGCCACGGGGCTGCGCGCCGTGGGGCTGGCCGGGCCTGCGTCGCCGCCCTGGCATGTCATGAGCGTGGCGCCGTTTTGGCGCACGAGGGTGGTGCCGCCAGCGGGGGCGGGCGAGCCATCGGCCACGGCCACGCCGCCGCCCGCGCCAATCACGAAGTCGATCACATCGCCCGCGCGCACGGCCACCATCTTGACGCCCCAGGGCGCGGAATTGCCGGGCGCGGCCGAGCGGCTACCGCCTGCGCCGCCACCCATGCCGGTGAGGATGGCCCAGCCATCGTCCAGCACGGTAAAGCTGGCCGTGGCGGCCACCATCTCGGCGCGCACCATCAGGCGCATGCCCGAGTCGCCCAGCAGTTCGTCCAGATTGCGCATGTATTCAGCCCCTTGTCAAAGTCCAGTTGTTGCTGCCAGCGAATTCCAGGCGCACGCGCCACGCGCGCACGTTGAATTTCACGTCGTCGGCCACGCCGTTGATGGTGTGCGCCGCGTTGCCGCGCAGCAGCGTGAAATTGCCGGTGCGCCAGTTGCCCGTGGGGTCGCGCAGCTCGATGCGGTCGCCCACGGACGGCGCGGCCGGCAGCGGCCGGCTGAAAGCCGCGTCCACGTTGAGCGTGTATTCCACGCCCGCGCGCAGCGCCTGGCCATTGGTCGCACTGTTGGCCGTTTCCTGGCGCAGGCGGCGCAGCGCCGTTTCGCCCGTTTTGGCCTGGTCGGCATTGGTGGATTCGGCAACGGCCTGCAGGTGCACGGATTTGCTGCCAATGTCCTGCTCCAGCTGGGCCAATTTCTGGTTGATCTGCCGCACGGCCTCCGCCAGGTTCTGGCCGGCCTGCTGCGCCACGGTGTCCAGCCCCTGCTGCGTGGCTTGCTGCAGGGCTTCGAGCGCAACGTTTGCGGCCTTGGTGTCGATGCTCAGGCCCATGTCATGCACCACATCGTCCAGCAGGCGCAGGGCCGCGCGCAGGCGCACCACGTCGAATTCGAGTTTGTTGTCCTGGTGCGGCAGCGGCAGCTGCAGGTGCTCGGTGCCTTCCTCGACGGGCGGCAGGTCGGCGTCTTCGGTGATTTCGCTCATGGCAGGCCCTACAGGATGGCTGCGCGCAGGTTGTAGACCTCAGGCCGCGCGGTGCTGGTGCCCGTCAGCGTCAGGCGCAGGCGCAGGCCCGTGCCGTTGACGCCCTGCAGGCGGTGGGTGACTTCGATGGTGCCGGCCGTCTGCGGACTGCTGGATGCATAGGGCACGAGCTGCCAGGCGCTGCTGCCGGTGATTTGCGCATGCACGGCCACGGCGGCGCCGGGGGGGATATTGCCCTCGAAGATGACGCGCAGATCCACGCCGCCAGCGGTGGCGATCACGGGGGTGATGTAGTCGCCGCTGTCCAGCAGACTGCCCACGGCCAGGGCTGGCGCGGGCTCCAGCACGGGGCCCAGGCCGCTGGCACCGACGCGCAAGGTGGCCTTCACGGTCACATCCCCGCTATGGGGTGCGTCCAGGCGCACGGGCTGGCCCGAGTCCGCGGCGATGCTGCGGGCCACGGCGCCGCTGCCGTCCAGCAGCTCGATGGCGTAGCCGATGCGGGCGCCGGCATCGGGCTGCTGGGCGCCGGCATTGACCAGCAGCATGGTGGCGCGGTCCACGGCCTGGGTGCCCAGGGTGATGGTCTTGGTGCTGGACGTGTACTGCACGGCCAGCAGGTCAAAGCGCAGCATGCGGTTGCTGTGGCGCGTGAGGATGCCGGAGGCGTTGACCTCCAGCAGCGGCCCCACGTCAGCGGCGGGCGCGGTGATCCAGCCGCCTGCCACGCCGGCCTCGCCCACCTGGGCCACGGCCAGGGCGGTGGTGGTGTCTGCGGCACTGACGCAGATGGCATAGCTGGTGCGCGCCTGCAGCAGCACGGGCGCGGCCAGCAACACGCGCGTGGCCGTGCCATCGGTCTTGATCTGGCCCAGCTCCAGGCGCTGCTGGGCCTGGGCCGGCGCGGGCAGGCCGGCATCGTCCAGCGGCCCCAGGGTGACGATGACGGGGCCGCCCGCTGCCGCAAAGTACAGATCCAGGGCCGCGCATTGCTGCGCCGCCTGCGGCGTGGTGATCTGGATGAGGGTGCTATACGACATAGGTAATGGTTTCCGAAGAGCTGCCCCGGGCGTTGTAGTAAGTGGAGTACATGCCATCGACGCGCAGGCGCAGGGCCGCGCTGCCGACGAATTGCGCGGTGCCGCTGCTGCCGTAGTCGCCCGTGGCCTTGACGGCCTTGGCGCCCACGGGGATGCCGGCCGGAATCGTGAAGCGCCCCGCCAGCACGCCGGCCGCGTTGGCCACCAGGGTGCCGCCCGCCAGGGGACTGGGCACCACGGTCTGGCCGTCGAACTGCAGCAGCTTGAGCGGTTCGTCCGGGTTGAATCCGGCGATGCCGAATTGCACCTCGATGCTGCGCATGGTGATGCCGCTGGTGTCGATCAGCGCCGGGTCCACCTGCTGGGCGTACTGCTCGGCCAGCGTGCCGGTCTGCTCCATGGGGATGCCGATATAGGCACCCGTGACCCATACCGGATAGGCCAGTTCCTTGGGGTGCTCCCAGCGGTCGCGGTCGGGCGTCAGGGTGATGGTGGCGGGCAGGGCGCCGGGGGTGGGCGTTCCGTTGATGACCATGGCGCGGCTGTATCCCGGCTGGCTGATGGCCTTGGCCAGGGTGTAGTCCAGGCCCTGGCTTGTCTTGCCGTCGCCCAGGGTGTGGGCGTCCTCGGCCTCGTACAGCCGCAGCGCGCGCTGCGCGATCATGGCCGTCTGCGGCATGCCCTGGTCGCGCATGCTGTTGTCGATCATGGGGTCGGCGAAGTAGCCTTTTTTCAGTCCGCTGTAGCGGCCATTGATATCGAGGGCCAGCCGCAGCTCGGCCAGGTCCATCTCCATCTCATCCATGCGCCGCCTGTAGCCCACGAGGGTGGGCATGGAGACGGTTCGCACGCCGTCGCCATCGGTGCGGCGGGTGTCCGGCTCCCAGGTCTGGTAGATGCTGGCCAGGGCCAGCAGGCCCTCGGGCACATCGGGCGCCACGGGTTGCCAGGTGGCGGGCATGCCCTTCACGACGTCCAGGCCGCCATCGGCGTTGATGACGATGCGGTCAATGCGGCGCAGCGCGTGGCGGTAGTCCACAAGGATCAGCGTTCCAGGCAGGGCGCCCGCAACGTCAAAGCCGCGGGTGGTCTGGTTCTGTACGCCCTCGGTGCTGATGTATTCGTAAGTGGCGGTGTAGGTGCTGCCCGGCGTGGGCTCGGCGCCGGCCGGGCTCCAGTCGATCTGGCCGGCCGTGAGCTTGTAGTCAATGTCTTTCTGGTAGGTAGTGCCGCCCTGCGTGATGCTGTTGATCTGCACCACGCTATTGACCGGCAGCGGATCGGCCGCACCCACGAAGCTGCCGTGCACCACGGGGTCGGTGCGGCGCCGCTGGATGCGCACCTGGGCGGGCTCCAGCACGGGCCAGCGGTCAAAGCTCACATGCTGCAGGGCATCGGTGCTGCTGCTGTGGGGCTCGCTGCTGATGGCGGCCATGTCGGCCTGGGCCGTGAACACCAGGCGCCGGTCGGCGGGCACTTCCACGGCCGCGCCGCCCACGCGCGCCGCGCCCGCGCCGATGGCGTAGACCTGGCGGCCCTCGCTGTCATCGTCCAGCTGCAGGGCCTTGAGGCCGCGCACAGCATAGGTGCCGCCCGCGCTGTCCACGTCATAGCGTTTGATGGCCTCGGCCACGGCATTGGCCTGCAGGCCCGCGTCGCGCGGCTTGACGATGCCGTCTTCGATGGTCCACACGGGGTAGAAATCGCCCGCGCCCTGGCCCTGCAGGCCCCATGCCACGGTGAGCTTGAGCCGGTCGGCGCCGGGCTCGCCGTAGCCGCTGGTGCCCTGGGCAGGGTTGTAGAGGCTGGGGTCTTCCTCGGCCGTGACCACGCGCGTGCTGTAGTGCACGCCCACGGTGACGGTGCCCTGCACGGAGATTTGCAGCTGCGCGGCCGGCACGTCGCGCACGCCGCCGGCCAGGTAGATGCTGCCGGCTTCCAGCTGGCAGGCGCCGGTTTCGGCATCCACGGTGCAGCGCGCGCCCGTGGTGATTTCGCCATCGGCGAACAGGGCATCGGCCACGCGGCGCAACTGGTAGCGCGCCTCGGACTGCATTTCATTGGGCTCGGCCGATTGCGCCACGCGGTCGGCGTGGAACACATGGGCGATATAGCCCTTGGCGGGGTCGTGTCGGTTGTAGCTGGTCATGGGCGGCTCACACGGGGATCACAGGGGGATCACGATTTCTTCGGTGGCCTTGGTCGTGCCGCTGCGCAGCACGGGCGGGCGCAACTCCAGGCAGTACACGGTCCCGGGGTTCTCGACCTCGGCCGGCGTGAGGTAGCGCTGGCCTGGCGGTACGTCCGCCTTGGCCATGGTGCCGAAGAACACGCCGCACTCGCGCACGGTTTCGCCCTGGGCATCCGCGAAAGCAAAGGTGGTGCGCAGCAGCAGAAAGGGCGTGGGCTGGGCGCTGGTCTTGTAGTAGACCTGGCCTGGCATCTCGATATCGTGGTCCTGGGCGGTGCCGGGAACGGCATAGCCCACGTCCACCACGGCGCGGCGGCCGATTTCGTCCTGCAGCGCGGTGCGGTCGGAAGGGTTGGCCGGCGGGGCGGTCCACGCGCCATCGCCACGGCCCCATGCGATGTGCGCGCCCATGGCGGCCAGGGCCTTGGCCAGCGCGATGCGGCCAGCGTCTTGCAGTGTCTGCATGTCTTACTCCGTTGATTCGGTGGTCTTGCTGTGGATGTTGGATTGCTGCCAGCGGTCGCCATCCCAGCGGCCGGTCCAGCCCCGGGCCGGCGCCATGCGCGGCTGGCAGGCCCCGGCCGTCCAGGCGTTGGCGACGCCAGGCCACAGGCCGGGCCGCGTGCCCGCGCTGGCGGCCCAGGCCTCGCCGTGGTTGCTCCATGGCGGGTGCTGGGCGCGCGGCGGTGCATCGCTGGGCGTCAGCTGCAGCTGCCCGCCCGTGGCCAGGCGCTGCAGGCGGCCGTCCCAGCGCCAAACGTCCAGGCGCATCTCATCGGCGCGGCGCATGCGGCCGCTGGTGTGCTGGTGGTCGGCGCTGCGCAGCGGGGTTAGCCGGGGCGCCTGGGCCTGGGACTGGTTGATGCGGCCTTGGCTTCCGATGACGGGCGGCTCGCCCTCGCCCACGTCGACGGGCGTGCCGCTGTCGTTGTCCCACAGGGCACCATCGAGTTTGGGCGCGCGATCCCAGCGCAGGGCGCGCAAATCGAAGCGGTAGAACACCCGGTAGAAATGGACGTGCAACGGGATGCTGGCCCGCACGACATGGGCCATGTGCGCGATATCGGCATTGCTGACTTCGCGGCCCGGGTTGATGTGCAGGCGGGCGCCGTCCTCTTCCAGGGTTACGGCCAGGTAGCCCTGCCAGACCAGCGCACGGCGCACGGCGGCTGCGCTGCCACGCTCGCGCAGCCAGGGCAGGCCCTTGGCCAGCAGCTCGCGCGGGTCGGAAAAATACCGCTCGAATTGCCCCAGCTGCCACTGCTGGGCCAGCCAGGGCAGCAGGGCCGGGTGCTGGGCGGTGCTGGCCGGCTCGGCCGCGTCGGCCAGCGCGCCCCAGTCGCGTGGCAGCGTGGTGTCTATCACCCGCTCCAAGGTGGTGGATGCAGGCGGCAGGATGCTGCGGCGCGCGTCCATCAGGCCACTCCCGCGTCGATCAGTTCCACGGCGCCCAGGGCCGGGAATTCGCCGGCAGCGATGGGGGTGATGGGCGCGGGCCGGGTGTTGTCCGGGTAGTCCACGGCGTGCACGCCATCGACATGCAGCAGGGTGGTGATGTAGCTGCGCGCCACGCTGCCCTCCAGGCTGGCCATACCGGCAAAGGCGGCCTGCAGGCGGGCCTGCAGCTGCTGCAGCAGACCGGCCGGCGCGCTGCGCGTGCGCGTGATGCGGGCCGTGATATCGATGGCGCGCGGCACGGCCACGGCCACATTGACGGGCACGCCCAGCATGCGGGCGTTGTCGGCGTTGAGGGCCTCGGACACGAGCTGCCGCACGGCCTGGGCCTGTGCCTGGTCGGTGACCCACAGCATGACGAGCACGCTGCCCGGGGCCAGTTGGCTGGCGCGCACGGCGCGCACCAGGGGCGAGGCGGTGAGCGCGTGGAATTCGTAGTGCTCGCGCGTGCCCTGGCCGGCCAGGGCCGCGATGCGCAGCTGCAGGCGGGCGCGCAGGCGCTCGTCGGTTTCGCCGGCCTGGCGCTCCACGCCGTATTGCGCGGCCAGGTGGTCAAGGTCGGCGCCCGTGGCGAAGGCCAGCAGGTGGGCGCGGGCGGCATCGTTGACGCGGGCGCGGTACAGCAGCTCACGGTAGGCGCAGGCCTGCAGCAGCTTGACCAGGGGATCTGATTCGAGCTGCAGCACCTCGGCCAGCTCGGGGTAGCGGGCCAGTATGTCGGCCTTGAGGTCCGCATAAATCTGCTCGAAGTCCAGCGGCTCGATGACCAGCGGGGAGGGGAGGGCGGCAAGGTCCATGCTCATGGTGCGCCCCCGACGTTGACGGCCAGGCGCAGGGCGCGGGCCTTGGCGGCGGCCGGGCTCAGGAAGTCGCCCCAGATTTCCAGGGTGGCGCGGCCGGGCGTGCCGGCCTCGCGCTCGATGCGGATCTGCCGCACGGAGAGCCGCGGTTCCCAGCGCATCAGGGCACTGGTGGCGGCGGAGAGGACGCGGATTTCGGTGGTGCTGTTGTCGGGCTGGTCCAGCAGCGCGGGCACGAGCGAGCCATATTCGCGGCGCATGACGCGGGTTCCGATGGGCGTGGCCAGGATATCGCCCACGGATTGGCGCAGGTGCTCCAGCTCGGTGATGCTGCGGCCGGTGTGGCGGTCCATCATCAGAGTGGCCCCCCCGTGTTGGCGGGGCCGGGCTCCACGCCGCTGTGGCGGTGGCGCGTAAGGCTGATGCCCTTGGCCCCGATATCCACGTTGGTGGTGATGCCCCCGGCCGTCATGCTGAGCGTGGCGCCGCCCACGTTGATGTGCAGGCTGTCGGGCGTCATGCGCAGGCGGCACTGGCCCTGCCCCACGTCCAGCGTGATGGACTCAAGGCACAGGATTTCCAGGGCGCCGCGCAGCCATTGCAGGTAGTTGTCCTCGGCCCATTCCAGGCGCTCGCAGTCGGCCTGTTCGCTGGGCTGCTCCATGGCATCGGAGTACAGGCCCAGCAGGACCACGCCCTGGGCCAGGTCGCCGCCCTGGGACAGCACCACAGCCTGCTCGCCCACCACGGGCGGGTGCCAGTGCCGGCCGCCCTGGGCACCGCCCGCGCGCAGGGCCAGCCAGGGGAGCCAGTCGGTGGTGTTGTCGCCGGTCTTGACGCGCACGCGCGCCGGCTTGCCCAGGCGCACGGCGGCCACGGTGCCGCGCCGTATCAGGTTCTCTGTGCGGCGTGCGGCCTCGTAGGGCGATTCGGTTTGTGCAATGGGCGATTCCATGCCCTCGATGGTGGCCACGCGCGTGCGCGAAGGCCAGCAGCGGGGCCGGTGCGAGGCGGTCTAACCCGATTTGCCGGGGGGTCAGAGGTCCAGGTGCTGCAGCAGCAGGGAGCGCAGCTTGTCCAGGTCGTCGCCGGCAAAGCCCAGCAGTTCGCGCGCCGGGTAGTCGTAGCGCGGCCCCCGGCCGGGGTTGACGTCATCGGCTTCGCCGAAGTGGTGGACGCGGGCCACGCGCTGGGCGCGGCCCAGGAATTCGACCACGGCGCCGTCGGCCTGGCCCTTGGCCTGCAGCGACTTGGCGCGCTTGAGCTTGGCCATCATGGGGCCGGTCTTGGGTTCAAAGCGGGGCTTGCGCCGGCCCTTGGGCGCGGGGGCCGGCTTGCGCGGCTCCCAGCGCGCGCCGTCCGGGGCCTGCTGCTGCGTCATGCGGCGCGTGTTGCTGGTGCGCAGGTGGCGGGCCATCAGCGCGGCCAGGCGCTTGCGCTGGGGCGGGCTGAGCTTTTCGAGGAAGGCGCCGGCCCAGTCCTCCAGGGCCTTGAGGTCTTGGGCCATGGTTTACAGCGGCATGCGTTGGCGCCAGATGGGAGGCAGAAATTCCCATTTTGCCAGCAGCTGCTCGTCGCGCAGCCACAGCTCCCAGGTTTCACGCTGCAGCACGTCCTGGCCATCGAATCGCTGCAGGCCCACATGGCCGGGTTCCGGTGGGTGGGTGATGCGCAGGCGCGTGTCGTGGTCGGGGTCGGGCTTGACGATGGCGCGCTCTGTGAGGTCGATCTCTATCCCCAGATCGTAGGTGTTCCGGCTTTGCGGCGCGACGGCAAAGCGGATGGCGTTCTCTCGCTTGTCGGGGTTGTCCAGCAGCTCGGGCTGGTTGACCTGGCACCAGGCCAGCAGCGGCACCATGATGGCGTCCGGGTGGCCCGCATAACCCAGCAGGGTGACATAGGCCGTGTAACGGTACTCGAAGGACAGCGAGGGCGTGCCCGAGGCCACAAGCCGGCCGTCGTCGCCGTAGACGATGAAATCTTCGGGGTTGCGCGCGAGGTCGGGCGCGCACTGGGCCAGGAAGTCGCGCAGGCTTTGCAGCTTGAGCATGTCAGCCCCCGATGCCGGGCAGCACCCGCTCGGTCCATATGTCCAGGGTCTTGCGCATCAGCTCGTACCGGTCGATGCAGTGATTCAGCTCCCGGATGCCTTGGTCTCCGTCGTGGGCGATATCGGCAAGATCTGCCGCTGCCGTTGGGTCAAGTTGGGCGTGCGCGGTTTCAGGCCCAGCGGCTCCATCCTGGGCGGTGCCGCGTTGCGCAGGTCCACAGCTGGCGGGCACTGCAGGGACGACGGGGACGCGCACGCGGACAGTGCCAGCGCGCAGGCCAGCGGCAAGAGTTTGGTGAGATGCATTGGCGGCTCCCTGGGTGGTTTCGAGCTGGTCTTTCTGGGTGGCGATCTGCCTTCGCAAGTCGCGCTCTGTGTCGTCGCGTTCGGCGCGCAGCTTGTCCACGGCCTGGTCGGCCTTGCGCTGCTGGGCCTGCAGGGCGGTTTGCTGGGCCTTGGCGGCGCGGCGGCCCTCGTGGAACACGCCCGCATAGAAGGTGGCCACCAGCAGGACCAGCAGCAGGACCAGCAGCAGCGCAGCGGGCACCAGGATGTGGGCGGCGATGATGCCGCGCAGGCGGTGGGCGGGGGCCGTCATGGCTGGGCCTCCATGCAGGCGCTGTGCCGCGCGAGCTGCCGGGTCCAGACGCCACGGCACACGCGATTGCCCGGGGTGCTGCAATCGAATCGCCAGCGGCGCGGCCGGCCTGCGCTGTCCCACTGGTAGGCGCTCCAGCCTGCGGCCTCCTGGCGCGCGCTGGTCATGTAGCGATAGGCCAGATAGGCCTGGCAGGCGCCGGCATAGTCGCCGGCCCGGGTGCGCGCCAGCATGCTGGAGCCGCGCCAGGCGCCACAGCCATACTGCCCCGCGAAGTCCACGGCCTGGGCGAATTCGGCGGCGTGCATGGGCGTGTCGCCCAGGGAGTCGCGCACACAGCTGCCGTATTGGGCTTCCAGCAGGTTGGTGGCCAGCTGGCGGGCGCGCTCGCGGCTGATGGGCGGATCTGCCATGGCCACGCGCGTGCCGTCCTCGTAGTGCGTGGCGCCGTGGCCGATGGTGGGCACGTCGCCCAGCACGGGGATGATGGGCGCCGAGCTGAAACCCTCGGCCGCCATCCAGGCGGTGACGATGGCCGCACCGATGCCCAGCAGCTTGGCGGGGATGCGCTGGCCGCTCATGGCCGCACCTTGCAGGCCTCGGCCTGGTCGATGGCATCGCGTGCCTGCTTTGCGCGGCGGTCCTCGCGCTCATTGCTCCAGCGCCACACGAGATACGCGGCCTGCAGCAGCAGGTAGAGGATGGTGAGCGCGGTCACGGTGTGGGTCATGGTCCAGCCGTTGGCCAGGTTGGTGGCCACGACGGTGACCGGGGGCGCCGCCTTGGCGCCTTCGACGGCGGCGGCTTTGAGGATGGTTTCGCGGTCCATTGGTCAGTCCCACAGTTGGATCATGGGGCGCGCCGGCGCGGGCGCGGCCACGAGTTCGACGGGCTCACCCGCTCCCAGGCCTGCGGCGCGCTTGGCCAGGCCCGGGTGGGCGGCCAGCGTGGCCTCGACGGTGCCGGCCGTGCGGCCCAGGTGGCGGTGGCACAGGGCGTCCAGCGTGTCGTGCTCGCGGGCGCGCACGGTGGTGGTGGGGGTGGTGCTTGCGGTGGTGGCCATGGCTACAGCAGTTCCACGGTGCAGCGGGCACGGCCCAGCAGGTCGGAGATGGCCCAACGCTGGTTCTTGCGGTGATAGTCCACCTTGGCGGCCAGGGCCTCGCGCACGGCCTCCTCGCCGCCGCCGCCCACCTTGGTGGCCGCGCTTTCGCGGTAGGCCTCTTGCAGGTCGGCCTGCAGGCATTCGTGGACGGCGCGGCGGTAGTGCAGCAGCTTGGCGCTTTCGCCACCCACCTGCGGTGCGGGCACGTCGGCGAGCTGCGCATAGCCCCAGCGGCTGCGCTGCTCGTCCGCCCATTCGGCCAGCTCGTCATTGACGCTGAGCATGGCGGCCTTGAGCGCGGGCAGCAGGCGGTGGCTGGTAGCGGTGCCATCGAGGCGGCAGGCATCGCGCACAGCGGCGGGCGACATGTCCGGGAACCATCCGTCATTGGTCACGGTGGGCTCGGCGGTCGATGCGGGCGGGTTGGCGGTGGCGATGAAGGACATGGCGGGCAGCGGTGGGGGTTGTAGGTGGGCGGTGGTCTGCGGCGTTGGTCAGTGCGTGGCTGGGCCAGATGGCCGTGGCCACAGGGCCGCCCGGGCGCGGGGGTGCGCTCAGGTGGGAGCGTCGGATTGCAGCTCGATCAAGCGGCGCTCCAATCGCTCCACGTCTTTTTTCACCCCCACCTTTTCAAACAAGGTGACGGCGCGCGCCAGGTGCTCCAGCGCGATTTGCACAGGCTGCAGCTCCAGCTGTTTGGGGTCCACATCGGTGGTGGTGGTCTTGCCCATGGCGGCCCAGCCGATTGCCTTGTGCAGCTTGGCGCGCACCTGGTCGTGGATATCCAGGCCGGTGGTGAGCATGTCCACCCTGGCCAGCGTCGCCAGGGCATCCGGGCCGGTGAGCTTTCCGGCGATGGCGGCATCAGCCGATTCCTCCATCAGCACGGCCGGCAGATCGCGGTTGTACTGGTCGGGCATCTTCAGGCTGTGGCGCAGCGCGTAGTCGGCCAGCTCCAGGGCGCGTGGCCAGTGGCCCACGTCCATGTGCCAGACGAAGATTTCCACCAGCACGGGATCCTGGGCGCCGGCATCGGCCTGCAGCACGCCGTCGAGGTAGGCGTCGAAGTCGGGCAGGAATTTGGCCTTGGCCGCGATCTTGTTTTCGACGGCCTTGATGGTCTTCAGCGTGGCCTTGTGGGCGTGCAGCGTGGCCAGCATGAGCTGGTGTTCGCTGCCTTGCATGGGGCCATGGGGGTCGGTGGCGGCGGCCTTCGCTGCATGCTCTGCGGCCAGGACGCGCGCGCGGTGCCGTTGTGCGGGTGTTTGGGCCATGGTTCAGTGGTGCCTTGAGTTGTTGGCCGCCGCCATTCGGCTGTCGCGGCCTTGTGTCTTGGCTCAGTCGCTCAGGCGACGAGTTCGATGTTTTCCACCATGGCGCACAGGCCGTAGTCCTCGACCACAAAGCAGTCGTTGGAGCTTTCGTAGAACTCGATGCGATCACGCTTCGGGGCGTCCACCACGGCACGGCGGCGGGCGCCGTCCTGGTAGTAGACGGACAGGTTGTCCAAGCGTGTGACGAGGATCTTTCCGGCCGGGAAGTAGGGCACCACCATGGCCTGCAGGCCACCCAGGCGGCGCTGGCTCACCACGATATCGGCGGCAAGGCGCTCGGTAGGCGCGTCGTTCTTCTCCACCAGGGGGAAAAGCTTGTCGTGCATGATGTCGCGGCCCACGAGCGCCACCAGCTGCGGATCGTCCTGAAACCATGGATCCATCAGCGTTTTGTGAGCGTCGTACACCAGGGCATCCAGGTGGGCATAGTCGCCGCCTGCGCCCACCATGACCTTGCCGGCCACCTTGTCGCCTTGCTTCATCACGCGGCTGGCGGCACGGGTGCGCAGCTTTTCCAGCCACCCTATATTCACGTCCTGCAGCAGTGGGTTTGCCACGCGGTCCGTGGTTTCTGCGGCACTGGTGCCGTGCCATCCGATGGTGATGCGATCCAGCGCACCGCGCACCAGGACTTGGCCGCTAACTCGCGCCTGAAAGTCCTTGAACTTCGCCCATGCATCCAGCGTGGCATAGCGAATGTGGGTGTCGTAGTTGGTTTGCTTGCACTCGTAGTCGTCCTTTTCCAGGCCGGTGGGATCCACGGTTTTTCGCTCGGCGGTGTCCTTGGTGTCGGTGCGGCTGGCAATGGTCCCGCCGATGCCGAGGCCCAGCTTTTCGCCCTTCATTTCAGCCACGCCTATCACGTTGATCCGCTTCAGAAATTCGCTGCTTTCCTGAATCTTGGTTTCCAGCTTCTGTTGCACCGATGGCGCAACGTTGAATTTGCTGGCGACGTTGTCCACGCCATTGATGCGGGACTGCTGGCCCATGTAGCCATTGAAGAGGACGCGGGTTTCGTTGCGCATGATCTGTTTCCTATTTCGCGTGTGGTGGTGGTCTTGTGTTGCGTGGCACCAGGTCAGTAGTCCACGAGTTCCGCACCATTGCCGCCCGTGGCGGGCGGGCGTTGCTGGCCGGGCTGCTCTTCCTGGCTGAGCTTTTTCACCAGGTCGGTGTGCTGGGTTTGCAGTTGGGCGAATTGGCTGGCCACCTCGTCCTGCTTTTTCGCCATGCCTTCGAGCACCTTGCCGATTCCGGTAAAGGCCTCCAGCACCTTGTCCGGGTCCACGCTGTGCAACTGCACAGGCTCGGGCTTTTTCTCGGGCTGCGGCATGAAGCGTTCCAGCACCTTGGTGAAGGCGCCAACCACTGCTTGCACGGCGCCGCTTTCGCCACCAGTCGGCGTCTCTTCAAACACCAGCTCCGCAGGTTCGGCCGCCGAGAACATCAGCGCCTGGTCCACCTTGCGACCGACAAACGGGCTTTTCGCCAGATCGCCGGCCGAGAACTTCAGCACCTCGGTGCTGAGCGAGGCGGGGCTATCGGTGACGGCCAGGCCAAAGAAGTAGGCGCCGCCCGTCTTGGGGAAGCTGGGGTGGATTTCGATGGAGCTGAAAATCTTCTGCCCCTTCTTGTTCATCTCGATGAGGCCCTGCAGCGGCTCGATCTGCGCGAACAGCTGCAGCTTCTTGTCGCCGTTTTCTTCGGCCTTCAGGGCCAGCACATCGCCCAGGGCGTCGAACGGCCCACCGGGCACGGTGCCCCGGTAGTGCTCCAGCCAGACCCGCGCGCCGTAGGTCTTTTCGCGGTCGTAGCTGGCGGCCATCTGCTGGATTTCGGCGCGCGTGATTTCGCGGCCGTCGGTGGTGGCGCCTTCGGTGGCCACACAGAACCATTTGGACTTGGTGGGCATGTGCTGCAGTTCGGTGGATGGTGTTGATCGGCCCCGTTTGGGGATGCCTCTATGCTCCCGCCGCGCCGCGTAGGCGTCCAACTGAATGCCCGGTGCGAGAGCCTTGCAGCGGGCAAAGGTGATGCGCGCGCGCGAGGGCATGCCGACACTCGATGGCATGACTTCTGCCGTGCGCCGCAAGAGGCCTGCAACCCCCTTTTCCAATCCCCCCGAAGCCCCGCCCGGCGATCAGGTGCAGCTGCTGCATGACCTGACGGCAGACGGCGAGGCCGGCCAGCGGCGCCAGGCCCGCGCGCTGTACTGGATGGGCTGGCGGATCACCCACATCGCCGAGCACCTGGGCATTGCGCGCACCACGCTGCACGACTGGAAAAAGGCCGATGGCTGGGACGCGGCCAAGCCCGTGGAGCGTGTCGAGGGCTCGCTGGAAATGCGCATGTGCACCCTCATCCACAAGGAGGGCAAGAACGGCGGCGATTACAAGGAAATCGACGCGCTGGGGCGTGCCATGGAGCGCCTGGCGCGCGTGCACAAGTACGAACGCACGGGGCGCGAAACGGATCTGAATCCGGCCATCGAGCGCCGCAATGCCGGGCCGAAGAAGCAGCCCGAGCGCAACCACTTCACGTCCGAGGATGTGGACAAGATCACGCAGGCCTTTCTGGATTCGCTTTTCAACTACCAGAAAACATGGTGGGAGCAGATCCAGCAGCGCACGCGCGCCATCCTCAAATCCCGCCAGATCGGTGCAACGTGGTACTTCGCCCGGGAGGCCTTGATTGATGCCCTGCAGACGGGCCGCAATCAGATTTTTCTATCCGCCAGCCGCGCGCAGGCCCATGTTTTTCGGCAGTACATCATCGCGTTCGCAAAAGAGCATTGCGATATCGATTTGAAGGGCGATCCCATTGTCTTGAGCAACGGCGCCACGCTGTATTTCCTGGGCACGAGCGCGCGCACCGCGCAGTCGTATCACGGCAACCTCTATTTCGATGAATTCTTTTGGGTCAACAACTTCACGGAGCTGTGGAAGGTGGCCAGCGGGATGGCCATTCACAAGCACTGGCGCAAGACCCTGTTTTCCACGCCCAGCAGCCTGCAACACCAGGCCTATGCCCTGTGGAGCGCCGAGCGCATCAACAAGAAGCGCGCCAAGAAAGACCGTATCGAGCTGGATCTGAGCCATTCGCACCTGGCTGGCGGCTTCACCGGCGAAGACCTGATATGGCGCCAAATCGTGACGGTGCTGGATGCCCAGCGCGGCGGCTGCAACCTGTTCGACCTCGATGAGCTGCGCTTCGAGTATTCGGACGAGGAATGGGACAACCTGCTCATGTGCGGGTTTGTCGATGACACGTTCGCCGTGTTCCCACTGTCCACGCTGATGCGCTGCCACGCGGACAGCTGGGATGCGTGGCAGGACTTCAAGCCCTTCGCCCTGCGCCCGTTCGGCCGCAAACCCGTGTGGATTGGCTATGACCCGAGCCTTTCGCGGGACTCCGCGGGGCTGGTTGTCCTGGCGCCGCCAGAAAAGCCCGGCGGCAAGTTTCGCGTGCTGGAGCGCATGCAGTTCAAGGGTTCGGACTTCGAGGACCAGGCAGAGCAAATCCGGCTGATGACGGAGAAATACAACGTGGTGCATATCGGGCTGGATGCAACGGGACTGGGCCACGGCGTGCATCAGATCGTCAAGAAATTCTTCCCGAGCGTGAAGGCCTTGCAATACAGCGTGGAACTGAAGTCGCGCCTTGTGATGAAGGCCCAAAGCCTCATGCGCGCGGGCCGTTTCGAGTTCGATTCCGGCGATGTGGACCTGCAGCGCAGTTTCATGGCCATCAAGCGGGAGATGACGGAATCGGGCAAGAGCGTGACCTACACGGCCGGCCGCAGTAACGAAACCGGCCACGCGGACCTGGCATGGGCCTGCATGAATGCAATGGAAAACGAGCCGCTTGAGGCCGTCGCCGTGGGCGGCGTGACCAGTCGCACGACATTGGAGATTTACGGATGACAGACACCACAGCCCCAGCGGGCACCCTGACGGCGCCGGCGACGGCCGAGGCCTTCTCTTTTGGCGATCCCGAGGCCGTGCTGGACCGGCGCGAAATCTTGGACTATGTGGAATGCTGGCTCAATGGGGATTGGTACGAAACGCCCATCAGCTTCGACGGCCTGGCGCGCTCCCTGCGCGCATCCACGCACCACGCCAGCGCCATCCACTTCAAGGCCCAGGTGCTGGCCAGCACGCTGCGCCCGCATCCCCTGCTCAGTCGCGCCACGCTGCAATGGGCTGCACTGGATTTTCAGGTGTTCGGCAATGGTTATCTGGAGCGGCCGCTAAACCGGCTCGGCGGTGCCATGCCGCTGCGCCATGCCCTGGCCAAGTACACCCGGCGCCATCGTGATCTGCGGCGCTTCGGTTTCGTGCGCTCCTGGCAAAGCGAGCACATCTTTTCCAATGGCAGCATATGCCACCTGCTCGAGCCCGACGTGCACCAGGAAATCTATGGCCTGCCCCAGTACCTGGCCGCCCTGCAATCGGCATGGCTCAATGAGTCCGCCACGCTGTTTCGCCGTCGGTATTACAACAACGGGAGCCACGCCGGCTACATCCTGTATCTGAGCGATCCCGAAGTGGCAAAGGACGATGTGGACGCGCTGCGCCAGGCCCTGAAATCCTCGAAGGGCATGGGCAATTTCCGCAATCTGTTCTTCCATTCGCCAGGCGGAAAAGACAAGGCCATCCAGCTGCTGCCCATCGGCGAAGCCGCAGCCAAGGACGAATTTTTCAACATCAAGAACGTGAGCCGCGATGACCAGCTTGCGGCCCATCGCGTGCCGCCGCAGCTCATCGGGGTGGTTCCAGCCAACGCGGGCGGATTCGGTGACGTGATCAACGCTGCGCGGGTGTTCGCACGCCACGAAATCCAGCCGCTGCAAACCTACTTTGCGCAGACTATCAATGAATGGATGGGGGAGGAGGTCTGTCGCTTCGACCCCTACATGCTGCCCAGCGTGGAGCCTGCGCAGCAAGGGCTGGTGTAGCCGGAAATCGACGAAGCAAAGGGGCCTGCACGCAGGCCCTTTTTTCTTGGGACATTCAGCTGGTGGCGCGGTCCAGCGTTCTGAGTGCAGGCTGCAGCAGCTGCCGCACATGGCAGGCAGGCACCGGGGTGGTCTGGGCGGCCTGCAGTAGGGCATCCAGGGCAACCATCGTTGCATAAATGTCCCGCATGGCCGCCGCCGTAGGCATTGGATCCTCTGTCTGATTGCTGCTGTTCATCCCTGGGCCCTTGGTGTCTCTGATGCTGGTGGAATATACAGTGTTCTACTGTTTAAATATACAGTAGTTCTGAATCTGTAACCTTTCGCATACGCGACTGCGAGGCCCACAGCGCGCCGCAGCCTGCCGGGGTGCTCTACCCCTTGCCCATCGCCTTTCACGCGCACCAGCGCCCCGCCACGGGCCCGCGCACCCGCCTTGCGCCCCATCCCCGCCACCCCCTCGAAACAGCCCCCTTTGACCGCCAGCGCGCGCCGAGACCCCCGCCTCGCTCCCGCGCTAAATGTGTGGCTTTCGACGGCCCTGCCGGCCGGGCCCAGCACCAAGCGCGGCGCGGCTTGCGCGGCGATGTGGCCTGTATTTCACATGACGATATTTGACGATCAAATAGGTCTTTTGACGGTTGCCCGGCGGCCTGCGTGGGCGGAGGGCTTGCGATAAGCGCAACAACAAGCCCCGAGGCCCGCTGTAATCCCGCATTTGGTGCATAAGCTTTTGATTTTTATTGATTTTCGTCCCGCCCCCCGCGCACCACGCACCAACGCCGCTCAACTGCGGCCAACACTGCTCAAGCCCGCTCCCTGTAGGGACGGCCCGTTTGCAAACGGATTGGGGGATTCCCCGCAAGTGGGTGCGTCCGGAGGTTAAAACCGCCTCGTTTATAATGTCCGGCTTCGCTTACATCACGGGTTGAGCGAACCATGTGCGGTCCCCAGCGGCCAGGCGCATGTGATGTAAGCCCTTGAAATCTGAGGTGCCGCGCGGCCGACTGGCTTTGGCTCGCGTTGCACCGTGACTTTTGCGCAATACGGTGCGGGCTGTACAGCAGCCGGCACGGTCCAATCCCTCATAGGAACAAACATGGCCGTTACTGTTGAAACCCTTGAAAAGCTCGAGCGCAAGATCACGCTGAGCCTGCCCCTGAACTCCATCCAGAGCGAAGTCGAGAACCGCCTCAAGCAAGTGGCGCGCACCGTGAAGATGGACGGCTTCCGTCCCGGCAAGGTGCCGATGAGCGTGGTGGCCCAGCGTTATGGCTATTCGGTGCAGTACGAAGTGCTCAACGACAAGGTCGGCGAGGCTTTCGCACAGGCTGTCAACGAAGCCAAGCTGCGCGTGGCCGGCCAGCCCCGCATCTCCGAAAAGGAAGGCGCTCCCGAGGGCGAGGCACAGTTCGAAGCCATCTTCGAAGTGATGCCTGAAGTCAAGATCGGTGACCTGACCTCGGCCGAAGTCGAGAAGCTGACCGCCGAAGTGGACGACGCCGCCATCGACAAGACCGTGGACATCCTGCGCAAGCAGCGCCGCACCTTCGCGCAGCGCGCCCAGGCCGATGTGGCCGTGGACGGCGACCGCGTGACCGTGGACTTCGAAGGCAAGATCGACGGCGAGACCTTCTCCGGCGGCAAGGCCGAAGACTTCCAGTTCCTGGTCGGCGAAGGCCAGATGCTCAAGGAATTCGAAGACGCAGTGCGCGGCATGAAGGCCGGCGAGTCCAAGACCTTCCCCCTGGCTTTCCCCGCCGACTACCACGGCAAGGACGTGGCCGGCAAGACTGCCGACTTCCTGGTGACGGTCAAGAAGATCGAAGCCGCCAACCTGCCCGAAGTGGACGAGGCCTTTGCCAAGGCCCTGGGCGTGGCTGAAGGCACGGTCGAAGGCCTGCGCGCCGACATCAAGAAGAACCTGGAGCGTGAAGTCAAGTTCCGCGTCCAGGGCCGCAACAAGCAAGCCGTGATGGACGCCCTGGTGTCCAAGGCCGAGCTGGAACTGCCGAAGGCTTCGGTGCAGGCTGAAGTCGCACGTCTGCTGGAAGGCGCCCGCGCCGAGCTGCAGCAGCGCGGCATCAAGGACGCCGACAAGGCCGAGATCCCTGAAGACGTGTTCCTGCCCCAAGCCGAGCGCCGCGTGCGCCTGGGCCTGGTGGTGGCCGAGCTGGTGCGCGCCAACGAGCTGCACGCCACGCCCGAGCAGATCAAGGCCCACGTGGAAGAGCTGGCCGCCAGCTACGAAAAGCCCGAAGACGTGGCACGCTGGTACTTCGGCGACCGCCAACGCCTGGCTGAAGTCGAAGCCGTTGTCATCGAAAACAACGTGACCGAGTTCGTGCTGGGCAAGGCCAAGGTCTCCGACAAGGCCGTGTCCTTCGACGAACTGATGGGCCAGGCCTGAGGGTTTGAGCACCGCCTGCCTGCCGCTTCGTGAGATCGGCGGGCGGGTTGGCATCTGCGGGGCTTGTGCTTTGGCGCACAAGCCCCATTTTCTTTCCGGATACGGCTAAAGTAGCCCCCTAGTACTGGAGAAAACATGAGCGCATTGGAAACTCAGGGTTTGGGCATGATCCCAATGGTCATCGAACAGTCCGGCCGCGGAGAGCGGTCGTACGACATCTACTCGCGCCTGCTCAAGGACCGGGTGATCTTCCTGGTGGGCCCTGTCAATGACCAGACGGCCAACCTCGTCGTGGCCCAGCTGCTGTTCCTTGAAAGCGAAAACCCCGACAAGGACATTTCGTTCTACATCAACAGCCCCGGCGGCTCCGTGAGCGCTGGCCTGGCCATCTTCGACACGATGAACTTCATCAAGCCCGATGTGTCCACGCTGTGCACCGGCATTGCAGCCAGCATGGGTGCCTTCCTGCTGGCCGCTGGCACCAAGGGCAAGCGCTTTGCGCTGCCCAATTCCCAGGTCATGATCCACCAGCCGCTGGGCGGCATGCAGGGCCAGGCCACCGAGATCGAGATCCACGCCCGCGAGATCCTCAAGACCCGCGAGCGCCTGAACAAGATCCTGGCCGAGCGCACGGGCCAACCGCTGGAAAAGATCCAGCACGACACCGAGCGCGACTACTTCCTGTCCGCCGACGAAGCCAAGGACTACGGCCTGGTCGATCAGGTGATCAACAAGCGCTCCTGAAGCCCGGAGGCTGTATGAGAATGGGCGGCGTTTTCCCCCTACGGAAAACGCCGCTTTCCATTTGGTTATCATCCTTTTCCATATTTCTGTAACAAGGCACCGACCCCATGGCCGAGAAAAAAGGCTCCTCCAGCGAAAAAAACCTTTATTGCACCTTCTGCGGCAAGAGCCAGCATGAGGTCAAGAAGCTGATCGCGGGTCCGTCAGTCTTTATCTGCGACGAGTGCATCGATCTCTGCAACGAGATCATCCGCGACGAGCAGCCCAGCACCGAGGCCAAGGACGGCCGAGGCGACCTGCCCACGCCCGCCGAAATCAAGGCCAACCTGGACAACTACGTGATCGGCCAGGACCTGCCCAAGCGCACGCTGGCTGTCGCCGTATACAACCACTACAAGCGCCTGCGTCACAAGGACAAGGCCGGCAAGGACGAGATTGAGCTGGCCAAGAGCAACATCCTGCTCATCGGTCCCACGGGCTCCGGCAAGACGCTGCTGGCGCAGACGCTGGCGCGCATGCTCAACGTTCCCTTCGTCATGGCCGATGCCACCACGCTGACCGAGGCCGGCTACGTGGGCGAGGACGTCGAGAACATCATCCAGAAGCTGCTGCAAAGCTGCGAATACGACGTCGAGCGTGCGCAGCGCGGCATCGTCTACATCGACGAGATCGACAAGATCTCGCGCAAGTCCGACAACCCCAGCATCACGCGTGACGTGTCGGGCGAGGGCGTGCAGCAGGCCCTGCTCAAGCTCATCGAAGGCACCATGGCCAGCGTGCCCCCGCAAGGCGGCCGCAAGCATCCGAACCAGGACTTCCTGCAGATCGACACGACCAACATCCTGTTCATCTGCGGTGGCGCGTTCGCGGGCCTGGAGAAGGTCATCGAGAACCGTACCGAGGCGTCGGGCATCGGCTTTGGCGCCACGGTCAAGAGCAAGAAGCAGCGCTCCATCTCGGAAGTGTTCCAGGAGATCGAGCCTGAAGACCTGATCAAGTTCGGCATCATCCCCGAGCTGGTCGGCCGCATGCCCGTGGTCACGGCCCTGGCCGAGCTGGGCGAAGACGCCCTGGTGCAGATCCTGACCGAGCCCAAGAACGCCCTGGTCAAGCAGTACAGCAAGCTGCTGGCCATGGAAGGCGTGGAGCTGGAGATCCGGCCTGCCGCGCTCAAGGCCATCGCCCGCAAGGCGCTGGCGCGCAAGACGGGTGCGCGTGGCCTGCGCTCCATCCTGGAGCAATCGCTGATCGGCACCATGTACGAGCTGCCCAATGCCGACAATGTCGAGAAGGTGGTGGTGGACGAGTCCACCATCGAAGACGGAAAAGCACCGCTGCTGGTTTACCGCGAGGCGGCCAAGAAAGCCTGATGCGCCGCTGCCTGCAAAGGTCCGGCAGCGCAAGTCCCTGTGGCCCGAAATCCTTTCGGGCTGCGGGGTTGAAATACACCGGTGGGCGGACCATCTTCCGCTGACAAACCGAGGATTCCCATGTCAGGACATACCCCTTTGCCTTCCACCCCCCTAGACCTGGCGCTGCTGCCGCTGCGCGATGTGGTCGTGTTCCCCCACATGGTGATTCCGCTGTTCGTGGGCCGCGCCAAGAGCATCAAGGCGCTGGAGCTGGCCATGGAGGGCGACCGCCGCATCATGCTGGTGGCCCAGAAGACCGCCTCCAAGGACGAACCCACGGCGGCCGACATGTTCGACGTCGGCTGCGTCTCTACCATCTTGCAGATGCTCAAGCTGCCCGACGGCACGGTCAAGGTGCTGGTCGAAGGCCAGCAGCGCGCGCTGGTCAAGCAGGTCATGGATGAAGAGACCCACTTCGTGGGCTCCGTCGTGCCCGTGGCGCCCGAGGCCGAAACCCACAAGCCCAGCGAGATCGAAGCCCTGCGCCGCGCCGTGACGCAGCAGTTCGACCAGTACGTCAAGCTCAACAAGAAGATCCCGCCCGAGATCCTCACCTCCATCGCCAGCATCGACGATGCCGGCCGCCTGGCCGACACCATCGCCGCGCACCTGCCGCTCAAGCTCGAGAACAAGCAGGCCGTGCTCGACCTGGTGGACATCAAGGAGCGCCTGGAAAACCTGTTCGAGCAGCTGGACCGGGAGGTCGACATCCTCAATGTCGACAAGCGCATCCGTGGTCGCGTCAAGCGCCAGATGGAAAAGAACCAGCGCGACTTCTATTTGAACGAGCAGGTCAAGGCCATCCAGAAGGAGCTGGGCGAGGGCGAGGACGGCGCCGACATCGAAGAGATCGAAAAGAAGATCAAGCTCGCTCGCATGCCTGCCGAGGCGCGCAAGAAGGCCGAGGCCGAGCTCAAGAAGCTCAAGCTCATGTCGCCCATGTCGGCCGAAGCCACCGTGGTGCGCAACTACATCGATGTGCTCACGGGCCTGCCCTGGAGCAAGAAGACCAAGATCAAGCACGACCTGGCCAATGCCGAGGAGGTGCTCAATGCCGACCACTTCGGCCTTGAAAAGGTCAAGGACCGCATCCTTGAATATCTTGCCGTGCAGCAACGCGTGGACAAGGTCAAGGCGCCCATCCTGTGCCTGGTCGGACCTCCGGGCGTGGGCAAGACCTCGCTGGGCCAGTCCATCGCCAAGGCCACGGGCCGCAAGTACGTCCGCATGGCGCTGGGCGGCATGCGTGACGAGGCGGAAATCCGCGGCCACCGCCGCACCTACATCGGCGCCATGCCGGGCAAGGTGCTGCAAAGCCTGGACAAGGTCGGCACGCGCAACCCGCTGTTCCTCCTGGACGAAATCGACAAGCTCGGCATGGACTTCCGTGGCGATCCGTCGAGCGCCCTGCTGGAAGTGCTGGACCCCGAGCAGAACCACACCTTCGGCGATCACTACGTCGAAGTGGACTTCGACCTCAGCGACGTGATGTTCGTGGCGACCTCCAACTCCATGAATATCCCGCCCGCGCTGCTGGACCGCATGGAAGTGATCCGCCTGTCGGGTTACACCGAGGACGAAAAGGTCAACATCGCCATCCGCTACCTGCTGCCCAAGCAGATCACCAACAACGGTGTGAAGGAAGGCGAGATGCGGGTGGAGGAATCCGCCATCCGCGACATCGTGCGCTACTACACGCGAGAGGCCGGCGTGCGTTCGCTGGAGCGCGAGCTGTCCAAGATCTGCCGCAAGGTCGTCAAGGGCCTACAGCTCAAGAAGCTGGAGCCCACCGTCGTCGTCACTGCCGACAACCTGCCTGACTACCTGGGTGTTCGCAAGTACACCTATGGCCGTGCCGAACTGAACAACCAGATCGGCCAGGTCGTGGGTCTTGCCTGGACCGAGGTCGGCGGCGATCTGCTGACCATCGAGGCCGCCATCATGCCCGGCAAGGGCGTGATCTCGCGCACCGGCTCGCTGGGCGACGTGATGAAGGAATCGGTCGAAGCCGCGCGCACCGTGGTGCGCAGCCGCTCGCGCATGCTGGGCATCAAGGACGAGGCCTTCGAGAAGAAGGACATCCACGTGCACGTGCCCGATGGCGCCACCCCCAAGGACGGCCCCAGCGCGGGTGCGGCCATGACGACGGCCTTCGTCTCTGCGCTGACGGGTATCCCGGTGCGTGCCGATGTCGCCATGACTGGTGAAATCACGCTGCGCGGTGAGGTCACCGCCATCGGCGGCCTCAAGGAAAAGCTGCTGGCGGCCCTGCGTGGCGGCATCAAGACGGTGCTGATCCCCGAAGAGAACGTCAAGGATCTCCAGGAGATCCCCGACAACGTCAAGAGCGGCTTGGAAATCATCCCCGTCAAGTGGATCGACCAGGTCCTCAAGGTGGCGCTGGAACGCGTGCCAGAGCCTCTGTCCGACGAGGAGGCCGCCGCCGTGGCCCCGGCGGAAACCAAGGCTGTGGAGCCTGCAGTCAAGCACTGAAGATGAAAAAATGTAGCGTTTTTCCTGAACCCTCCAAGAACTACGCTACAATTCATCCCATCGCAGCAAACGACGTTGTAGAATGTCAGGCTTCGATAGAAACGCGGGAATAGCTCAGTTGGTAGAGCGCAACCTTGCCAAGGTTGAGGTCGACGGTTCGAACCCGTTTTCCCGCTCCAGATTTTGAACATGCTTTCGGGTGTGTTCGGTTCTGGTGGCGGTTGGCTGCCAGAATGGATGATTCAAGCGGGAATAGCTCAGTTGGTAGAGCGCAACCTTGCCAAGGTTGAGGTCGACGGTTCGAACCCGTTTTCCCGCTCCAGTTTTGAATGTGCCTTGTGTACGTTCGATTCAGGTGACGGGTAGTTGCTTGAATGTTTGCGGGAATAGCTCAGTTGGTAGAGCGCAACCTTGCCAAGGTTGAGGTCGACGGTTCGAACCCGTTTTCCCGCTCCAGTTTCTAAAAGCTGCAGCAATGCTGTAGTTGTTTGATAGTGATATTGGCGCGATAGCAAAGCGGTTATGCCCCGGATTGCAAATCCGGTTAGACCAGTTCGACTCTGGTTCGCGCCTCCAAAAATTCTAAAGA
>Ga0067045_1002538_pt1 | contig 83167 bp, 94 predicted proteins | sample TerdegcTABiofilm_FD_59184 | JGI IMG/M metagenome (GOLD analysis project Ga0067045, IMG submission 59184) | Combined Assembly of (Gp0054472, Gp0054536) Wastewater bioreactor microbial communities from Singapore -Terephthalate degrading... | reverse complement strand
CTAGCAACATAAGTTGTACTTTGTTAAGTTTTAGTCTCACTAATAATTTTCTCATAAACAAAGTATAGGGGGAATACCCTCTTATAGGTATTCCCCCTATTTTAACCCCACGCAAAAGTTTATAGAGCCTCCTTGATAGGAATGTAAAAAAGAAAATAGCTGAGGAAATGTTAAGAGTTCTTAAGCCAGAAGGAATTATAATCTGGTATGATTTCCACATTAATAATCCTAAAAATCCTGATGTAAGGGGAGTAAAAAAGAAAGAAATTCATGAATTATTTCCAAACTGTGAGATCTATCTTAAACGAATTACTCTTGCTCCACCACTAACTAGACTTATAGCTCCTTGTTCACCACTTGTGTGTTATATACTGGAGAAATTAAGAATTTTTAATACCCATTATATTGGTGTTATAAAGAGGCGTTGAAGAAATTTTATGGTATACTATTAACAGTAGTATAATGGTTATAGATTATGCATTTTTAAGAAAGGAGATTTGAAAAATGAGAAATACTTTCCTTAGTTTCTCTCCTCCTCTTATAGAGGAAGAAGAGAGGAACGAAGTGATAGATACTTTAAAATCAGATTGGATAACTACAGGACCTAAGACAAGAAAATTTGAGGAGGAGTTTAGAGATTATTTTGGTTCTCCTTCTGCTCTAGCTTTAAACTCTTGCACTGCTGCGCTACATACAGCACTAGTCGCCTTAGGAGTTGGACCTGGAGATGAGGTAATCACTACACCTATGACTTTTTGCGCTTCGGTTAATGTAATTGAACATGTAGGAGCTCGGCCAGTTTTGGTAGATGTAGAGCCAGATACATTAAATATTAATCCTAAAAAAGTGGAAACCGCTATTACTCCAAGGACCAAGGCAATTTTACCCGTGCATTATTCTGGTCATCCTGTAGAATTGGATTATATCTATGAGATAGCAGAGAGATATAATTTGTTTGTCATTGAAGATGCAGCTCATGCTATATCTGCAAAATATAAGGGTAGATATATAGGATCTACCAATAATCCTGTTTGTTTTAGTTTTTATGCCACCAAAAATTTAACTACAGCAGAAGGCGGGATGCTTACAGGAGAGCCAGAATTTATTGAAAAAGCAAGAATAATAAGTCTTCATGGAATGAGTAGAGATGCTTGGAAGAGATATTCAAAAGAGGGAAGTTGGTATTACGAGGTAATGTTCCCTGGGTTTAAGTACAATATGACAGATATTCAGGCAAGTTTAGGTTTATGGCAACTTAAAAAATTAAACCGATTTCAAAAGAGAAGAAGAGAAATTATCAAAATGTATAATGAAGCTTTTTCAAAAGAAGAAGCCTTAGAAATCCCTGTAGAACGTCCTTATGTAGAACATTCGTGGCATCTTTATGTCCTTCGTCTTAATACTAGTGTTTTGAAAATAGGGAGAAATGAATTTATTGAAGAACTTAGGAAGAGGAATATAGGAACTTCTGTTCATTTTATCCCCATACATCTTCATCCATACTATAGAGAGAAATATAATTACAAGCCAGAAGACTTTCCTGTAGCTTATTCTAACTACCTAAGAATCATTAGTCTTCCCATTTATCCAAGACTTACTGATAAAGATGTTTATGATGTAATAGAAGCGGTTCTAGATATAGTTAAAATTTACAAGAGATGAAAGGGAGTAAGAGGATTTTTGATATATTTTTCACATTAATAGGGTTTCCTTTTCTTTTATCTTTATTCTTTATTATAGCTTTGCTTATAAAGCTCGAAGATGGCGGTCCTGTGTTTTTTATTCAGAAGCGTATTGGATATAAGGGGAAACCTTTCTTAATGTGGAAATTTAGAACGATGGTAGTTGATGCAGAGAAGAAAGGAAACTTAATTACTATTGGGAGAGATCCACGAATAACAAGAGTCGGATATTTCCTGAGAAAATTTAAACTTGATGAGTTTCCACAACTTATAAATGTTTTAAAAGGAGAGATGAGTCTTGTGGGACCAAGACCAGAGGTGGAGAAATATGTAAGATTATATACCCCTGAACAAAAACGAGTTTTGGATCTTATCCCTGGGATGACTGATCCGGCGTCTATAAAATATATTAATGAAAATGAAATCCTAGCTCAAGCTGAGGATCCAGAAAGGGTATATATTGAGAAGATTATGCCAGAGAAAATAAAACTTAATATTGAATATGCAGAAACTGCTTCTTGTTGGAGTGATTTTCTAGTCATTGTGAAGACCTTCTTAAGAATTTTGGACTGATAATTCTGAACTCACTGATTTAGATATGAGAAGGAAGAAATAGTGGGAGAATTACAATACTTAATGCAAATAAAAGAGTGAAAAAGCAGGTAGTAGGTAATGAGTCCAATACAATGGAGTGGAAACATGCAGTAGAGAGGGAGGTAGAAGATTTTTACGAGGAAGACTGATATCTATCCGTGTGATATAATAAAATTGTAAAGATTTAATAGGAAGTAGATGGGGATATTATGATAGATCAAAGGGATTATGAAATTGCGGAGAAATTAATAAATAGATTATCTGAAATAGTCCAGCTAGTTGATTTTAGAGTTTTTGGCTCAAGAGCTAGAGGAGAAGGAGATGAATATTCTGATATAGATATCTTTATTGAAGTAGAGACTCTTAATGACGAATTAAAAGAAAAAATCCGTGATATTATATGGGAAGTTAGCTTTGAAAATTGCATAATGATCTCTTCATTAATCTTCACCAGAGAGGAGATTGAAAATTCTCCTTTAAAAGCTTCTCCTTTAGTTAGAAATATTATGGAAGAAGGTATAGAAATTGCAAGATAAGGAAGTACTGTTTATTTATAGACTCAAACAGGCAGAAGAAACTCTTTTAGATGCCAAAAAGATGCAATTAGGAGTATTAATCTAGCCGAAGAATTCTTAAAGGAAATCATAAGATTTTGTAAACCTAATAATTAGATATGAGCAAGGAAGATAATTAAAAATGAGAGGGGGATTTATTAAATGTCCAATGTTGAAGAGAAGGTGGAAAGACTAGAGAGTTTGTTGGGTCAATTTATTGTGAATACTGATGTTGCCTTAAGAAGGCTAGAGACCTCTCTGGAAGCCTTCAAGGATGAGATGCGTGCTTTTAAGGACGAAATGAGAGCCTTCAAGGATGAGATGCGTGTGTTTAAGGATGAAATGAGAGCCTTCAAGGATGAGATGCGTGCTTTCAAGGACGAAATGAGAGCCTTCAAGGATGAGATGCGTATGTTTAAGGATGAAATGAACAAACGTTGGGGCGACCTAGCTAACAAGATGGGGACATTAGTAGAAGATATATTTATCCCATCATTTGAGATAATGTTAAAGAGATACTTTAATGTTATTCCCAAAAGGGTTAGCTCTAGAGTGAAGCTAAGGGACAGTGATAGGGAGATAGAACTAGACATAGTTGGATTTACAGAAGAAGAGGTATTCATAGTGGAGGTAAAGAGCTCACCAGATAGGGCGGGATATGTAGATGAGTTCATAGAGAAATTAAAGATATTACCTGAGTTTATGCCAGAGGTAAAGGATTATAAGGTAATTCCGATATATGCAGGTTTAGCAATGTCAGATAAGACTATAAAATATCTGACAGAGAATAACATCTATGCAATGGTGATGAAAGGAGACGTATTAGAGATAGTAAACTTTGAGTCTTTGAAGGGTAATAAGTGAAGTTAGAAGACTTATTTCTTACGCAGAGGAAATCGTCAAGTTAAGTAATGAGTGATGTGGTATAATTTAAGTTGAGGTGAGGAAAGATGGAGAAAAAGAAGTTACTTAATCTGTTAGAATTTCCGATTGTGAAAGAAAAAGTGGAAGCTTAAGGGGGTTTAAAAGAGATGTGTGCTCAGATATTAGAGAGATTAATGAAAAAGGAGTAAGGCTAAAGTGAAAGAGACGACAAGGTACCTCTCTGCCAAGGAAGGAGGAGAAAAATGAAGATTGAGTATGACCCAAAATATGATCTTCTAAATATTAAATTTATTGATGAGGAAAAGATTAAAGAATCAATAGAGTTTGATGGTATCATTATTGATTATTCAGAGGATGGCAAGATTATATCTATAGAGATACTTGATGCTGGGAAAAGGACGACGGTTAACCCTTTAGATCTGTTAGAACTTACAATTGTAAAAGAGAAAGTTACGGTTTAAAGTAATTAATAGAGTCTATTGAGACAGTTGCAGAGGAAATCTTCGGGTCCCTTATTTTACACCCTCAAGATTTGTCGTAGAGCCAAATGGCTTCTTTCATTATAGTTTTATAAAATTTAGTCCTTTTCTCTTTAAGGGCTTCCCACTCTTCAGAGGTATAAATCAGAAGGTCAACTGGGACAGGTAAACTTGTAGTATCCCACTCTATTCCTCTTCTCTCGAAGGGTAGTTTACTACTTTCTACAATTATAATTAAGTCAAGGTCGCTTCCTACACCAAAGTCTCCTCTGGCGTAGGAGCCAAAGAGCCCTATCCTTATCACTTCATCCTTTTTCTCTGTTACTTCTTTTATCCATTCCTTAAGTTTACAGATTACTTCTTCATAAGTTGGCCATCTTAGAACGGACGAATTCAATGATCTCACTGGCATATTTTATAGCCTCCTCGCTTTGTAAAGGTCCATAGTGTTCAAAAGGAGCTCCTTCAGGATAACTGTCAGGATAACGAGCAGGAATATAAAAACTATCTAAAACTTTCCCTTTCTCTATTAACTCTTCAGGAACAGATATATTTCCCTGTAGCTCTCTTAAGAGTTTAGATATTACATATCCCCAAACTTCCTGTCCCAAATATAGATGTAGCGCCTTAACTGCTTTTTCAGCAGATTGCTGAGAGGCAAAGCAAGCCCATTCATATTTACCTAACTTGTGAGAATCTCTTGCGTGCTCAAGATCCCGCATAGCTTGATTTAACCAGTCGTGAGCTCTATTCAATTTTCTATACCTCCTGGGGTAACCAACTTGGTATTTCTCTAGAGCTTCCTTGCAGTGTCTGTAATTATACATTAATTTGCCGGTTCCATCAAGTTTTTATTGTGTCAATTAAATATGCTATAATTAAAGTAGAAAAGATGAGTTTAAATGAGAGGGGATTTATTATAAATATCTAAGGTTGAAGAAAAAGTAGAATGGAGAGAAGTCAAGAGAGGAAATCGTCAAGTTCTGTGAAAGTCTTTTATCCGAGATTAAATAAGGAAGAGATCATTCTACTTCCTCGTCTTGAACCCCATGTCTATACAGAAGAAGAATACGAAGAAATGAAAGATATATTAGGTAAAATGACAAAAGATGGGATCCTACTATTCTCTCATTAATAGTGGAATGAGGGTTATAAGTCCTCCTTTTGAATAAATCTTTTTATTGCAGAGACAAACTCTTCTATGTCCTTTAGATCAGACTGGATTATTTGATATAACTCCTTGTCACTAACTAAATTATACATATGAACTAATCTGTTTCTGTACCCTGCCATCTCTACTAATTTTTCTCCTAATTTTCTGTCTACTATGCCTATTTCAGTTAATCCTTTAGCTATAGACTTATACTCTGTTGCCATATCTATATATCCAGTCTTAGCTAGAATATGGCGTCCTATATCAAATATTGCTTCTAATGTTCGTCTAAGGAAGCTTTCACATGCTGCAGTATTTCGTTTCTGGGAAATAAATGAATCTTCATCTAAAACTGCTAATTCGTATAACTCCTTTAGAAAGGAATCTATTAATATCAATCTCTCATTAATAAATTCTTTATTTATCATAAATACTTTTCTAGTGCTTCTTCGTAATATCTGTCTAATACATATTTAAAGTCTGCAGACCTTCTAAGTATCATTAACTCATAGTTGTCCTTAAATTCCCCTGAGACATAGTATATACATATGCCTTTAATGGCTTCTACTTGAAAAACAGAGTGGCATTCCTGAAGAAAAACTAGGTCTAGATAATAGGGCTTAAATAAATCTTCCATATCGTTGTATATATTAGCATAGAGTTTATGCCTTTCAGGGATATCTTCGATGTTCGAGATAAATACTACTCCTACGTCTATATCAGCCAAAGGGTCTTTAGCCTCCACTTTTTCTCCATTTAAAATCTTTAGTGCATTTTCCTTTTGGGAACCAAAAAGATATACTAGTCCGATATTATATTTCTGACAGATTCTTGTAAGTTCTTTTAGTTTATTCATAGTTAGATTATATCACATATTCGGACTTTATTATTAGATGTGCTATAATTAGCTAAGAAAGATAATCTAAAATAAAGAGGAGTTTGTTATAGATTATGGAAAGAGTTCCTATGTCTTCACCAGATTTAGATGAATCTGACATTCAGGCGGTTTTGGAAGTTTTGAGGTCAGGAAGGCTTGCCTTAGGTCCTAAGATGAGGGAGTTTGAGGAATTGATGGCAGAATATGTTGGAACAAGATATGCTATTGCAGTCAGTTCTGGAACAGCAGGATTACATATCTTGGTTAGGGCTCTTGGAATAGGAGAGGGAGATGAGGTCTTAGTCCCTTCTTTTACATTTTCAGCATCAGTAAATGCAATCCTTTACGAAAAGGCTACTCCTGTCTTTGTAGATATAGAGCCTGAGACATATAATTTAGATCCAGATGATCTAGAAAGAAAGATTACTAAAAGAACAAAGGCAATAATGGCGGTGGATATCTTTGGGCACCCAGCCGAATGGGATGAGATTTTAGAGATTGCAGATAGATATAACCTGAGAGTCATAGATGATTCTTGTGAGGCATTAGGGGCAGAGTATAAGGGTAAAAAAATAGGGCAATTTGGAGATGCCTCCTGTTTTGCGTTTTATCCTAACAAGCAGATGACAACAGGGGAGGGAGGAGTAATAGTAACTAACAGTGAAGATATAGCTAAATTAGCTAGAAGTTTGAGGAATCAGGGTAGAGGAGAAATGGGGGCATGGTTATGCCATGAGAGATTAGGATATAACTATAGAATGGATGAAATGTCTGCAGCTCTAGGAGTTTCACAACTTAAAAAGTTAGAGACTTTCTTACAGAAAAGAGATAGAGTTGCTCAGGTATATACAGAGAGATTAAGTAAGTTTTCTTGGGTAAAGCCTCCGATAGTTAAGCCTTATGTCCGTATGAGTTGGTTTGTTTATGTAATTACTCTTGAGAGAGGATTAGATAGAGATAAAGTAATAGAAGGATTAGAGAAAAAGGGAATTCCAGCTAGAGGATACTTTTCTCCGATACATCTACAGCCATATATAAAAGAGATGTTTGGAACAAAAGAAGGGACACTTCCAATTACGGAGGACATCTCTAAGAGGACCTTAGCATTACCGTTCCATAATAATCTCAAAGAAGAAGAGGTTGAAGAGGTAGTAAGAGCTTTAAAAGAAGTCGTTGAATCTTGATTCTAGAATCTATCTTGTGATAAACTATTTTAAGAAGTTTTAATGTGAGGAGGTTTTCTTTTATATGTATAAGAAATTTATATGGGACCTGGTGAGTTTCGTTTTAGCTCCTTTTATATCTTTTCTTATAAGATTTGATTTTCAAATTATGAGGGTGTCTTCTTACTATCCTATAATATTGAGGTCTACATTTTTAGAAAGTCTTCTTGGCTTTATAGTAATTCTTATCTTTAAATCTTATAAAGATATCTGGTCTTATACTAGTATAAAAGAGATCGAATCATTATTTGTTATGATCTTATTAGAGAAGATGTCTTTTATATTATTGACATATGCGATAGGAACGGAAGGATTCCCTAGGTCTATCTTTGTATTATCGGCTGGCGTTTCTACTTTTCTATTACTATCACCGAGATTTATCCAAAGATATCTTAGGGAGTTTTCTATTAGAGGTGATAGAGCTGAACCCAAGAATAGAGTGCTTATAGTAGGCGCAGGAGAGGCGGGAGAAAGGCTACTTAGAGAGATATATGCGCATCCCGAATTGGGTTATAATGTGGTTGGTTTTATAGATGACGATGAGAGGAAGATAAATAATTGCATACATAATGTAAAGGTGTTGGGAAAGACTAACAATATTCCCCAAATTGTTGATAGATATGATATAGACACAGTTATTGTTTCTATTCCAAGTGCTTCAAAGCGAGATCTATATAGAATACACACAATCATATCTAAGACTAAGGCTAAAGAATTGATAACTCCAGGACTCTATGAAATCTTAGGAGGAGATATTTCTGTATTTACTCTAAGACCGTTCGGTTTACAAGACCTCCTTTTTAGAGAACCCATAACTATAAATATCAATGAGGCGAGGGCTTATTTGGGTAGTAAGAGGATATTAGTTACCGGTGCCTGTGGTTCTATTGGGAGGGTTATTGCTCAATATTTAGTAAGTTTAGGAGCTGAAGTTATAGGATTTGATAATAACGAAACAGGTGTCTTTGACTTAGAGAAAGATTTGGGTAATATAGGAAAGATTATCCCAGTAGTTGGAGATATAAGATTTAAGGAGTCTCTGGACAGAGTAATCAGTTACTATTCCCCAGAGATAGTATTTCATGCTGCTGCCTATAAACATGTTCCTCTTATGGAAATATATCCAGAAGAAGCGGTGCTTACAAATGTTATAGGTACCTTAAATCTTATAGAGTCTTGCAGGGAAAATGGGGTAAAGCAGATGATTAATATCTCTACTGATAAAGCAGTGGAGCCTACAAATATGCTAGGGATGACAAAAAGATTTACTGAAATTATGACTATTAAAGCAAATGGGGATGGAACCTGTTATTCTACTGTTAGATTTGGCAATGTGTTGGGAAGCAGGGGAAATGTTTTAGAGGTATGGAAGAAAGAATTGATCTCTGGACAGCCTCTAAGTATAACTAGTCCTAAGATGAAGAGGTACTTTATGCTTACTGAAGAGGCTTCTTTATTGGTTATAGAGGCAAGTCGAATAGCAGGACCTGGAGAGCTATTTGTACTAGATATGGGAGAACCCGTCCTTATAGAGGAACTAGCAAAAATTTTCTGTGAGCTCCAAGGACTTGAGTTAGGTAGAGATGTTAAGGTTAGATACATCGGAATAAGACCCGGGGAAAAGATGGAAGAAAAGCTCTGGGCAGATAACGAGAAACCCTTTAAGACTCAACATCCTAGGATTATTAAGATTATCTCACCAGTTCCTGATTTTTCATGGGATGATATTAAATCTATAGTAAGAAACCTTGAACTTTTAGCAAGAAACGGAGATAGGGAAAAGATAAAGGAAGCGATGAAGGATATAGTATGGGGTTCATACTCTTTAATAAATGAAAGTTGAAAGGTAATGAAGGCTCTTATTTTAGCTGGCGGTAAAGGGACAAGGTTCTGACCCATAGCAGCTGTTGCACTCTCAATTGAAACAAAAAAAGGTAATAGTTATAACTGGAGACGGTGGAATGCAGATAAATATGCAAGAATTAAATAATGTTGCCTTTTATAAACTTCCCATAATAATCTTTGTATTCAACAATAAAGGCCTTGGATGAGGATATGATCCATATAGTTCAAGTAAAAGATGTGTAGAACTTATAGCCTCTGTCTATAGAAGGAGTTATTTTGAAAAGATTAGGAATTGCTTTATCCTCTGTAAGGGCTGGGAATGTAATAGGAGATGGATAGCTATGAATGTATGCGCTGTTATAGTCACCTATGGAGATAGGTTTAATTTTTTGAAGCAAGTAATTCAAAGCTGTATAAGTAATAATGTCCACAAAGTTGTTATCGTTGATAATGCATCCTATGAAGAGAGTAGATTGCAGTTAAGAAGATATGCTGAGAATAACTCAGAGGAAATAATCGTAATTCATCTTCCTACCAATCTTGGTTCAGCTGGTGGTTTTAAAAGAGGTATAGAAGAAGCATTTAAGTATAGAGATTGCGAATATATTTTATTGCTCGATGATGATAATGTGATGTTTGAAAACTGTGTAAACATTTTATTATGTAACTTTAGGAAATTTGAATCTCTCTATGGTAAAGATACTTTAGCACTTTCATCATATAGAATAAACCTTGATCAATTATCTAACAAGGCAATTAAAAAAGGTGTTTTCTTAGGTTTTCAGTTAGAAGATTTACCAGGGAAATTTGTAGGAATATCAAAAATAAGGAAGATAATGAGTATAAGTGCAAATGATGCGAGCATAGAATTAGATACAGCCCCTTGGGGAGGTTTATTTTTTCATAGGCAACTTATACAAAAGTATGGATTTCCAAATGAGAAATTTATTTTATATGGAGATGACACAGAATTTACTTATAGAATTACGAAAAATGGAGGGAAGATTTTGCTTATAAGGGATGCTAAAATTATGGATATTGATGAGAAAATGGGTGGCGAATCACTAAATACTAATATACTTACTTATCTTAGTGCAAGTAAAAGTAAGATATATTATAGTGTTCGTAATACCGCATATTTTGAATGTCATTGTAAAAGAGATAAGTCTATTAAGCGCAAAATCAATAAACTAATCTATATTTTAATTTTAAGAATACTAAGCATAATCTATAATAAAAAAGATAATTTTAACGTTATTAATGAGGCGGTTAAAGATGGAGAATCTGGTAAATTGGGCTATAATATTAAGTATCCATTATAGGAGAATTTATAAGAATGGAAAAAGAATTATTTATTACCCTCTTTACCTCAACATATAATAGAGAAAAGTTATTAAATAGATTATATGAGAGTATAAAGAGACAGAATTTCTCAAATTTTGAGTGGATTGTTGTGGATGATGGTAGTACTGATAATACAAGGCAGATAGTGGAATCTTGGGTTAAAGAGAGTTTCTTCGATATTCGATACTTCTATCAGCAGAATTCAGGTAAGCATATAGCTATAAATAGAGGTGTTAGGGAAGCAAGAGGAGAGTTGTTTTTTATAATAGACTCTGATGATTGGCTTGCAGATGATTCTTTGCAAGATATATGGCAGACTTGGCAATCTATTTCTGAAGAGCAAAGGTCATGTCTTGCAGGTATTAGTGGATTATGTGCTTATAGAGACGGTAGAATAGTAGGCACAAGGTATCCTTTTGATTCTATGGATAGCGATTCTATTGAGATAAGAACCTTTTATGATGTAAAGGGTGATAAATGTGAGGTCTTTAAGACAGAAGTGTTGAGAAAATTTCCATTCCCTAGTAATTTAGGAAGGTTTGTAACAGAGGGGCTTGTGTGGAATAGGATAGGGCAAAAGTATAGGATGAAATATGTTAATAAAATTTGGTGTTATATAGAATATCAAAAAGAGGGATTAACTAGTAAGAGTATCAAGTTAAGAGTAAAGAATTTAGATTCAACTATTCTCTACTATAAAGAATTTATTGAGCTCAAAAATAAAAGGATAAAATTTAAATATAAACTGAGAAATGCTATAAATTATGTTCGTTTCTCTATACATAAAAGAGAATTCTTCAAAAGCCTAATTAACCTTAATAATATAAGGTTAAAGTTACTATGTTTAGTTGTTTTTCCAATTGCATTCCTTTTCTATCTTTACGATAGAATAGCCGTAAGAGAAGCATAAGATGGCTTTGTTTTTCCTAATTAATTCTCTTGCAGGTGGCGGAGCTGAAGCAGTTTTAATAAGGATAGCTAAATATCTTAAACCTAAGAAAATATTTTTACTAGAGAAGGAAGTAAAATATCCTATAGAAGGGAATCTAACTGTCTTTCTTTCTAGTCATACTAGAGATGTCAGTCCCATTTTTAAGACCTTTTACATACCAATATATGCAATTAAACTTTCAAAGGAAATAAGAACCTATATTCCGCAGGTATAATATAATATGTTAAAAATTTTTCGGTAGAAAAATGGAGGAGCTAAAATTGATGACCAATAAAGAAATCATAGAGGATATGAAGATAACCACTACAAATCTGGACCATCTTGGTATAGTTGCAGGTGTTTTCGATCAGTTGGGTATCTCAGAAGTTATAGATAAGAAGATACCTAAAAATAGACAGCATAAGGTTTCTCATTCTACTATAGTTAAAGCTATAGTTCTAAATGGACTTGGCTATACAGAAAGAAGACTTTATCTCTTCCTTTCTTACTTTGAGAACCTGCCTACAGAAAGGCTACTTGGAAAGGGAATCCTTCCCAAAGATATAAACGAAAATACTGTGGGAAGAACTTTAGATAGGATTTATGAGTATAGACAAAGTCTACTATATAGTTGATAGCAGCTTCTATACAGAAGAAAACCTAAAGGATGTAGGTAAAGATGTCTACTGGATAACAAGGGTTCCATCTACAATAAAGATGGTTAAAGACTTACTGAAAGAGGATCTAGAGATGGTAGAGTGCGAAGATCAAAGGTACTCGATATACAAGACAAAGGTAGTTTATGGTGGAATAGAGCAGAGATGGGTAGTAGTAAATTCCAAAGAGATGCAAGAGAGAAAAGAGATAAGTTTCAATAAGGAATTAGAGAAGGACAAAGAGAAGGTAGAGAAAGAGCTAATGCACCTAAGGAATATAGAATTTTACTGTGAGGCAGATGCCATAGAAGAGGCTAATAGGTGGATAAGTAAACATCCTAGGTATCGATAGAAAATTCTAATATTGATGGGTAAGGAGTGTGAAAAATATTATAGTTAAAAATGACACGTGCGGAATGTGGGGTTAGGAGAGTAAAAATGATAAATGATAATTGTAAATCTGGACTAATTTATACAAATAAAAGCAAGAAAATACGGATTTTAGAAGTAATTAATTCTCTTTATGCTGGTGGGGCAGAGTCATTACTTAAGAATTTTCTAATCGAGGCAAAGAAGTATGATGATTTTGAAATAGAAGTTTGTACTTTATATTCGCGAAATACTTTTGGGGAAGAGTTAACAAATAATGCGATAAAGATTCATAACCTTAATTTGCATTTTAAATACGATCCTATTGGGGTCTTTAAAATTTTAAATGTAATTAAAAGAGGAAACTATGATATTGTACATGTGCATCTCTTCCCTGCAGATATATTTGTAGCGATCTCTTCACTTTTCTTACCGAAAAGAATTAAATTTGTTTTTAGTGAGCATAATGATTATAACAAAAGAAGATCAATTAAGTTTTTCAAAGTTATTGATGGTTTTACCTATAGTAGATACGATAAAATAGTATGTGTTAGTAAGCAGGTTGAGAAGGCTTTAATAAGGTGGTGCCCAGGAACTGCTCATAAGACAATTGTAATTAAGAATGCAATACCAGTTAGTGATAGATTAAATTTTAAAGCGAACAAATATTACGATATAATTTTTGTAGGGCGTCTAGAGAAACAAAAAGGTGTTGATGTGCTTCTTAAAGCAAACCAAATTCTGAAAGAAAAATATCATAGGAAATTGCGAGTAGCAATAGTTGGAGATGGAAGTCTTAGGAATTATCTAAAAAAACTTTCCATACAATATGATATAGATGAGAGTATAAATTTTTTAGGGGTTAGAAAAGATGTCTTAGAATTTATGAGGAAAGCCTCTATTTTTGTTCTACCTTCAAGGTGGGAAGGGTTTGGGTTAGTTCTATTAGAAGCTATGAGTGTTGGAGTTCCTGTTATTGCAACAAAAGTTGGAGGTATTCCTGAGATTATAGAAGACAGTAAAGACGGTATTTTAGTTGAACCTGAAAATCCTACTGAATTGGCTAATACAATCTTAAAATTATTGGATGATGAGAAACTCAGAGATAGACTTTCAAGGAATGCATTTCAGAAGGTTAAAATGGAATATTCTATAGAAAAATATGCTAAGACTATGCTAGAATTTTATAGAGATCTATTATCAGGAGCTTAACATTATTAAGAGATGAGGATTTGCGAAAAGATTATCAAGCTAAGGCTATAAGGAGAGCTAAGGATTTTGATGCAGATAAGATTATAGAGGATTGGTATAGGTTACTTCGATATGCATAGAAAATTCAAAATCCTTTTTGTTGCTAATGTATCTCGTGACTTATATAATTTTAGGGTGGGACTTATGAGAGCCCTTAAAGAGAAGGGGTTTGAAGTGATATGCGTTGCTCCTAGAGACAGTTTCTCGGAAAAGTTTGAGGTTGAAGGGTTTAGATATATCTCATCAAATTATCTGAAGAGGGAAGAGAAGAGCTTATTTAGAAGTTTATTGCTTATTTGGGAACTATATAAGATTTATAAGAAAGAAAACCCTATTTTAGTTTTGCATTATACTATAAAGCCTAATATCTTTGGAAATATAGCCTCTAAATTAGCCGGAATAAAATCTTTTTCTATAGTGACAGGTTTAGGTTCTTTCTTCGTTAGAAAGAGTGTCCTCCAGGCGTTAATTAAGCTTCTCTATAAGATTTCATTTAGCTTTACAGAGAAAGTCTTTTTACTAAATAAAGAGGATAGAGAATTTTTCATTAAAAATAGAATTGTCTCTCCTGACAAGATAGTATTGATTAATGGAGAGGGGATAGATACAGCTTATTTTTCTCCAGACTTTTACGGTAGAATATCTAAAGAAGAGGGTAAATTGATTTTCCTATTAATTGCGAGGTTACTTTGGGATAAAGGAGTAGGGGAGTTTGTTGAGTCTGCTAAAAGAGTTAAAGAGAAATATCCTAATGTAGAATTTTGGCTCTTGGGACCGATAGATAAGGCAAATCCAACTGGTATTCCTAGTGAGACTATAAAAACTTGGGAAGAAGAGGGGATAATCAAATATCTAGGTGTAGTTGATGATGTCCGACCGTTTATATGGCAGAGCGATATTGTTGTATTACCGTCTTATCGTGAGGGTATTCCTCGTTCATTGCTTGAAGCAATGTCTATGGGAAAACCGATAATCACTACAGACACGGTAGGTTGTAGGGAGGTTATCGAGGATGGGAAGAATGGATTTCTAGTTAAAGTAAAAGACTCTATGTCTCTTACTAATGCTATGATTAAATTTATAGAGCTTTCTGACCAAAAGAGAAAGGAAATGGGAAGGTATAGTAGAGAGAAAGCTATAAGAGAATTCGATGAGAAGATTATTATTGATAAATATTTAAAAGTTATAGAAACGGTTTTAAATATGCCTCTTTAGTTATCTTGCTCCCCATCTAGTAATAAGTATCTTTATTGTCTTAATTAATATTGTAATGTCAAGCCAAAGGGATAAGTTTTTTACATAGTACAAATCATACTCTAATTTCCTTATTGTTTCTGTTATCCCTGAGGCATAACCTTGATTTATCTGCGCCCAACCTGTTATACCTGGTTTTACTAAATGTCTGTAGCTATAAAATGGAATTGTTTTCTCAAACTCTCTTACCAGTTTTGCCTGTTCTGGTCTTGGACCTATAAAGCTCATCTCTCCTTTTAATATATTCCAGACTTGTGGTAGTTCGTCTAAGTGAAATTTTCTTAATATCCTTCCTACATGTGTAATACGGGGGTCATCTTCTTCAGTAAATCTAGGTCCGCTAATATCAGCATCTTTATACATAGTTCTGAACTTTATGATTTTATAGATTTTCCCTCTCTCTCCGACTCTTTCCTGTGTGAAGAATATAGGTCCTTCCGAATCTAGTTTTATAAATATAGATATAATTAAAGTAAGTAAAAAGACAATAGGGAAGAGAAGGGAAGCCAGGATAATATCGAATAACCTCTTAAAAAATTTCACAATAAAAGACTGATTTGGATTTTCTAAAAGCTCTACATAAAAATATTTAAGTGGCAGTCTTCCAAGAGCTAATTCGTATATCTCTGATGTATGATATATTGGTATCCCCTTTAGTTTTTGAGCAGTGATAAAATGTAACCATTCAGTAGTTAATCCCTCTAAAGAACTTACTACAATGCCGTCTAAGTTTATATCTTTTATAAACGGAGAATCAAGGATAAGCCAATTAATACTATTTACTTTAAGTAGCTCTTCATCTTTCTCAAATGGAAGAAGAGCTAGATTAAGCTTTTTCCTTTTTCGATTACATAGTATTAAAAGGGTAGTATCTAAGATATAGGAAGATAATAGGAAACTTCTAGAGTAGTAGAATCTGCCTATTGCTATAATGCTAATAAGTAGTAGGAACATAAAGCTAACTACAGTAAAGACTATACCAAGGTGTTCTATCTTAGGGAATAGAATAAGTTTGGAGATTATTATAGAGGATATAATATGGGCTATAATTACTAGAGAAACCATAGTAATGCTTTCTTTTACCTGCCAAAAGTTTACTGTTCCCCAGGATAGATAGGATGAGAGAATTATAATAAGAAAAATTCCAATTATATTTAGGGTCCAATATGAATTTCTGTTATAAATGTTTTTTATTTTCATTTATATAAAATTAGTCCTTGTTATTCTTGGTTTTTATTAGAATAGCATAGGGAGAGTGTTAATGACAAGAGATAGGTTGAAATTGCAAGAATTTAGAAATTTCTTTTATTTTACATAAGATACATTATACGACTATTTATATCTACCTAGCGAAGCTCAAACTTTACTCTTAAAGGTCCACCCGTATATATATCTCTGTCAGCTTTAACTACAACTAATGCACTTCCAACCTTCGAATAGTTGACTTTAATTCTTACCGATAGACTTAAGAGTGCTTCATAAGGGACGTTACTAATAGGACTAGATAAATGATCTATAATCATTCCTCTTCTTAAACCTTCTTTTACTGTTTCGGCTAAGAGTAGATCTAATTCTTCCACTATTTTATTTCTTGATAGTTTAGCTGAGATAAATTTAAAGGCGATAGTTTCATCTTTACTAAAAATAAGTCTACTTCTAAATGATTCTATAGAGAGTGGGACTGGTTCTTTAATAAAGGTATTGCTTTTTACTTTTATACGTATCAATCTCTGCTCTTCTCTTAAAGATTTAACTGCAAATTCTAGATCTTTAGGATCGTAAACTATTAGAGTCGCGTCTTCTGGAACAGATATTCCTAGTTGGGTATATCTAAATCTTACTATTCCATTAGCTCTATCAAGCAGGTAATCTAAACTACTTTTAGCTTCTTGATCGGTCTTGGGACCATTGATGGTTTCTGCTAGAATTGTCTCTCCACCGTGGAAAATAATTTTTTGATATCTTAATAAGTTCAGTTGTTCTTCTTTGCGTTTTATCTCTTTTTTAAGCTCTGCTGCTTGAGTTTTATAATCGCTTATCTCCTTTTTCAGTTCTGACAATTCTGAATTATAAAGTTCTAATTTGTTGTTTAGAATTCCTCTTTGCTCTTCTAAAAGAGATACGATCTTTTCTAATGCAGTTAACTTTTCTTTCAATTGCCTACTTTCTTCTAAAAGACTTACCTTTTCTTTTCTAAGCTGTTCTGCTTCTTTCTTTAATATTTCTTTATCTTTACTTAATTCAGCGATTATATTAGTAAGTTTTTGTCTTTCTTTATCTAATTCTTCTAGGTGGGATTTACTCTCTTCTAGCGCTATTTCTCTATTCTTTAGAGCAACTTCTTTAGCTTTTATTTCAGCTTCCATCTCTTTTATCTGTTTTTCTAAATTTTTAACCTTTTCACTCTGTTCATTTATTTTTTCTTCTAACTTCTTTTGATATTCTATAGCTGCATTTAATTCACTTGCTCTTATAGAAAGTTCTGATTGTGTAGTACTTAGCCTCTGGGAGAGAAGTCTTATTGCTTCTTGAAGCTGAGCCTTATTTTCTAAGGCACTTTTCATACTAGAAGATACATTTACTAATATAACTAGTGTAACAGTAGTGATAACAATGCCTGTAAGGACCGTTATAATCATAGATGTATAATAAGGTCTTATCCCAAGGATAGATATTCTTCTCTTCCCTGCCCTTCTCCCTACGTAATTACCTATAAATGCTATAACTCCGCTTATAGATATGAGAAATAAGATAAGAGTCCAGTCTAGATTATTCAAAGAGTTCGTCACCTATCAGTTTTGCGATATTTTCTCCTGCTCCTCCTAAAAATCTTATACTTCTTAGTTCGTCTTTCATTTTGTCTAAACGCTTTTGGTCATTTAGGAGATCTAATATTTTTTGAGCCAGAATATTGGGATTAATCTTGTCTATGAACTCCTCCGTTATCTTTCGTCTAGAGATTATATTAGGCAAAGCGATGAAATTTAATTTTTTTATGAGTTTATTAATTACTGTCCGTTTTATAAACCTACCAATAAGAGGTATCCTACTTATCCACTCTAATATACCTTCTAGGGGGATATAATCAGCCCACTGTAGAGGTAATATAGTTATCTGTGGTATGCCTAAAAGCGCCAGTTGTAAAGTATTAGTTCCTGGAATATTTATTGCTAATTTTACATCCTTCACCCAATTCCAGGAACCTCCACGTTCTATATAATAAATATTACCGGAACTAGAAATTATTTTATTATTTTCTACCCTAAAACTACTTGGGAGATACTCACTCAATGTTTCTAAAGGGATAAATGGTGAAATAATGAATTTTATAGGATTATCCATCTTTTCTTTTAACTGCTCTGATGTTTCAAGCATTAGAGGGAGCACAAGTTTAAGACCATATGGTCTACTACCAGGGAGAAATGCTATACTAGATCCGTCTATAGAGATGCTTGTATCTATGCTATCTAGTATCAGGTTCCCTACTACAACTTCATTCTTTCTACCCTTAGAAAATTTAGGATCGGCTAGAAGAATTTTATCTGCCCATCTATTTATATGTACTAAACTATCGGAGTATATAAACAATTTACCTTTCAATCTTATCTTAAACAATGTTCCCCAATATGGGTCTCCTCCAAGCTGGAGAATAAGTATCTTTTTATCATTCAATTGAGGAGATATTAGAAACTTCAATAATTCATCCCTATCGATAACTCTAGAAAATAACTTGGATTCTGCTACTACCTTGGCTTCAGTTCCACTAGCATATTGGCAGGGTAGTAGGACTGCTATTATATCTATGATAGGGTAAGTCTCTTTTATAGTTTTAGCCAGAGGTAAGAACCAACCACCTATCTCTCCAGGGCTATTAGTAAGCATAATTAATTTACTCAATACAGTTTAGCCCCCTAAAGATAAATTCGACAGCTCTCTTAATTACCCCCTTCTCTCCCAATATCTCTTTTACCTTTTTTAACTCTTCTCTTATAGCTTCTGTTTTTTGAGTATTAGTTAATAGTTCTCTTACAGTATTTCTTAATTCTATAGGATTGGCATCCTTCTGAAGTAATTCTATAACAACTGGCTTTTCTAGTAAGATATTTGGCATTGTTGCATAGGGATAATGTACAATTCTTTTAGCTATATTCCAAGAAATCCATGAAAGTTTATACAAAGCTATAACTGGTACGCCTATTAAAGAAGCTTCTAATACTGCTGTTCCAGATGCCATGATTAACAATTTTGAAGCATTCATATAGTCATATCTATTGGCAGATATGATAGGTATGTATAAGCTTTTTTTCTCTAGGATCTCTCCAATCCACTTGTAAGTAAAATCAGATGCGCTAGCTATGTAGAAATAGGCTTCTCTATTTATTAATGGCGCTATCCCCTCTAGCATAGTCGGAAGTAAAGAATAAATCTCTTGTTGTCTACTGCCTGGAAATAATCCAATAAGAGGAAGATCATCTTTTATCCCTAGACCTTCTCTTATCTTCTCTGGTGGTATTTTAGATTCTACTATATCTAGAAGGGGATGTCCTACAAAACATACATCTACACCATTGTCTTTATATATCTTTGCCTCTTTTGGAAATACCGCTAAGACTTTAATGTTAAGGTCTTTTACTTGTTTAGCTATCCCGCTACCCCAAAGCCATGCTTGGGGAGAGAAATAATAAAACATAGATAAATTGGGTTTTTCTTTTTTGATAGACTTGGCTATCTGCAAATTAAATCCTTGATTATCTATAAAAATTACTGCGTCTAAATTTTCCTTTCTTATTTTCTCTTTAACCCTGTAATAAACTCTGAGCCAATTGGGCAGAAATTTTACTGGTTCCCAAAAACCGACTGAACCATACTTAGAGGTTTCCTCCCATAATTTGACCCCCCTCTTTCTCATATATTCTCCACCAATACCATAGAGGGATACCTTTATACCATAATCATTATTTAATAGACCATTAGCTAGATAAGAACCTTGAATATCCCCAGATACCTCACCTGCTAGAATAGCTATCTTTACATATTCTCTAAGAATGTTTGTACGTCCCATTGGAGAGCTTCTTTGGCTGCTTTCACTATACCCCTTCTACTATTTTTGATAAATTCTACAATCTCCTCTATTTCAGGTATATTATCAACTTCTTCTAAAAGCATGTTCAACGATTTTGTCCTATTTGGATGGGCAAAGTAAAAAATTTTAAATGCCTTTTGTATGATGCTTCTTATTTCGGGTGGATATCCTGCCCTTCTAAGCCCAACTACATTTATGCCATAAGCTTTAGCCGGATGGCCATCTACCAAAGAAAAAGGAAGAACATCTTGGACAACTTTAGAACAGGCTCCTACCATAGCCAACTTTCCTATTCTAGCGAATTGATGTACACCTACCACCCCTCCTATAACGGCTTTATCCTGCACCTCTACATAACCTGCTAGATTAGAGGAATTAGCCATAGTTATACCATTACCTAATTTACAATTGTGAGCTACATGAGAATACGCCATAAGAAAATTATTATCGCCTATTATGGTAGCCTTATCTTTACCCGATGCCCTATGTATAGTAACAAATTCTCTAAATATATTATTATCTCCGATTATTACAAAGCTTCTTTCTCCTTTATAACGTACATCTTGTGGAGGAGCACCTATAGAGCATCCTCCATATATTTCACACCTACTTCCTATAGTAACCCATGGTCCTATAATACAATGAGCATCAATCTTAGTTCCACTACCTATTATAGTATCATGTTTTATTACCACGTAAGGACCAACTTCTACATCATTACCTAACTTTACCGACTCATCTATTATCGCTGTTGGATGTATATAAGTCACGGATGGAATCCTCCTTATATAAAGCTATTAATAATTCACCCTCTGCTACTACATAGTTCTCAACATATGCGGTACACTTCAATTTACAAAAATTAATCTTTTTCTGGAGAAGTTCTGCTTCTATTACTATCTGATCTCCAGGCTTTACTATCCTACGAAATCTTACTTTATCTACTCCACTTAATATTGCCAATTCATCTCTTTCTTTAGCCTCTTCAAGGAGCAATATACCACCTATCTGTGCCATAGCTTCTATAATAACGACTCCTGGGGTGATTGGAAATTCGGGAAAATGTCCTGGGAAATAAGGTTCATTTATAGTCACATTTTTTATACCCCTTACCTTTTTTCCTTTTTCATACTCTATTATTTTGTCTACCAATAAAAATGGATATCGATGAGGAAGTATATTTAGAAGATCGTATATATTTAACGTGGAAACATCTTTATCTATCATAGATCACCTCTTTTATCCTCCTCACTAACTCTACATGAAGGTTATGTCCACCCTTTACTACAAATATTGTAGCATTAATACGTCTCCCTAACAAGTATATATCTCCCATAAGGTCTAAGATTTTATGTCTCACAAATTCATCTGGATATCTAAGTGGAGAAGAGTAACCATTTTTACCAACTATTACAGAATTAGAAAAGCTTCCTCCTTTTGCTAATCCTTCAGTAATCAACATATCTATTTCTTCTTCAAACCCAAATGTCCTGGCTGGAGCAATCTCTATTTCATATCTTGAAGGACTATGCTCATAGAATATCCATTGTTTCCCTATTCTGGGAAACTCTATCATATAATATATTGAAAGTTTATCACTAGGTAATGCGAAAATGCCTTTCTCTCCATTAAATATCCATACAGGCTCTGGAAGTTGAATTATATCTTTCTCCTTGTCTAGAGTTTTTATCCCGGCTTCTTTTAATTTATCTACAAAGATCTTGGCGCTTCCGTCACAGGAAGGTATTTCTTCACCCTCTACAATAATTTCTACATTATCTATCTCTAACCCATTTAAAGCAGAGAGTATATGCTCTACTGTATATATAGAATACTCACTATGTGCTAGAATAGTTCCTCTGTTAGTAGTAACCCCCATACTATCTACTTTAATTTTTGTAAAATTATTTTTTGCAAAATTAAAAATGATGCCACTATCTACAGGGGCGGGAGATATTATAATCCTACTTTCTTTTCCAGTATGTAGCCCAACTCCCTTTATCTCCACACTACTCTTTACTGTTGTCTGCCACATCCTTTATCCCTAATTGTCTAATTATTTTAGGTAGCTTTAGTAAGATGGCTTGTGCCTTTAACCACTCCCTATGAGGTCTGGCAGGTGTACCAGAAAAGACAGAATTTGAAGGTATATCTCCTATAATACCTGACTGTGCAAAGATTATCGTATTATCACCAATTTTAAGATGATCTGCTACTCCTACTTGCCCTGCCAGCATACATCTATTACCTATTTCTGAACTTCCTGCTATCCCACTCTGTCCAGCTATGGCAGTATCTTCTCCTATTTTTACGTTATGAGCAATTAGTACTAGACTATCTATCTTTGTACCTTTCTTAATAACAGTAGAACCTAAAGTAGCTCTATCTACTACACTGTTAGCTCCAATTTCTACATCATCTTCTATTATTACATTGCCTAAGTGAGGAATTCTTATATAGCCATCTTTACTCCTATAGAATCCGAAACCTTCTTTTCCTATAACTGCTCCATGCTGTATCTTGACTCTCTTTCCTATTATACTTTTATCCTCTATTACTACATTATAACCAATAAAAGAGTCATCCCCGATTGTAACATTATCACCAATTTTACTTCCAGCCATAATAATGACCCTTTCACCAAGTCTTACCTCATCCCCTATAACTACATACGGACCTATAAAGCAACTTTCTGGAATAATACAATTATCTCCAATAATTGCAGTCTTGTCTATTCCAAAGAGTTGTTTCTTCTTAACAAATAGGCTTAGAAGGGTTGGCATAATGGCTCTAGGGTCTGATACTGTTATATGTGGCTTTTCAACAGTTAGTCCCTCTTTAATTATGATTGCCCCAACATTTCGTTCTTTTACTATATCTATAAATTTTTCATCGTAGACAATGCATATATCTTTTTCCCCCGCCAATTCTGGAGAATTTATTCCAGTTATTACCAGGTCTGGTGGACCAAAAAGCTTACCATCTATTAACTTGGCTATCTCACTTAGCTTATACATCATTTCTTTATAGCCTTTATAACATCGTCTGTAATGTCTATTCCACCAGTTATTACTATCTCGCTTCTTAGAACTATATCTATATTTCTTTTCTTGGCTATATCTCTAATGGCTAGTTTGATATCGTCAAGTATAGGTTTTAGTATCTCTTGCTGCTTCTGTGCTACAGCTTGATTTAATTTAGCTTCATATTCTGCCTTTAACTGCTGAGCCTCAACTGCTGTCTTATCTTTTACCGCCTCATCTAACTGTTTCTGATATTCTGCTTTAGTCTTTAGAGCAAAATCGTTTATATCTTTCTTAGCCTTTTCGATTCTAGGATGGCTCTCTATTATCTTGTTCATATCCACATATCCGATCTTAAAGGTATCGAGAGCAAAACCATATCTAGGAATACTCAACCCCCAAAGGGCAATACCAATTGCGCCTACAATCAATGCCAAAACTATTAATCCTTTATTCATCTACATCAACTCCTATCCTTAGAATTTTTGTCCGACACTAAAATAGAATCTTCCTTGCCAATCATAACTTCCCCAGCCATAGTCTAATCTCAAAAATCCCATAGGAGGAACCATTATTCTTAGTCCGAGTCCTATTCCTGTATATAGCTCCGTAGGATTTATTGTTTCTCCATTCTTCCATCCATTTCCTAAATCTAAAAATATCACCCCAAATAGGTTATCCTGCAATTTGTTTCTGTATTCAAGGCTTAGCAATTCTAAATAATCAGACTTTTTCCAGTTTTCTGGTAATCCTCTTACTGAATTTACTCCTCCAACACTAAACTTTTCTATATAGGGCAATTCACCAAATCCTAAGCCCCATATATAGTTTATAGCAAATATCTCCTTGTCAGAGGCTGGTAAATACCAACGTAGATCAAGACTAATCTTGGTGAAGTTGAAGTCTCCACCCAATATACCTCCGCCCTGCTTCAGTGTTACCCCATAGTAATCTCCCTTTGTGGGATTTAGAATTACATCTCTTGTATCTTTAGCTACGCCCAACACTATAGCACTAGAAACCCCAGTTTTTATTATTTCTGGTAAAGTTTCTCCTTCTTTAGGTTGATAAGTTATATCATTGTAAGAAAAACCTATTGAGCCTTTAAGTTCCTTATTTATTGGTTTATCCACCACTAATTCAAGAGTCTTTCTGTCTTCCAGATAACTAACTTCTGTATTTTCTATAATATCTGTAGTATTTGCCTGTCTCCATATCAAGGAACTATTTAATGTCCCTGTAGTTCCAAAGATGTAAGGTTCTGTATAATTTACTGTTACATCATAAGCTGTAAGACCTATGTTTAGATATAAACCTAAATTCCGTCCAGTTCCGAATAGATTAGAATCTTTGATTCCTAATATTAATGAAATTCCATCCTTAGTGCTATAAGCTAATCCTCCGTTAGCCTGTCCAGTAAGCTGTTCTACTACTTTAACTGTAAGAATAATTTCTCCCGGAGTTTCTGCAGATTTAATATCAGCATTTACGTCTGAGAAGTAGCCAAGATTAAAGATCTTCTGTAAGTCTTTTTGTATCTTGTCTCTATTAAGTATATCTCCTACTTTAGTTTCCATCTCTCTAAGAATTACATAATCTTTTGTCTTTTTATTACCTTCAAGAACTATCTTTGCTATTTTACCTTCACCTATTTCAAAAGTTACTATTCCATCTGTCTCACTGTAAGCATTTAGTATAATACAGGCAGGATAACCTCTTTTGTTATATAGCTCTTGGATATTAAGAGCCATATCCCTTAGTAGATTCATAGATAAAGTTTTTCCTTTATACCCTTCTAATAACTTTTCTAACTCTTGTGATGTTATTACTGTATTTCCTTTAAAGGTAAATCCGGAAATAATAGGTCCTTCATTTATATTTATAATTACTATTCCATCTTCAGTTATGTTAATCTGGAAGTTAGCTCCTACATATCCTCTACTTTTGTAAAGTTCTGCTATCTTGGCTAAGTCTTGATTTAGAGTAATAAGGTTTATAGTAACTCCTGGCTTTAAAGAGATAAGACCTGTAATCTCCTCAGTTTTTATATCCTTATTACCTACCACCTTGATTCCTTTAAAGATAGGGGCTTCCTTTACACTTATTACTAGTATATATTTATCTTTATCTACTTTTATACTTGCATCAATGTTAGAAAAGTAACCAGTATTAAGTAATTTTTGTAAACTTGCTTTTAGTATACTCTCATCTACCTCTTCTGGAAGCTCTAAGCTTTTTATTATCTCTTCTTTAGGAATATTTTTATTCCCCTGCACCTCAATGCCAGAAATTTTAATCTTCTCATTAGAGAAAGCATAATTACCAACAATAGTACATATAAAGAAAACTAAAACTGATACTAATAACCCTTTTCTAAGCAATTCTAAGCCTCCTTTCTATAACCATACAGAATGTATGAATTAGATACATTCAAAGTTCGATAGAAATCTTAGCTCCTAATGCCTTAAGCTTTTTATCTATTGCTTCATAACCCCTTTCGATGTGTTCTAAGCCAGATATCTCTGTAACTCCTTCGGCATTTAATCCTGCCATTATAAGAGCAGCACCTGCCCTTAAATCTCCTGCAGTAACACTAGCTCCAGAGTATCTTTTTACTCCGACTATTATAAGAGTATTTCCCTGGACTCTCATATTGGCGCCCATTCTAATTAGTTCGTCAACAAAGCCAAATCGTCTATCAAATATCGTCTCTGTTATAATACTAGTTCCTTTAGATACACCTAGTAAGCTAGCAAAGAGTGCTTGCATATCCGTAGGAAATCCAGGGTAAGGAGCAGTTGTAATATCACAAGCCTTACCAACACTCTTAGCTATAATCTTTATTTTATCCTCATCTACCTCTATCTTATGCCCCATCTCTTCGAGTTTACCAAGTACTGCACCAATATGTTCTCTTCTGGCTTTTTTAACTGTAACTTCTCCTCCAGTAATTGCCCCAGCTACAAGAAATGTCCCCGCCTCTATTCTATCAGGAATTATGGTATATTCTACAGGAGAAAGGGAATCTACTCCTTCGATTTCAATCCTATCCGTTCCTGCACCCTTTATCTTTGCTCCCATCTTATTTAATGCATTTGCTAAATCAACAACCTCGGGTTCTTTAGCAGCATTAATAATTTCAGTTTTGCCCTTAGCCAATACAGCTGCCATCATAATATTTTCGGTACCAGTCACTGTAGGCAAATCGAGGTATATTGATGCACCCTTTAATCCTTTACTTTCCAATTCCACATAACCATGTTCACTTGATACTTTGGCTCCTAAAGCTTGAAATCCTTTAAGGTGAAGATCTACTGGCCTAGACCCTATCTGACAACCACCAGGAAGTGGTATCTTTATTTTACCTAACCTAGCTAAAAGCGGTCCAGCCACAAGGAATGAAGCCCTCATTTGTTTTACTTGGTCTTCTGGTGGATCAATAGGAAGTAAATCATCTATGGTGATTTGAAGAGTATTCTTCTTAAAGTTTAATTTAGCTCCAAAGACTTCTAACATGCTCATCATAGTATGAACATCCTTTAGGTCAGGTATATTATGTATAATGTTTGTTCCATTTGTAAGTAGTGTAGCAGCCATTATTGGAAGGGCAGCATTTTTTGCTCCAATTATATCTACTTCGCCAACTAACCTTACTCCACCTTCTATCTTAATCTTCATCTCTTTTTAACTCCTTTTATGTTTTGATACTTCTAATAGAACAGAAGCCTTTCTTATAGCTATCTGAAGTTGCAATAATTCCTTAATCTCTAGCTTCGAATCTATCCTCTTCTTCGCCTCTTGTAAAGAGGCACGAACTAGATTATCATCTATCTCATCTGCTCTTTGAGCTGAAGGGGTAACAATTATAACTTTGTTTTTCCTTATCTCACAAAAACCCCCTTCTATAGCATAATAATACTCTTGAAATTCATTCTTGATCTTAAGTTCACCTATATCTAAGGCAGATATCATAGGGGCATGGTTGGGTAAAACCCCAAAATACCCATCTTGCCCTGGGATTACAAGACTATCTGCTAAACCTTCATAAACTATTTTATCAGGTGTGACAACTTTAACTTCTAGTTTCATCTTATCCTTTTAGCCTTCTCTTTAACCTCCTCTATATTTCCTACCATATAAAATGCTTGCTCAGGTAGGTTGTCTAGATTTCCACTAAGCAGTTCTTCAAAGCTGTCCAAAGTCTCTTCGATAGTTAAGTACCTACCCGGAATACCCGTAAATTGTTCGGCAGTAAACATAGGTTGTGATAGAAATCTCTGTATCCTTCTAGCTCTTGAGACTATCTCTTTTTCTTCTTCTGTTAGTTCTTCCACTCCAAGTATTGCTATTATATCTTTTAGTCTATTGTAATGCTCTATAATTCTCTGTACTTCTCTTGCTATTCTATAATGCCTTTCTCCTATATAGTACGGGTTTAACAACCTAGAGGAAGAGTTTAATGGGTCTATTGCTGGATATATACCTTGCTCTGCTATCTCTCTAGATAGCATAACTGTGGCATCCAGATGACTAAAGATAGTTGCTGGAGCAGGGTCTGTAGGGTCATCAGCTGGGATATATACAGCCTGAACCGAAGTTATTGCACCCTTTGTAGTAGATACAATCCTTTCTTCTAATTCTCCAACCTCAGTAGCTAAAGTTGGCTGATAGCCTACAGCTGATGGTAGTCTCCCAAGAAGAGCAGATACTTCACTGCCCGCCTGGATAAATCTAAATATATTATCTATAAATAGAAGTACCTCTGTTGATTTTCTTTCTCTAAAGTACTCTGCTATAGTAAGAGCAGTGTGTGGTACTCTAAATCTAACCCCTGGTGGCTCATCCATCTGGCCAAAGATAAGTACTGCATTTTTAATCACCCCGGAACGCTGCATTTCTAACCACAAATCATTCCCTTCTCTAGTCCTTTCCCCTACTCCTGCAAATATAGAGATACCTCCATGTTTTACTGCTACGTTATGAATGAGTTCCATAATTAGTACAGTCTTTCCAACTCCAGCTCCACCAAATAGACCTATCTTTCCTCCTCTTGGATATGGAGCTAATAAGTCGATGGCTTTTATACCTGTTTCGAAGATTTCTGTAGGGGGAATTATCCTTTCTAGTAAAGGGGGTTGAGTATATATTGACCAATACTCTTCCGTCTCTATCTCACCTAGGTTGTCTATTGGTTTACCAAAGAGGTTTAATATTCTCCCTAAAAGTTTATCCCCTACAGGTATATGGAGAGACTTACCTGTATTTTCTACTTCCATCCCTTTTGTTATCCCTTCTGGTATCCCTAGCACTATACATCTTACCCTACCATTTCCTAATATCATTTCTACTTCCATAAGGAGTTCCTCTTCATTACCTTTATTTAATGTCAAGATATCCTTCACTTTAGGAAGATCGGAGTCTGGAGGAAACTGTACATCTATAACATGTCCTAAAACTTGTGTTATTATTCCTTTACTCATGATATTCCTTCCTCTAAAGCTACCTTACTAGTAGAAACTTCTACTATCTCTGTAGTTATCTCACCCTGCCTTAATTTCTGGTAAGTGATATTTAGTTTCTGTAATATCTCTTTAGCATTTTCATATGCTTGATGCATAGTTATTCTTCGCGCAGAATACTCACTAGTAATTGCCTCTAAAAATATTCTATAAAGTCTTATAGTAAAAGCCATTGGTAATAAACTCTTTATTATTATCTCAGGGGATGGTTCTATGATATACTCTTCTATATTTCTTGCTTCTTTATAAGAGATTCCTAATGGTATGAGAACTACCTCAGTAGGAACAGATAAAAAGGCAGACTTTGGAGACATATATACAATATCAACCTCTTTATACCTGCCAGTTAAGAATCTACTTTGTAGGTCATTTGATATAGATTCAATATTACTAGAACTTATAAGAGGATTAAGTGGATATACACTTATAACGTTAAAGTTTCTCCTTAAGAGTATCTTCCCTGTTCTACTCCCATAGGCAATAATGTCACAGTTAGGATTATTGCTAGTATATTTTTCGCACATCTTTACTAGGCTTGCTATATAACCACCACACAACCCTTTTTCTCCTCCCACCACCAATAGGAGATTTTTATTAGCCTCAATTGGTGATTGTAGCAGAGGATACTCCACTAATTTTTCTCTATCCATACCACTTACTAAATCCCTAAGTAAAATCTCTATCGTATCACAGTAAGGCGTTATCTCTCTTAGTCTAGTCTGACTTCTTCTCAATCTAGAAGCACCTATTAATTCTGTGGAGTATAACATCTCTGCTATATGGGTTATGTTATTTATCTGTCTTTTAATCTTCTGTTTGGATAACATTATTCACTGCTAAATGTTCTTTTAAATTCAAATATAGCCTTAGTAAGTTCAGCTATATTTTCATCTGTCAATCCATCTGACTTTATTTTATCCTTTAAAACCTTATAATTTTTGCCTATATAAGCTAATAGATCATTCTGAAAGTGAGATACCTCCTCTAGGGCTATCTCATCCATATATCCTCTAGTTACGGTAAATAGAATAATAACCTGATCTATGACCTCCATAGGACTATACTGAGGTTGTTTTAATATTTCTCTTATCCTAGCTCCTCTTTCCAATAGTGCCTTAGTAGTAGGGTCTATATCTGTAGATATCTGGGCAAAAGTTTCTACCTCACGATACTGTGCAAGATCTAGTCGCAGTCTACCAGCAACCTGTCTCATAGCTTTAATCTGAGCATTACCGCCTACTCTAGAAACTGAAAGCCCTATATCCACCGCTGGTCTTACACCCTCGTGAAATAGAGATGAATCTAGATATATCTGTCCATCGGTTATAGAAATTAAGTTTGTTGGTATATAGGCAGATATATCTCCTAATTGAGTTTCTACTATTGGTAGTGCAGTAAGAGAACCACCACCAAGATAACTATTAAGCTTTGCCGCTCTCTCTAAGAGTCTTGCATGCAGGTAGAAAATATCTCCAGGATAAGCCTCTCTACCGGGAGGTCTTTTTAAAAGAAGTGATATCTCTCTATAGGCTTTTGCATGTTTTGTTAGGTCATCATATATTATTAGCACATCTTTACCTTGATACATAAATTCCTCTCCTATAGCACATCCGGCATAGGGGGCTATATATAGTAGAGATGCAGGTTCACTAGCAAAGGCAGAAATAACTATAGTATAATCCATCGCTCCTCTTTCTTTTAAAATCTTAACTATTTCTGCTACTGTAGTAGCTTTCTGTCCTATAGCCACATATATACAGATAACATTTTCATTCTTCTGATTAAGAATAGTATCAACTGCAATGGCTGTTTTACCTGTCTGTCTATCACCTATTATTAATTCTCTCTGCCCTCTTCCTATAGGGAATAACGCGTCTATAACTTTTAATCCTGTCTGTAGAGGGGTATTTACAGGTTCTCTCTCTACTACTGTTGGGGCAAGAGCCTCTATCCTTCTCGTTCGGGTTACTTCTATTGGAGGACCACCATCTAATGGTCTACCTAAAGGATCTATTACCCTTCCTATAAGTTCTTCCCCTACTGGAACTTCCAATACTCTACCGGTTGTCCTTATAGTATCTCCTGCAGAAATTCTATCTGATGGTCCTAAAAGTATAATACCGGTAGAATTCTCCTCTAAACTCATTACCATTCCATAGATATTATCGTGAAACGAAACTAATTCTCCATATCTAGCATTCTTTAGTCCTGATGCATTTACTACACAGTCTCTTATACTCTCTACTCGACCCAAGGAGAGTCTTAGAGGCTTTACAGAAAAGGAAGATACTCTTTCTTTAACTTTTAATAATACTTCCTGAAAAGAGTCTTCTGCCTTTATACTTTCTAAGACTTCTTTTAGTATATCTAATTGGGTTTTTATAGATAGGTCTATTACCTCTTCTTCTAAATCTATTTTAATACCATTTATGATATCCTCATTTATATAAATAGAACATATAACATTTCTATTTAGGATATTAGAGATGAAATGCTCAAGTTTTTCTATCTTATCTTCTGTAATGGTGAATGGTAATTCTATCCTTACTTTTGTAAACTGTTTACTCCCTAATATCTCGATAAACCTGAGATAAATACTATAGAGAGAATCCTCAAGCTTAGAATCTATGATCTTAGATATAAATTCGAGGAACCTAGGAGAAACTTCGCTAAATCTTTCTTTTATAAACTTCTTTTTTATATCTATGTCTTCTCCTGCCCATACATTACTTAATGTAGGATTATAAGTAAGCTCATCTATAAGGCTTCTAAGCAGTAATTTATAGTCTTCTTCTCTATTTTCTCTTATAGCTATTTTGACTAATTCTTCAGTTAAGATATCTATAGTGCTTGGGACTGATACAGTACTCATTTGTAACTTTTTATTTCCTCCATATACTTCTCTAATATCTCTTCCTTAATCTTATCTTTGCTATTAAATTCGACCATGATAAGCTTTGACGTTAGGTCTAATACTATATCTGCAACTTCATCCTTGAACTTTTCTATAGCATGTTTTCTCTCTAAAATAAGTTCGTTCTGTGCTTTGGTAAGTAACGCCTGAGCCTCTCTTTGTGCCCTATCTAATATCTGCCTTCTTTCATTCTCCGCCTGAAGCTTAGCATTTTCTATAAGCTCTTCTGCCTCTCTTTGTGCTTCTTTTAGCTTTTCTTCATATTCCAATCTTAATGCTTCAGCTTTTTCTCTTTCTAACTTAGCCTTTTCTAATTCGCTCTGTATACTCTCTTGCCTCTTTGACATATAGCTAGCTAGAGGTCTATAAACGAATCTGTAAATCAGATATAGGGTAATTAAAAAATTTATAATCTGAAAGATAAATGTAGGAAAAGTAAACCTTACCATTTACTGGACCATCCCCACAAAAGGATTTACAAAGATTAACACTAATGCTACAACTAGCATAAATATGACTAGAGACTCTATAAAAGCAAGCCCTAAAAGAAGCACTGTCATAATAGAACTTTGAGCTTCTGGCTGTCTCCCTAGGGACTCCATAGCTTTAGAAACTGCATTCCCCTCGCCAAGGGCTCCACCTAATACTGCCATTCCCATACCAAACCCAGCAGATATTACAGAGGCTATTATTACCAATGCCTTACTAGTTAACATATATTATTTCACCTCCAAACTCTAAATTTCTTCCCCTACTGCGCCAGCTACATAAAGTAATGTCAAGAGGGAGAAGATAAATGCCTGTATTAATCCAGTAAATAGTCCTAAAAGAATTAATGGGATAGGTAAGATTAATGGTACTATCATTACCAATATAGCTATAACAATCTCTTCTCCTAAGATATTACCAAATAGACGGAAGCTAAGGGATATAGGTCTTACTAATTCTTCTAAGATATTTATGGGTAAGAATATAGGATTAGGTTCTACATATTTCTTAAAGAAACGCCATCCTTTCTTCTTAATCCCAGCTACGTATGTGGAAGCAACTGCAACTATGGCAAGTGCTATGGTTGTGCTAAGGTCTCTTGTTGGTGCACTAAATCCAGGTATCACTTCTATCCAGTTAGAAAATAGTATAAATAATCCAATGGATACAGCTAAAGGGACAAATTGTCTACCTTCTTCTCCCATTATTTGTACCGCTATATTCTCATAAAATTCTATTACGCTTTCAAATATCGTCTGAATTTTAGAAGGATACTCAGAGAGACTCCTAGAAATAACCCAACCTAACAGTAATATCAACCCCATCACCACCCATGTGGTGGTTACTGAGTCCGTTACCGGAATTCCCAATATATTAAACACCACTCTTGGAGCTATCTCTTCCATCCTATAATTCTAATTCCTCCTATAAATAAAGCTATAGGGTATAGTAGTAAAGCTATTACTAATCCCATAATATTCAACTTACTTATTATACCACAAATAAACATTAAGAGTATCACTATAACTAAGACCGACACTCTCAGAATCATACCCATAAAGACCCTATGACGATTTAGCTCAGACCTTTTTAGAGTTAGGTTTAGAAGGGTAAGATCTAGTAGGCATAAGAAAAATCCTACAAGGTATCCTTGAAAGTATTGTATATTAGTCTTTATCAATATTATAATCCCGGGTAAGATGATTATAGTGGCATAGACTTTGAAGATATAGAGTAATATATTATTCACTTTTTATACTGTCTGTATATACTCCTTAACCCTGTAAATGCTCCAATAAACATAAAAAGAACTCTGAAGGAATAACCAGTAAGTAATTTTCTATCTAAATATCCTCCTATATACAACCCTACAAGAATAGAAGCCACTATAGTAAATCCTAGAGAAAAGGCTATTCCAATATACTTCCATACACCATATGGTTTTTTAAGATTCAAACTCATCAGGCTTTTTGCCTATCCCTAAAAAATACATTATTGCTTTTACAACTCTCTTCCCTGCCTTACCATCCCCATATGGGTTACCCGCTTTACTCATAGCCGTATATAGAGCTTGATCAGTAAGTAGTCTTTTTACATTGTCTACAATACTTTCTCTACGCATCCCTATAAGTCTTGCTACCCCTTTTTCTATACCTTCAGGCCTTTCAGTAGTCTCTCTCAAAACAAGAACCGGTTTTCCAAATGTTGGTGCCTCCTCTTGGATACCTCCTGAATCTGTAAGAATTAGGTAGGAGTTCTTCATTACCTTTATTAAGGATGGATAGTCTAGAGGTTCTAAAAGTTCAACTTGCTCTAAATCTGAAAGTGCTTCGTAGAATATCTCCCTAACAATTGGATTCTTGTGGAGCGGAATAATAAAGGTTATATCTGTAAATTCCATTACTAACTCTCTTATAGCTAATGCTAATTCTTTCATAGGTTCTCCCCAGTTCTCTCTTCTATGGGCAGTAACTAGGATGATCTTTTTATCCGACTTGATCTCTGGGATATCTTTTGCAATCCAATATACCGCATCCACTATTGTATTACCGGTGACTATAATACTCTCTTCTCTTACTCCTTCCCTCAAAAGATTCTCTTTGGCTTTCTTTGTAGGAGCTAAGTTAAGGCTAGAGACTATAGAGATAAATCTTCTGTTGGCTTCCTCAGGAAATGGATTGTAAATATCAAGGCTTCTTAACCCTGCCTCTACATGAGCTACTGGAATCTTATTATAGAAACTCACAAGACTAGCCAAAAATGCAGTGGATGTATCCCCCTGAACTACTACCATATCAGGTTTGTAGTTAAGAATTACTGGTTCTAGTCTCTCAATAATTCTTACTGTTATACTACTTAGACTCTGTCTTTCTTCCATAACAGCTAAGTCTACATCAGGGGTAATATTGAATATACTTAACATCTGGTCTAACATCTCTCTATGCTGTCCGGTAGAGACTATTACTGTCTCCAATTTGGGTTCCTTCTGAGCTTCAAATATTACGGGGGCTAACTTTGATACCTCAGGACGTGTTCCAAAGACAAACATAACCTTCTTTTTATCTTGTGCCAAAGAGTCTATCACCTGCATCACCTAACCCTGGGACTATATACCCATGATCATTTAATCTTTCGTCTATACTAGCAACAAAGAAATCTACATCAGGATGCTTACCTAGGACAAAATCTCTTCCTTCAGGTGCTGAGATTAGACTTATAAAGATTATATTCTTACATCCCTTCTCTTTCAGGATATCAATCGCTGCAACTGCCGATCCCCCTGTAGCTAACATTGGATCAACAACAAAGACATCCCTTTCATTTATATCGCTAGGTAGTTTACAGTAATATGGAACTGGCTTTAGTGTTTCTGGATCTCTATAGAGTCCTATATGTCCTACCCTAGCAGAAGGTATTAATTTTAGAATACCTTCTGCCATCACTAATCCAGCTCTTAAGATTGGAACTACACTAAGCTTCTTTCCCATTATCATATATCCCTTAGCATTTGCTATAGGGGTTTCTATGGTTACTTCTTCTAGTGGAAGATACCTAGTTGCTTCGTAGGCAAGCAGCATCGAAAGTTCTATAACAAGTTCTCTAAATTCTTTGGTACTTGTATTTTTATCCCTAAGGATACTCAATTTATGCTCTATTAACGGATGAGAAACTTTAAAGAAACTCATAAAAAATTACCTCCTGTGTCTATACTTACAAATGTAGGAAAGTCTTTTAACTTCAAAATGTATATTGCCTCTGGACCAAGATCTTGAAAAGCAACTATTTTTATTTCAGAGACAAATTGTCTTAAATAAGCTGAGACTCCTCCCGGGGATACCAAATATACAGCTCTATATTTCTTAATTGCCTCTATAACATCTTTATTCCTTCTTCCTTTCCCTATGATAACCCTTACACCATAGGAAATTAATTTAGGGGTAAACGGATCCATCCTACTACTGGTAGTAGGTCCTATAGATCCAACCTTATCTCCTGGCTTTGCTTCTGTTGGTCCTACATAAAAGATACAGCTATTATTTAAATCTATTGGGATATCCTCTCCTCTTTCTAGAAGTTCTAATATCCTCTTATGTGCTTGGTCTCTCATCCCATAGACCTCTCCAGTAAGAAAGACCTTATCCCCAGCCTTAAGTCTTATTCTATCCTCCTCTTTTAATGGTAATAGTAGATGGTACTCCATATTCTATACCGTTATACTCCCTATTCTTAGTATATGACAGTTGATGTTTATAGCTACAGGTAAGCCTGCTATATGGGTTGGAAATGTCTTTACTTTTAGATACAGTGCGGTTATGTCTCCACCCAGGCCTGCAGGTCCTATCTTTAAACTATTTATCTTCTCCAATAGATAACACTCCCATTCGTCCATAGGTTCAAGCTGAAGAAGGGCCTCTTTTGATAGTCTTAAAGCATAATCTGCGGTTCCCCCTATACCAATTCCTATGAAGAGTGGAGGACAGGCATTTATCCCTTTCTCATTTACTAGCTCTAGTAAAAAATCTTCTATATCCTTTTTACTAGCTGTAGGCGGAAACATTCTTAAGGCTGTAGCATTTTCACTTCCGAAACCTTTTATTAGCATATCTATTTTAATTTTATCTCCTGGAACAATTTTTGTATGTACAATACACGGAGTATTATCCATCGTGTTTTCTCTTTTTCCTATAGGGTCTTTTACTATCGAGCATCTAAAGAAAGAACTTGTATAAGCCCTTCTTACTCCAATATTTACCGCTTCTTCTATTGGTATCCCTTCTAAAATAACATCCTGTCCTATTTCTAGGAATACTGAAACCATCCCGGTATCTTGACATAAAGGGGTTCTATTTTCTTCCGCTAACCTGTAACTAGCTAACATTTGGGAGAACACATCTTTTCCAATACTTGAAGTTTCTCTCTTAGCTGAGTCTCTGATGAGGTTTAATACCCTATCATCTAATTTAAAATTAAGCCTTTTACAGAGTTTTTCTATATAATCACTTATCTGTAAAGTATTTATGGTTCTCATAGTCTTATTCTGGTGATAGGGCTCCACTATCAGATGGAGTTTCTGTCTCTCCTTGAATAGGAGGTTCTTCTAAACTTGGAGAAGGTGTGGGTTGAGGAATAACCTTTTTAGGAATTCCTATTGTAATTTCTATCCTGGGAATTTCTTGGATTAAGGTTGTATTAGCTATAGGATTCTGTTCTATAATAATTCCGGGAGTATCGCTCTCTTTTTCTTTGATTATAAGTATATATGATCCTAGAGACTTTAATATCCTCTCAGCCTCTTCTTGAGTTTTGCCTATTAAATTTGGCATATTACTTTGAAGATGTCTAGATATCTCTATAGCTACTAGGGAATTTCTACTAGTTATGCTTCCATATTTAGGATTTTGAGATATTACTATTCCGTCAGGAGTTGTCCTGCTAGGGGTTTCTCTTATATCCCCTATCTTTAAACCTATCGATTCTAATATCTTTCTGGCATTACCTAAATCTTGGCCAACAATATTAGGGACATTGACAAATTCAATCCCTTTGCTTACTACTACTTTAACACTTCTTCCAGCCTTTACTTTTAATCCACTAGTAGGATCTTGAGAGATAACATTGCCTGAAGGAATCGCACTGCTATATTCTAAGCCAGAGATTTCCATATTAAGATTTGATGCCTTTAGAATACTATAGGCTTCTGGAAGAGGTTTATTTACTATATCAGGAACTATAACATCTGGTATAGTCCCTTCTGAGAAAAATAGTTTCTCCCCTAAAGAATACAATAGCCAGACACTAATGCCAGCAAGGACAAGCAACACTGTTATAACAAAAACCCAGGGGCTTATCTTCTTTTTCTCTCTTCTAGGCTCTCCAGCAGTTCTTTTACTTTCAGATTTGGTTCTCATTCGTTCCTCCTGAAGCACGAAAGTATTTAACATGTTAACTAGGGCATCTACGTTGTCGAGTTTTGATATTATATTTCTTTCAATAAGAGTAGATAAAGCATCTCTTAAGGATTGAGGTGCAAATGAAATAAAGAAAGATATTAAAGTATTCAGTATCTCTCCTTTGTTTTGTACCCTCTCCGGATCATTTATATCTATTAAATCTAGAGGAGATATAAGATATTTCCCTTCCCCTTCTTTATATATCTTATCCTCTTCTGGCAGTTTTATCCTTAAACCTTGACTATTAAGATATTCAAACATTCTACCTATGTATCTTGTAAGTTGTAATAATTCTCTTACATTATTTCTTAAGTCTACTTTATCTTGCGGAGAAACCTCTTCTATAGCATATACTGTCCCGTTATCCAGTGCCTGATATCCAATAACTCTTAAGAATTCGTTATCTAGGTTAATAATCTTATCTAGCAGAGCTATGACCTTACCAATACTAAGGCTAGATTTTATCTGTCTTAAAGTAACAAACTTCGTAAGTAGTTTATCATAAGCTCTTATCCTATTTTCTTTAGGCTCTTCTAGGATGATAAATCTTTCACTTAGATCTCTCATAGGCGGTCCTTAGTTGACCACAGGCTCCTGAGATTTCTGATCCTTTACTTATCCTCAAATAAGCTTCTTTACCTAAATTTTTTATTAGACTAACAAATCTTAGAGCTTCTTCTACAGAGGTTCTGTAAATTTTTGTAGCCTCATCTTTAGGATTATACAATATTATATTGAAAAATACAGGGATATCAGAGAAAATTTCTATAAGTTTATATGCGTCGTCTCTACTGTCATTTAACCCTTTAAGTAAAGTATATTCAATCGAGATCCTGTTTCCAGTTATCTGTACATATTCTTTTAGACTTTTTATAATGCTTTCTAGCTTATAGGAATTTGCCAATGGTACTAACATCTTTCTTTTCTCCTCATCGGAGGTCCATAAAGAAAAAGCCAGTCTAACTCTAGGATTCCGATGAGCTAGATTTATTATTCCTTGTGGTATCCCTGAGGTAGAGACTGTTATATGTCTAGGAGATATATTCAACTCTTGAGTAAGTGTATCAATCGTCTTAAATACATTCTCTTCATTTAAGAAAGGTTCTCCCATCCCCATAAATACTATGCCACGTATGTCCTTCTTTATATAGCTTCTTGCAAAGACGTATTGACCTATTATTTCCTCATATTTTAGATTTCTATAAAACGACTCACCAGTTGCACAGAATTTGCATCCAATAGGACACCCTATCTGAGAAGAAATGCAAAGGGTTTTTCTATTATGATGAAATATCAATACTGATTCAAATTTAAGATCATCTTCAGTCTTAAATAAGAACTTAACTGTCTCTTCATTTTGGGTACAGGCTACTAAGTCAAATGAGACTATAGAGAAGTTATTTGAAAGAAAGTTACGTAATCCCTTTGGCAGATTACTCATTGAATAAAAGTCTAATACTGCCTTATCATATATCCACTCTAATATTTGGCGAACTCTATAAGGTTCGTATCCTTCTTTTATAATAATATCCTTTAATTCTTCTTTATCTATCCCAAGAATACTACGCATATCCTCTCTGAATCTTTGCTATATAAAAACCTTCCACATCGTCCATATGCGGAAGAAACTGTCTCTCTTCTACAAGATAGTAATCCTTATTTTTATCTATAAACGATTTTATTATATCATAAGTTTCTTCTTTAGAGATTGTACAGGCACTGTATATTAGAATTCCTCCAGGTTTCAAGAATCTAGCTCCGCATTCAAGTATCCTCTTTTGTAATCTAGATAAATTCTCAATATCCTTTAGATTCAATCTCCATTTAATTTCAGGTCTTCGAGAAAGTGTGCCTAAGCCAGAACAAGGGACATCTAATAGAACTCTATCGAAATACCCTATATATTCAGGATTTAGATTTTCTATTGGGCTTTCTACACATTTGATTATTGAGATATTCCTCTTATTAGCTATACTCTTAAGAGATTCTAGTTTATTTTTAGCCTTATCTACTGCGATAACTTCCCCATCATTTAACATAAGTTCTGCTATGTAAGTAGTTTTACCACCAACTCCAGAACAGCCGTCTAACGCTCTCATTTTAGGTTTAGGATCTAATAATTCTACTACAACCATAGAAGGTTCAGACTGTATGAAGACCTTACCTTCCTCTTCTAATGCTATTATAGGCTCTATATTCCCTTCTTTTAAAATAATACAGTTTTTGCTGAACTTGCCTCTTGCTAAAATTAATCCCTTCTCTTTGAGAGAATTTTCTACTTCATCTATATCTGTTTTTAGTATATTAACTCTAAAACTTAGAGGCATAGGACTGTTGTTCCTTTCACATAATAATTTAGTCTCTTCTTCTCCTAATTCTTTCTCCCATTTATCTATTAGCCAGTTAGGGTGAGAGTAGATTAAGGATTTTTCTGTTGGTTTTAGTTCAGTTGATACTATCTTTCTTAATACTGCATTTATCAAACTTCCAGCCTTTTTACTTACTAGACTTTTTCCCATCTCTACAGATTCATTTACTACAAGAGGCTTAGGAACACTGTGATACAAAATCTGATAAGTTCCTATTCTAAGAATTATAAGTAACTTTAGATCTAATCTTTCTATCTTTACAAAGCTTGATATATACCAGTCTAAGGTACTTTTTCTTCTTAGTACCCCATATACGATGTCTGTTATGAGAGAATTATAAGGGGAGGTTCCTTTGTTCAATTTCTCTCTCATTAATACATTAGCATAAAGATTTTCCCTTTCTACTTGCATAAGGATTTTATAGGCTAGCTTCTTAGCCTTTATTAGGTCATTCATCAGAGAGTAGTTCTCCTACTTTTACTCTATAGCCATTAGCAAAATCAAGTCCACCAATAACCTTTTTACTTTCCGGCTGAAGTTTTTTGAGTAGTACACTTCCATCTTGAGTGCCAACCAGTATGCCGTCTTTATTTATCTCTATAACTCTACCAGGGTCACCTTTTATAGAAAGGGGCTCCGCATCTAAGATATTTATTCTTAGACCATCTCTATAGAAATATGCCTTAGGCCAAGGGATAAATGCACGGATCTTATTCACTATATCTCTACTCCTATTATTCCAGTCTATCCTACCCATCTCTGGTTCAATTTTGGGAGCATAAGATGCCTTTCCTATGGACTCTTGTGGTGTAGGTCTTACATTACCAGTTTCTATTAGTTCTACTGCCTTTTCTAAGACTTCTGCCCCAATAATACTCAGTCTAGTCGATAAAGATTCTGTTGTATCATCCGGAAAAATTTTGACTCTCTCTTGTATGATAATATCCCCTGCGTCTAACTCTTCAGTGAGGTATATTATACTTATTCCAGTTTCTTCATCTCCATTTAATATTGCCCACTGTATAGGAGCAGGTCCTCTGTATTTTGGAAGAAGAGATGGATGAAGATTTATGATTCCTTTAGGGAATAAATCCAATATCCTTTTAGGAATAATAAGTCCATAGGCAACTACTATCCCAAGGTCAAATCCTAAAAGTTTGTCTCTTATCTCACTTACTCTTTCTGGAGAAAAGACAGGTATACCTAATTCTAGGGCTTTTAACTTAACTGGTGTTGGAGTTAACTTTAATCCCCTTCCCTGAGGTTTATCTGGTTTAGTTACAACTAGAGATATTCTATCTTTTAATCTCTCTAGAGAAGGAAGAGAAAATTCTGGAGTACCAAAGAATACTATTCTGAGTATTTTTCCACCTTCCTTATAGATATTGCTCTGTCTATAAAAAGCACCCCATCTAAATGGTCTATCTCATGCTGGAATGCCCTAGCAGAAAGATTGTTTGCTTCTATTTCTATCTCTCTCCCATTTAGGTCTAATCCTCTTACCACTATTCTGCTTGCCCTACTAACATCTCCAACAACGTTTGGAATACTTAGACATCCTTCCTCACCAAGCTCTTCCCCTTCCATATATACAATTACAGGGTTTATTACCACTATAGGAGATTTTACTTTTACAATAATAATTCTCTCACTTACGCCTACTTGGGGAGCAGCTAGACCAACCCCATTGGCTTTATCCATAGCCTCTTCCATATATTTAGCAAGTCTCTTCACTCTCCTATCTATCTTATCTATAGGAACCGCCTTTTGTCTCAAGACTGGATCTCCATAAACTCTTATTGCTAATCCTGACATTTATACTTTTCCCTCCTAAGTTTCTATACCGTAGACACAGGATCCACATCTACCATTATGCTGATGCCTTTATAATTATAAGCTCCTATAAGCTCCTTTACAACCCTTAATATATCTAAAGTTAAGTCTTTTATTTTTAATAGGATATGCCAGTGGAATGTCCCCTTTATCTTATAAAGAGGAGCTTTAGCTGGTCCTGAATATTCTACACCCAACTTTCTCTTTATATCTAAGGCTAATGAATATGATATAGTCTTTATTCCTTCTTCGTCTTTACCTGAAATAACTATCCTTACTATATGGCTAAATGGAGGATACCCAAGAGATTTGCGTAGTTGAGACTCATACCTGTAAAAACTCTCATAATCTAATTTGCTTGCATACCTTATTGAATAATAATTAGAAAGCATACTTTGGATAATTAGATATTTATCATCTCTAGCCTGTTCGGCTAAGCCATATATAAGTTGGAAGACTCTCTCGCTAATCTTAAAATCAGGTAGATTCAATGCTAAATCAGGAGTTAAAATTCCAGTCAGAGCAACATTTGGAAGTCGGAAACCTTTAGCTATTATCTGAGTCCCTACTAGTATATCTATATCTCTGTTTATAAATTCTTGCCATATCTTTTCAATTTCTTTACTAGAAAGATCTGCATCCATTTTGGCTATTTTAGCTTTAGGAAATATCTTTCGTAATATTTCCTCTATTCTCTCCACCCCATAGCCGAATAGATTCATCTTTTTCCCACACTGTGGACATACCTCTATCTTTTCTATACTGTATCCGCAATAATGGCATACAAGTCCTTCGTCTTTATGATAGACTAAAGAAATATTACAATTTGGACATTTTGCTATATATCCACAATCCTTACAGACCTCAAGGGTGAAATATCCTTTCCTGTTTACTAGTATGAGTATCTGCTTCTTTCTAGCTAGAGTCACCTTACAATAGTGTATAAGTTCTCTACTAAGGAACCCTCTCTTACCTTTCATGTTTACTAATCTTATATTACTTAAATCTTTTGTCTTCTCGTCAGTAAGAATACTTATCTTATTCTCTGTTACCTGTTTGTAAGTCTCTAGTGTAGGTGTGCTACTTCCGAATATGATTTTGCTTCCTAATAATTCTTGAATCTTATAGGCTATCGTCCTAGAATCATAGAGTGGTCTACTCTCATCTTTATAATTATCACTCTCTTCTCCATCAATAATTATTAATCCTAGATTTTCTAGAGGAGCAAATATAGCGGATCTGGTTCCTAGAACTATCTTAGCTTCCCCATTTCTTATCTGCCACCACTCTTTATTTTTCACTGCTGGGCTTTGTCCACTATATATCAACGCAATATTTTCATTATATATCTCTCTGAACTTATCCTTTACAGCCAGAAGGGTGTCTACTTCAGGGAATAATACAATTACTTTTCTGTCTTCTATTATTTCTTTTTTTATAAGTTCAAAATAGACACTAAGTCTTTTCTCTAGAGGAAGTTTTATAAGAAGAGTCTTAAAATTTTTTGGAAGAGGAGAATCATAGCTAGATGGCTCTATATAGCTTGGATAGTTCTCTTCTCTTTTCTTCTTTCTTGCCTTAGGAATCCTGACCTTTAAGATGCCATTACAAATGGTGACGTCTATATCTCTTATCTCCGGGGGAATTACAGTAGCTAAAGCCTGCGACAGATTACACATATAGTAATCTGAAATCCAATACGCCAAATCTAAAAGGTATGGCAAGACTAATGGTACTTTAAATATTCTGCCCAAGACCATCTTAGAGTCTTGGGCAGAAGCTTCTCTATTTTCTCTTATTACATACCCCCTGGTTAAATGCCCTTTTAATGGAACTGCTACATAATCTCCTACCTGTAATTTTTCTTCTGAAGAGTAAGAGAAGATTAAATCTTTTGGAGCACTTCTATCTATAAGAATATCATATATTAAAGGCATTCTTTAATTCATCTACTTTATCGAGCCTTTCCCAAGGTAGGTCTAGGTCTATCCTTCCAAAGTGACCATAGGCAGCTAACTTTTTATAAATAGGTCTTCTAAGATTGAAATTTTCTATTATACTCTTTGGTCTAAAGTCAAAGAGTTCTCTTATTACCTTGTTAAGTTTTTCCGGATCTACTTTTTCTGTATTAAAAGTCTCTACATATAGAGAAATTGGTTCACTTACTCCTATTACATAGGCTACTTGTACTTCACATTTGTCTGCCAGTCCACTAGCTACTATGTTTTTAGCTGTATATCTAGCCATATAAGCAGCAGATCTATCAACTTTGGTAGGATCTTTACCAGAGAAACAGCCTCCCCCATGTCTAGCCATTCCTCCATAAGTATCTACTATAATCTTTCGTCCAGTAAGGCCAGCGTCTCCAGCAGGTCCTCCTATTACAAATCTACCAGTAGCGTTTATATAATACTTTGTATCTTTATCTAACCATTCCTTGGGAATTACATATTTTATCACATATTCTATTATCTCTTCTCTAAGTCTATTCATGTCCACATCTGGATTATGTTGAGCGGCAATGACTACCCTATCTACTTTTACTGGTGTATCTCCATCATAGACTACTGTAACTTGAGTTTTTCCGTCAGGCCTTAAATACGGAAGAAACCCAGATTTTCTTACCTCTGCTAACCTGTATGCTAGGCGATGAGCTAGTATTATAGGTGTAGGCATATATGAGGCACTCTCCATAACATTCATAGCTTCGTTAGTTGCATAGCCAAACATAAGTCCTTGGTCCCCAGCACCAATGTCCTTATCCTTTATGACACCCATAGCTATATCTGGAGATTGCTCCTTGAGAGAGACAAGTATACCACAACTATCTGCATCAAGTCCATAAGAAGCGTCTGTATATCCTATCTCTCTTATTGTATCTCTTATTACTTTATTTACATCTATCATTGCTCTACTAGATATCTCTCCTGTTACATGAATTAATCCAAGCGTAGTTAAAGTTTCGCAGGCAACTCTAGCTTCAGGGTCCTTTTCTAAATAACTATCTAAAATGGCATCTGAAATCTGATCAGCTATTTTATCCGGATGCCCTTCAGTTACTGATTCTGCATTAAAGTATTTAATATATCTTTTCACTTGTACACCTCCATTATCCTACTGCTGCACTGCCTAAATAAGCTTCTAATACTTCTGGTTTAGTCTTTATCTCGTCGGGAGTTCCTTCTGCTATGATCTCTCCATAATTTAGCACCACTACTCTCTCACATATATTCATTACTACCTTCATATCATGCTCTATTAGGATAATAGTTAAATCTAACTCGTCTCTTAAGAATTTTATCATTTTCATTAGGTCTTCTGTTTCTTTTGGATTCATTCCCGCTGCTGGCTCATCTAATAATATTAATCTTGGCTCAGTAGCTATAGCTCTAGCTATTTCTAACTTTCTTTGATCTCCGTATGGGAGATTTTTAGCTATTTCATCCTTTACTTCTTTAAGCCCTACTAATTCTAGTGCATTAAGCGCCTTCTTCTCAATAGCTTCTTCTATTTTATAGAATAGTGGAGTTCTTAGAAATGTATGTAAATAAGGTATATTGAAGTGTAACTGTGCTGCAATCATAACATTGTCTAATACGGTTAAATTAGAAAATAATCTTATATTCTGAAAAGTTCTTGATATCCCAAGTTTTGCTATATAACTTGGAGATTTACCAGTTATATCCTTATTAGTAAACGTAATCCTTCCTTTTACTGGAATATGGAAGCCAGTAATTACATTGAAGACTGTTGTCTTTCCTGCCCCATTTGGCCCTATCAAACCTAATAATTCTTTATCGTCTACTGTAAGGTCAAAGTTTGATACCGCTAGAAGTCCACCAAAAGCTACGGTAACATCTTCTAATTTTAAAAGACTCATTGTTCTCTGGCTTTCCTCCTATAACTTCCCAATAGTCCTTGAGGTCTTAATAGCATTGTTAGAATAAGAAGAAGAGAATATATCACCATACGGGGGTCTACTGTAGTATTAAATATCACTTTTACATATCTAAGGAGCTCAGGTAAAAATGTGAGAAGAACTGCAGAAATGGCTACTCCACTAATACTTCCTAGACCGCCTAAAACTATCATCACTAGAACTTCTACTGATTTCATAAAGGTGAAAGAACTAGGATGCAGAAACTGGAGATAATGTGCCCACAGTCCTCCTGCAATGCCTGCCCAAAATGCTCCAAAGATAAAGGCAAAAATCTTAAACCTTGTGATATCTACTCCCATAGCCTCTGAGGCTATCTCGTCTTCTCTTATGGAGAGGATAGCTCTACCTTGAGGGCTTTTTAACAGATTGTAAGAACTTACTAGTACTAACAAAACCACTAAATATACCCAGAAGAAATTGGTATATTTGGGTATACCTGGAAATCCTCTGGCACCACCAACAATATCAAGGTTAAACAATATCACTCTTATTATCTCTCCCATTCCCAATGTGGCTATGGCTAAATAATCTCCTCTTAAACGCAATGTTGGTATACCTACGCCAAGTCCTATTAGGCCAGCTAATATACCACCACATATAAGGGCTAAAGAGAATGGTATTCTGTAATAAAATGTTAGGAAGGAAGAAAAGTAGGCTCCTACCGCCATAAAACCTGCATGACCTAGAGAAAATTGACCACATAACCCATTAATTACATTTAGACTTACTGCTAGTATAATGTTTATACCAGCAAATATAATTATTTGAAAGTAATAAGGATTAATATGAGGGGATACGAGGTTAATTAGATAAATAATTAATACTCCTAATATAAACAGGAGATATCTATAATTTTTTATCTTTTCCATTCTTCATACCTTCTCCTTAGTAGCAGTACCAAATATTCCTGATGGTTTTACTAGAAGTATAATGATAAGAATGGCAAAGGCTATTGCATCTCTATAAGATGAAGCTATAAAAGCAGAAACGAGTATCTCTGCTATACCTAATATGAAACCACCCACCATAGCTCCGGGTATTATACCTATTCCCCCAAGAACCGCTGCTACAAAAGCCTTTACTCCAGGCATAACCCCCATAAGTGGATCTATTCTATTAAAATATATTCCTACTAAGACTCCACCAGCTGCAGCCAACATTGAACCTATAGCAAAAGTAAAAGAAATTACATAATCTATATTCACCCCCATCATCCAAGCTGTTTCTCTATCAAATGAAACTGCTCTCATTGCCATTCCAATTTTGGTTTTATTAACTATAAACTGTAAGAGTACCATGAGGGTGATAGAAACAGAGATAATAACTATCTGCCTACTGTTTATTATTATTCCAAACCTTTCATATATACCTTGATATATCTTCAAAGGCATTATCTGAGGGAAGGGCCTAGGAGTAGGGGTCCAAAAGATGATTCCAAGATTTTCTAAAAGAAAAGAGACTCCAATGGCGGTTGTTAATGCTGCTATACGCGGAGCATTACGGATTCGTAGTGGCCTATAGGCGAACTTTTCAATACTCATTCCTAATACAGCACACACCAGCATAGCAAAGATAAAAGATGGTACTATGCCCCATTTGAATGATACTATGGCGAAAAAACCAGCATAAGCTCCGACCATGTATATATCTCCATGTGCAAAGTTTATGAGTCTAAGTATTCCATAAACCATAGTATAACCCAGAGCTATAAGGGCATATATACTACCTAAAGCAATACCATTTATAATCTGTTGAAATATCTCAGTTATCATTTTGAATCACTTAATTTTAACATATATTTTTGTGCACAAAAAGGGGAGAGGTATACTTTATTCAAAAAATTTCCTCTCCCCTTTATACGCTTATTACTTCTTAGGAGGATTTACTGTAGTTTTGTAAACTTGATTACCGTTATTGTCAAAACCGATAATGACTGCGCTCTTCTGAGGATTTCTGTTTTCATCAAGGGTGATTGTTCCTGTTACAAGTTTTAGATTCTTAGTATTAGCTAAGGCATCTCTTATAGCGTCTCTATCTACCTTACCTGCCCTCTTTATAGCGTCTGCCAACATATAAGCTGCATCATAACCCAAAGCTCCTAGCATATCAGGGACTGCATTGTATCTCTTCTTATAGTTAGCAACAAAGGTCTTTACCTGAGGAGCACTAGAGCCGGCGAAGAAGTGTCCACTGAAGTAGCAATCTTTTAAGTTTTCCTTACCCGCAAGCTGTGCTAACTGAGGAGAATCAAATCCATCTCCACCTAAGATTGGAACATTAATACCTAGTTCTCTAGCCTGTTTTATTATAAGTCCAGCAGTATCATAATAGGAAGGTACATAGAGAACATCTGGATTCTTACCCTTTATCTTAGTAAGCTGAGCACTGAAATCTTGGTCTCCAGAGCTAAATGACTCCTCTGCCACTATCTTTCCACCAAGTTTTACAAAGGTCTCCTTGAAGTATTTTGCTAATCCTATACTGTAGTCGCTGGTCTTTTCATATAAGATAGCTGCAGTATTTGCCCTTTTCCCTAAACCCGTCCTTGCGAATCTCGCCATTACTGTCCCCTGAAAGTCATCAACAAAACAAGCTCTAAAGATGTAGTTACCAACTTGGGTGACTCTAGGATTGGTTGCAGTTGGTGACAAGAGAGGTACTTTGCTCTGTTGAGCTATAGGAGCAGCCGCTAAGGTATTACTAGATATTACAGGACCTAATATGGCTACGACTTTATCTTGCTCTATAAACTTACGTGCTATATTGGCAGATTCTTCTGCCTTTGCCTGATTATCCTCTACTAACAATTCTATCTTCATACCAAGAACTCCGCCCTTAGCATTTATCTCATCGATTGCCATTCTTACTCCTTTTTCTACTGATTGACCAAATGTAGCTATGGGACCAGTTAAAGGAGTAATAAGCCCTACCTTTATAGTCTCTGCTCCATAACCTAAACCAATTCCGCTGAAGATTAAACTAAATACTAATAGCATTAAGAATACCCTCTTCAAAGATATCACCTCCAATTAAGATTAAATTTTGTTCTATATTCTACTAGAGGTTTATATTCTTGTCAACAGCTATGCTATAATAGAGATGAAATTTTAATTCTAATATTACACTGGAGGTGAGACCTTATGAGTAAAATTCTAATTATACTAGGTGGTATAGTATGTCTTATATTAGGGATATGGGGAATTTCTGTGTGGTGGAGTTACTTTATAAAGGGATTGATGGCTATTATTCCGCCAGTTTTAATTATCCTTGGAGTAATATTAACTATATTTGGATATTCAGACTTAAAGAGTTCTATAGAGGAGAAAAGAGAAAAACGGGAGTAAATAGAAATAATATTACGTATATGTTATAATCTCTAGTGCAAGAGGAATACTTTAAATTATTGGAGGTAGAGAAAAGTGGAGCTACGTTGCATTTTAAAGTTTAAGAATCCCTGTCATATAGGATACGGTACTGGAGCTCAGGTAAAAGATTTTAGGAATAGACCTTATATACCAAGTATTATACTGGCAACACAGATATACTTGGAAGCCTTAAGATTTGCCATTCCTTTAGGCAGAGATATCTCTCCACCTAAGGTAAGCGATGGTATTACTCCTGAAGAGCCAAATATAGTGAAAATAAAGGGACAGGAATTTTTCAAGAATGATATACACTTTTTACTAGAGGTTAGTGAAAGAGATTTAGATATATATCTAGCTGCTTTAAAATCTCTTCAAAATACTGGTATAGGAGCTAATACTTCTCAAGGATTTGGCTATAATCAAATAATAATTGTTAATTCTGATGGGATACCTAAGACTTTAAGAGATAGATTTTCAGAGTTTTTTAAAGATGAGAAATTTTATAATCCCTTTTTGGTCCGTCTCTTACAGAATATCTTTAGTAAGATAAAGAGAAATTGGAGTAGTTGGAAGAGGGCATACGCAAATATAGGACCATTTAAAAGTAGGACATATTATAAAGTAAATGTTGATAGAAAGGTAGCTTCTAACATTTTTAGAAGTGAATTAAGGAAGAAACTTTTAGAGATAACAGGAATTAAGCATAAAGGAAGCACTACAGTATGTGCACCTGGAGACATACCCTGTAAAGTATGTAAACTGATGGGTTATATGGGTGGTAAATCTAAGATAATTGTTAGGAGTTTCTCTGGTAAACAGGGCCATTCAATATATATTATAGGTGAAAATTTAACAGCTGAAGAAAAAGGACTCTTAGAAAAATCTTTAGGGAACAATTATCAACTGGTTTTAGAAGAGACTATAAAGGATTATGTTGCATAAGGAGGAGATTTTTATGGATATAGCTATAAAAGGAAGAAATATAGAAGTAACTGATGCTTTAGAAAGTTATATAGAGAAAAAGTTAAATAGAATAAGTAGATTCTTTGATAGAATATCTGATATCCAAGTGGTGCTTAGTACTAGTAATAGTAAAAGTTCAGGAGCTATTCAGAAGGTCGAGGTAACTGCGAGGATAAATGGAAAGATAATAAGGGCTCAAGAATCAACACCAGATATGTATGCTTCTATAGATTTAGTAGTAGATAAATTAGAAAGAAGAATAAAGACTTTTAAGGGTAAGTTGTTAGATAGAGGCAGAGTAAGAGTAAGTGAAAGGGAAGAAACACGTGAAGAAATTACTCAACTAGAAGAACCAGAAGAAGGATCCTTGTCAGATAGGATTATAAGGAGAAAGAGACTAACCATCACTCCAATGTCAGTGGAAGAGGCTTTGCTTCAGATGGAATTACTTGGACATGACTTCTTTATCTTTATAAATGCGGATACATCGGAGATAAATATTGTCTACTCTAGAAAAGAAGGAGGATACGGACTTATAGAGGTTACTTCATGAGAAGAGAAATAAATAGATTTATCTATGTACTCTCTCTTCTTGCTATTATACTGTCTATATATGTTTTTAGATATTATCCTTTTAGAGCAGGCTTTTCTGATATCCTTATACTGTTTGCCTTGGTTTTGATACTAGAAGCCTTTCCTGTTGAGATACCAGGTAGACAGATTGCACTTTCTATGGGATTTATGGTGTCCTATGCGGGAATATTACTATTTGGAGCCCCTATTGGAATACTCTTAAATGGTTTAGCTTCTATAAGTCCTGAGGAATTTAATTTTAAAATACATGACCCTAGAAGATTTATATTTAATAGAGCTAATTTGGCGATATGCGCTGGTCTATCTGGCTTGTTGTACGAAGCCTTAAAGGGTCCTAGCCTTGAATTCGGAGGGCGTTACTTTTTAGTAGCCCTGTTAGTTGCACTTACGTATTGGTTTATTAATGTTGCCCTTGTGAGTCTAGTAGTTGCTATTGATAAAGGAAGAAGTTTTATAGGGACTTGGGTCTACTATATTTCGAACATATCTATTATTACCTATCTTTTACACTTTTTCTTAGCACTAGTAATAGCACAGAGCTACAAATTACTAGGTCCTATTGTTATGCCTATTTATATAGTACCTATATTCATTGCTAGATATCTATTTATATTAGCTAGTGAGGTAAGTAGAACCTACGATCAAGCTATATCTACCCTTATAAAACTCTTGGGAATTTTTGATAGTTATACTAGCGGACACTCTCTAAGAGTAGCGCAACTGGCTGAAGATATAGCCCGAGAAATGGGGCTTAATGAGTCTAGGATAGAAAAGATAAGAAATGCTGCATTATTACACGATTTAGGTAAGATAGGGCTCCCTATAAGTATATTAAATAAGCCTAGTAAACTTACTAATGAAGAGTGGTTTCAAATTTATAAACATCCTATAGTAGGGGAAGATATATCTAAGGAAGTTTCAAGATTTAAAGAGGTTCCGATCTGGATAAAGCACCATCATGAAAGGTATGATGGAAGCGGATATCCAGACGGTTTAAAGGGGGAGGAAATTCCTCTAGAGAGCCGTATAATAGCCTGTGCAGATACCTTTGATGCTATGACTACAGATAGGCCATACTCAAAGAGAAAGGGTATAGAAGAGGCTAAGGAGGAACTATTAAAGAGTGCAGGAAAGCAATTAGACCCAAAAGTGGTTTCTGCTTTAATTAGGGTTTTAGAGAAAAATTCTAGTCTTTACGAAAATAATTTACAGATAAAAAACGACTAAATGAGTAGTACTTGGTTATTTATAATATTCTGTGGTAATATTAATACTGAGGCAAATACTAACCTAATCTTTTAGGATAATATTTACTATAAAAGTATTGGAGGGAAGCAGATGAAATTGGAGACAGGTATGATTAGAAATGTAGTTTTACTCTCCCATGGTGGAGTAGGTAAGACATCTCTTGCCGATGCTGTATTGTTTAATGCTAAACTGGTAGATAGACTAGGAAGTGTAGATGCTGGAAACAGTAATGTAGATTCTGAACCAGAAGAGATAAAGAGAAAAACTACTATTATGTTAAAAGTTTTCCCTGTCCCTTGGAAGAATTGCAAGATTAATATTATAGACACTCCTGGTTATTCTGACTTTATTGGCGACGTTTTATCAGGAATTAAAGTAGCAGAAAGTGCAGTATTACTTGTCTGCGCATCTGCAGGAGTTCAAGTGAATACAGAGATACTTTGGGATATACTGGAAGAGCAAGGTAAACCTAGAATAGTATTTTTAAATAGGATAGATAGAGAAGGAGCCAATTTTTCTAGAGTCTATAATGAATTAAGAGAGAAATTATCTAGCAAGGTGTTTGCACTTCAATTTCCTCTTGGTGAACAGGCAAATTTCTCAGGTTTAGTAGATATTTTAAGCAAGAAGGCGTACAAGTTTTCTGGTGGTAATTATCAGGAAATTCCTCTGCCAGAAGAGTATGAAGATAGAGTAGAAGAGTTGAGAGAGCATCTTATAGAGGCTGTAGTAGAGAATGATGATGAACTACTTCAGAAGTATCTTGAAGGTGAGACCATCTCAAATGAAGAGATAATAAATGGAATGAGAGTTGCTATAAAGGAGGGTAAGGCTTTTCCTCTTTTATGTGGCTCTGCTGTTAAGAATATAGGTGTCCACCAGTTGCTAGATGTAATTAAAGACCTTCTGCCATCCCCGGAAGAAGGCAAAATAGAGATATTAAATGAAGATGGATCTATCACTTTCTCAAAACCAGATCCATCTAAGCCTCCTTCTGCCTTTGTATTTAAAACTACAGCTGACCCATTTGTGGGTAAGTTAGCTCTGTTTAAAGTCTTTACGGGCACGCTAAAGTCAGATATGACTCTACTCAATATAACTAAGGGGGTAGAAGAAAAGATTGGACATTTGGCTTATCCAAAGGGAAAGACTCAAGAACCTACAGGGGAGGTAATTACTGGGGATATAGGAGTAGTTGCAAAGATTCAATCTGTAGGGACTTCAGATACACTATGTGATAAGGCTTATCTCGTGAAATATGCCCCTATCAATTTCCCTCAACCACAGTATTCAGTAGCAGTAATACCAAAATCAAAAGGAGATGAAGAAAAGCTCAGTAATGCTCTTAGTAGACTTCAAGAAGAAGATCCTACATTTATAAGCTATTACAATACAGAGACTCATCAGACTATAGTCTCTGGTCTTGGAGATCTACATATAGAAGTAATACTTGAAAGACTTAAAAGAAAGTTTGGTGTTGAGGTAGATACTGAACTACCTAAAATTCCTTATAGGGAAACAATAACTACTAAAGTAAAAGTACAGGGTAAATATAAGCGTCAGACCGGTGGTAGAGGACAGTATGGAGATTGTTGGATAGAGATAGAACCTCTTCCTAGGGGTGGAGGTTATGAATTTATAGATAAAATCTTTGGTGGAGCCATTCCTAAAAACTATATACCTTCTGTCGAGAAAGGAATAAAAGAGGCTATGGAAGAAGGTGTATTAGCAGGTTATCCCTTAGTTGATATAAGAATTTCTTTGGTTGATGGGTCGTATCACCCTGTAGATTCTTCTGATATGGCTTTTAAAATAGCTGGGTCTATGGCATTAAAGAAGGGTGCAGCTGAAGCTAATCCAGTTCTTCTTGAACCTATTATGTACCTTGAAGTTACGGTTCCAGAGGAATTTATGGGGGATTGCATTGCTGACTTAAATAGTAAAAGGGCTAAGATTATAGGAATGGAACCACAAGGTAAGTTTCAGGTTATAAAAGCTCATGTCCCTATGGCTGAAATACTTAGATATTCTATAGACCTTAAGTCTATAACTCAGGGTAGGGGTAAATATAAGGTAGAATTTTCCCATTATGATGTAGTACCATCGAAGATAGCAGAAGAGATAATAGCAGCCAGTAAGAAGGAAAAAGAGAAGGAAGAAGCCTAGTAAGTTATGTTAAAAAAAAGACTTATTATCTTTTTCAGCGTAGTAGTAATTACTTGTGTTAGTACTGTAGTAGGAGGATGGTTGTTCCTTTATTATAAGAGTGGAAAGACTATAAATGATATTGTTCACAATCCGTCAGAAATAGTAACTTTTACCCATAAGATTTTTTATGGACCATCCTCCTTTAATATAGTACTCTTAGGAAGAGATTACGATTACGATGATAGAGGTAGACGTCTAGACAGCGGAAGAACAGATACAATTATGGTCTTTCATGTTGATTGTAAAAGTAGGAGGATAAGCGGTATTTCTATCCCGAGAGATACCATAGTAAACATACCTAGGTATGGAGAGAGTAAGATAAATGCTGCTTATCATATAGGTGGGGTTCCTTTAGCTATGGAGGTGATAGAAAATCTCTTAGGGATAAAGATAGACTACTATGTACTTCTTGATCCAGATGCTTTTAAAAAGGTTGTAGATGCTGTAGGAGGAGTAGAAATCTATGTTGAGAAGGATATGAGGTATAAAGATAGTTGGGGTAAGCTATATATAGATCTAAAGAAAGGATATCAGCGACTAAACGGGGTACAAGCCGAAGGATACGTAAGATTTAGACACGACCCCTTGGGTGATATAGGAAGAATAGAAAGACAACAGAAATTCCTTTATGCACTACTATCCCAAGTTACAAAACCGAATATGATAGTCAAAGTTCCAACTTTGATTCAAGAGTTAGTAAAATATGTTCATACCAATTTACCTGTATCGGAAATAGTAAGCCTTGCAACATTTTTTGCCCGTGAAAGAAACACTATCCAGTTAAAAACTACTACGTTACCTGGCTCAGTAGGTAGAAATGGCTATTGGTATCCAGATTTAGAAGAGACAAGTAAGCTTATAAGTATGCTTTTTACTGATATAGAGAACTCTTCTAATACTGTCCAAGCCAAGGTATTAATTCCATGAAAATTGGGATACCTAGGGTATTATTATTCTATAGATACTATCCAATGTGGAAGGCTTTTTTTGAAGCCTTAGGGTTAGAAGTAGTCCCTTCTTCTATTACAAATAAGGAGATAGTAGACCTGTCAGTAGAAAAGTCTGTCAGTGAAGCCTGTCTACCTATAAAGCTAGTCTATGGCCATGTATTAGATATAAAGGATAAAGTCGATCTTATTTTTATACCTAGGATAGTGGGGTTAGAATATCGGACTTATATGTGTCCTAAATTTATAGGAATACCTGATCTTATAAGAAATATGGGTTCAGATATACCGCCAATAATTGATCCAACTATAGATAAAAGGAATCTTATTGCAGGATTTATTAAGAGTTTCTTTGATCTTGGTAGATTGTTCACTAGAAATAGTATAAAGATAATGCGGGCATATATGGAAGGGCTGAAGGCTCTCAAGTTATATAATGAAAAGTTAAAGATGGAAGTAACGCCTCTAGAAGTTTTAGATGATAAAAATTTAAGAAAAGAGGATTTTAAATTAAAAATAGGTATTGTAGGACACTGCTATGAGATATATGACGAATTTATTAGTGGTGGTATGATAGGGGCGCTAAATCGCCTTGGAGCAAAAGTCCTTTCTATGGAGATGCTTGATTGGAAGTCTGTATTAAGAGAGGCAGATGTCCTTCCTAAAAAACTCTTTTGGACATTTGGAAGAGAGCTTTACGGCACTGCTAGGTACTTTATAAGGAGGAAGCTTGTAGATGGGATTATTATGGTCGTAGCTTTTGGATGCGGACCAGACTCTCTTGTTAGAGAGCTTATAGAAAGAGATTTAGTAAAGCCTATTGATTTTCCAGAAATAACTATAACTATCGATGAACATTCTAGCGAACTAGGGCTTATAACTAGACTGGAAGCTTTTGTTGATATGTTGGTTAGGAGGAAGCAGTATGAAGATAACCTATCCACCGTTTGGTGATGCCAGGATAGCTATAGAATCATTACTAAAAGATCTAGGCCATACTATTGTTCCTCCACCTCCTTCCACTAATAGAACGTTATCTATTGGTGTAAAGTATGCTCCAGAATTTGCCTGTCTTCCTTTAAAGATCACCCTCGGTAACTATATAGAAGCGATAGAAAAAGGTGCCGATACTATTCTTATGCTAGGAGGGATAGGTCCCTGCCGTTTTGGGTATTATGCAGAGGTGCAGAGGCGAATTCTTAAGGACTTGGGTTATGAGGTTGATTGGATTATACTAGACCTGTCTAGTGGCTGGAAGAATCTTTTTAGAAGTATAAAAAGACTCTTAAATGGAAATAGTCTTATTAGAGCAGTAAGGGCTCTTAATCTTGCTTGGGAGAAAGTATTAGCTATTGATGAAATAGAGAAAATAGCTAGGAAGGCAAGACCATTTGAGAATTATAAAGGAGAGGTAGATAATATTGTAAAAGAGGCGCATCAGAGATTAGAACAGGCAAGAAATACTTTAGAGATAAGACAGGTGCTTGAGGAATATATAGAAAGAACTGATAAGATTATAGACAAAGACAATCTAGATAACCTTGTAAAGATAGGGATAGTAGGGGAATTTTACGTTGTCTTGGATCATTTTACTAATTTTGAAATAGCTAAGAGATTGGGAGAATTTGGAGTATGGGCTGAGAATGCCTTTTATATAGAAGAGATAGTTAGAATATATTTCCCGCTCTTTAAAGATAAGGATATTGAAGAGAGGACTAAGGTAGCTTTACCATATATAAGACGTTCTGTTGGGGGAGAAGGACAAAGGACTATAGCTCATACCATAGAATTTGCAGAGAGAGGATTTGATGGGGTAATACATCTTCTGCCATTTACATGTATGCCTGAAATAGTTGCAGAGGGAGTCTTAGAAAGAGTAAGTAGAGACTACAATATACCTGTATTAACTTTATCAATAGATGAGCAAACGGGATTAGCAGGTATAGTTACTAGACTAGAAGCCTTCATAGATATGCTGAAAACTAGGAAGAGTCGGAGGAAAGCAGTATGAAGAAGTTCTTAGGCATAGATGTCGGTTCTGTTAGTACTGACATAGCAATTATAGATGAAGGTGGAAATTTGATAGTAGGTCTTTATCTTAGAACTGGAGGAGACCCAATAAAGGCTGTTAGAGATGGTTTCTTTAAAATAAAATCTCAATTCGGAAGAGATCTTCAAATTGATGGAGTTGGTGTAACTGGAAGTGCCAGATTCTTAATAGGTGCTGTTGTTGGTGCAGATGTTATAAAAAATGAGATTACAGCTCATGCAGTAGCTGGACTACATTATAACCCACAAGTACAGACGATAATAGAAATAGGAGGACAGGACTCTAAGATTATTATTATAAGAGATGGGGTAGTGGTTGACTTTGCTATGAATTCTGTATGTGCTGCAGGAACAGGGTCTTTTCTTGACCACCAGGCTCAGAGACTTGGGATACCCATAGAGGAATTTGGAGAGGTGGCTTTAAAATCTAAAAATCCGGTAAGAATTGCTGGGAGATGCACTGTTTTCGCGGAATCTGATATGATACACAAACAACAGTTGGGACATAAAAAGGAAGATATATTATTTGGTTTATGCGAAGCCTTGGTGAGAAACTACTTGAGTAATGTTGGAAGAGGTAAAGAGATATTACCTCCGATACTCTTTCAGGGGGGAGTAGCTGCTAACAAGGGAATAAAGGTGGCATTTGAAAGGGCGTTAGGGACAGAGATTATAGTTCCTCCCTACTTTTCTCTTATGGGGGCTATAGGTGCAGGATTGCTGGCTCAAGAAGCTAATATACAGAAGACTAAATTTAAAGGTTTTGATATTGCAGAACTAGATATTACAACTAGAGGTTTTGAATGTAGAGGATGTTCTAACCTCTGTGAGATTACTAATGTGTTTATTGAGGGGAAATTAATAGCTAGATTAGGTGGAAGGTGTGGAAAGTGGGAGAATCTAGATGAAGGGTCTCTTCCCTCTATAAGTCTAGAAAGCTATTGATCTTAGAGTATCGTCCTTTAAAAATTTAAAGACCACAAGATTTGTCCTTTTCTCATTAGTATACTCATTCTTTAGGTTAAAAGATAGTATTCCAGTCTCTTCGTCTACTTTTAGAGTCTTAATTTTTCCTATAGGAATACTGTCATATATTCCTATTATTTTTATTCCTTCTTGATAGTGCTGAGGCCATTTAGTTTTTATCTCTGAGAGTAGCTTTACTTTTAAGTCATTTGAAAGTTCTCTCCAAGGAGTAGGTTTTCTTTTGATAAAGATATCATTTACAATATCTAAATTACTTACTATATCTATGGAACATATAAGAGGAATATTAACTACTTTACTTCTCATCATCTCATTTGCCCTTGGTAATATAAGAACGTCAATTATAGCGCCTGAAACTTTTTCAATTTTATAGTTAAGGACACTTGTAGTTAAAGTTACATCTAAGGATTTTATATCTACATTACATATTGGTATATCTATTATCTCTGGTTTAGAAATAATTCCTAAAGTTTTATATATCTCTTCTAGGACTTTTTCTGCTCCCTCCATACAAATCTCACAGCCTCTTCTAACCTAGAGAATGGTTCCATTATGTCAAAATTCTGTGCTATTTCTATTAAACTAGGGATTATTTCTTGAAGCCTCTCTCTATATTTTTTATCTATTCTTACTCGAAGCGGAAGACTAACATCTACTTTTATAATATATTCTCCACTTTCTAACTCCTTAAAATCTCCTAAATTTGACAATACCTCAACCCCTTTATATCTACTTATAGATAGAATCGGGAAGGTCCATTTAGATTCTTCTAAAAATGGCTCTTCTCTTACGAATAGAAGAGAAGGTTTATGTTCTAACGCTTCTACTAAAGGAATACCTACACTTTCTATACGTATATACCTATCTATTGTATTCCCATACAGGATTGTCTGCAACTTTGAAGGTTTTATTGGTTCTACATACTTAAATTCTATAGGGATACCTCTCTTATCAACGATTAAAATCCCACCTAGGTAGGTAGGACCTTCGAATACTCTAGTTGTTATATATCCTAGTAAGTTAGTTTCCATAAATTATTGTTCTATAGAGTTTATTAATTCTTGAATTCTGTTAAGACTTCTCATTTGGTTAATAATCTGTATTGTCACTACATCTCCTCTGGAAGCTATTAAGGTCCCATCGTCTGTTATAATATCTCTTATTAGCTTTTTCCCTATTAGAAAAGCATTCTGCTTAGCTTCAAATCCTTTATCTTCTGAGTAAGGCTGTTCTCTTTGGACTGAAGTCTTTTCTTTAAGGATGTTTTCTCCCTTAATATTTACTAAGACTGCAGATGGGCCCAGAGCTACTAAGTTTTCTCTGGGGATTATTTGATCTTGGTCTTTTAGCTTTATTCCATCTATATCTAGAGTCTCCTCATTTATAAAAAGTTCCTCAATTTCCCCAAGGATTTCTCCAGTAGTAGTATATACAGGAAGTCCTCTCCACTCTACCATGTTATCTAGGGCTTCAAGTATGTCTGGCATTTCTAAGACATTTTTAAGAGAATCTTTTATGGTAATAATAGTGTTCTTTCCTATCACTTCTATCTCATCTCTAGAAATGAACTTTATTCCTCTATACCAATTCTTATCACGGACTAAAAATCCTATTCCGGCAATTTTTTTATTATCTAAGACCATTTCTTCTATTGTTCCTAAATAATTACCTGAGCGACTTAAAACAGGAAGCTGTGTTATTTCTCCCAACGGACGCATCTTTCTCCTCCTATATCTTTATATCAATATTTTCTCCCAATCCAGGCTGATGAATATCTTCCAATTCATCTTTTGATTTATTTTGCCTTTTTCGATATTCTCTCTTAAATTTTTCTCTCTCCTCGTTTTGGCCAATATTCTTAGCCCTATCGCTCTCCTTAAATGCTTCTACTTCATTCTGACGTTGCTCAGTTACTTGCCTGAAGTATAGCTGAAATTGTTTCTGTATAGTTTCAGAGGTTTGTCTCTGTACCTCTTTAATCTTTTCTAACTCTTGTGTCCTTATTATTAAGGGCTGTATATCGCCAGTCCTCATATCGCTCTAAACTCAACCCTCCCCTCATTGCAGATAAAATATACCCTTTCTAATTCTGAGTCCACGTTATAATTTACATCACCAATCCATATCTTAACACCAGGATATACTTTACCTGTAGCTTCTATTCTTACTTCTTTTATCAAATACAAGACTTCATTAGTTAACTCTCTAATCCTTTCATCTCTTAAGTTTAACTGTTCAATTAGAAGCCTCTGTATCTCTCTAAGTTTATTGAGTTGATTACGTCTAATCTCTGGCAGGTTTTCTTCTTTACCATATCCAACTAGATAATTAATATTAGTATTAACTTCTTCTAACTTCTTTTTTATATCTTCTTTTTCTTTAATAAATTTATCTAACTCTAGTGACTTCCATGGGTCCTTACCTACTACTATTAAAGTCTTAGTTCCATAAGGTGAACCGATTTGAAAAGAATAGATTGACTTAAGACTCCATATATTTCCTCCAGATATTATCCCCTTATTTGAAGTTACTCTGATACTCCCTCCACATTGTATATTACTATCTAATATACCTTGCTCTACTATTATATCTCCGTGGACTTCTATATCTGCATTTCTGATAATTTTGGCAAGTAGATTTTCCTTTACAATGACTTTTCTACCAGGTTCACCATATATACCTCTTCTTACTATTAGATTTCCTCCAACTTCTATATCAGCATTCTCTATATCTTCCCAAACTTCCAAATTATGTTCACATCTAACAGTAAAGTGACTCCTTATAGTCCCTTTAACTAAGACACTCCCTACAAAGTCTATATTTCCAGTAGAATAATCTACATCTCTATGTATTTCTAATACAGGGGATACCGCTATAGTTCCATCTGCCACAGTCGGAGCTCCTGAGATAGAAGCTATAAGTTTTAGTCCGTCCTCAGAAACTTCAGTATTCTTTCCTCTAGGAATCTTTATGTCCCTTCCTTTTCTAGGTGGAATCGATTCTCCATACACATTAGTCCCTGGCTTACCTTCGGTAGGGGGAACCTTTACTGCCAAAATATCTCCTTTCTTTACATTCTCTACAAATCCTATATCTTTGAAATCGACGGTTCCATCAGGATTTTCTTTTGGAACTAATTCCCTCTTACCTAGAGATACTAGATACTTGATACTTGCGTCTTTACCATTTTCAGGTGGAATACCTTCAGCTATGAGGACATCTTCAGCTATTTGAAGTTTAACTATTGAAGATATCTCCTCTTCTTTTATCCCAAATCTTATATTTGCTTTAGATAACGCCTCTCTTACATCATCCTCTGTAATAGGTTCTTCTGATGGTATTACTGTAATAAAAGCCGTTAATTTGTCAGGAGATACCCTTACTTTTATCCTATCTTCTTTAATTTCCACTCACTCCCACTCGCCTTTTATTATTCTTCTCAATTTTAATATAATTTGAGCATGTAATTGGGACACTCTCGATTCTGTTATACCTAAGACTGATCCAATCTGTTTTAAGTTTAGCCCCTCATAGTAATATAAGCTCAAGATCTGTTTTTCTCTGTCATTTAACTTCTTTATAGCTTTTCCTAAAGTCTCTAGTAATTCTTCCTCTATAATTTTGTCTTCTATTTGTTCTCTATTATCAGATATTTCAAATCCTCTTTCTTCTAGAAGTTCTTCTACAGAAGAGGCAACTATAGGGCTTACTTCCTCTAATAGCTCCAGATAAGAAGCTAGATCCATTCCAAGTTTATTAGCTATAGCCTCTTCACTTAGTTCTTCTTCTCCTAGGCTGTCGATTACTTCTACTAGATGTCTATACTTTTCTCTCTGTCTCCTAGTAAGTATATCTTCTCTTCTTAAGGCGTCCTTTATTGCCCCTTCTATCCTTCTTATGGCATATACTTCAAATTTAACCCCTTTATTTTCATCGAAGCGATCAATTGCCTCCATCAAGCCTACTATTCCCCAGTGAAATAGGTCTTCTTTACTTATACTACTTGTCTCCTTTATATAAAATCGGCTAACTACATACTTTACTAAAGGGAGATATCTTAGAGCAAACTCTTCTCTCTCCCTTCTTGTAAGTTTCATATCTAAATCTCTTTTTCTCCTCTCCCTATTGTTTTCACTCTTACTACCCCAGTAGATACAAGAAATTCCATAGTACGTCCAAAATTTCCGCCAGTATCTTCTCCCAAGATAGGGATACTTAGTTTTCTGAGGGTTTCTCTAGCCACCTCTGTATTCCTTAGTCCTATATTTATTTTGTCCTCTCTGCCTTTTATACTAAACATCTGACTCCCCCCCACTATCTTAGCAACAATAGACTGTTTATTGGCTCCTAGTCTTAACATCTCATCTAATAGGAAAGGAATTCCTGTGCTGGCAAATTTGGTTGGGTTTGAATCATTGCTGTTCTGCGGTATAGGTAAGAGTGCGTGTAGTAATCCTCCTATTTTTTTACTAGGGTCATAAAGGGCTACACCTATACAAGACCCTAGTCCTAGACATACTAATACCCCATTTAATTTCAAGACAGACCATTCTCCTATTCCTACCACTACTCTATCCATCCTTATAAACTTACCCCTAAAGAATTGAATATTTTCTCCAATGATAGGCGATTAGGTACAAATACTAAGTATCCTTCTATCATCTCTCCTTGCACTGTAAAGTCAGTAACTACAGTAATAATAAGATCATCCTCGGTTGCTTCCATAACGAGCACAGAATCTAAGATTGCACCTGCCATATCAGTAGTACTTGCAGGGACTGTAGGTATTAACTTCAGATTAGTAAAGCTAGCTAAGGCATTCAAAAATGTAGAACTTACAATATTACCTACTTCTAAGAGAACTGATATCTTCATCTCTTCACTCAATTCATTCTGTGGGAAGCCAGCCATAACATTCTTTATAAGTTTCTCTGCGCTATCTCTAGTAAATAGGAGAAGAATTTGACCTTCTCCATCACCTTCAACTAGAACTGTTACTCCTATAACAGGTATCTCTGGTCCACCTAAGAGATAAGGAACATCTCTTAGTTTCAATAGCTTTACCTCAGGTACGCTCATATCTACTCTTTGATTAAGCAGTTGTGACAAGCTAGTTGCAGCATTTCCGGCACCAATATTCCCTAACTCTTTCAATATATCTAGATGCATAGAATCTAGTTGCATACTTCCTCCTTATGCACTTGCCAAAGTATTAACATCTAAGATTAAGGCAACTTTTCCATTACCAAGGATTGTAGCACCTACAAAATTTCTATTAAGGTTTACCATCTTATCTACTGACTTTATTACTATCTCCTCCTCGCCAATTAAGTCATCTACAGCTATGCCAATCTGTTTACCACCAGTTCTTACTATTACAGCAAAATTACACTTATTCTTGTGTGAAAGCCCCAATACTTCTGACAATCTATATAGAGGTATAACTCTACCTCTAGAGTATAACACTTCTGAACTACCTATTGTCCTTATCTCAGATTCTTCAAGTCTTACTATTTCTTCTATATTACTTAAGGGTATAGCATAGATTTCGTCACTGACTTTTACCAACAAAGATTGGATTATAGCTAGCGTAAGCGGTAATCTTATAGTCACTTTAGTTCCTTTGCCAGACTTACTTTCAACCTTTATAGTACCATTTAACTCTTCTACTCTTCTTTTTACTACATCCATCCCTACCCCTCTACCAGAGATATCCGTTACCTTGTCAGATGTGCTAAATCCAGGAATAAAGAGTAGATTATAAATATCTTCTTCATTTATCCTGCTAATAGATTCTTCAGATATAAGTCCCTTTTCTATCGCCTTCCTCTTTACCTTTTCTACGTCTATCCCTGCTCCATCATCCTCCACTTCTATGTATATATTATTGCCCTCGTGGTATGCGGAGAGTTTTACTAAGCCCTCTTCTGGTTTTCCTAACCTAACTCTTTCTTCAGGAGGCTCTATCCCGTGATCTATAGCATTCCTTATTAGATGCATAAGAGGGTCTCCCATAGCATCTACTACAGTCTTATCTAATTCTGTCTCGGCACCATATATTTCTAGCCTTACCTTTTTATTTGACTCTTGAGAAAGGTCTCTTACCATTCTAGGAAATCTATTAAACACCTGCTCTATAGGAATCATTCTTACTTTCATTACAAGATTTTGGAGCTCATTTGTTATCCTAGCTAATTCATCTGTAGCATTTCCAAATTCCTTTATTTGAGCCAATCTAGTTCTCTGTATTACTAATTCTCCTACCAAATTCATAAGTTCATCTAACCTCTCAACATCTATACGTATGGTCTGACCCATTCTTGATAGAGCTTTTATACCTTCTTTTTCAGCAGGGATCTCTTGTGATTTAACCCTGGCTTCTTCCCTTGTCTCTTTAGTGGTCTCTACAGTGATAGGTGATATATCAACAGTATCTATTTCTGCTATTTGCATTATTAAGTCTTTTATAGTATCTGCATCTTGTCTAGTTATAAATATTAAAGTAAAATCTAAGTCGAATTTTTCGTTCTCTAGATCAGTAGCAGATGGCTCTGAATGGATAATATCTCCTTTGTCTTCTAATGCCTTAAATACCATATATGCTCTTACAGATTTAAGGACTGTACCTTCTTTTAACTTTACGTGTATCCTATAGACATTAAATCCCTTTTGCACAGCCTCTTCTATAACTGCTAGATTGTAGTGATTTAAAGAAGAGCTCTTAGTAGAAACATTTTCAACAGTTGAAGTAGTCTCTTTATCCTCAACTCCTTTTTCAAACCTTTCTATAGCCTCTCTAACTAAGGGTAAATCGTCTGTTCCAGAAGTAGATATTAGTTCTAGTCCCTTTTCCAAAGCATCAAGACTAAAGAAGAGAAGATTGACTATATCTCTATTAGCCTTAATTCTATCCTTTCTTAGGTCATCTAATATGTTTTCCATATTATGAGTTAATGTGGCTATATTATTAAACCCCATTGTCGCAGACATTCCTTTTATCGTGTGGGCTATCCTAAATATCTCGTTTAATAACTCTTTATTATAAGGATTCTTTTCTAGTTCTAGTAGAAGTTTATTTAGTTGTATTAGATTCTCTCTAGACTCGTCTAAAAAGATTGGGAGATACTCTTTATAGTCCATTTGTCACACCACCTTTTCATAAAAGAATAGATCTACAGGTTTCAATTTATAATTTAGAGGATTAAATATCCTTTCTGTATTACCTAAAAATAATATTCCACCCTCTTTGAGGCTTTCTGCTAACTTCTTAAATACATACTCCTTTGCTTCCTGTGTGAAGTATATTATAACATTGCGACATAGAATAAGATGCATTTCTTTGGGATATTGGTCTTTCAACAGATCTAATCGATCAAATTTGACTGATTTGCGAATAGAATCTGATATCTTATAATGGTTACTATCTACTTTAGTGAAGTATTTTACTAGTCTTTCGTTGGAAATATTTTTCACTTCCTCCAACCCATATATTCCTTCTCTGGCTTTTTTAAGAGCCGCTTCATCTATATCAGTAGCTAAGATACTATAGCTTTTTACTTTTAACTCATCCAATATGATAGCCACAGAGTAAGGTTCATTGCCATAGGAACATCCTGCACTCCATATATTAAGAAAGTCAGATCGTTCTTTTAACTTAGGTATAATCTTATTTTTCAAAATTTCAAACTGGTCTGTATTTCTAAAGAATTCAGACACATTTATAGTAACTTTGTCAATGAAGTCTTTCCTTAGTTTTTCATCTTTTTCTATAGCCTTATAAAAGGTTAGAAAGTCTTTAGCACCAACTCTATCCATAAGTATCTTAATCCTGCGTTTTATCTGTTCATCTTTATATCCATCTAGATCTATGTTAAGTAGTTCTTTTATCTTTCTCTTAAAAAGCTTATAGTCATCTACTAATAAACTCACAGCTCCAAAACCATCCTTTCTATTTCTCTAGGGATATCTTCTAGACTAAGTATACTGTCGACAACCCCTTTTTCTATAGCAGCTTTAGGCATCCCAAAAACGACACAGCTCTTTTCATCCTGAGCTATAGTCTTTCCCCCATTCTTCTTTATCTCTTCCATCCCTCTCGCTCCATCAGCACCCATGCCTGTTAATATTACCCCAATAATATTTTTCTTAAAATTTCTGACTGCAGATAGCATAGTTACATCTACTGATGGCCTAACCCCTAAGACTGGTGGATCCTTACTAAGAGAAAGTGAGTTACCGTTTACTAATAGATGATATCCCCCTGGAGCTACATAAGCTACTCCACTTTTGAGTGTTTCTCCTTCTTCTACCTCTTTTACTAAGAACTTAGATACACTATCTAGTCTTTCTGCTAGGGACTTTGTAAATCCAGGAGGCATATGTTGGACTATTATAATAGAAGTATCCTGTAGGAGATTTAATCTTGACATTATTTGATAAAGAGACTGTGGACCTCCAGTACTTGCTCCGATAATCACTAACTTTCTAGGTTCTTTGCCTATGATTTTCGCACCCCTACTGGGGATTTCAGTAGGAATTACATACTTTCCTTTAGACTTTACCGCGTTAATTATCTTTAATTGTAACTCTTTAATAAAGGAATCAAAGTCGGAAAGTAGATTTTTGGGTTTAGCTACAAAATCTACTGCACCATTCATTAGTGCTTCTATAGTAGTATCCGCATCTTTAGTAGTTAGAGCACTAACCATAATCACAGGAGTTGGTTTTAGACGCATTATGCTTTTTAGTGTGTCCAACCCATTCATAATAGGCATCTCAACATCGAGTGTTATAACGTCGGGATTTATCCTTTTAAGTTTTTCTATGGCATCTTTTCCATTCTCGGCGGTATCTATAACCTCTATCTCCGGATTTTGCTCTAATGCATCTTTTAATATTCTCCTCATTAAGATCGAATCATCCACTATTAAGACTTTAATCATCTTTAAATCCTTTCTTTATTAGACTTCTTTGATAGTTAAAAAGAAATCTAATAAGCCTTTCTCTCTCCTTTTCATCTATCAGGGTAAACTCTACCCCAGCATACGAGATTTTTTCTAATTTGTTGTTATTTAGTATTTCTTCTGTATCAATCCAGACAACTTTTCCTTCACAGTCAATTGGGGACTCTGGCGAAGGTAACTCCAGTCTTACTTGTAGAATATCTCGAATCTTTAGCATCTCAGGTAAGACAATCTTCATTCCTCCTCCACTGAGGTCTTTTGTAGAAGTAGTATAGATTTTTTCATCACCTTTTACTCTATACATTACATTGAGAAGTATTGGAACCCTTACATAATTTCTCCTCTGGACCCTTTCTATCTCTCCAGTTATTACTACATGTAATAGGGGGAGAGGTTCTAATTGTCTTTTAATAACTTCTCCAACTACTCCGTAAACCGCATCTTTAGTAGCAGAATATATGATTATCCTCTCTCCTGATCTTATAGGGATAGGTACTGTACCCATAAATGGTAAAGCCAATATCATTTTATCATCATTTATCTCTTCTATTCTACTATTATAACTACCTTGATATTCGCCTTCTATTACTCTTATAGAGACCTTTTTATTAGGAACAAAAGCCTTATGTTTCATTTTATATTAACCTTTTCAAGTATACCACGGAAAAATCCCTTAAATCCTATACCTTTCTTTTCCGAACCAATTAGTTTAAGGGCAATATCGCTTACTGCTCTAGCAGCTTTTGAAAATGGATATCTAGTCACAAATAACGTCTGTTCCTTTACTGCCCTTTCCACCCATATATCATTAGGTATACTTCCTAGATAAGGAACAGAGAATTTTAAAAACCTCTCTAACAAAATATTCAGTCTGTTTGCAGTATCTTCTCCTTCACCTGAATTATTTACTCTATTAACTATAAGTTTTATATCCTTTCTTATTCCAGACAGATTTATGGCTTTTATAAGTGTGTAGGCATCGGCTAAAGCGGTAGGTTCTGGGGTCATGACTATTAAAACCTCATCGCTACCAGAAGCAAAAGATAAAACATCTTGATGTATCCCTGCTCCACCATCTATAAAGATATAGTCTACACTATTCCCTAGTTTTATCAGTTGTTCTATAAGTTTCTCTTGCTTATAAGTATCTATCCTTGAAAGTTCTAGAGCTCCAGAACCTCCAGGTATTATAAGTATTCCTTCTGGTCCATAAGTCACAATACTTTCAAGGTCTACATTTCTATAAATTGCATCATAGAGTGTATACTTGGGGGTTAATCCTAATATTACCTCTACATTTGCAAGTCCTAAGTCTCCATCTATTATTAATACCCTTTTCCCTAATTTCCGTACTGCTACCCCTAAATTTACACATATATTAGTCTTCCCTGTCCCACCCTTACCGCTCAATATAGAGAAAATCCTTGCTCCACTATTCATTTTGATCTCACATTCCTTTTTAATATAAGATCAGCAAGTTTTTCGCTCCTTGCTGTCTCTATATTACCAGGTATATTCTGCCCGTCTGTTATGTAACCTATGGGCAGATTGGTATACACTGGTATATTAATCAAATTCCCAAAAGTCACCGCCTCGTCTAGTTTGCTTAAGATGATGGAGTTTGGATATAAAGCTTTATAGTTTTCATATATCTCTTTTATATACCTAAAATTATCGGTAGCACTTATAACTAGATATATTCTTAAACCTTGAATAGGGATAGTATATATAAATTTCCTCAATAATTCTACATATTCTTTGTCCTTTTTGCTTCTCCCTGCACTGTCTATAAAGACTATATCTACAGAATTAAACTTATAAATTGCTTTTTCAAACTCCTTTATATTAAATACTGGTTCTATTGGAATATTTAGTATTTTACCATACACTTTAAGTTGCTCTATAGCTCCACTTCTATATATATCAGTAGTTATAATAGCTATCCTTTTATCTTTCTCTACTGCATAATAAGATGCTAACTTAAGTATAGTGGTAGTTTTTCCCACTCCTGGTGGTCCTATAAAGATAGCCCTAGTCTTATCCGTATAATTTGAGTTCTTTTCTGTCTTTATAAGTCCCCTTATAATAGAGAAAAGAATATCGGTGTCTAGTTCTTGGAGTTTTAACCGATTTCCACCTACAGCCTCAATGTAACTAGAAACTATAGTATTTATTATATCACTATCTACCTCTTCTTCCACTAAAATTTCTTTAATTCTAGAAAGAGCAGGTAAATCTACAGAGACTCCATTTTTAGAGCTTGACAAAATTCTTTCTTGAGCTTCAAACGAAATCTCTTTTGCTGCAGTTATTTCTATCTCTGTAGCTCCAAATAGACCAAGTAATCCCTTTTTTCTTATCTTTTGCACTAAAAGTAGGGATGCGTCTTCTCCTAAGTTTTCCTTTACTTTCCTTATTGTCTCTTCTACTGTCTTACCGTAGAATTTTTTTACTATCATAGAGATATTACCCCGATATTTTCTATATTTAGTGTGCTGTCTATTTCATTATACGATAGAACAGAGATTTGTGGAATAGCTCTCTCTAAAAGACGTTTAAGTGGAAGTCTCAACTGTGAAGATGTAACTATGACAGGTTGAAGTCCTCTTTTTATGCCTTCATCTATTAGAACAGAGAGTTTTCCAATAAGTTTCTGCCAAGAGTCTGGGTCTATAGATAAGACTGTGCCTTGATCTGTCTTAAATAGACCCGACATCAATTTTTCTTCTGTTTTAGGTTCTATCAGAATAACAGGTAGTATGCCTTCTGGAGTAGCTAATTCCCTACTTATCATCCTTCCTAACCTTTCTCTTACCTTCTGAAGCATCACTTCTATATCTTTATTTATTCTAGCGGTATCTGATGCTGTCTCAAGTATAGAGACTAAATCTCTTAGAGGTACTCTTTCTCTAAGTAATGCCTGAAGTAATCTCTGTATTTCTCCTAAAGATAACTGGCTAAGTGCATCATCTACAACAGCCGGATAATCCTGTCTTATTGCATCTAGAAGTCTCTGTACATCCTGTCTAGTAATGAGTTCATCTGCGTATCTTTTTATTATCTCTGTTAAGTGAGTTGCTATGACCCCTGAACTATCTATAACTGTGTATCCTTTATTTTCAGCAAGTTCTCTGGTTTCAACGGGGATCCACTTTGCCGGTAAACCAAATATAGGCTCTTTAGTCTCTATCCCGTCTATGTTTAATCCTTCCGGATTTAAAACCATTACATAACCAGGCATAACCTCCCCTTTAGCTACCTCTATACCCCTTACTTTTATCACATAACTATTTGGTCTTAATTGTATGTTGTCCCTTATCCTGATTGGTGGAACAATAATTCCTAATTCTTGAGCTATTTGTCTTCTAAGCATTGTAATTCTTTCAAATAGTTCTCCACCTTGTGATTTGTCTACAATAGGGATTAATCCATATCCTATTTCTATCTCCATAGTATCAACTGATACTATAGGCATTGCTGTCTCTACCCCTTGCGTCCCAGAAGGTCTCTCTTCTTTTACCTCTTCTCCTAAAGGCATCTTCCTTAGAATGTAGGATAAGCCCCCCATTAATCCTGCAAATATAAATAATGCTAATTTAGGTAAACCTGGGATTAGTCCTAATAATAACAGAACACCAGCTATTATACTCATTACTCTACTATTTGATAGGATCTGCCTTGAAAAATCTATTCCCAGATTTTCTTCCGAAGCACCCCTAGTAACTATTAAACCAGTAGCTGTAGAGACTAACAGTGCAGATATTTGATTTACTAGTCCATTTCCAACTGTAAGTAATGCATAAGCTTCTAGTGCACCTCTAAAATCCATTCCTCTTTGAAGAATTCCTATCATCCATCCACCTAAGAAATTTACCGCGGTTATTATAATGGCTGCTATTGCATCTCCTCTGACAAATTTACTTGCCCCATCCATAGCACCATAGAAGTCTGCTTCTTGCTCTATTTGTTTCCTTCTTCTTCTTGCTTCTTCCTCTGTAATTAGTCCAGCATTTAAATCAGCATCAATACTCATCTGCTTACCAGGCATAGCGTCTAGTGTAAATCTAGCAGCTACCTCTGCTACTCTTTGGGCTCCATTGGTAATTACTACAAATTGGATGACTACAAGTATTAAGAATATGACTAAGCCGACTATATAATTTCCTCCAACCACAAATCTACCAAAGGCGTTTATCATCTCTCCAGCATAACCGGAAAGCAAAATAAGTCTAGTTGCTGAGATACTAAGTGCAACCCGAAAAAGGGTAGCGAATAAAAGTATAGAAGGAAAAGTAGAGATTTCTATAGCTTCTTTTACATATATGCTTATTAAAAGGAGAGAAAGAGAAAAACTTATATTGAGTGTCAATAGAATATCTAAAAGAAACGGAGGTAGAGGGACAATCATCATAATAACAATAAGAATTATCCCTACAGCTAGCGACAAATCACTATATCTCAATATATTTCCAAGCCTTATACCTTCCATTTATATAGTCTTCCCTTTCTTCCTATATACATAGGCTAATACCTCAGCTACTGCCTGATAGAGCTTTGGAGGAATTTCTTCTCCTACTTCCACTAGTTTATACAACATCTGAGCGAGAGGAGGGTTCACAACAATAGGTATATTCCATATTCTAGCTTCATTTTTTATCCTTTCTGCCATAAGTCTAGCTCCTTTAGCTACCACTACAGGAGCATTCATGGTTTTTATATCATATTTTAAGGCAACTGCATACTCTACTGGATTTGTAATAACCACATCCGCTTTTTTTACTTCCTGCATCATTCTCCTTGTCACCAATTCTCTCTGCTTCTGTTTTATTCTGCTTCTTATAAGGGGATCCCCTTCTGTCTCCTTTAGTTCCTCCTTTAATTCTTCTCTTGTCATCCTTATACTAGCTTCAAATTCTCTTCTTTGAAACATATAGTCTAATATCCCAACAGCTAAAAGTATTATACCGGCTTGCTGGGAGAACTTTATTATACTACCTACTATAAATTCAAGACTAGTAGAAATAGACATCTTCCAGAGAGAAAAAGCGTCCGTGCTTATATTTCGAATGAAACTGTAACCTAGATAACTAAGGAGGATAAGTTTCATAATGGCTTTAAGGACATCTATCAACGCTCTTTTTGAGAATATTCTCCTTATTCCCATTAGAGGATTTATTCTGGAAAGTCTTGGAGTAATAGCTTCAGAAGAAAAGAGAAATCCTGTTTGGACAAATCCTACTAATAGTGTAACTATAAATATTATCCCTAAGATTGGAAAAAGTATAGGAATAGACTTATAACTTAAATCTATTATAATGTTTCTTAAATTCTGCACCGTTATACTAGGCTTATGCATACCCCCTATAAATGTTGTAAGGAGTAATCCAAGTTGATGATACATAGTAGGAATAAGGGAGGATATGATCATAACTCCAGATATAAAGGCTAAACCAGTGATTAATTCATGACTTACAGCTATTTGCCCTTTTCTTCTTGCCTCTTCTCTACGTCGGGGAGTTGCTTGTTCTGTCCTTTCTCCATCAGGCATAACTATCTAAACCCCTTTACTATAGAGATTATCTCTCTTATTAAATAAGGTAGTTCCCTATTTATAAGATCTGGAATATTTCCGATAAGTATTAGTAAAGCAAGGAAGGCTAAGCCAGTCTTCAAAGGTAATCCAATTATAAATATATTAATTTGAGGGACAGTCCTTGCTATAATTCCAATTATTACATCTACCAAGAGCATAGTTGTTATTATCGGTGCAATAAATCTTAAAGCTACCTGTAAGACAAAATTCCCTAAAAGTTTAAAGGATTCTATAAATATATGATTATTTAAAATTACTTCTCCTACAGGGACAAGGTTAAAGCTATAGCCTATTGCCTCTATGATTTGCAGATACCCTCCGCTTACTAGGAATATAAATATCCCCAAAATAAAGAAAAGGTCTCCTATAGGGGATGACTGAATTTCAAAGGCTGGATTAACTATATTGGCTAGACTTAGACCTATTTGAAAGTCTATAATTTGTCCTGCTAATTGAAGCATATAAAAGATTATATTACTGAGTAAACCAATGACAAGACCTATAATTATTTCTTTTATCCCCAATATAATAAGAGTATTAGTCTCCGGTAACTCTTTTAGGCTATATAATTGAACCAGTACGAGACTTATACTAATAGCTAATAGTAATCTTACAGAGTTAGGAATAATTCTAGTACCGAATGGCTGGAATATAGAAGCTATAGCAAATAACCTAAGAAAGATGAGTAAAAAACTAGTTATTTGTAGTGTTGATATTCCAAGTATATCCTTCATGGCAGAATATTGCTCATTTTACTAAATATATCTTTACTAAAGTCTACTAATAAATTGAGCATCCATCCCCCTAGTAATATTAGTACAAGAAATACTACTAGTATTTTAGGAACAAATGCTAATGTTGCCTCATGTATCTGAGTTAGGGACTGAAAGAGACTAATAAGAATGCCTATCACTAGGCTTGCTAATAAAGCTGGTCCGCTTATCATAATTACAATTATTAGTGAATGTTTTATAAGAGTTACTGCTTCACTTAAGCTCATTTATCTCACCTGAAACTCTGAACTAAAGAGTTAACTACAAGAGACCAACCATCTACAAGGACAAACAGGAGTAATTTAAATGGTAGCGAAATCATTACTGGAGGTAGCATAAGCATGCCCATAGCCATCAATATACTAGCAACTATCATATCTATAGCTAGAAATGGCAGGTATAACATAAAACCCATCTGAAAAGCAGTTGTAAGTTCACTAATCATAAATGATGGAATAAGAACATAAGTGGGTACATCGTCTTTAGTGCTAGGTCTGGGAATTTTAGCAAGTTTTACAAACAGTGCTAAATCATTTTCTCTGGTTTGTCTAAACATAAACTCCCTTAGTGGTTTTATTCCTCTATTTATCGCTTCCTGAAAGGTTATTTCTCCTTTTATATAGGGTTGCCAACTTGTCTTTTCTATCTGAGAGAAAGTTGGAAACATTGTAAAAAATGTTAAGAAAAGAGCCAGGGCAGATATTACCTGACCAGGTGGTATTTGTTGAGTTCCTAAGGACGACCTTAGAAAACTTAATACTATTATAATTCTAGTAAAAGATGTTACCATGATAGCTATGGAAGGGGCTAAAGCTAACACTGTTATTATGCCTAAAAGTTGTAGGGTTCCTGCTATATCCTGCGGTTTATCTGAAGGAGCTACCTCTATCTTAAACGAAGGTAATTCTTGAGCAATAGAATAACTTGGAATAGAGAATACTACTATGATAAGATATAGACACATAAATTTTTTTAAGATACTAGTTTTCTTTTTCATCTGTAAATTCTTTTAGAAGTACTATATTATTAGGACTACAGCCTATTAAGAAGCATTTATCTTTATACCTCACTATATGTAAAGAGGTATTTGCCCCCAGATAAAGTCCCTCTATATGTCTTAGTTCTTTTGAAGGAAGCCTTATCCAGGGAATTCTTTTGGTTTTTATAATCCACCATACGATGATTAAAAGTCCTAAGACTACTGTAAATGCTAGTAAAAATCTTAACATTTAACATCAGCCTAAGACTTTCCTTACCGCTTCTAAAACTCTATCAGGTTGAAAAGGTTTCACTATGAAATCTTTAGCCCCAGCCTGAATGGACTCTATTACCATCGCCTGTTGTCCCATAGCACTACACATAATAATCTTTGCTTCAGGGTCGATCTTTTTTATCTCTTTTACTGCGGTAATTCCATCCATTTCTGGCATAGTAATATCCATAGTTACTAGGTCTGGTTTAAGTTCTTTATACAGATTTACTGCCTCAAGTCCATTAGATGCCTCACCAGCTATCTCATATCCATTTTGAGATAGTATGTTTTTTAACATCATACGCATAAAAGCAGCATCATCAACAATTAGAATCTTTTTGCCCATTTATTCCTCCTCCAATCTCTTTTCAGGACTAATTATTTCTGTAATGCGAACGCCAAAATTTTCATCAATTACAACTACTTCTCCTTTGGCTATAAGTTTCCCATTTACTAGTATATCCACCGGTTCTCCGGCGAGTTTATCTAATTCTATTATAGACCCCGAAGATAATGCTAATAAATCCTTTATTAGCATCCTAGTTCTGCCTAATTCGACAGAAATCTGAATAGGGACATCTTTTAGTAGATCTAAGTTACCGATTTTCTCTATACTTTCTTGTGATGCACTTAAAGGTTGGAAACTTACTGATTGTACAGAGGGGGCTTCTTCTGCCGATATAACTTTACTTTCGTTAACAACTTTTTCTTCGTTATTAACTGTCGCTTCTATAGAATTCTTAGGCATTAACTTTTCTTCTGAAGTTTTTTCTACTATCTGATATATACTGCTATTATTCCCCTCTATATTAAGTCCATATTTAAAGCCAACGAAATCTTCTTTAAATATCATCTCTCTTGTATTATCATCTAACTGATAGACCTGAGGAGGTTCTATTTGTAACTTACCTCCAATGACTTCAGATAAAGAGAGAGCCATAGCACTAATCATCTGACTGAAGGCTTCAGAGATAGCACTTAATGAGATATCATTAAATTCAGATATGATATTTTCTTCACCCATCATAAAGGTTGCTATAGCTAAGGCATCACGATCCTCTATCAAGAAAAACAGTTTACCTATGTCGTATATCGCACTGCTTATAATAATATAAGCCTTTCCTAAGATCTCCATACCAATCTTTTCTACACTTTTTCTCTCTATATTGGATACGGAGATATTTTTACCAACCAATGCAGATAGAGTAGTGATCGATGCTTTCATAGCAGATAACCATATATCTTCTATACTTTTTAATGTTCTCATCTATTCACCTCTTGCTATATTACCTAAAATTTTTACGCCTATCTTTTTATTAATCCTTCCGGGTCTACCTAAATACTTGGGTTGATCTCCAACTTTTACTATTAGAGGGTCCATTACAAGTGTATCTAATTTTATTATGTCCCCTATTTTTAGATTAAGAAGTTCTTCGAATTTAATTTCTGCTGTTCCAAGTTCTACAACTATGGGTACCTTAATATTTTCTAGTTTTTCTTTAAGTCTTTTTATTATTTCTTCCTGCCTGGAACCTCTTCTAGAAAACCACTGTCTAGCACTTAATTTTGGTAATATTGCTTCTAACATATCGCTTGGTATACAAAGGTTCATCAAACCGCTAGCACTATCTCCTACTTGAATAGAGAAAGAAATAAGAGCTACAACTGACGATGGCGGAACAATCTGCTGTATAAATTGTGGATTTGTCTCTATCCCAGATCTTATCGGAGAGGTCTTTATTATTGAGCTCCATGCCTCCCCTAATAACTCTAGAATTCTGTCGACTATATCTTCCATAATGCTCATTTCTATATCAGTAAGTTCTCTATTCTTCTTAAGCCCTCTTCCTGGACCACCTAATAATCTGTCTACCATACTAAAGACAATATTATTACTTATTTCTAATAGTGCTGTTCCATTTAGCGATTCCATACTATAGACAACTATAAATGATGGGATAGGTACACTTTGAATATATTCTCCATATGGAAGCTGATCTACACTTGCTATATTACAGTGAGTGACAGTTCTCAGCCTACTTGAAAGATAAAGAGATAAAGACCTAGAGAAGCTCTCATGAAGCATCTCTAAGGTACGTAGCTGATCTTTAGAAAATTTACTTGGTCTTCTAAAATCGTATGGTTTTATCTTGCGCTCTTTATGTTCTTCCCCTACTTCTTCTACTTTTAACTGTCCTGAAGTAAGGGCAGATAACAGAGTATCTATCTCTTCTTGAGAAAGTATCTCTGGCATACTCTCACCTACTGCACCACCATATCGGTAAATAATATCTTTCTAACTATTTTAGCATTAAGTAGTGAATTAAGCCTTTGAATAATTCTTCCTTTTACTTGTTCAATACCAGCAGGAGTAGACAATTCATTAACCTTAGTTCCATTAAATACTGATATTATTTCATCCCTTATTTTAGGCATCTCTGCTTCTATTATTTTAACAGCACTATCATTAACTACCTCTAACGAGACAGAGACTTTAATATAGTGGAATACATTACCTTCATTAGCTAAATTAGTAAGTATTTCTTTGTTTAGTGAAACTATTACAGGGTTCTCTTGTTGTTTTGAATTATTAGAACCAGTTACAAATTTTAGTGCTAAGATGATCCCTCCTACTAAAACTAACGCAATAATAGCTATTATAACTACTAATTTCTTCATCTAATGTTTACTCCTTCTTTAATCATTACTGGTGGTTCCCCTTTAGAGGCTTCCTCTAGAAGGACAACGATATCTACCCTTCTATTTCTAGCTCTATGTTCCTCCGTATCATTAGGAAATAATGGCCTATATTCTCCATAACCTACAGCCGACATCTTTTCAGGAGATAGTCCTACATGTTCGATTAAATATCTTAACACTGTTGTAGCCCGAGCGGTTGAAAGTTCCCAATTAGAAGGGAATTGTGGCGTATTTATTGGAAGATTATCTGTATGTCCCTCTATTCTTATCTGATTTGGAAGTCCTTTTAGTGCCCTTCCTATATTATCTAAGATCTGTCTGGACCTTGGTTTTAATTCCGCCTTTCCTAAATCAAAAAATGTTGAGTCCTTTATACTTATAACTAATCCTCTTTCATTTATATTTGCTTCAACTGCCCCTTTTAAACCTGAAGATTCTACTATATTCATTATTTGATGCATTGCCTCTGTAAGCTGTACGAGATTAGCCCTAGTTGGACCTAATGTTTCTACAGTAATACTCTGTCCACCTACTAAAACACCTGTTCCACCTTTAAAAGCAGACTGAAGCGAAATTGCTAATTCTCTAAATCTAGCTGCATCTATACTAGAAAAGGTAAATAACATAACGAAGAATATCAATATCTGAGTTACCATATCTCCATAAGAAGTCATCCATAGAGGAGCTCCTGGAGGAGGATTTTCAGGTTTTTTCTTTAACGCCATAGACCTCTTCCACCTCTCTTTCCTGTTGTGCCTTTTTCCTTAATTTAGGGGGTAAAAATACATGTAGTTTTTGTTCTAATATCCTTGGATTTTCCCCTGCCTGTATGGAGAGGATCCCTTCTATTTCTATAGCCTTCAGTAGTGATTCATCTGAACTCTTTAACTTTAACTTATTAGCTATAGGTGTAGCTATCACATAGGCAAGGAATGCTCCATAGAAAGTAGTCACTAAGGCTAGTGCCATAGAGGGACCAATAGATGAAGGATCATTTAACTGCCTTAACATTCTTATAAGTCCTATAACTGTTCCCAATAGTCCAAATGAGGGACCTAAACCAGCTAAAGTCTCAAAGATTCCTATACCTACCTTATGTCTTTCTTCGATAAAGGAAAGCTCTGTTTCTAAAATATTTCTTATTAATTCTGGGTCTACTCCATCTACTACGAGTTGGATGCCTCTTTTTAGAAAGTCATCTTCCAGATTAGATATTTCTTCATCAAGAGCTAAAAGTCCTTCTCTTCTAGCTCTCTCTGCTAAACTAACTAATGTCTTAATAGTACCTTCATAATCTGGAGTCTTACTAAAGAAAGCTACTTTTAATACTTGAATACTTGTAAGAATCTGATCTAGTCTAAAGCTGGTTACAGTAGCCATTATAGCCCCCCCAAATGTAATGAGCATAGAAGGAGGATCTATAAAAGTAGAGATACTACCCCCCTGTGTCATTCCAAATATGATAAAAAATACACCTCCTAGAATACCTAAAAGGGTCGCTATATCCACCTTAAATTATACCTCCTAGTATTCTTCTAAAGCTCCACATATAGATCTCTTATAACTGATAATCCTCTTTACAACCTCTTCTATAGATTCTTTAACTACAAACCTCTTACCCGTAGTGAGGGTAATCATAGTATCAGGAGTAGCTTCTATAGTCTCTATAAGGTCTGCATTTATAATAAATTTAGTATTGTTAAGGCGAGTAAGTTGTATCATCTCTTAAGATTTACCAGCTCCTGTAACATTTCGTCAGAAGTAGTTATTACTCTAGAGTTAGCCTGAAAACCTCTCTGAGTAATTATCATATTGGTGAATTCGCTGGCTAAGTCTACGTTGGACATCTCTAACGCCCCTATGTATAGACTTCCCCTACTACCAGTATTAGGAGCTCCTATCAGTGGTTCTCCAGAGTTTACAGATACTTCGAAAAGGTTAGATCCTACTCTAGTTAAGCCACCAGGATTACCAAAATTTGCTAAGGCTATCTGCCCTAGAACTTGATTTAATCCGTTAGAATATATGCCTGTTATAATTCCATTGTTACTTACAGTAAAATCTATAAGAGATCCCTTTGGATAGCCATCTTGATACGATACACTTATACTGGTGTCTCCGCCTAACTGTGTCATATTAGAGAAGTCAGGATTAATTCTAAGATCTGCAGCACCAGGGTTAAATAGACTTGCAGGTATATTAAGTGGATTTATAGTAGAGCTACCAGCATTATACGTCCCATCAGGATTAAATACCATATTGCTTGTCCAACCAGTTACATCATTACCATCTATTCTAGCAGTTATTTCCCAGCTGTTTGTATCGACTTTCCTAAAAGTAAATATAAGGGTATGCGCTACGCCTAAAGAATCATATATAGTTGTAGGAGCATTAACTGTAGTATCTATCTCGCTTTGAGCATCTAAGTTTCCAACAACCTTGACTTGCGAAGTTGCCTTTGCCATCATCTGTTGTCCTATTGGTATAGTGATAGGTTCGACTGGCATACTATTATCGATAACCCCATTATTGTTAGCCTTCCATCCGAGAACTTTATATCCTGTGCTTGGATTAACAAGACTACCGTCTAAACCTATACTAAATGCCCCATCTCTTGTAAAATATTTTTTGTTACCGTCGGTAACTATAAAGAACCCATCTCCTTGGATGGCAAAGTCAGTTGGATTACCAGTATATTGGAAGTTACCAGGTGTATGTATAGTATTAATACTTCCTATAATCATTCCTAAACCAACCTGTATTGGATCTGTCCCACCAATGTCACCTTGTGGAGCAGATGCTCCTCTAAGTGTCTGATAGAAGAGGTCCTGAAATGTCACCCTAGCCATCTTATAGCCAGTAGTATTTACATTGGCGATATTATTAGCTATAACATCCATTCTTATTTGATGATTCCTTAAACCAGATACTCCTGCAAACAACGAACGCATCATATCTTAATAGTCCTCCTTTTTAAGGGCCCCCTCATAGAGGTCCAGCCCCGGATTTTTATAATATCACTGCTCCATCTATATTAGTAAATATTCTGTTCTTCAAACTATCTTCCTCGATAGCAGTTATAATAGTTCTTGTAGGAATATTTATAACAAACGCCTTTCCGTTTACTATGACTAAAGAATCTCTTACCCCTTTTGAACCTGCTAATTCAATAGCCTTATTTATTTCGTTTACTTCCTCCTCCCCTATTTCTATACCTCTAAGTAATATCCTTTCTTGAGCATGTTTGGAGATATTAATTTGCCCAGTTTTTAGCTTAGACTCTAATACTTCTCTAAAGCTTGCCCCGATATTATTAACAAAATCCTTCTTTACTTGATTTGTGGCTTGTGACGTAATATTCTCTATTCGCTTAACCATCTGTAATCACCCCTGTAATTGAAGAAACATCATAAGGTTCACCGTTTATCCAAAGCTTAGGAACTCCATTTTCAAATGTAATCTTTGTCACTATTCCAACCTTATCACCTATACTTACTTTCTTTCCTAAGAATCCTAAAGCCTCTATCCTTAGCACTTTGTTTAATACCTGTTCTATACTCTCTGACTGCTGCAAAATTGTATCTAAGGTTGAAAATTGAACCAACTGAGAAGTGAACTCTTCCGTATTCATAGAGTTAAGAGGATCTTGATTTTTAAGCTGAGCAAGGAGAAGAATTAAGAAGTCATTTCTATTTAGAATATCAGACGGAGTACTTCTAGAAATAGTTTCATAGCTATTTGTTCTTGTTAGTGCTTCTAAATTATTAGTATAACCTTTCTCTATCATCCTTGTTAAAGTCCTAATAAGTGGAATTTCCAATCCATATCACCTCCTATACTATAAGGTCAATTAAATTACCCATACCCTTTATGTCAACTATTTCTACCCTCTTTTCTTCTTTATAGGGATATGAAGGGGTAAATTTAACATATCTATTTCTTCTGTAAGAAAAATTTCCTGCCTCACCCATTATATAGATACTAATACCACCTAATTCAAGACCTTTTTCTAATAAGTTTCTCTTAAGACTATCTATATTGCTTTCTAAGAGATCTCTTAACCTTTCATTTGAGACTACTAATTTAATACTTATTTTCTCTTCATCTAGAAGTATTCTTGCTCTCACCTCCCCTGAAGTCTCAGGATGTAACCTTAAAACTGCCTCTCCTGTTTTACTATCCCCATTGATTCTCTCCGAAATTAATTTTGTAAGTCTTTCTGAGAAATTGGTATCTTGCTCTAATGAGAAACGATTAACAGGTAAGCTTCTCTCTGTCTTTAGATATGTAAAGTTAAAGTTGTTATCCTCTAAAGCTCTATCAGTTCTGTTTACCTTTCTAGATAGAGGTTCTCTATTCTCTTTGATATTAACTTCTTCTATTCCTAGTTTTTCTGTCTTATTTGTCTTAGAAATTTTCAAACTTTTATTGTTAGCAGTTTCTAGGTGATGGATCTGTGTACTGGGTGTAACTTCACTTGTATTAGTTTCCTTATGATAAGTCTGAATGTTGGGGATAGTTTCAGTGTTAGCAGTTTCTGTGTGATAGATCTGTGTACTGGGTATAACTTCACTTGTAATAGTTTCCTTGTGATAAGTCTGAATGTTGGGGATAGTTTCAGTGTTAGCAGTTTCTGTGTGATAGATCTGTGTACTGGGTATAGCCTCATTAGTAATAGTTTCCTTGTGATAAGTCTGAATGTTGGGGATAGTTTCAGTGTTAGTAGTTTCTGTGTGATGGATCTGTGTACTGGGTATAACTTCACTTGTAATAGTTTCCGGGTAATGAGTCTGAGTATTGGGGATAGTCTCACTGTTAGTAGTTTCTGTGTGATGGATCTGTGTACTGGGTATAACTTCACTTGTAATAGTTTCCTTGTGATAAGTCTGAATGTTGGGGATAGTTTCACTGTTAGTAGTTTCTGTGTGATGGATCTGTGTACTGGGTGTAACTTCACTTGTAATAGTTTCCTTATGATAAGTCTGAATGTTGGGGATAGTTTCAGTGTTAGCAGTTTCTGTGTGATGGATCTGTGTACTGGGTATAGCCTCATTAGTAACAGTTTCCTTGTGATAAGTCTGAATGTTGGGGATAGTTTCAGTGTTAGCAGTTTCTGTGTGATAGATCTGTGTACTGGGTATAGCCTCATTAGTAATAGTTTCCTTATGATGAGCCTGAGTATTGGGGATAGTCTCATTATTAGTAGTTTCTGTGTGATGGGTCTGTGTACTGGGTGTAACTTCACTTGTAATAGTTTCCTTGTGATAGGTCTGAATGTTGGGGATAGTCTCACTGTTAGTAGTTCCTGTGTGATGGGTCTGTGTACTGGGTGTAAGTTCACTTGTAATAGTTTCCTTATGATAAGTCTGAATGTTGGGGATAGTTTCAGTGTTAGTAGTTTTTAGGTGATGGGTCTGTGTACTGGGTGTAAGTTCACTTGTAATAGTTTCCTTATGATAAGTCTGAATGTTGGGGATAGTTTCAGTGTTAGTAGTTTCTGTGTGATGGATCTGTGTACTGGGTATAGCCTCATTAGTAACAGTTTCCTTGTGATAAGTCTGAATGTTGGGGATAGTTTCAGTGTTAGTAGTTTCTGTGTGATGGATCTGTGTACTGGGTATAGCCTCATTAGTAATAGTTTCCTTATGATAAGTCTGAATGTTGGGGATAGTTTCAATGTTAGCAGTTTCTGTGTGATGGATCTGTGTACTGGGTATAGCCTCATTAGTAACAGTTTCCTTGTGATAAGTCTGAATGTTGGGGATAGTTTCAGTGTTAGTAGTTTCTGTGTGATGGATCTGTGTACTG
>Ga0067045_1002536_pt1 | contig 83271 bp, 77 predicted proteins | sample TerdegcTABiofilm_FD_59184 | JGI IMG/M metagenome (GOLD analysis project Ga0067045, IMG submission 59184) | Combined Assembly of (Gp0054472, Gp0054536) Wastewater bioreactor microbial communities from Singapore -Terephthalate degrading... | reverse complement strand
GGGCACGACCCGGAGCTTGGGGCCGGTCTCGAACAGCGCGTCGCGGGCGGCCACGGTGTCGGTCAGATAGGGGTGCTCCCCGGAACAGCCCCGGCACATGCCGCCGTCGGCCGCGGGATAGGCCTCGCCGCACAGGGGGCACACGGCGATGGCCCCCATGCCGCCCTTCTTGAGGAACGAATCGGCCACCTTGACCGGGGCCATGCCGCAAATGCCCGGGCCGGCCCGCTTGATCTCGTCGAACAACCGGTCCCGGTCCTGCTCCCGCTTGGGCTTGAGCTTGAGGTACCAGGCCTTGATCTCCGGCCACATGCTGAGTTTGGCCGGATCGATCCACACCCGCACCCCCTCCCCGGTGTACTTGTCGTACAGGGCCAGGGCATAGCGGCCGAGGTTGACGCTCTTCATCCAGCCGTTGCCGTAGCTGCACAGGGTCAGGAGTTGCACGGCGTCGGGAAGACACTTGGGCGTTTCCACCACGGCGTCGAAGATGGTTCCCTCGGGCAGGGCGCCCTTGGCCAGTTCGACCATGTATCCCCCGATCAGAAGCCCCGGGGCCGGGTTGCCGTGAAAGGCCGCGGCCATGACCACATATTCGTCGAAGGTGTAGCTGCCGATGTTCATGCGGAATCTCCAATTCACTGCGATTTGTGACGGGTTTCTCCCTTTGGCTCAACTTCGGCAAAAAGAAAAGGGGCGTTCGAAAAAAAGAACGTCCCGCCCCTCCCCCTCCTCACGGACCGTCGAAAGCATGGGGAGGGGCGGGGCGGGACCGCCGCAAAAGGAAAAACCTACGCCGTCGAGGCGATGCGCCCGAGCTTGTCGGCCATCTCCGTGAGCCCGGCGATGGCCTGGGCCGAGTGGGTCATGCCCTCGGCGGTTTCCGAGGAGATGCGATCCACGTCGCTGATGGCCTTGTTGATCTCCTCGCTGGCTGCGGACTGCTCCTCGGCGGCCGTGGCGATGGCCTGGACCTGGTCGGAGGATTCCCCGACCAGCCCCGATATCTCGTCAAGGACCCGGCCGGAATCGTTGGACAACTCCGTGGCCCGTTCCACGGCCGTGGCCGCCTTCTGGGTCAGATCCGCGCTTTTTTTAGTCTCATCCTGGATGGCCGCCACCACCCGTCCCACCTCTCCGGTGGCGTTCATGGTCTTTTCCGCGAGCTTTCTGACCTCGTCGGCCACCACGGCGAAGCCCCGGCCGGCCTCCCCGGCCCGGGCGGCCTCGATGGCCGCGTTTAAGGCCAGAAGGTTGGTCTGGTCGGCGATGTCCGAGATCACGTTCATGATCTGGCCCACGTCCACGGCCCGGCGGCCCAGGCCCTCCATGCCGTCGCGCAGGGACAGGGTCAGACCGCGCACCTCGCCGATGGCCGCGACCGCCTGCCCGACCACATCCACACCCCGCACGGCCCGATCCCTGGCCTGACCGGCCAGTTCCGCGGCCTTGCCCGCATTTTTCGCCACCTCGAGCACGGCCGAGCTCATCTGGTCCATGGCCGTCACCACCTCGGACATGCGCTGGCGCTGGGTTTCGGCGCCCTGGCGGACATCCTCGGACTGATGGGACAACTCCGACAGGGAGCCGGCCACGGAGCTGGCCACGGCGCCCAGTTCGGCGTTGATGCCCTCGATCCGGGACAGGTTGGCGGACAGTTCCTCCTCCTTGCGCACGATGGGGGTCACGTCCTGGGCCAGTTCCAGATACCCGATGTTGTTGCCGTTACAGTCGCGCATGGCTTTGACCATGGGCCGTACGACCATGCGTTCGCCGTTCCTGGTGCTCTCCACGTACGTATCGGGGTCGAAGGCGCGTCCCTCCACGGCGCACCGGATGGGGCAGCCGGGGGTGCCGCAGACCGGGGTCTTGAAGACGTCCCCGCAAAACGTCCCCTTGAGTTCCGCGGGGGTTTTGCCGGCCATGTCGGCCATGGCCAGGTTGGCGAAGATGACGCGGTTATTCTCATCCGACACGAACAGGGGATCGGGCATGGCGTTTAACACCGCGTCACTTAGGCACATGATCTCCGACAGTTTGGAAATGAGCTTGTTGAACCAGGCCGCGAGATCTCCCATCTCGTCTTTTCGGGACTCGTCGAGCCGGTCCGTAAGATCCGCCCGATCCTCGGTGATGTCCCGGATCTTGGCCACCATGGCCTCGATGGGCCGGGCCACGCTTTTGACGAAAACCAGGTGCACGGCCCCGGACGAGGCCGCCAAAAGGACAAGCAGAAGACCCATGAACACGAAAAGCACGGTGCGGATGGCCGCGCTTTCCGCCTTGGTGGAAAAGGAGAACACCAGGATGCCCGTCTGCGCGCCTTTGTAGTCGTTGATGGGGATGCCCGCCATGGCCCGGTCCCCCTCCCGCTCCATGACCGTGCCGCTTTTGGCCTTCTCCAGGAAATCCGCGGTGGTCCAGTTCGTCAATTCCTTGCTTTTGGCCCCGGCGATCTGCACGAACCGGCCGTCCAGGACCGGATTCTTGGCCGGGTCGCGCAGAGCCCCGGTGATCTTGAGGAATTCGGCGTTCATGTACATGGCCATGTCCTGGCCCTCGCCGGCCACCTTGGCCAGGATGGGCGAGAACTGGCTTAAGACCTCGACCGACCCCAGGTGTTTGCCGTCCGGGGACACCACCGGCGCGATGCCCCGGAACACGAAGCCGCCCTCGCCGAGCTCGATGCCCATGAGCGGCTTGCCGGTCCGGTTGACCTCCATGACCGTGGGCCGAAACGAGGAGATGTCGTCGGAAATGTCCACGCCCTTGCCGTCTCGGGTGACCTGCTTGTCGCGCCATATCCTGACCAGGCTGAGGCCGCTCGGCAGGTGATAGTGGAGTTGGAACTTGCGGCCGTCCATAACCTGGGCGAAGCCCTTGACGAACGGCTGCAGCGCCTCGCGCAACTGCTCCCGGGCCTTCTGGGCCATGGGGTCTTTCTCGTCCCGGATGTCGCCCGAGTGGGCGACCTCGTAGGCCGCCATGACCACAGGCAACCGGGCGAACAGGGCGGCCTGCTCCAGGGTCATGCGCGAGGCCGTGTCGATGGCGTTCTCCACCTCCCGGGTCTTGTTGGACACGATCTGGGCGATAAAATTGGATTCCAGGCCGTCCAGACGGAACCACATGATCGCCAGGCTGATGCCGCCAAACACCAAAAACGCCGTCACCATAGGCAAGAACATCTTCTTGCGAATGCCCATAGATCCCTCCCGGGCCCGCGCGAACGGCAGGGCCGTAGTTGCTTCATGAACCATCGCGTCGGCGAGAAGAGCGGGACGCGTACGACTTGTACGACTTAACAGATAGCAGGGAAGGCCGACAAAGCCCACACCGCTCCATCCAAACCGGAGCACCCCGGCATTCGGGTGCCGCAGCCTAGCCGGAATCCTAGCACGTCATCGCGTCTTCAACAACGCGTCCTTCGGAAAAAACACGCCCCGCCGCCCCTCGCGCTGGTTCGCCGTTCCGGCGCATCGCCTGCGGCAACCCAGCGAGAGGGGGGCGGGAATCACCCGTTCCACGGGTCTTGTCCCCTCAAAATCAAGAATCTCTCCAGAATGTTACGCTGTACGAACTAGGAGGCCCGGCGCACCGTGACGAAATGCTCCTGCATGGCCACTGCGCCGCCGGCCTTGTCCCACTTGGAGATGCCCCCGGGCATCAGTTCGTTGTCGGCCACGCCCTTGCCCCGAGCCCGGCTCTCCACGGGCAGGGTGTGCCCGAAGCCGTGGACCATGAACACCGCCTCGGGGTGCATGAACGGGGTGACGAAGGCCTTGATGCGGCCGCAATGGCCCGGCGCCTCCACCTCCACGTACTCCCCGTCCGCGATCCCCAGCTTCTTGGCCTCGGCCTCGTTGATCCACAAAAGATTCTCGGACATCTGGGCATTGAGCAGGGGATTGTTGACGGTATGCCCCTGGGTATGCACGCCCACCCGGCCGAAGGTGACACGGTAGGCCCCCTCGGGAGGCCGTTGGGGAGAGACGTAGGGCGCAAGGGACAGCGCGCCGTCCTTCTCCAGCTTTTCGTTTATGATTTCTATCTTGCCCGAGGGCGTCTTGAAGGTCTTTTCATCGAGCTCGCGGTAGAAGGCCTTGTCCGTGAGCTGCACCATGCCCGTGGCCTCGAAGTCCTCCAGGCCGACCCCCGTGCCTTCGAGCTGGAACTTCCAGATGTCCTCGATGGATTCGAAGGCCATCTCCGTAAGGCCCATCTTTTTGGCCAAGCCGCAATAGATCTCCCACTCGGCCCGGGTATCGAAGCGGGGCTTCGCGGCCCGCTTGCGCACGAAGAAATACGGGCGGCAGCCCTTTTTGCAGGCGATGGTGCTCTCGCGTTCGAGATAGGGGGAAAGCGGCAGGACCACGTCGGCGTACCAGGCCGTGTCCGACCAGGAGAAGGTCACGGATACCAGCAGGTCCAGATTGTCCCACACGGCTTTGAGCCGTTTGGGATCGGGAAAGGCCATGAGCGGATCGTGGCGATGGGCGATATAGGCCTTGAGGGGATAGGGCTGGCCCGTGACCATGGCCTCGTAGGCCAGGTTGACCAAGCCGGGCCCGGCGTCGAAGTGGGTGCGTTCCTCCATCCAGCCCACGCCGTCCACGCGTTTTTCCTCGGGCTTGGGATAGATGGCCATGAGGTCCTTGAGGCCCTTTTTCCCCACGTCGCCCGCGCCGCTGGCCAGGGGCAGACCGCCCTTGGCCCCGATGACGCCGAGCAGGGCGCTGATGATGTAGGCGGTACGGCTGACGTAGAAGGAATCGGAATAGCGCGCGGTCATCCATCCCGGATGCCAGATGACCGCGGGCGCGGCCTGGGCCAGATCCTTGGCCAGCTTCTCGATGGAGGCGGCTGCGATCCCGGTTTCGGCCTCGGCCCAGGCCGGCGTGTAGGGCGCCACGAACTCGATGAGGACATCCAGGTCCTTGATCCACTTCTGTGCGAACGCCTTGTCGTACAGCTCCTTGTTCAGCAGTTCGTTGATGACCGCCAAGTTGAAGGCATAGTCGGTACCCGGCCTGATGAGCAGAAACGTGTCGGCCTTGCAGGCGCTGACCGAGGCCCGCACGTCGATGCAGGTGATCTTGCATCCATTGGCCTTGGCATCGAGCAGATCGTTGACCTCCTTGACGTTGATGGCCTCGAAGATATTCCTGGTCTGCAGGACCACGTGTTTGGCGTTTTTGAGGTCGTAGCCCACGGATTTGCGGTCGAAGCCGAAGACGGACAGGGCCGCGTGCTGCACGTTCCTGGCGCAGGCCGCATCGTGGTTACAGTAGTTGGGCGTGCCCAGGCCGCGCAGGAAGGTCCGGTAGATCTCCCGGAAGGGGCCGCCCCGGTCAGAGAGCAGAATGGAGCGGGCGCCGTGCTCGGCCTTGATCTTCTCCAGCCGCTCGGCCACGTAGTCCAGGGCCTCGTCCCAGGAAACCCTGCGCCACTTGCCCTCGCCCCGCGCCCCGGCCCGGATCATGGGAAACTGGGGACGTTCGTCGTCATTGACCAGCGCCAGGCCGGCCGCGCCCCTGGCGCACAAGGCCCCGGCCACCCCGCCCGCATGGGGATTGCCGTGCACGGTGACGACCCTGTCGTCCTCCACCACGCTCATCATCGGACACCGTACGGTGCACATCCCGCATATTCCATATACGTTCTTTTTCATGAGATTTCCTCCGGCGGGCGCCGCTGGTCCGCTCTCCTGAATTTTGAAATATCACCGTACCACGGGTGAAGCGTGAGACAAGAAAAAAATGATGTGAAAAAATGAACTTTTCAGGAACGGCGCGCTTTGTCGGCCCCCAAAAACATATGTGAATGAAAAAATTTGGGAACCTCCCTTGACTTTCCTGGTGAAAGCGGATTTGAAAAGCAAATACATGTGATTTCGTTACACAGTCCGAGACGCCCGCCGAAAAGAGGCGGAAACCCAGGCCCATAGGGCCTGGCGCGGAAGACAGGGAGGGCCCGATGATTTTCTCCTGGCTGCAGGCGGCGCTGATCATTTTCCTGGCGGGTGGACTGGCCTTCGCCGCGGGCCCCCTGCTCGGGTCCGTCATCCTGGCGCCCAGATACTCCGGCGGGGCCATGGGCGAGCCGTATGAATGCGGTCTGCCCACCCATGGCGGCTCGTTCGCCAACTTCGGCATCAATTACTACTTCTACGCCATCGTGTTTCTGGCCTTCGAGGTGGACATCCTGTATCTGTTTCCGGTGTCCACATGGTTCACCCATTCAGTGGGATTTGCCCCGGTGTGGAAGATCCTGGTGTTTCTGTTCGTCCTGGGATTGGCGGTTGTCTATTTCCAGCGCAAGGGAGTGTTCGAATGGCCCCGCAGGATTCAAATCTCGCCCCGGCGGTAACCGGCGTCCAGGCGGCGCCGATTTCCACCCCCGCGGTGCAGCGCATCGTGGACGTGTGCCGCGCCATGTCCATTTGGCCCATGACCTTCGGTCTGGCCTGCTGCGCCATTGAAATGATGGCCGTCGGCATGGCCCGCTTTGACATCGCCCGGTTCGGGGCCGAGGTCTTTCGGCCCTCGCCGCGCCAGTCGGATCTCATGATCGTAGCCGGCACCGTGAACCGCAAGATGGCCCCGGCCGTGGTCCGGCTCTACGAGCAGATGCCCGCGCCCAAGTGGGTCATGGCCCTGGGAAACTGCGCCATCTCCGGAGGCCCGTTCAAGTGTGAGGGCCAGTATGCCGTGGTCGAGGGCGTGGACCAACTCATCCCGGTGGACGTGTACGTCCCCGGCTGTCCTCCCCGGCCCGAGGCGCTCCTGGAAGGCCTGTTCCAGATCCAGCACAAGATCAGCGGCCGCCGCTGGTGGCCCGTGCCCGCGACCTTTGCGGCGGGCAAGGCGGAGGTCGCATGATCCCCGCATGGTTTTCAAAAATTCGGACCGAGGCCGTCACCCCCCTGGACCCGGCCAAGACCGGCCAGGCCGTAAGCGCCCTGGTCGCCCGGGAGGACATCGTGGCCGCCAGCCGCGTGCTGTGGGACCAGGGCTACCACCTGGAGGATCTGTCCGCCTGCGACGTGACCGAGGGCTTCGTGGTCAAGTACCATTTCGCCCACTGGGTCGAACCGGGCCGCATCACGTTGCGGGTCGGAGTGCCGCACGACGACGCCGCCATCCCCACCATCTCCGCCGTCTATCCCGGGGCCAACTGGCATGAGCGCGAGTGTCACGACTTTCACGGCGTGGTCTTCACCGGCCATCCCAACCTAAGCGCCCTGCTTCTGCCCGACGACGACACCCCCCCGCCTCTGGTCAAAACGGACGCGGCCCGCAAAAGCCGCACGGACGTCATGCCCCTGGAGTACCTGGTGGACAGCGACGTGCCGCCCGAGGCCGGAGAGGCCGGGAAACCAACCTCAACCACGGCCACCGAGGCCGCCGCGGGGTAGCCGGTCATGAGCGAACACACCGCTGGCGCGGCGGCCGCCGCGACCATGAGTCACGTGCATTCCGGACTATGGGGGGACACCTACTCCGCCCGGTTCGAGCCCGACCCCTCGGGCGAACGCATGATCCTGAACATGGGGCCCCAGCATCCCTCCACCCACGGGGTGCTCCGGGTGATCCTCGAACTCGACGGGGAATACATCGTCAGGGCCGAGCCGGTCCTGGGGTACATCCACCGCATGCACGAGTGGATGGCCGAGAACCGCACCTATGCCCAGTTCATCCCCAACATGGGCCGGGTGGACTACCTGCACGCCCTGGCCTGGAACTGGGCCTACGTGGGCGCCGTGGAACGTCTGGCCGGGATCGAGGTCCCGGAACGCGCCGAATACATCCGGGTGATCACCTGCGAGCTCAACCGCATAAGCTCCCACCTTTTGTGGTGGGGGGCCTATCTCCTTGACCTCGGGGCGTTCACCCCCATCATGTACGCCTTCGACGACCGGGAACGCATCCTGGACATCCTCCAGATGGTCACCGGCTCACGCCTGACCTATTCCTCGTTCGCCTTCGGCGGCGTGACCATGGACCTGCCCCCGGAATTCGCCCCGAAAACACGCGAGTTCATCGCCACCCTGCGCTCCCGGCTGCCCATGTACCGCGGCCTGGTCACGGACAACGGCATCCTCCTCGGGCGGTGCGTGGACATCGGCGTCCTGGACCTGGACACCATCCGCCGCTACGGGGCCACCGGCCCGGTGGTCCGCGGATCGGGCCAGGCCTACGACGTGCGCAAGGCCGAACCCTATTCGGTCTACGATCGCTTCGACTTCCGCATCCCCACGGAGAACGCCTGCGACGCCATGGCCCGCTACCTCGTCAGACTGGCCGAGATCGAGGAAAGCATGTCCATCGTGGAACAGGCCCTGGATTCCCTGCCCGAAGGCCCTGTCCTGGCCAAGGTGCCGCGCAAGGTCAAACCGCCCAAGGGCGAGGCCTGCTTCGCCGTGGAAGGCGCCCGGGGCAATATCCTGATCACCGTGCAAAGCGACGGCAGCCCCATCCCCTACCGGGTCAAGCTGCGCGCCCCCGGATTCTCCAACCTGAGCCTTTTCGCCGAACTGGCCCAGGGAACGCTCCTGTCCGACGCCGTGTCCATCCTGGGCAGCCTTGACCTCGTCATCCCGGAGATCGACCGATGACCATTAGCCTCGCCGATCCGTTGGTGCGCCTGATCCTGGCCCTGGTCGCCATCTTCGCCTTCGTGGGCCTAAACGGCCTGATCCTGGTCTATGCCGAACGCAAGGTGGCCGGATTCGTGCAACGCCGTCCCGGTCCCCTGCACGTGGGACCGCAAGGCCTGCTGCAACCCCTGGTGGACGCCCTCAAGCTCGTAGGCAAGCAGCTTTTCACCCCGCCCCGGGGCGATCGCATCCTGTTCTGGGCCGCGCCGCTCCTGGCCTTCATGCCCGTGGCCCTGTGCTTTTTGCCCCTGCCCTTCGACGCCAACCTCAAGGCCATCGACCTAAACCTCGGTCTGGTGCTCATCCTGGCCTTCTCCGGGGTCAACGTCATCGCCCTGTGCCTGGCCGGCTGGGGTTCGAGCAACAAGTGGGGCATCCTGGGCGCGGCCCGGGCCGTGGCCCAGTCCGTGGCCTACGAGGTGCCGCTTCTGCTCGCGGTCCTGGCCGTGGCCTTCATGGCCGGGTCCCTCGATCTTTACGCCGTGTCCGAGGCCCAGGGGCCCTGGCCGTGGCAATGGTTCGGCGTCCAAAACCCCCTGGCCTTCCTGATCTTTCTGATCTGCGCCGTGGCCGAGACCAACCGCGCCCCCTTCGACCTGCCCGAGGCCGAATCCGAACTCACCGCCGGGTTCCACACCGAATATTCCGGCATGGGCTTCGGCCTGTTCTTTTTGGCCGAATACGCCAACATGATCGTGGTCAGCGGCGTGGCCACCGCCCTGTTTTTGGGCGGCTACCAGGGACCGGTCGCCTCCGGGGTCTGGTGGTTTTTGATCAAGCTCTACGCCATCCTGCTTCTGATCATCTGGCTGCGCTGGACCTACCCCAGGGTCCGCTTCGACCAGCTCCTCAATTTAAGCTGGAAGCGGCTCACCCCTCTTGCCCTGATCGTTCTGGCCGGCACCGCCATTGTCATGCGCCTGGGAGGATAGTTCATGAGCGTCTCTGAGACCTGCAAGGAAGTCTGGGACTACGCCAAAAGCCTGCTCGTGGGGCTTGGCATCACCGGAAAGAATTTCGTCAAGCCCTCCATTACCGTGATCTATCCCTGGGAGTCCGTGGACAACCTGTCCACCTACCGGGGACACGTTGAGCTCGTGGCCAAGGACGACGACCCGTTCACGCCCCGTTGCATCGCCTGCGGGGCCTGTGCCGACGCCTGCCCGTCGAACTGTCTGACTGTGGTCGGCCCCCCGAAGACCCCCAAGCCCAAGGCCGATGCCCCGGCCGCGGACGTGGTCGGAGGGAAGGTCATCCCGAAAACCGAAAAAACCGCAGCCCCGGAAAAATCCAAGGCCCCGATTCAATTTTTCCTGGACTATTCCAAGTGCAGCCTGTGCGGTCAGTGCGAACGCGCCTGCCCGGCCAAGTCCCTGCGGTTCTCCAACAACGTCTATCTGATCGGCGAACGCCGCGAGGATTTCACGATCGACCTCCTGGCCCGCCTCAAAGGCCAGGCAACCGCAAAAGGCCGCAAGGCCGCGTCATAGGACGCCGAATCCGCGCTGGCTCCAGCCGATCATGGAGCTTCCGCATATGAGCAAATACCATATCGTCCTCGATCAGGAACGGTGCATATCCTGCCACGCGTGTGAAGTGCATTGCCAGATGAAAAACCGGGTACCGCCGGACGCCCGGTTGGGGAAACTGGTCGCCCTGGGTCCCGTGCTCCAAAAGGGGAAGCCGCGCATGCTCAACATGTTCATGCCCTGCTTCCACTGCGAACGGCCCTGGTGCGTCGCGGCCTGCCCCACGGGGGCCATGATCCGTCGCGAGGACGGAATCGTCTATCTTCAGGACGATCTGTGCGTGGGCTGCAAGGCCTGCATCCGGGCCTGCCCCTGGCAGATACCCCAGTGGAACGATTCCACCGGACGGGCCATGAAATGCGACTTCTGTCGCGACCGCATCGACGCCGGCGAAAAACCAGCCTGCGTCGCGGGTTGCACCTCCCACGCCCTCTCTTTCGTGGGGGCCAACGAGGCCTCCGCGCACACCCGCGAAGACTACGCCAAAAGCAGATTGTTGCGCCGCTAATCAGACACCTCGCCATGGGAACCGGGGGGGGCTCCGCCCCCCGGCCCCCGGCAGGGGCCAGAGAGGCCCCTGCGCCCCCGACACGCCGGACGGCCGGCCTCGGACGCCTTGCGCCCGAGGCCGGCCGTCCGGCGAAATCAGCCCCGCATGTTCCACTGCCTTCCCTAAAGACTTTGTCGGCTCTGCGCCTGCCATGTTCCGTGGCGATTTTCCGCCTCAGCGCACCGGAAAAATGCCATGAAATCACGGAGTCCGAAGAATCATCAATGCTGTTCCCAGCGCGAAAGGCCCGATTCCGGGAATGGAAAATCCGCTTGTGCAAAAAAACACAAACGGCCGCCGGCCTCTTTGAAAAAAAAGATGCTTGGATTTCATTGCATTGAGAAAAAAAGAACGTGAAAAAGAAACTTGACACGTTCCCTATATGGGTGATCTATGGGGATACTGCAAAAGTATTTTATCGTCCTGCAGCATCCGCGATACAGCATGGCGGAACCGGCGAAATTCCGGTTTTAAAAAACTTTTGCAGTTGTCTCGCAGCCTTCATCCGTAACCATGAGTCTCCGGAGAAGAGGGCATTCTTTTCCTGGAGCGATCATGGCGACGGACGGGCAGTGCGTTCCGGCCCTCAGGCGAAGACGCGGCGGGGAATACGCGTCCGGTTGCGGGGGGGGCGGATACTGCGTCGGAAAGGGCAGGCGCCGACGCCCCGGGCGGGATTCAATCGCCCGGGATGGCTGAGGAGAAGGGCCGGGAAGGATGGCCTGCTTCGTGGTCTGTCGGCTTCGGGAGTGGTTCCCGGAGACGCGGCCGCGCGGCAAACTGTTCGGATGAACGTGCAAGATAAGGAGGAGCGACGTGCGACTTTCCAAAAACGTATACCTGGTCCTCGGGATCATGGCCGCGGTCATGTGCCTGTGGCTGGAGCCGGCCTGGGCCGACCGCCTGGCCGACGCCATCGCCAAGGCGCCGCAGGGCGCCGAGGCCGGGCAGATCGATCCCGCCAAGCCCACGGGCTTTTTGGGCATCCCCGGCGCGCCCCAGGTGAACATGATCCTGGCCTTTGTCTGGGCCGTGTGGGTGGGCTGGATATTCTCCACCGTCGGCGCCTTCGGCGGGGTCATGGCCGGCGTGGGCCACATCTCCGTCTTCGGTTTCGGCGGATACGCCAAAGGTTTCAAGTCCACAGCCCCGGAACTGAACAAGCTGGTGACGGACTCCATCCGGACCTCCAACCAATGGCTGGTGGGTCTGTCGGCGCTCATCTCTTCCTGGAACTATTACCGCATGGGCCGCCTGGTGCTGCCCCTGGCCGTGGCCCTGGGCATAGGCTCGATCATCGGAAGCTACAGCTCGGTCAGTCTCTCCGCAGGCAAGGTTTCGTTCTCCGCGTACCAGGGTTATTTCGGTCTGTTCGTCCTGGTCCTGGGCTGCTACCTGTTCTACGAGACCACCCCGGCCGGCCAGGCAAGCAAGAAAAAAGCCAAAGAGGCGGTCAAGGCCTTCGAGAGCACGGTCAAGAAGCAGCGCGCCGGGGAGCAGGTGGACACCAAGGCCCTGGGCGTGAAGACCACCTCGTTCAGCCTCACCAGGATCAGCTTCACCTTCTACGGCGTGGAATTCTCCTTCAACCCCATCATCCCCCTGCTCGGCGGCATCGTCATTTCCGCCGTAGCGGCCTTTCTGGGCGTTGGGGGCGGCTTCATCCTGGTCCCGTTTCTGACCAGCGTGGCCGGGCTGCCCATGTACCTGGCCGCCGGCACCTCGGCCCTGGCCGTGCTCGTAAGCATGATCACCTCCATCTCCTCGTTCATGGGCGGCGGCACCCCCATCGACTGGACCCTGATCGGCCTGGAACTGGTGGGCGTCGTGGTGGGTTCCATCGTGGGCCCCAGGACGTCCAAGTACATTCCGGACATCTGGCTCAAGCGCCTGTTCATCGTGTTGGCCCTGTACGTGGGCATCGACTACACATTGCGCGGGTTCTTCAACATCAAAATGTTCGGATAACCGCGCTTAGTCTCCGCATCGCGTCATCGGTCCCCCTCCCGGAGACGCGATGCCCCCGGCCGGCGACGGGACGGCTCCGTCGCCGGCTGACATGGGTTAGGGCCCCGAGCTTTTCTCGTCGTCTGGCATATGGTAGATAAAGAGTGGCACAAACGAACCTGTCCCCGTGACATTCCCCTCGCACCGGGCGTTCCCGCCGCAGTAACGTGTGGACGTGATTGAGACGCACGGGGACACCCGGCCAACACTTTCAATCCTCTGGGGGCCGTCATGGATTTTCTTCCCGAAGTCTCTCGATTGCTCGACGCCGGCCTGATCTTTTTTTTCCGGCTGGTCGACGATCCGGCGATCGGCTTCTATCTGGGGTCCACGGTCCTGGCCCTGCTGGCCGTGGTTCTTGGCGACCTGAGCCAGGCCCTGGCCCACCGGGCCAACCTGTCGCATTTCCGAAAGCAGACCACGGACATGGTGCGCCTGCACAACCTGTCCATCAAGGCCCTGCGCCAGGGCGACAAACAGGGCTACACGGCCGCCAACAGGCTGGCCAACGACACCTTCGGCAAGGCCTTCTTCACCCGGGCGGCCCTTTTCACCGTGTCCGTCTGGCCCGTGCCCTTCGCCCTGGGCTGGTTGGCCGGAAGGTTCCAGGGAGTGGACATCCCCCTGCCCCTGGTGGATCATGTTGTGAGCTACAACACGGTGTTTCTGCCCCTGTACATCCTGGTGCGCATTGCCTATTCTTTGATGAAGCCCGGAATCGGCGTCCTGCGGCGCCTGGACCCGGCCCTGGCCCCGCCCGAACCCGATGCGGAGACGCCCATTCCCTGGAGCGAGGTGCTGCGCGAGGCCCTGCCGCCACGGCCGCCCCGGGGGACCGTCCAGGAGACGGAACGGGAGTCCGGGGTCCGTAACCAGGCATAGCCGGGGTGCGGCCTCCCGGTCCGGACCGACGCCTTCGATCCGGCAAAACGCCGCACGGAGCGTCCATGCGTTACCCCGCGGTCCTTCTGGCCGTCCTCCTGGCATTTTTTTCCGCCGGCTGCGGCGAGGACGAACCCGCCTTGCCGGTCAACATGTCCAGGCGGGTGGAGACCACGGTGGTGGTACCCAAGCGGGCCGTGACCTACGCCTACCTGCCCCAGTTCTCGCACACGGTTTCCTACGAGCGCCACCGGCTTCTGGTGGACTACCTGCAAAAGGCCACGGGGCTGCCCATCCGCCAGATCTTTCCGGACACCTTCGACGAGCACGTCAAGATGGTGCAGCGCGGGGAGATCGACATCTCCTTTTCCAACCCCTTCGTCTACGTGCGCATGGCCGCCGCAGGGGCCCGGGCCTTCGCCCGGATCATCGAACCATCTGGAAAGCCTGAATTCCATAGCATGATCATCACCCGCAAGGACAACCACGACATCAAAAACCTCGAAGACTGCCGCGGCAAACGCTGGCTGGCCGTGGATCCGACCTCGGCGGGCGGATATCTCTACGCCCTGGGGGAGTTCTACGATCACGGCATCCGCCGCGAGGACTTCGCCGAAATCGCGTTCGCGCCCGGACCCGGCGCCAAGCAGGAGAAGGTGATCATGGCCGTCTATGCCGGGGCCGCGGATATCGGCTCGGTGCGCGACGGAACCCTGCCCCTGCTCGAGGGCAAAATCGACCTGTCCCAGATCCGCATCCTGGCCGAGTCCCGAAGCTATCCGGGATGGGTCTACGCCCACCGGCCAGGGCTCGACCCGGCGGTGGTGGAAAAAATCTCCGCAGCCATGTTCGCCCTGGACATAAACCGCCCCGACGACGCGGTCATCCTCCAGACCGCCGGCATGCGCGGGATCATTCCGGCCCGGGACGCCGACTACGACCCCGTGCGGAATCTGGCCGAAAAGCTGGGCATGGAGACCCTGGAGGCCGGCCGCTGATGCGCCTTTTTTCCAAACTCCAGTTCCGCACCAAGATCAATCTGGGCACACTGGTTATCGTGACCCTGATCGCCATGCCCCTGGGCTTCGTGGCCAGCCGCATGGCCGCCCAGGCCCTGGTCGAAGAGACCAAGAAGCGCGGGCTGGTGCTCTCGGAAAACCTGGCCTCCAGGGCCTCGGATTCCATGCTGGCCATGGACCTCCTGCGCCTGAAAAACATGGTGGACGAACTCAAGGGCGTTCAGGACAACGTGTATGCCTTCATCACCGACCGCGACGGCAACGTCCTGGTGCACACCTTTGTCCGGGGCTTCCCGGTGGAGCTCCTGAACGCCAACGAAGCCCCGGAAGGGACCAGCGCCGCCATCCGGCTGTTGTTCACCGGGAGCGACTACATCTACGACTTCGCCGCGCCGATCATGATCGTGGGCGCCCGCTTCGGCACCGCCCGGGTCGGCCTTTCCAGGGCCCAGACCCAGAATTCCGTCAACCGCCTGGTCTTTTTCATCTTCGTCCTGTCCACCGCGGCCCTGGTCCCGGCCATGGTTTTCAGCTCCCTGTTCGCCCGCCAGGTCACCCGGCGTATCGGCCAGTTGCGGTCCCATGCCGAGGAGGTGGTCAAGGGCAATCTGGACATGCGCACCGGCCCCGTGGTGGGCAAAAACTGCTGGGAGATCATGCAGTGCGACCTGACCCATTGTCCGGCCTACGGGGATACCCGCCGACGCTGCTGGTACCTGGCCGGGACCCTGTGCCCGGACTGCGCCGACGCCGAGACGGGCAACAAGACGGACTCCTGCAAGAACTGTCCGGTCTACATCCGCAACAAGGGCGACGAGATTCAGGATCTGGCCGAGACCTTCGACGTCATGGCCCTGACCCTCAAGACCCATCTGGAGGAGCTCAAGAGGGCCGAGGGCGTGCTCACCCGCCAGGAGCAACTCTTGCGCACCATCCTCGACACCACCCCGGACTTCGTCTGCCTCCTGGGGGAGAACCTGACCTATCTGGCCGTGAACAAGGCCTTTGCGGACTTTGTGGGACGACCGGCCAAAGAGATCGTGGGGCTGACGGAGTTCGACCTGGTTCCCGAATCCGAGGCCCGGGAGACCCGCGAGGAGGACCTGCGCGTTTTGCGCACCGGGCTTCCCTTTGACCGCGAGATCCGCTCCCGGAACGGGAAACGCGACATGTGGCTGCACGTGGTGCGGGTCCCGGTCTTCGACAAGGAAGGACGGATCATCAGCATGGTGCGCACGGCCAGGGATGTGACCCAACTCAAGCTCTTCCAGGAACAGCTCATCCAGTCCCAGAAGATGGACTCCGTGGGCAAGCTGGCCGGGGGCGTGGCCCACGAGATCAACACCCCCCTGGGGGTGATCCTGGGCTACGCCCAGCTTCTGCAGGAGGACGTGGACAAGTCCAGTCAGATATACGAGGATTTGAAAATTATCGAAAAACAGGCCAAGGTCTGTCGCAAGATCGTGGCCGATCTGCTGGGCTTTTCCCGGCAGACGGGCAGTTCCAAGCTGGAGATGTGCTTCAACAACTCGCTGATGGAGGCTGTCAGCCTTGTGCGCCACACCTTCGGCCTGGACAAGGTACAGATCGTAACCGACATGGACGATCGCATGCCCATCATCTACGGCGACCCGGAGAAGCTCAAGCAGGTCTGGATCAACCTTTTGACCAACGCCCGCGACGCCATGCTGCCAGGCGGAGGGCTTCTATTGGTGCGTTCCCGCCTGGACAGCCCGAGTCAGAAGGTGACCGCGTGGTTCGCGGATACGGGATCGGGCATTGACGACGAGAATCTGCAACACATCTTCGACCCGTTTTTCACCACCAAGCCCGTGGGCCAGGGCACGGGCCTGGGGCTCTCCGTGTCCTTCGGCATCATCGAGGACCATGGCGGCTCCATCTCAGCCCAAAGCCCCGTCCCGCCGGACTTTTTCCCAAAAGGCAGCGCCACGCCTAGCCCGAGGCCCGGTCGCGGGCCAGGCACGGTCTTCGTGGTCGATCTGCCCCTGGATCACGAGGAAACCCTGGAATCCGAACAGAATCACGACGAAGGAAGGACGTAAATGGCCGACATCACCGTTTTGGACGACGTGGTCGACGCCGGCATGCTCATCAAGCGCATCCTGGAGCGCAAAGGGCATGCCGTCTCGGTCTTCACCGAGGAGGAGGAGGCCCTGGCGCACATTGTCAAGAACAGGCCGGCCCTGGCCATCCTGGACATCAAGCTCAAAAAGCTGAACGGGGTGGAGGTGCTTGAGGAAATCAAGAAACGCACCCCGGCGACCAGGGTGATCATGCTCACGGGGTATCCGACCCTGGAAACGGCCAGGGAGTCCGTGCGCCTGGGGGCCAGCGACTATTGCGTCAAGCCCATCGACAAGGACGAATTGGAGCGAAAAGTGGCCGAGGCGTTGGAGAACGGATAACCCCTGCCCCCCGAAGGCCGCCATGACCCTCACCCAGCTCTTTCGCCACTGGACCTACCAGATATTTGCCCCGGGAGTCCTGCTGCGCGAAAAATACAACGCCTTCAAGGAACTCCTGCGCTACGACGACCTGTGCCTGGACATCATCGCCGAGCTCGAGGACATCCATTACGGCAACGAAAAAACCGACTGGGCCCGGATCACGTGGTTGTGCGGGCGGCTTCTCGTCGCCGTGGAGCACCTCACGGCCCGCCTGTCGCGCCTGTCCCCGACCCGGTATCTGGACCTCCCCGAATACGCCCGCAAGATCGACTTCTATGTGCGTCTGGCCCTGGAGGCGCCCCAGCCGGACATGTCGCCGCCTTACGTGATCAGCCTGGCCCAGGCCGCCGGGCATCCGGAGAATGCGGGAGGCAAGGCCGCCGCGCTGGGGTTGGCCGCCGAAGACGAGGCCATCCCCGTCCCCCCCGGGGTGGTGGTCACTGCCGGAGCCTTCCGCTACTTCCTGGAGGCCGGGGAACTGAGGTCCAAACTCGACGCCAGACTGCGCCGGGTGACGCTCTCGCGGCCCGACGAGATGGCCGAACTGGCCTCGGAGATGCGCCAATTGATCCTCTCGGCCCAGGTTCCCGAGGACATTGCCGGACCGCTCCGCCGCGCCGCGTCCGAGCTGGCGCCGGCCGGAAATGGGCTTCTGGCCGTGCGCAGTTCCGCCCTGGCCGAGGACGGCCAGGTTTCCTTCGCCGGGCAGTACGAGAGCCTCCTGTCCGTCCGGCCCGAGGATGTGATTTCGGCCTACAAGAAGGTCCTGGCCTCCAAATACAGCCCCAGGGCCCTGACCTACCGGATCGCCAACGGCCTGTCCGACGAGGAAACCTCCATGGCCGTGCTGGTCATGCCCATGATCGCCCCCCGCTCGGCCGGGGTGCTCTACACCCTGGACCCCGGGGGTCTTGTGAGGGGGAGGGAAGCCATGGGCGTGTATGCCGCTGCGGGGCTGGGCACCGCCGTCGTGGGCGGCGGGGTCATTCCGGAATCCATACTCCTGAGCAGGGGGGAACCGCCCCGGGTCCTGGCCCGGGGAGGAAACGACCCCTCCCGGGCCGGCCCGGAACCGGCCCTGGACGACGAGGAGGCCGAGCGGCTGGCCGCGATCGGTTTGAGGCTGGAAAAGCGGTTCGGACGCCCCCAGGACGTGGAATGGGCCCTGGACACGGAGGGGGGGCTTTTTATCCTGCAAAGCCGGGGCATGACGGCGGACATCCCGGAGACGCCGTCCTCTCCTGCTCCGGCCGTGCCCGAGGACGAGTACGGGGCCTACGTCGACGACGGCACCACGGTCGCGCCCCATCGGGTCCTGGACAACGCCCTGCTCTCCGACGGCGCCCGCGTCTCCGGCGGGGTGGCCTGGGGACGGGCCGTGCATGCCCAGACGGTCATCGACGTCTCGAGCATTCCCGAAGGGGCGATCCTGCTCACCCCGACCCTGTCCCCGGCCCTGGCCCGGCTGACCGGCCGGGTGTCCGCCGTGCTCGCGGCGGCCGGCAGCCGCGCCGGGCATTTCGCCTCGGTGGCCAGGGAGTCCGGCCTGCCTGTGCTGGTTTTCGGGCCGGAAATCTTCTCCGTGATCGAAAACGGCCTGGAGATCACCGTGGACGCCGATTCCGGCATCGTGCTGCCCGGCAGGGCCGACGAGCTGCTCGCGAGGGCCGCAAAGCCCGGACCCGGACGGCTCACCCCCGTGGCCCGAAGACTGGAGACGCTCATCCCCCTGGTGGCCCGCCTGACCCTGACCGATCCAGATTCCCCGGACTTCGTGCCCGCGAAGATGCGTTCGATCCACGACATCGTGCGCTTCGCCCACGAAAAAAGCGTGGCCGGGATGTTCTCCCTGGTGGGCCGGGGCGGCCGGGGCCTGGCCTCGGCCCAGAAACTCAAGACGCCGCTGCCCCTGACCATGTACATCCTGGACCTGGGCGACGGTCTGTTCCCGCGTCCCCAATCCAAAGACACCGTGACCCCCGAGGAGATCAAAAGCACCCCCATGTGGGCCATCTGGTCGGGGCTGACCGCCCCGGAGGCCAGTTGGGACGACGACGTGCACCATGCCGACTGGGAGGAACTGGACCGCATAAGCGGCGGCATTTTCAAAAAGGACTCCCGTCTTCTGGCCAGCTACGCCGTCATCTCCCAAAACTACGCCCATCTGATGATCCGTTTCGGCTATCATTTCTCGGTCTTGGACACGGTCTGCGGCGCGGAAGACAAAAACAACTACATCAGTTTCCGCTTCAAGGGCGGTGGAGGAACCCTGGCCCAACGACTGGCGCGTATCGACTTCATCTCCCGGGTGCTCACCCATTTCGGCTTCGCGGTCACCGTCAAGGGGGACATGCTCGACGCCCGCCTGGCCCGGGAAAACGAGGTTATCGTCCAGAAACGGCTGGCCATGCTCGGGCATCTCCTGGCCCGGACAAAACTCATGGATATCTCCCTGTCGGAAGGCACCGATCTCGAAGCCCTGATCAGCGAATTTCTGGACAAGACCGATCGATAACCCCATGCCAAGGGCCCCCCACGCCTACGAACTGACCTTCGTCACCCCGCACCTGGCTGTGGGGCATGCGCCCATGACCCACGAGCAGCTCGACTCCCTCAAGGCCCAGGGCATCGGCGCGATCCTGAACCTGTGCGCCGAGTTCTGCGACCTGCACGACATCGAGGCCCAGGCCGGATTCGAGGTCTACTATCTGCCCATCCCCGACGAGGAGGCCCCACCCCTGCCGGAACTGGAAAAAGCCCTGGCTTGGCTCGACGAGGCCGTCTATCTGGGTCGCAAGGTGCTCATCCACTGCCGCCACGGCATCGGCCGCACGGGAACGGTCTTAAACGCCTATCTCCTGCGCCGGGGCCTGGGCCACGCCCTGGCCGCCCGGATCCTCAAACCCCTGCGCGCCAAGCCCTCCAACTTCGACCAGTGGTGGTCCATCCGCAAGTATGGCCGGGAAAGCGGCCGCCTGACCATCCGCGAACCCACCCTGGAATCCAGGCATCTGGTCGATCTCGGCCCGTTTTTTTACGATTACGAAGGCATCTGCGGCCTCTGCGAGGAATACGCCGCGCCGGGGCTTCGATGCGGCAAGGAGCATTCCCGCTGTTGCGCCACGCCCATCCGGCTGTCCTTCATCGAAGCCGTCTATCTGGGACATGCCCTGAACGTGACCCTGCCGAGCCAGACGCGTCTCGCGGTCATCGATCGGGCCATGGAAGCCGCCCGCCGCGAGAGGGAGGCCGTCCGAACCGGCCCCGCCGGCGTCGGGGATTTCTGCCTTTCCGATGCCGGGGCCGTCTGTCCCCTGCTCAAGGAAGGGCAATGCCTGCTTTTCGACTCCCGTCCCCTGCAATGCCGCACCTTCGAGATTCCGGCCCAGGCCAAGGCCGAGCTGTGGGAGACCCTGGAGCCCGCCGTGGACACCCTCTCCCGGCAGGCCTATTTCGCCTTCACCTCGGAAATGGGTGCCGGCCCGCCGCCGCGATTCAGCCTGCCGGATGTGGCCTCCGGCCGCTACGTGCAGGTTTTTTTCCACCATCTCATGAAAAAAAACGGCGGCGGCCCGAAACAGAAAAAAACCGATCCTGATTGACCGGATCGGGGCAAAGGCCCTACAACCCACTCCTGCCGGCTTGAAAGGCATTCGCCCGCCAATCGGACATTTTTTCAAGGAGCAGGTCATGACCCAGGATGTGCGTACGCTTTTGCGCGAGGTGGACCGTCAAGGAGATGGCGGGGATCGCTGGTTCGAGGACATCCGCATCGGGGACTGGTTCTATCTTTCCATCCAGGGCGGCCCGGACCACGAGAGCATCCCCCGGGCCGAAGTCGGCCCCATGGACTACGAGGCCTTCGAGGTCTCCCTGCAGACCGTGCACGGCGTGATTTCCTACGGCAAGTGGGGCGTGTGGGAAAAATTGTCCGCCAAGCCCTGGGCGGCCCGGTTCCACAAGGAAACGCCCCTGCTCATGGTGGCCGGAAACCTGCCCGTGGCCGAGGTGCAGCGGATCTATGAGGATCTGGTGGAGTTCGCCCGGACCACCCCGCTGCCCTGACAGCTTCGTCGACCCGAAGGCGCGAGGGGCCGCCGGGCGCGGAACAGGCGGACGGCCCTAAACGCCGTCCGCTGTTCAGAGCAAAAGCTTGACCTTGACCTCGATGCCTTCGATGATAAGCCCCATTTCCTCCAGCCGCCTGATGATGTCCTCGCTCAGACCACGTTCCAGCAAATCGACATCGGCGTTCGGAAGTTCCGGTCCCTCCACCGTGACGTCACCCGCGACCTTGATTTCGTACATGCTCCCTCCGCAAGAATTACCGACGTAACGATATAAAACCCGTCCGGAATGCCCGGACCGCTTCGCGCATGGGCCTGTTGTCCCGTGCCTGGATTTGTGCCAGATACACAAAAAAACCAAGCGAGGCGCCTATGCACAACATCACGGACAGTGAATACCAGGGCTTCATCGGTCCCGGGGAGTACAAGTATCTCCCGCGCTTCAAACGTTTCGACGAACTGGCCGGAAATTTCAAGGCCGGCTGGCACTGGCCCGCGTTTCTGTTCACCTTCTGGTGGTACTTGTACCGCAAACTCTATGTCTGGGCCATCGTGGTCTTCGTGGTTTCCTTTGTCCCCTATCTCAATTTCGCGGTGATGATCGCCTCGGGCGTGGCCGGGTACTACCTGTACTACCGCAAGGCCCGGCAGGACATCGCGCGCCTCAAGGAGGCCTTTCCCGGAAAAGACATCACCGGGGCCTGCGCCGAGATCGGCGGGGTGCACCGCTGGGTGATCTGGGTGGGCATCGTGGTCTCCCTCCTGTTTCTGGTTTTGGCCTTCGCTCTGGGCCTCATCGGGGCCATGGTCGCCGACTAGACGCCTCTCCACCTTCTTTCCGGCCGCCCCTTCCGGGGGCGGCCGGTCATCCCGGTCCGTTTCTTGCTAACTTCCTGTCTGCCCCGAGCGTCCGGAACGTCTCGACATGGCCGTCGGCCGCGCCGACACGCCAACCGGATACGTATCCAGAAGGAGGGGCGTGTCCCTTTTTGGTTTTTTTGGCGAAATATCGTGATACATGCGGCATGTCATGGATGCATCAGGGCCTCGTTTCCCTGACCCGGCATGCCCGGGGCATCAGCCCGGAAGGATGCCATGGACCCCGAATCCGAGACAACTCCCGCAGACAATTCACTTCACATCCCGCCCCGCGTGCTGCTGGCCGAGGACTGCGAAAGCGCCCGGCTGGCCATGGAACTGTGCCTGCTCCATATCGGCTGTGAGCCGCACAGCGCCCAAAACGGCCGTCAGGCCGTGGAGATGTTCGCCTCGGGAGGTTTCGGCATGGTGTTCATGGACCTGGAGATGCCGGGCATGGACGGCCGCGAGGCCACGGCCCGCATCCGGGACATGGAAAAGGAAAACGGCCGGCCCCCCGTCCCGGTCATCGCCCTGACCGCCCACGACGACCAGGCAAGCCGGGAAATGTGCCGCAATGCCGGCTTCACCGGCTACATGGTCAAGCCGGCCACCATCGACGGCATCCGCCGCGTGCTTACGCAGTGCGGCCAGCTCCCCCCCGACGCATCCCCATAGTTCCCCCCGCCCCTCAGACCTCCGCCTGTCCCGAGGCGGCGGGACCGCCCCTCTTCGACATCGCCGCACCGGCATTGCCATGCCCGCTCCGGGCTGCTAATTTTTCCGATCAGCCGGATTCAGGGAGACGGCCATGACCGACAAACCCATCCTCATCACCGGGGCCACGGGCTACGTGGGCGGACGCCTGGCGCCCAAGCTCCTCGACGCCGGACGCCGGGTCCGGGCCGTGGGGCGCTCCCTGGACAAGCTTGCGGCCAGACCCTGGGCCTTTCACCCCAATGTGGAGCTGGTCCAGGCCGACCTCGCGGACCTCGACTCCACCCGCGCCGCGCTTCGCGGCTGCGAGGCGGCCTACTACCTGGTGCACTCCATGCACCCCCACAAGAGGGATTTCGCCGCAGCCGACCGCCACGCGGCTCTGATCATGGCCCGGGCCGCGCGGGAGGAGGGCCTGTCCCGCATCATCTACCTGGGCGGGCTCGGCGAGGACCGCGAGGACTTAAGCCACCACCTCAAGTCCCGACACGAGGTGGCGCTCATCCTGTCCCACGGCGGCACCCCCCTGACCCACCTGCGGGCGGCCATGATCCTGGGATCGGGCAGCGCCTCCTTCGAACTCATGCGCTATCTGGTGGACCGGTTGCCGGTCATGGTCACCCCCTCCTGGGTGCGCACCCGTTGCCAGCCCATCGCCATCACCAACGTCCTGGGCTACCTGGCCGGCTGCCTGGACGCGCCCGAGACCGTGGGCCGGACCTTCGACATCGGCGGCCCGGACGTGCTCAGCTACGAGGACCTGTTCCGGGTCTACGCCGAAGAGGCGGGCCTTGGCCGGCGGCTGATCATCCCCGTGCCGGTCATGTCCCCCAGGCTCTCCGGCTACTGGGCCCAACTCGTGACCCCCATCCCGGCCTCCCTGGTCATCCCCCTGGTGGAGGGGCTGCGCAACGAGGTGGTGTGCCGGGAAAACGCCATCCGGGAGATCATCCCCCAGGACCTGCGCACGTGCCGGGAGACCATCGCCCGGGCACTGGAAAAAATCCGCCAGAATGTCGTGGAAACCAGTTGCACCGACGCGGGGTGCACGACGCCGCCCGAATGGCTGACCGCTGGCGACGCGCCTTATGCCGGTGGAACGGTCCTCGAATGCGGCTATCGGGCTCGGGCCGAGGCCGACCCCGAGGAGTTGTGGCACGCCCTGGCCCGTATCGGGGGAGAGACCGGCTGGTATTACGGAGACGCCCTGTGGCGGCTGCGGGGATTTCTGGACAAGCTCGTGGGCGGCGTTGGGCTGCGCAGGGTGGGCATCAATCCGGACACCCTGCGGGTGGGCGACCCCCTGGATTTCTGGCGGGTGCTCACGGTGGAAAAAAACCACCGGCTGGTCCTCCTGGCCGAAATGAAGCTCCCGGGCGAGGCCCTTCTGGAGTTCCGGCTGCTGCGCGTGGCCGACAACGTGACCGAACTGACCGCCCACTCCCGGTTCCTGCCCCGGGGCCTGGGCGGGCTGGCATACTGGTACGCCACCTATCCCCTGCACCAGATGGTTTTCTCGGGCCTTCTCGAAGGCCTGGCCCATGCCGCCGACAAGCCCCTGCTCGGCCGCCCGGAACGCTTCACCCCGGCCCTTCCCGGCCGGGTGAGGCGGGGCTGATCCGGGGCGGATGGACGGGTGTACGGATGGAGGGGGGAATGCCTCCGGCGGCCAAAGGGCTTCGCCCTTTGGAATCCCATAATGGGTATAGCGGGTTGCGCCTGAACCCCTTTCTTGGACAGGAAACGGTCCGTGTTCCGCGTTCCCTGGCCGTGCTCCCAACGCCTTCCGGCGCGTCCGGCCGCCATCCTCTTCGACGATTCGTGGACCATTCGTCCCCGATTTCAGACTTTCCGCTCTCACCGGGCCTGCGCGACAGGTGGTCATGGTCCTCGTAAAAACCCGATGTCTCTTTTCTTGAAAACAACATGTTCAAATCGTTGCTGATTATTTTTTTCTTGCCCTCCTCGGCACCCTGAACCGAAATAATCCACAAGTTGTGGACTCCGCCTCGAACCGATCATTTCCCCCCTGTGATCCGAAAAGGCTTGACCCAGGCCGTTTTTGGGACATCCCCCGAAATACGATCCATTCTCAGTGGAATACTCCGAGCGAACAACCTGGATCGACTCCGACCATGGAAAAATTTTCTCGTTCCAACGTCATGTAATTTATGATGATTTCAAGAAAATCCGGACGCGTGTCCTTTTTTCCGATCCTATCCAAGCTCACGGCACGGCGGTTGCTTTAAGGAAAGTCATCGCAAGGGGAAAAAATTTAAAATCGATACAAAAAGGAGAAACGGCCATGTTGAACAAGATCATGAACTTCGTGCGCGACGAGGAAGGGGCTTCCGCGGTTGAATACGGGCTTCTGGCCGCTCTGATCGCCGCCGTCATCGTGGGCATCGTGACCACCCTGGGCAACCAGCTGAACACCGCCTTCACCACCGTCAGCAACGCCCTGCCGTAACAACCTTTCGGTCGCGAGCGGACCGCGCGGGAGATCGATCAGGACGATCAGGGAGGAGAGGACCCGCCCGCAGACCGGAAAACACCACACGACAACGCCAAGGGACCGCCAGGGAGCGGTCCCTTGGCGTTATTTGTGCGGTGCGAGGTCTGCATGCGTTTCATGATCTGGGCCTGCTTGGATCCCGGGCTGTTGGTCCCAGCGCACCCCAGGCAAGCCGCCAACACGGCCAATATCCCGATCATCGCCACGAGGCGCATCCATCGTCTCATCCGACGCCTCCTTTCCGGCCTTCCCCGGAAGCCGCGCAGATCATCCGGTCCCGCATCCCTGCGCCATATTCCCACCCCCTTCGCGGGATTCCAAAGAGCGTTAGCCCCTTGGCCGCCGGAGGCATCTTCCCATCCCCATCCCCATCCCCATTCTCTTTTCCCTACCCTTCCGCCACGGGTCGGAACCGGGCGTCGCGTTCCACCGGCTCAAGGCCGGTCATGGTGATGGCCTGACGCAGTTCGGCCACGGTCAGTCCCTTGGGGGTGTCCGCGCCGGCGGCGTGCCCGACGCGCTCCTCCACGAGGGTTCCGTCGAAGTCGTCGGCACCGGCCCACAGGGCCATCTGGGCGGCCTTGATCCCGGCCATGACCCAGTAGGCCTTGAGGTGCGGGATATTGTCCAAAAACAAACGGGATACGGCGATGGTGCGCAGATAGTCGGCCCCATCCGGGCCCCGGGCCGAGAGGGGGTTGTTTCCGGGCTGGTAAGGCAGGGGGATGAAGCACACGAACCCGCCGGTTTCTTCCTGGAGCCTGCGCAGGGCCGCAAGATGCCCGATGCGGTCCTCCCAGGCCTCGATATGCCCGAAGAGCATGGTGGCGTTGGTGGGCAGGCCCAGGCCGTGGGCCTTTTCGTGGACCCGAAGCCAGCGCTCGCCGGAAATCTTTTCGGGACACAGTTTGGCCCGAAGCGCCGGAGAGAACACCTCGGCCCCGCCGCCGGGCAGCATCATCAGTCCCGCCTCCATGAGTGCGGTGAGGATATCCTCCTCGGGACGGCCCTCCACATCGGCCAGGTGCGCCACCTCCACGGCGGTGAAGGCCTTGATCCCGGCCCCGGGACGTTCCTCGGCCACGGCCCGCACCAGTTCGAGATAGTAGGAAAAGGGCAGCTTGGGATTGAGGCCTCCCACGATGTGCATCTCGCGCACGGGCTGGCCCAGGCGCTCCCGGATCATCCGCCGGATGTCGTTCACGGTATGGGTCACGGCGTCCGGACTGCCCGGGCGTTTGCTGAAGGCGCAGAACCGACAGGCGTTGACGCACTCGTTGGTGAAGTTGATGTGCTGGTTGAGGACGTAATACGCGGCATGGCCGTGGCGGCGAACCCGCTCGTCCAAGGCCCGGGCGCACAGGTCGTGCAGGGAGGCCTCGCGGACCAGGGTCAGGGCGTCCTCGGCGGACAGGCGGGCGGGAGCGGGACGGTCAAGGATGCGGCGCGCGGCCGGGGAGGTATCGTGCATGGTGATTGCAATTCGCTGTGTGGCGGGTTATGGGTCTGAAACGTCGCGAGTCTTTGTATCGTTTTTTTCCGCGCCCCGCCAGCTTCCGTCCCCCCGGCCCGCGAAGGGCTCCATGCGGGCGGGCGTTCGGCGCACAGGAGGATTTCCAGGCATGTCCGGCAGGAGCACCACGTCTTTCCTGGTTGCGGTCCTGGTGGCGGCATGTCTGCTCCCCGGGGCATGGGGCGGCGTATCCCTGGCTGCGGAAAAACATGCCCCGGCGACCGGCCCCGAATCCATCGCTTCCCTGCAGCAGTTCTTCAAAGGCCAGGAGTCCAAGGTCTCCGCCCCGGCCATCGACTTCGAAGTGGTAGGCGGGTTCGCGGACATCAAGACCGGGTCCGAGGAAAGTTCCGGCCGCTATTTTCTGGCCGCGAGCCACATCACCCGGCTGACCGGGGACATCTATCGTCTGGACATGGCCTTTTCCAAGAAGCTCGAACAGGACATCATCGACTTCTCCCCGACCTACTACTTCACCGAAAACCGCACCTACTTCTTCTGGTACAACAACGGCGAGCGCATCGTCTTCAAGATCGGCTCCTCCCAGGCGGCCATTCCCCTGGCCCGAAAGGAAATCATGCGCGTGGACATCCAGTCCCTGGAGACCTACAGCGTGGACCGCCAGAAGCTGCTTCGGGATCTGGTGTTCGGCGACGCCTCCACGGCCGTGACGTTGCAGATTCGCTTCAAATGATGCGTGGAGGCTGCGCGTCAGCCTCTTGAAAAAACCGGGGACTGCCCACAAAACCGACTGCGTCCAGGCAATTCGCCGTTCTTCCCGCCTTCCGGCGACGGGAGCACGGCGTCGACCGGGCGACATTCTCGCGGTTTTCCATGGTGGCATACCGGCCTTTCCTGAAAGGCGGTATGGGCTTCAGCGGTGTCTTTTCGTCTGAAACCATGCGTCACGAGGCAGGCTCACCCCCATGTTCCAACGGCTCATCTCGCTGTTCCGGCCAAAGCGACTCACGACCCATGTGCACGATCTATTAGAGGACGCCGTTGCGCAACGGGCCATATTCCGCATCGAGAGCGGCGAAGGTTCGGAACCGCGACGCTATTTCATCGCCTGCGACGTCACGCCATCGGGCATCGCCCTGGAGCCCAGGGGACTGCGCCTCGACGCCGCGGCGCTCTGGCGGGGGCAGCGTTTCACCTTCCGCTTCATTTTATGCTCCCGGGACTGCGGCCGAACCCAGTTGTTCGAATTCTCAACCCGGGTGGCGGCCGTGGATTCCGGCGCGGACCAGGTCGTCCTGCATCTCCCCGACGCGGTCAGGAAGCTCGAACGCCGCCAGAACGTGCGCATCGCCCTGCAGATGCGCCATATGCCGCGCATCGGCATCTGGCCCGTCTGCGGCGGTTCGTCCACATCCGCCACCCCGCGAATCATGTCCCGCCCCATTCTGGACATCGGGCCGGACCACTCCGGCATCGGATTGACCATGCGCAACCTCTCCAGCGGCGGCATGCGGCTTTCCCTGAAAAAGACCGACTTCGCGGCTCATGAGGTCAACCTGGAGGCGGGAAGACGCCTCCTGGTGGAACTGTGTTTTTCCGGCAAGGCCTTCCCGGACGGCCATCTCTTCCGGATCATATCCTGCGTGCGCAACGTGGTCCCGGCCCAGGCCGGAGGCCGGGTGGAGGTGGGGGTGCAGTTTCTGGCCCTGCACCGGCAGGGCCAGAAACCGGCCTGGAAAAGTGTGGAACACAGCGGTGTGGACGGGATCGGACGTCTGGTGCACCAGTTCCAGGTGGAATACTACAAGGAGATCAAACGGCGCCTGGACCACATGCCTGTCGGGACCCCCCGGGACTCGTGATACGACGCGAAGGCATCTCGTTGCCGAGGCAACACACGGCAATGATCGGTATGAGGCCGTCAGGACTGCCCTTCGGGCGCTCTGTGATCCTCGGCATCGCGGACCAGCCGGTCGAGCATCGCGCGCAGCTTGAGGATCTCCACGGGCTTGGACAGATAATCGCTCATGCCCGCGTCCAGGCACCGTTCCCGGTCGCCGAGCATGGCATGGGCGGTCAGGGCCACAATGGGCTTTTCGGCCGATGGCCCGTTCCCGGACCGGATGGCTCGGACCGCCTCAAGGCCGTCCATGACCGGCATCTGGATGTCCATGACGATCACGTCGATGCCCTCCCGATCGGCCATACGGACCCCGTCGCTCCCGTTTTCGGCCGTGAGGACCCGATAGCCCATCTTCTCCAGGCTCTTGGTCAGAAACATGAGGTTTTGCGGATCGTCCTCAACCACCAGAACGGTCTTTTTCGCGGGATTCCCTCCCAGGTCGCGCAGGGAGCCTGAATCCATCCGCGCCGCCTCGCCGGCCGCAACGGCGCGCAGGGAGAAAAAGAACCTGGATCCCTTCCCGGGCTCGCTTTCCACAGCGATCCGGCCGCCCATGAGCTCCACCAGCCGCCTGACAATGGCCAGCCCAAGTCCCGTGCCGCCGTGTTTGCGGGTCAGACAGCCGTCGCCCTGGGTGAAATTCTCGAAAATGTAGTCGAGTTGGTGTTCCGGGATGCCGATGCCCGTATCCCGAACCTCGAAGGTCAAAAGCACCGGTTCCCGGGGATCGTCGGGACACTCCGGCCACACCCTCACGTCCACGCCGCCCTTCTCGGTGAATTTCACGGCATTGCCCACAAGATTGAAAAGGACCTGCCGCAGACGGATCTCGTCGAGAAGCACGGCCCGCGGGACGTCGGGTCGCACCTCGTGGCGGACGACCAGGCCTTTTTTGCGTCCCTGCTCCACGAACAACCCCATGACCGAGGCCACGAGGGCGGCCGGATCCACCTCGCCCAGCCGCAGTTCGATCTTGCCCGACTCCACCCGGGACAGGTCGAGGACGTCGTTGAGGATGACCATGAGCTTGCGCGAGCAATCCAGAGCCGCATCCACGTATTCCGTTTGTTCCTGGTCCATCTCGGTGGTCTGGATGAGTTGGAGCATGCCCATGACTCCGTTTAAGGGGGTCCGGATCTCGTGGCTCATGTTGGCCAAAAACTCCGATTTGGACCGGTTCGCCGATTCGGCGATCTCCTTGGCGCGCACGATGTCGCGCTCGTATTCCTTCCTGTCCGTGATGTCCTGGCACGAGCCCACGAAACCGCGAAAGGCCCCGTCCAGGTCGAAAAAAGGCCGGCCGTGGTCGGCCACCCAGCGATACTCCCCATCATACCGTCGCAGGCGATATTCCAGATAGAACGGGGACCGCTCCCGCATGGACCGGAAAAAACGTTCATGGCAGTCGGCCCGATCCTCTTCGTGCACCCCCTCCAACCACCCCTCGCCCACCTCCTGCTCCAGAGCCCTTCCGGTAAAGGCGCGCCAGGTCCGGTTGACATAGTCCAGGCTCCCGGCGGGGTTCGACCTCCAGACCAGGGCCGGGAAGTCCTCAAGAATCTTGAGGTAATATTCCTGGGACCGGGTCAGGCGTTCGATGAACCGCTTCCGGGAGCGTTCCAGCTCCTTCTCGGCCGCCTTGCGCACGGACACGTCCCGGGCGAAGACCAGGGCTCCATGCCGCCCCTCCCAGTCGAAGGGAACGGCGGTGACCTCGGCCTCAACCAGGGAACCGTCCCGGCGAAGGATTCTCTCCTCCACCAGGGGCACGTTCTCTCCCCTTTCGTTCAGACGCCTGATGCGCTCCTCGACCTGGTCGGCATCCTCGGGATGGAAATGGGAGAGTACGGGCCTGCCCAGAAAATCCTTCGGGGATGTCCCTCCGAAAAGCTCCACGGCGGCCTTGTTCATGAAGGCGAAGTTTCCCCCCGCCTGGATGAAAATGGCGTCGGGAGCCTGATTGACCAGGGTCCGGAACCGGCCCTCCATGTCCCGCAGGCGTCTTTGCAGCTCCAGTTGCGGCGTGAGATCTCGAAAAACCTCGAGTTTCACCACATCCCCGGCACAGTCCCTGACGGGCGTTTCGAACACCTCGTAGGTCTTCCCGGATGGGGCGTTGCGCCATTCCCAGCGCACCGATTTCCCGGACAGCACCTCCGGGCTCTTGCACCAGGGGCAGGGCCCCTGAAGTTCCTGCAGATACAGGTGGCAGGGCTTTTCACCCACCGGTCCGAACTGTCGGGTCACATGGGCATTGGCGAACAGCAGCCGGTGATCTCCGTCGATGATGACCACCCCGAAATCCAGGGCGTCAAGAATGTCCCGCAGCCATTTTTCCTGGAAGCCCAGTTGCTCCTCGACCTGGCGTCTCTCGGTCATGTCCGCGGCGGACACCAGAACGACCGGTTCGGGACCGCCGCGCCGCAACAGCTTGTACTTGACCAGCTTGTAGCGTCTGCCCCCCGGATATTCTACCCAGGTGCCGAACTCCACATCCTCCCCGCCCAGGCATCGTTCCAGATTCCCCCGCACCACGGTCTCGTACAGATCCCGCCCCACCACATCACCGATCGGCCGTCCGGCGATATCCGCGCCGGACAGTCCCCATTCGTCCAGATAGGCCTTGTTGGCGTAAAGATAGGAAAGCGACGCGTCCACCAGGGCCAGGGCGTCGGGATGGTCCTCCACGACCTCGAAAAAAAGCCCCATGTCCATGCCGGAGAGCTCCGCGCCGAGGTTGGGATTCAACGCCATCCTATTCCAAAAAACGAACCGACGGCAAGTACTGATGGGAAAAACGGCCCTGGCGGCCAAACTGCCGGAAAAGATGCGTTCCCAGGGCTACAGCCTGCGCAGCCAGGCGAGCAGGGCCACGGCGGCCGTGAGAGGATACAGGGGCCAGGTGACGCCGACGAAGGCCGACCATGCGGCGGCCCCGGCAAGAAGCAGGGCCAAGGCCCAGGCAAAGGCCAGACCGCCGAGGGAAGGCCTCCGGTCCATGCCCATGGGTTCCAGGAACACCTGGCTCGCGGTGGTCCCATGTGCCCCGGATTCCTCGGCGGTGGGCCCCTTCGCGCCCTCGAAGATGTCCGCCCCGGGACCGGAAGCGGAATCATCCTGCCCCGAAGCCGTTTCCGAATCCGGTTCGGCGCCGCGCTCCCGGGAACGCAGTTTGTGCCCGCAGACCACGCAGAACCGTTGGTCGTCTTCGTTTTCCGTCCCGCATTTGTTGCAGATCATGGCTTTGTCCGCCGTGGCCCGCCGGTCGCACGCTCCGGCCGCGCATTGACATTTCCCATCCCAAGCATAGTCTTTCCCGCAAGGATACGCCACCCGGAACGCCTTTTCACCGCAGGCCGATCCCCATGTCCCCACACCCTCAAAAACAAGGAAAGCCATGACCCAGGAGTGTCCTCTGCGCAGTGTTTCCGTCAATCCGGTGTGTTGCAACGGATGCGGCACCTGCGCCGCAATGGCCCCGGAAATCTTCGAGATGGACCCCCTGACGGAGAAAGCCGTGGTCACATGCGACGAGTGTCCCGAGGACGCCGCGCTGCTGGCCCGGGCCTATTGCCCCCACGACTGCATCGAGGTGGACTGATTCCGAATCGGAAACACTCCATCAATCGCCGAGAAGCCGGAACACGAGGTCGTCGAGCAGGGCCAGGAGTTCGCCGCATATCCCGCCCACTCCCGGCGGCGGGCCGAACAGTTCCAGGCGCTGCCGGGCCAGGACCGGCTCGGGCAGGGCCATCCGGCCGAACCTGGACAGGGTGGCGGCGAGCCGTTCATCCAGAAACGAGGCGCAGGCCCCGGCATGAAAACGGCGCATGACCTCCAGGAACCTGGCCTCGTTTTCCCTGGCGTGGGCTTCGGCCGCGGCCGTCGGCGGCAGACGGACGGCCTGGCGCAGCATGGCCCGCAGGTTGCTGACCGCGAAGCCCGGGGCCCCCGGCCGCCAGCCCAAGAGCCAGGGGTTTCGCCGAAAAAGCAGCCGGTGGGCGATGCCCAGCTCGATGACCTCGTCCAACAGGGTCTCGGCGAGTTCCAACCCCGGGGCGTCGAACCGGCGGGCTTCCCCGGCCAGGTCCCAGACGGGCACGGCCGGCGGGGGGGCCTCCGGCGGGGCATTCCCGGTCAGGACAGCCAGGATATGGGCCAGCCAGGCATTGGCCTGGGGAGATTCCGGGGTCTCCAGGTGGGCGTGGGACAGGACGTAACGGCCCCGGCCGAAACGCCCCGCTATCATGCACGGTCCCTCGCCCAGAAATTCCGGGCCTAACCCCAGGCCGAACCGCTCGCGCCAGCCGTCCAGAGTGGAGCTTGGCAGACCGGCCACATCCAGATCGGCCAGCATGAAGTCCGGCCCCGGGGCATCGTAGGCGGCCAAAATATCACCCCCCCCCCTGGCCGGAACCTGGTCCAGAGGCGGCGCGAACCGGGCCGGCCACCATACCGGAACCTGGGGGCGTTCGGGCAGCCAGTCCGGAATCAGGTCCGACGGCCTCCGCGGCGCCACCAGGACATGACCGCTTATGAAATGCTTGATGCGGTTCGTGAAGCCCGCCCGCCGCCAGGGGCACAGGGACAGGCCGTCGGGGTCCGACAGGGCCAGCCCCGCGCCGCCGCAGATCCCCAGATAGGCCCCTCCGGAGGCCACGAAACGGCGCACGGCCTCGATCCCGGCCGGACCCAGGGCCTCGAGTTTCTTGCGGGCGAATCCGCCCGGGACGACAAGGAGCCGGGGAGGGGCCTCTCCGAGGAGCACCCCGGTCGCGTCCCTGCCGCGCACCAGCGAAAACGGCAGCCCGAAAGCGGCCAGGGCGCGATGCAGCAAAAGCCCCCAGATGTGGGAATGGTCCCACAAAAGGACAATGGGCGGGGAGGGAATCCTGGACATGCGGCGAGGCTACCAGGGCCACCGGCGCGAGGCAAGGCGAGGACGCGCCTTTCGGGAGCCGCGTCCGGCGGACGCAGGCGCCCTCCTGCGACGCCGCCCGTTTCCCCTTGCCTCCCTGAGTGATCGACGTTATAGCTGATAACGACATCAACCTTGATGCGAAAGAGGAGTCCCTATCATGAACCAACCCTACCGCGTGATGGATACGACCCGCGCCCGGGCCGAAGTCGTCAACGCCTTCATGCGCGGCGTGTACGCCTGGATGTGCATGGGCCTGGGAATCACCGCCCTGGCCGCGCTTTTCACCATAAGCACCCCGGCCGTGGCCCAGGTGGTCCTTGGCAACCAGATCGTCTTTTTCGGCCTGATCATCGGGGAACTGGCCCTGGTGGTGGGCCTAAGCGCCGCCATACGCCGCCTTTCCAGCGGCGCGGCCAGCGGATTGTTCCTGCTCTACAGCGCCTTAAACGGCCTGACCCTGTCGGCCATCTTCCTGGCCTACAGCCAGGCGGCCATCTTCAACGCCTTCGTGGTCAGCGCCGGCATGTTCGGGGCCATGAGCGTCTACGGACTGGTCACCAAAAAGGACCTGACCTCCTGGGGCAGCTTTCTGTTCATGGGCCTTATCGGCATCATCATCGCCTCCGTGGTGAACATCTTCACCAAAAGCGCGGCCATGGACTTCGTGATCTCCTGCGTGGGCGTGCTGGTGTTTCTGGGGCTGACCGCCTACGACACCCAGAAGCTGCGGGTCATGGGCGAAACCGTCCCGGACGGGGACGCCACGGCCATCCGCCGCGGAACCATTCTCGGCGCGCTCACCCTGTACCTGGACTTCATCAACCTTTTCCTCATGCTCCTGCGGCTTTTCGGCTCCAGCCGGGACTAATCCGGAACCAGTCCGTCGAAAACGCCTTCGCGCGGCACAAAAGGGGGGACCCCGGGTCCCCCCACGCTTTTCGAACATGCCATCCCCGGACCTCGCCAGAAGCATCTTCTCCACCCTGCTCATGCCGCCCGCGCGCCTGTACGGGCTGGGCATGCGGCTGGCCAGACGCCTGGTCCGGCCATTTGTCCCGGACATCCCGTGCATCGGCGTGGGCGGCATGCAGCCGGGATTGCCCGGGGCGGTGCTGGTGACCTCCTGGCTGCTCGGCTGGGCCGGCCACCACGGCCTGAACGCGGCCGTGACCACGTCCCCGCTTCGCGGCGGGCATGGCGGCCAGACCCTGCGGGCCACCCCCGACGCCGACCCCGGCCTGATCGACGCCCAGGCCATCGCCCTGTCCATGTACGCCCCGCACGCCGCCGTCATTTCCGACGCCGATCCGCGACGGGCCGCGGAATCGGCGATGAGCGCCTTCAGACCGGACCTGCTCATGGTCCATGACGGCTTATCACGGCCTTCCCCGGCCCGTGACGCGCAGATCGTGGTCCTTGGCCAGGACGACCTGGGCCCCTGGTTCAACCGCCCCGTGCCGGCTGGACGTTGGCGCGAGGACGCCTCGGCGTTACGCCGGGCCGATCTCTTCGTGGTCCACATGGACCCCGAAAGGTTCACAACCTTGACCGCGCTCATCACCAAACGGCTGGCCCGGTTCGGCCGGCCCGTGGTCAGCGTCTTTCCCAGGGCCTGGAGGCTTCGCCGGGCCGGGACACGGGAAACGACCGGGGATTTCGGCGGCGAACCCTACCTGCTTCTGACCACGGAATCCGAGCGTCGCACCACCCCCCACGCCCTGTCCGCCTTACTGCCTCCGCCGCGCCTGTCCGTCATCTTCCCGGACGGCCACCGCTTCACGGTCCAGGATCTGCGCCAGCTCGTCCACGACGCCACGCGCCTGAAATGCCCCCGGCTGGTCTGCCCGCCGGTGACGGCCATCCGGTTGGCCCCGCGTCTGGCCGGCCTGGACGGCGGCCAAGCCGTCAGCCTGTGGACCTACGACCCCGACGTGGTCTTCGGAGCGTCCCTGAACCCCGGCGACGACTTCCGCGGCTGGTGGGCGGATACCTGGAACCGCCTGTCCGCATCCCCTTCCCCTCCCGACCAGGAAAAGGAAAACCCGCCGGAAGCCGAATAACGGACACCGGTGCTGAACTCCAACCACACGACGCACGACGACGCCAGCGGGTTGGCGTGCGAGATCACGCTACAGCGGCCTGGTTCTTCAAGATCAAGGGAAAGGTGAGCGCCGCGCATGACGCTCGGAAGTGGACGCCGGGGAGGCTCGGAGGCGAATCAGACGGCCCAGGACGTCCCGGACCGGCGCGGACCGGCGCAGAAACGCATGGCCAGTTCGTAGGCCAGGTTGATGTCCTTCATGACCTCTTCGTCGCCGCCAAGATCCGGATGAAACATGCGGGCCATGCCCCGGTAGGCATCCTTGATCTCCCCGGCGGTGCACGGATAATCCAGACACAGGATGTCGTAGGCGCACTTGAGATTCATGCCCGAGGCGCGCGCGTTCTGTCGGCCGCGTTCCTGGCGCTCGTCGCTGTAGCGGTGCCGGCCGGCGTCGGGACGGACGGTTTCGCGTCGGGTGTCGTAGGCGTTGGAGCCCTGGAACGCCCGGGTCTGGCCCGGACGGGAGGCCTGCCCGAAGGACGGGCGTCCCTGGGCCCCGGCTTGCCCGGTCTGGGTGTTTTTCGAGGATGCCCCGGTCTGAGCCCGGCCCGAGGACGCGAAGGGTCCAGAATGGGCGGACGGCCCTCCCGGAGCCGATGCTTCGGAGCCTCCGGCGGCACGACTGCCGAAATTCGCCCGATATGGGGAGCCTGTGGCGGTCTTCTGGCCGGCGCCTTCCCGCGTCTGGCCAAAAACCGTGGAGCGCCGCTTCTGGCCGGACTGCCCCGATGGACCGGCCGTCCCGGATTGTCCCCCACACGATGCTTGCTCCCGACGAAACTCGAAAGGACGTCCCGAGGCCGACGCGCCTCCCGTGCCGTTCGCAGTCCCTGAGGCGGTCCGTTCGAACCTGGCGTAACCGGGCCTTTGACGCGTCCCTTTGGCCTCCTGGGCGCGATGCCCAAAACCCGCCGCTCCGGGCCGGCCGGGCCGAAATCCGGGTTTCTCCGCGCGCGTCGCCCCTCGGGCCCAGCTCTTCTGCCCGGCCCTGGCCGCGCGCAGGTTGCGCAACACACCCTGAAGATGCTCCAGGATCTCCTGCAGGATGGTCTTGGTGCGGGTGAGCTGCTGTTCCAGGGCCGCCCAGTCGGTCGTCGAGGAGGATGCGAAACGGGCCCCTCCGGGGTCGGAGCGCGCCTGGGAATGCATGGGCATGTCCGCTACCCCTCCCTCCGGGAATGCCGGCTTCCGAATCCGGCCACAAAAGAAAAACGCCCCCTGGGGCGATACCACCCCGGGAGCGCCGGCCGTTCGGAATATGGACGTTTCATGTCGTTTTTTTCTATCCTGGTTTCAAGGGCCTTACTCAATTCATCGAGATATGGCAAGCGCCCTGGGACCGCCCCGTGACAGCCGCCCGGTCCGGCATGGACGCGGACCGCGCCTCGGGCGGTTCCTCGCGAAAAAAACTGCGGCGCCGCCCATCCAGGGCCGTATTGACATCCCTCTCCCTGGTATTTAAGTACAAGATACAGCCTTGTTCATCAAAGTGGTCTCGCCTCCTCATCGCTACGTCTCTCCTGGCGAAAACGCGGCATCCGAAAGAATGACGCCCGTATTGCCCCCTCGGCCATACGCTGTTGGAATACGCGCTTGTATGGCCATACGGCAGAGGTGACTTCCGCGCATACGATTCTCCCTTGCCAACCCCTCGCGTTTCTTATGACCTGCGCAGTGGCATAGTTGAAATCAGGAGAAAACCATGATTCAGGAAGGTCACGTGCCGTCCCCCGTGCAGCGTTCATCCGGAGTAAACGTCGAGTTGCGTCAAGGAATGAATGTTGTGCTGCAATTTTCCCGTGACGGGAAAAAATATTCCAGCAAGATAGTGGGAACTGATCCCTACAGCTTCATCATTACCAAGATGCCGTTGGTTCCTGGAATCAGCAAAATGCTTTTCCCTGGAGAAGGGATCACTCTGAAATACGAATGCGAGGGGATCATCTACGGATTCGATACCGAGATCGTCAATTTCGTATTGAAGCCTGTCCCGCTTCTGCTCTTGGCCTATCCCGTGAGCACCGAAAAGATCGAGCTTCGCCGCTACAAACGGCTGTCCTGCCTGATCCCGGTGCATGTGGAAAACGAATACGAGCGCAACCTGGCCTTCATGGTGGACATCAGTCAGGGCGGCTGCCGTCTGGTGATGGACAGAAACGACTCCGAACGGGCACTCAATGTCATGACCGGCGACAAGGTGACGATCCACCCTGTCGTGGAGCTGTTCGGGGCGGACACCGTAAGAGCGATCATCGCCAATGCCGCGCAAAGGGATCGCAAGATCATTTTCGGAACCGCCTTTGAAATCGACGATCCGGAGTTGTCCAGGCGAATCATTGAATTCATCGAGCGGATAACAGATATTCTCAAGGAACAAAAAAACACCTAATGTGGAGTGCAACAAACGCCGGATTCCGGGATGCGCCGGGTTATCGGCCAAGGATTCCCCCCGCGTTCCTGGCGCGGCACGACACCGCCCCGGATCGTCCGCCAACGAAAGGAGAAGGAAGCCTCGTCTCTCGGGAGTGGCCACCGCACATGGGACGCCTCAATATCGAGGACATCACGCCGGGCATGGTCCTGGCCGCAGACCTGCACACCCCGCAGGGCCGGTTTTTTTTGGCCAAGGGTTCGCCTTTGACCGACGGGCATCTGCGGGCATGCAAGATGTGGGGCGTTACCGAGGCCGAAGTCGAGGACGCCTCCGGCGCCCGGACGGAACAAAACGTCCTGGCGGCCATTCCCCGGGAAACCCTTGACGCGCTGAAGCAGCGCACCCGGAAGCATTTCGCGGGATGCGACACGACTCATCCGGCGATCCGCGAACTGGCCCGGCAGCACCTGTTGCGCCATGCGTCCCTGGCCTGCCGGGGGATTCTCCCGGCTCCCGTCGCGCCCCGGCCGCATCGGCCGAGGGCCCGCGTCGCGGAATCCCCCCCCCCATGAAGGCGGTGGTGACCAGGGCCGACCGGATGTTCTCCCTGCCGACCATCTTCGGAAAGATCCTCGAGGTGCTCCGGGATCCCGGCAGCTCCGCGACCTCTATCGCCGACGCCATCGGCAAGGACCAGAACCTCTCGGCCAAGCTGCTGCGTCTGGTCAACTCCAGCTACTACGGCTATTCCGAGCGGATCGACAGCCTGGGCCGGGCGGTCATGATCGTGGGATCGAGCCGGCTTTTGACCCTGAGCATGGGCATTTTGACCATGTCCGTCTTCAAGAACATTCCCAGACGGCTCATGGACATGACCTCGTTTTGGAGCCACGGCCTGACCTGCGGCATCGTGGCCCGGATCATGGCCGCGCGCCTGGACGATCTGGACGAGGAGCCGCTCTTTTTGGCCGGCCTGCTGCACGACATGGGGCGTATGGCCTTTTGCGTCCAATATCCGGAACTCGGCAGCCAGGCCCTGGAAGACGCTCTGGGACAAGGCCTTCCGGCCTACCGGGCCGAATCCGAGATATGGGGCTTTGACCATGCGGCCCTTGGAGGGGCCATTCTTGCCTCATGGAACTTCCCTCCCCGCCTGACCCGGGCCGTTGCCGGCCATCACCGCCCGCCGCCCACGGACTCCGGCCTTGAAGCCGCCATGGTCCACGTGGCCGACGTCATCGCCCACGCCATGGATCACGGGGGCGGGCAGGGATTTCCGGTCCCGCCCCTGGACCCGGCCGCCTTCGAGGCCACGGGTTTGTCGCCGGGCGCCTTGTCCGCCATCGTGATCCAGGCCCAGAGCCAACTCGACGATGTCATCCGCATCTTCATCGAAAAACCATGAAAAAAGATCGACGCCATAATGACGCGGAGCTGCTGGCCAAACGACTCTCCCACCTGGAGGAGGTCTACCGCTACACCCTCGAGGCCCTGGAACAGGCCGCCGCCCTGGGGGATTTCCCCTCGGGATTCCACACCTCCGAGTCACCCCTGCCCATCCTCGAAGAAACGGAGCGCAAGGTTCGCGGTCTGCTGGCCCTCTCTGCCGTTTCCTTCCACCTGGTGGACGAGGGGACGGGCCAGTTCTATCAGGCCTTGTGTTCGCCTCCCGGGATGTCCGACACGGTGTCCGGCCTTGTGGACGCGCTGACCGAGGACAGGTCCATCGCCTGGAGCCTCGGCCGCAAGAAACCGGTCATCAAGACCTGCCAGGGACACGATCTGGTCATCCATCACATGGCCACCATCGCCCGTACCCGGGGATTTTTCCTGGGCATCCTGGACCAGCCCCCCAAGACCATCGCCGACACCACCCTGTCCTTTCTGTCCATCGTCATGCAGTACAGCGCCAACGCCCTGGAGAGCCACGAACTCTACCGGCTCCTCCGGATCACCAACCTCGCCCTGGAACAGAAGGTGGAGGAACTCACGACGATCCGAACCCGCCTCGAGGCCGAGGTGGCCGAGCGCACGCAGGTGGAGCGCAAGCTCGAACGCTCCAGGGATTTCTACCTGACCCTTTTCGAGGATTTTCCGGTGATGATCTGGCGCTGCGGCCCGACCGGCGCAAGCGACTACTTCAACAAGACGTGGCTCCAGTTCACCGGCCGCTCCCTGGAGGACGAGCGGGGCGAGGGGTGGATAGGGGGCGTGCATCCCGAGGACGCCAAACAGGCCGCCTCGGTATTCTCCATGGCCTTTGCCCACAAATCGGCCTTCGAGAGGGAGTTCCGGTTGAAAAACGCGACCGGGGAATTCCGCTGGGTCTCGGATCACGGCCGGCCCTTTTTCGATCTGGACGGAGGCTTTGGCGGATTCATCGGGGCCTGCAGCGACATCACCGACCGCAAGCGCATGGAGACTGAACTGCGCTACCAGGCCCTGCACGACCCATTGACCAGCCTGCCCAACCGCAGCCTGCTCATGGACCGCATCAAGCGGGCCCTGGAACGCGCCCAACGCCACCCCCAATCCAGGTTCGCCCTGGTTTTCATCGATCTGGACCGCTTCAAGGTCATCAACGACAGTATGGGGCATCTGTTCGGGGACAAGCTTCTGGCCTCCTGCGGGGCCCGACTCAACGAGGCGATCCGGGGCCTGGACACCCTGGCGCGCTTCGGCGGGGATGAATTCATCGTGCTCCTGGAGGAAATCGCCTCCCTGGGCGAGGCCGTGAAGATCGTCAAACGCATCCGGGACCTCCTCAAACAACCCTTCCACATCGACGGCAAGGAACTCTGGGTCACGGCCAGCTTCGGCATCGTCATGGGCGGGGGCCGGCCCGTCCGGGCCGAGGAGTTGCTGCGCAACGCCAACATCGCCATGTATGACGCCAAGAAGCTTGGCCGGAACCGCTTCAAGGTCTTTTCCGAAAAGATGCTGGCCAAGGCCATGAGCTGGATGAACCTGGAAAACGAATTGCGCAGCGGCTTGGCCAACGAGGAATTCCAATTGGTCTACCAACCCATCGTGGACGCTGCGGATTTCAGACTGCTGGGCTTCGAGGCCCTCTTGCGCTGGAGACATCCCCGGCGGGGGATGCTCGGCCCCATGGAATTCATCCACATCGCCGAGGAAAGCGGCCAGATCGTGGAAATCGGGCTTCAGGCCCTGCGCCTGGCCTGCCAGACGCTGGCCCGATGGCGGGAGGAGGTCGGCGAGGCCCGGGATCTGACCATGTCGGTCAATCTGTCCTGCAAGCAGTTCCGTCAGACCGACATGGCCGATCGGGTCCTGGAGGTGCTTGAGGAGACCGGCCTGCCCCCCTCGCTGCTCAAGCTCGAAATCACCGAGTCGGCCATCATGGAGAATGCCAAGAACGCCCTGGCCGTGCTCAACAAGCTCAAGTCCTGCGGCATCCATATCGCCATCGACGACTTCGGCACCGGCTATTCCTCCCTGTCCTATCTCCAGACCTTTCCCGTGGACGTGCTCAAGATCGACCGCACCTTCATCGGCGGACTGGGCAGAAACAAGGAGGTGAGCGAAATCGTGCAGTCGATCATCGCCCTGGCCAAGAGCCTGGGGCTGCATGTGGTGGCGGAAGGCGTGGAAGAGGAGCAACAGGCCGCGGCCTTGCGGGGACTGCACTGCGACAGCATCCAGGGATTCTATTTCTTCCCGCCGCTGGCCGAAACCCAGGCCCTGGATCTCATCCGGCGGATAAACGGCAACGCCGGGAGCGACACCCGGGTCATCCCCGGCGGATGACCTTCGCGACACGTCCGCCGCGACGGACCTCGTAGGCGATATCCCGCCAGACCATGGTATTGGTGAAACAGGTGCGTCCAATGCTCCAGGCGATCAGGAAGAAGGTGGCCAGATAGGCGGCGCTGAAGTCCCGAAACGGGACAGGCCGAGGCGAAAGCCCCCGAAAGGCCAGCCCCACGCCGAGAAGCCCGGCCAGGTAGGCGGCCGCGCCAAGGCCGGCGGCCGCCGGGAAGGCCCCGGCCAGACCGCCGGCCAGGACCAAGACGGCCGCGACCGGGGCCAGGGAGATGGCCAGGGCCGCCGGGACGGCCCCGAGCCAGGTGCCGGGAAAGCAGAACTTGAGATACAGAAGCTGCCTGGTCAGCCAGTCCCCGAAGCGTCCCAGGCCCATCCCGGCCAGGGGGGTGTCCAGGATGGCCCCGGCAACGGGCAGGCAGACCACGCCTTTTTTCCGTAAGAAGGCGGCCATGGAGCAATCATCCACGATGTTTTCGGCCCACAGCCCGGCGATGCCGTACTCCTCGAAGGCCGCCCGGCTCATGGCCATGGCCCCGCCCCAGGGCTGGGTCAGAGGACGGATCGATTGCAGCATGTGCAGGCCCAGGCAGGTGACCAGCATGGCCAGGGTGCCAGGCGAAAAGTCCAGGGGAACCACCCGGTGGAACCCGCTGGCCAGGACCGCCTCTCCCCGGGCCAGGGGCGCGGCCAGGGTCGCGGCGAAATCCGGACGGGCCAGGTGGGTGCTGTCGCAAAACAGGTAGATGTCCGGCGGGCTCGGCCGGCCGCGCAGGAATTCGATCCCCGCCAGGATGTTCCGATTCTTCTGGCCCTGGCGCTCGGCCAGCCCGGCCGTGACCCGAAAGACGCGGCCGGGATGCCGCCGCATCACCTCCTCGACCAGCGGGACCGCCGGATCGTCGTCCGTGGCCGTGGCGAACACCAGGTCCAGGCCCGGATAATCCTGCCCGGCCAGCGAGGCGATGGCCTCGCGCACGCCCGGGGCGTCGCCGGTCACGGGCACGATCATGGCCGCGCCGGGAAGGGATGGGGGAATCGGGCCGGGACCGGGAAGGCCGCGCGCATGGTTGCGGCCAAGCAGGTAAAGCGTGAGGAGGCCCGCGAGTTCCAGCCCCATGACCCAGAAAAAAAGGCTCGACACGGCGGGATCATCCGTTCGGAGGCGGGCCCGGAGCGTTTTCGGGAGCCTTCTCCGGAACGGTGGACGCGCCGGGGGTCGCCGCCGGAGGGACGGCCAGACGTTCGGCATGAAGCACGATGCGCTTGCCTCCGGCGGTGGTCAGCACCCCGCTGATCACCCGGTCGTTTTCGACCTCGCCCTCGAAGACATGGCCCGTGCCGTGCAGGACGTAGATCTTATGGTCGAAAACCGCCCCGGCCACGTGGTAGATGTCCTTTTGCCCACCCATGCCGGTGACCGTGACCACGCCCGAGAGCATCTGCCCGTCCTGCTCCATCTCGGCCACCACGCTCGACCCGTAGAGGGTTCCCTGCCACCGGCCGGACACCCCGGCACCCTGGGCCACGGCCGAAACGGCCGACGCGGGCAAAAACACCATCAAAAAAAGCAACGCCGCGATTCTCATTCGTCCTCGCTCACGCCCCCTCCCGGGACGTTTCCCCGCAACCGATCGAACAGGTCTTGATAGGCCCGGACCATGGCCCCGAGGGAATAGTCCGCGACAGCCCGCTCCCGTCCCGCCCGGCCCAGGCGGTCCTTAAGCGCGTCGTCCCCGAGCAGGCGAAGCAGGATCCGGGCCAATGCCGCCGGATCCGAAGGCGGCGCGACCAGACCGCTTTGCCCCTCGAAGGGCGCCGCGTCGGCCGGAGGCACGGCCACGCCGGCCCGGCCCAGCAGGGCCTCGGGGATGCCGCCCACGGCCGTCGCGGCTACGGGCACGGCCATGGACATAGCCTCCAGGATGACATTGGGCAAGCCCTCGCGCAGGGAGCTCAAGACCAGGATCCTGGCCTGCTGGTAGAAGGGCCGGGGGTCGGCGCCGCCGGGATAGGCCCGGATGCGCCCCCGGAAGGGATGCCTGGCCACGAGCCGGGCCACGCCGGCGGCCTCGGGCCCGTCGCCCACCAGCCACAGCTCGGCCCGGCCGTGTTCCCGGGCCACCAGTTCGAAGGCCCGAAGCAGGGTTTCGTGATCCTTGTCCGCGGCCATGCGGGCCACGCACAGAATCACGTCGCGCACGGGCCGCAGATGCTCCGGAGCGGGGGTGAAGGAGTCCGTGTCCACGCCGTTGGGGATGACCGCGACCCGGTGCGCCGGATGCCCCAGGCGGTGGACCAGGGCGTCTCGAAGCTGGCCGGAATTGCACACGTGGTGATGGGCCAGGCGGCGCAGGACCCGTTCGTGCTGGCGCCCCACGGCCCCGCCGCCCCGGCAGGTGCCGATCACTACCGGAACCCGGCGCAGACGGCCGAAAATCCGGCCCCAGATGTTGGGCACGGCGGTCAGGGGCACCAGGATATCCGGCCGGTCCCGGCCGAGCCGTTCCCACAGGGCGCGCAGGGCCGAAAGCCCCACTGCCGGAGACGGCGAGAGCCACACCAGGGGGATGCCCAGGGCCTCGGCCGCCGGGGCGAAGTCCCGGCCGGCCGCGAGCATCCACATTTCCACATGGTAGCGGTCCGGATCCAGGCCCCGGGCCAGCTCCAAGGCCTGCCTTTGGGTGCCGCCAAAAAAGAGGTCCTGGAGCAAAAGAACAACCCGGACCGGACCGTTGTTCCGATCCGGCCCGGGCATGGCCGACGCGTGCCGGTCGGGCATCAGTATCCCATGAGTCCGCAGCAGCGGGTGCAGCCGGGCATGAGGCCCTCCGTGAACAGACTTCCCCGGAAGCGGCGGTAGGCCTCGCAGTTCCACAACTCGCTGATGGTGTGGTCCTTGACGTTGCCCACGATGTAGTCATGAAAGTCCCGACAGGGAGACATGTCGCCGTTGGAGTCGAGTTCCACGGCCTGGAAGATGGAGACGCACTGGTTGTAGCCGAAGGCGGCGTCGTGGTTGTTGTAGTATTCTCGAAGATTCTCGAGGCCGGTGATGTTGGGGATAATGTTCACCGGCGGCATGTTCAGGGGCCGTGAGCGGCGCTTGACCTCGGCGAGCTGCCTGTCCAGGACCTCGTACTCCTTGATGGTCCAGTCGCCCACCCAGCCCCAATGCAGCTTGGGGGTGAACCCGAAACGCCGGGAGAAGTCCTCGTCGTGGGCCTTGGCGCTTTTCTCGTCGATCCACCAGGACAGGTAGTAGACGAAAAGGTCCACCCGGTCCTTGTAGGCCTCGTAGATGTCCACCAGATGGTGCACGTTGGCCCGGGAGATGGTGGTCAGGGCGGCCACCAGGGGCAGGCTCGCGCCCCGGGACTTCTTGGCCTCGTTCACGGCGGCCAGGGCGTCCTGGATGGACTGGAAGTTGTCGCCGCCGCCGGCCGAGGGCCGGGCCGCGTTGTGGGTCTCGGCGCAATGCCCGTCGATGGATATCTGGAGCAGGAACATGGGCGCGGCCACCAGCCGGTCCACGGCCTTTTCCACGCCTGTGGAGTTGGTGGCGATGGAGGTGGGCATGCGCAGTTCCGTGGCCCGCTCGATGATCTCCAGCCAGCCGTTGTACAGGGTGGGTTCGCCGCCCCACAGGTAGACCGAGGGCCGGTGGCCGTGGGCCGCCAGGTCGTCCAGGAGGGCCAGGTAGCGCTCCTTGCTGACCTCGGATTTCTTGAGGTTCTTGAGGTTTTTGCCGTGCAGGAAGCCCTGGTCTCCCCACTGGCCGCAGGTGTGGCAGCGCAGGTTGCACACGTCGGTGATGCGGATGGAGAGCTGGCGGATGCTCCGGGCCACGCCGGTCTCGGCCTTGGGATTGAGCGCCCCGAAGAGGAATTTCTCCTTTTCCAGGGCCGCGAGCCGCGCGGCGATCCAGGGGTGTCTGGCGATCTTGACGGATTGCTTGAGGATGGTGCCGAGGGCGACGCTGCTTCGTTTGGACATTGAGCCTCCGCGTTCCGCGCCTGGCGGCGTTTCGTTCGCGAGCCGCCGAGTGGCGCGGGGGGATATGGGGTATGAAGGGCGGCGCTTGGCGCCGCATGAAAGATAGAGCCGCGCCGCCTGCATACTCCCGGGCGAAGAGGGCGTCAACTCGGCCCGATGCGGCGGCCGACGCGCCGGCTATGAGGGGCGGACCGTGAGTACGGGGATTTTGGACGTCTTGACCACCTTTTCAGCCACCGAGCCGAAAAGGATGCGATCCACCCCGCGACGGCCATGGGTGCCCATGATGATGAGCCCGGCCTCCAGATCGTCCGCCACTTCCAGTATCTTTTCGGGCGCATAGCCGTATTCGACCATGCCGTCGGCCTTGATGCCGGGAAAATGCCGCTCCATGAACTCGCCCATGGCCCGTTTGGCCCCGTCGAGGATCTCCCCCATCAACCGCTCGATACTGTTGGGCGGCACATAGAGCTTGCCGTAGCGGTTCATTGTCGGCGCGACGTAGAGCACCGTGATCCTGGCCCCGAACTTCTCGGCGAAAAGCCTCGCGTATTCGGCCAGTTGCTCCGACGCCTCGGAAAAATCCATGGCCAGAAGGATATGCCCGATCTCACGCATACGGATCTCCTTGAGTGAATGTGGGTCCGGGCAAACCTGGGCCGACCCCGGACCGCCATACGTTTGCTCATAAAAGGAAAGAGCCCTGGAGTCCATATGGTATTTTCACCATATTTCAGGTTGTTACACTTCCGCTGGGACCCTGCCCCTCCGAGACCTCCCCGCCGGGGCGCCGGCCGTCCCGAAAAGCCGGGCAAAAGCCGTCGGCGGCGAATATCCGGCCGCCGGCACCCCTCGACCCCACACCCTCCCTGACCGCGAGCAACCCTAAAAAACAAGGCACCGTCTTGACTTTTGTCGATTTCTGAGTGAACTGGTAGCACTCTTTTTCTTTCAGGCCTTGCGTCCACTTCAGCCCTAAAGGAAGGTTGTCATGCGCAGATTCCGATTCTTCCAGGCCCTGGCCGTCGTCTGTATCCTGAGCCTGGCCGCCCTGGCCCATGCGGCTCCCATCGTCATCAAATTCTCGCACGTCGTGGCCGAGGACACGCCCAAAGGGCAGATGGCCGTCAAGCTGAAAGAGCTTGTGGACGCCAAACTGGCCGGCAAGGTGCAGATCGAGGTCTTCCCCAACTCCCAGCTCTTTGACGACGACAAGGTGCTCTCGGCCATGCTTCTGGGCGACGTGCAGCTGGCCGCCCCGGCCCTGTCCAAGTTCGAAAAATACACCAAGGTGCTGCAGCTCTACGACCTGCCGTTTTTGTTCAAGGACATGAAGGCCGTGGACACGTTCCAGCAGGGCCCGGAAGGCCAGGCCATGCTCAAATCCATGGCCGACAAGGGAATCGTCGGCCTGGGATACATCCATAACGGCCTCAAGCAGCTGGGCGCCAACAAGCCCCTGCGCGTGCCCGCCGACGCCAAGGGCCAGAAGTTCCGCATCATGACCTCCGACGTGCTGGCCGCCCAGTTCGAAGCCGTCGACGCCATCCCGCTCAAGAAGCCCTTCTCCGAGGTCTTCACCCTGCTGCAGACCAAGGCCATCGACGGCCAGGAGAACACCTGGTCGAACATGTACACCCAGAAGATGCACGAGGTGCAGGAGTACATCACCGAGACCAACCACGGCCTGCTCGACTACATGATCGTGACCTCGGCCGAGTTCTGGAACAGCCTGCCCGCCGACGTGCGCACCGAGCTCGAGGCCTGCATCAAGGAGGCCACCGCCTACGGCAACAAGGTTTCCGACGACAAGGATCTCGAGGACAAGAAGAAGATCGCCGACTCCGGCCGCACCAAGATCATCACCATCACCCCCGAGGAGCGGCAGCAGTGGGTCGACGCCATGAAGCCGGTGTGGGCCAAGTTCGCCCAGGAAATCGGCCAGAAGAACATCGACGCCGCCGTCGCCGCCAACAAGTAGCCCGGGATTCGCCATGCCAGGTTCATTCCTGAACCGCCTTGAGGAAGGTTCCATAACCTTCCTCATGGCGGCGACAACGCTTCTCGTGTTCGTGGAGGTCATCCTCCGCTTCGTGTTCAACACCGGCATGATGTGGGCCCAGGAACTGACCCTGCACATGGCCGCCTGGATGGTCATCCTCGGGGCGCCCTACGGCCTGAAGGTCGGCTCGCACATCGGCATCGACGCCTTCGTGCGCACCTTAAACCCCAGGACCGCCCGCCTGGTCACGGGGTTGGCGGTCCTGGCCGGGCTGGCCTACTGCGGCCTGTTCGGTTACGGCTCCTGGGTCTACGCCAAAAAGATGTGGGTCACCGGCATCGAGCTGGAAGACATGGACATTCCCCGCTGGCTGGCCCACGGGGCCATGCTCCTTTTGGGTTTCGCCCTTCTGGCCATGCGCCTCCTGACGCTTCTGTGGAAGCTGTACACCGGACAGGCCAGCGGCTTCTCCCTGGCTGACGAGGCCAAGGAAAGCATGGAACTGGCCGAGGAGGCCAGGAGGCTCAGCAAGGCGCAAGGAGCGGGCAAATGACCACGGCGTTTCTTTTCATTTTACTGTTTCTGTGTCTTCTCTCCGGCATGCCCATCGCCCTGGCCCTGGGCTTTTCCAGCATCACCACCATCCTCTTCTTCTCCAACGACTCCCTGGCGTCCATCGCCCTGAAATACTTCAGCACCCTGTCGGAGCACTATACGCTGCTGGCCATTCCGTTCTTCATCCTGTCCTCGGCGTTTTTGTCCACAGGAGGCGTGGCCAACCGGCTGATCCGTTTCGCGGTGAGCTGCGTGGGGCACATCCAGGGCGGCCTGGCCATGGCCTCGGTCCTGGCCTGCATGCTCTTCGCGGCCGTGTCCGGCTCCTCCCCGGCCACCGTGGCGGCCATCGGCAGCATCGTCATCGCCGGCATGGTCCGGGCCGGGTACAGCGAATCCATGGCCGCCGGCGTGATCTGCAACGCCGGCACCCTGGGCATCCTCATCCCGCCGTCCATCGTCATGCTGGTCTATTCCGCGGCCACCCAGGTCTCGGCCGCGCGCATGTTCATGGCCGGTTTCGTGCCCGGCGTCCTGCTCGGGCTGTCGCTGATGCTGGCCATCTACTTCACCGCCCGGGTGAAGAAGCTTCCGGCCATGCCCTGGGCCGGATTCCGCGAGATCTTCGCCTCGGGCTTCTCGGCCCTGGGCGGCATCATGCTCATCGTCATCGTGCTCGGCTCCATCTACGGGGGAATATGCAGCCCCACCGAGGCCGCCGCCCTCTCCGCGGTCTACGCCTATTTCGTGGCCGTGTTCGTGTACCGGGACATGGGGCCTCTCAAGAACACGCCCTGGAAAAAACCCGGGGAATCCGCCGGGTCCATGATTCTGCGCAACCTGTGGATCATCCTGGCGGCCATTCCCAAATCCACCACCGACCCCCAGGTGCGCAAGGTGCTGCTCGAGGCGACCAAGGTGAGCGTGATGCTCCTTTTCATCATCGCCAACGCCATGATCTTCGCCCACGTGCTGACCACCGAGCGCATCCCGCACCACATCGCCGAACTCATCGTGGGCTGGGGCCTGCCGGCCTGGGGCTTTTTGCTGGTGGTGAACATCCTTTTGCTCATCGCCGGAAACTTCATGGAGCCGTCGGCCATCCTGCTCATCATGGCCCCCATCCTGTTTCCCATCTCCCAGCAGTTGGGGATCGACCCCATCCATCTGGGCATCGTCATGGTCATCAACATGGAGATCGGCATGATCACCCCGCCGGTGGGCCTGAACCTCTTCGTGACCGCCGGCATCACCGGCCGCAGCATCACCTGGGTCCTGCGCGCCGCCCTGCCCTGGCTCATGGTGCTCATCGGCTTCCTGATCCTGGTCACCTACGTGCCGTTCATCTCCACCTGCCTGCCGGAGTACATCGACTACCTCAAGGGCTACAAATAGGCGCGGCTCGCAATCAACGACACCTCGTGAAGCCCTCTCCCCGGAGAGGGCTTCGTTTTTTTCGGGCCCGCGCCCGCCGTACCCGGCGCCCCAGGCCGGGCCTTCCGTTGCGCCGCCCGACCGACAGGCGACGAGTCATCTTTTCATGCCACTCGTCTCCTTCCCAAGGAATGTCCTCCTTTTTGTCCTCCGCTTTGACAAAAAAAACGCCATGTCTTAAATTCTTCGTGTTATCCATCCTTCTGTCCTACATCACCCGCAACGACACATTTTCGAGGGTTGCCCCATGAAATCCACCGTCTTCCCTGTGCTCACGGCTCTTGTCTGCGCCCTTTTCCTCCTTTCCGGCCCGTCCCGGGACGCCGACGCCCGCGCGATCACCGACGCCCAGGGTGGGCGCGTCGAGGTCCCGGACGCGGTGACCCGGGTCATCTGCTCCGGCCCCGGCTGCCTGCGCCTTCTGACCTACCTCCAGGCCCAGGACCTGGCCGTGGCCGTGGACGACATCGAGACCAAGCGGGCGGCCTTCGACGCCCGGCCCTATGCCCTGGCCCACCCGGAATTCAAGAAACTGCCCCTTTTCGGGGAGTTTCGGGGTCACGACAACCCCGAACTGATCGCGGCCCTGAATCCCGCCCCCCAGGTCATTTTCAAGACCTATTCCACCATGGGCGCGGACCCCAAGACCCTGGCCGAAAAGACAGGCCTGCCGGTGGTGGTCCTGGACTACGGGGACCTGGGCAAGAACCGGCCGGCCCTGTACGCGGCGCTGCGGCTCATGGGCGAGGTCCTGGGGAAGAAGGACCGGGCCGAGGCGGTGATCGCCTTTTTCGACAAAACCATCGCCGACCTTGAGGCCCGGGTGAAGGACCTGCCCAAGGACCAGCGCAAGACCTGCTATGTGGGCGGCATCGCCAAAAAGGGTCCCCATGGCTTTTTGTCCACCGAACCCAACTACACCCCCTTCGAGTTGGCCGGATGCGTGAACGTGGCCCGGGAGGCCGGGGAGGACCTGGACCACGCCGCCGTGGCCAAGGAAAAGCTTCTGGTGTGGGATCCGGCCTTCCTGTTCATCGACCTGGCCACAGCCCAGATGGGCGATGCTGCCGGAGGCCTCTACGAGATCCGCACCGACCCGGTCTACGACGGCCTTTCGGCCAAGGCCTCGGGACAGGTCTACGGCCTTCTTCCCTACAACTGGTACACCACCAACTTCGGCTCGCTTCTGGCCGACGCCTACTTCATCGGCAAGGTCGTCAATCCGGAAAAATTCGCGGATGTGGACCCGGAGGCCAAGGCCGACGAGATCTATACGTTTTTGGTGGGCAAGCCGGTCTTTGCCGAGATGACCGGGGCCTTCGGCGGGCTGGCCTTCAAGCCCCTGCCCCTGAAGTAACGGGGAGGGAGCCATGCATTTCGGAGACGGCCGGATACCCGCGGCCTACCTGGCCCACATCGGCCGCAAGAAACTGTACGTGATCCTGGCCCTGGCGGCCTTGGCCGTGCTGTTCGTGGCCTCGGTGTCCCTTGGCCCGGTGCGGGTGCCGCCCCTTCAGGTCCTGGCCGCCTTTTTCGGCCAGGCCGCAAGCGCGCGCGACCAGGTCATCGTCATGTCCATCCGCCTGCCCCAGTCCCTGGCCGCGGCCGTGGCCGGCATGGCTCTGTCCGTGGCCGGGGCGGCCATGCAGTCCATCCTGCGAAACCCCCTGGGGTCTCCCTTCACCCTGGGCATCTCCCAGGCCGCGGCCTTCGGCGCGGCCTTCTCGGTGATCATCCTGGACAGCGGGATCATGACCAGCACCCAGGAGGGCGCGATCACCATCATAAACCCCTACCTGACCACGGCCATGGCCTTCGTCTTCTGTCTGGTGGCGGCCCTGGTGGTGGTGGCCGTGTCCCGGCTGCGCGGGGCAACCCCGGAGGTCATGGTCCTGACCGGCGTGGCCCTGGGCGCGCTTTTCACCGCCGGAACCATGTTTCTGCAATACTTCGCCGACGACCGGCAGCTTGCGGCCATGGTCTTCTGGACCTTCGGGGACGTGGCCCGGGCCAAGTGGGACACCCTGACCTTCATGGCCGTGGTGTCCGTGCCGGTGATCGCCTATTTCTACCTCAACCGCCTCAATCTCAACGCCATCGACGCCGGGGACGAGACCGCCAAGGGCCTTGGGGTCCGGGTGGAGCGGCTGCGACTTTTCGGCATGCTTCTGGCCTCGCTTCTGACGGCCACGGTGGTGGCCTTTCTGGGGGTCATCGGCTTCGTGGGGCTGGTGTGCCCGCACCTGGCCAGGTGGGTGGCCGGGGACGACCACCGCTTCCTTCTGCCCCTGTCCTGCCTTCTGGGGGCGCTCTTGCTCGTGGCCTCGGACACGGCGGCCAGGCTGGTCATCGCCCCGAGCGTCTTGCCCGTGTCGGTGCTCACGGCCTTTCTGGGCGCCCCCACCTTTATCGCCCTGCTCCTCGGGAGGCGGAAACGATGAAACTTCGCGCCATGCAGCTCGACGTCGGGTACCGGGACCGCCCGGTGCTCATGGACGTGGACTTCGAGGTCGCTCCCGGTGAAGTCCTGGCCGTTCTCGGCCGCAACGGCGTGGGCAAGACCACGCTTTTGCGCACCTTAAACGCCATGCTGCCGGCCCGTGGAGGCGCGGTCCTGGTGGAGGACGCGGACATCCTGCGCCTTTCCTCCCGGGAGATCGCCAAGACCATGGGCTATGTGCCCCAGCGCTCCGAGGCCGGAAAGCTCACGGCCTTCGACGCCATCCTGCTCGGCCGGGTCCCGCATTTGCGTTTTTCCGTGCGGCCCGAGGACCTGCGGGTGGTGGAGGCGGCCATCCGCCGCCTGGGCCTTGAGGAACTGGCCCTGCGCAACCTGGACCGCATGAGCGGCGGCGAGCTCCAGAAGGTATGCATCGCCCGGGCCCTGGTCCAGGAGCCTTCGGTCCTGCTCCTGGACGAGCCCACAAGCAGCCTGGACCTCAAGAACCAGATGGAGATCCTGTCCCTGGTGCGCGAGGTGGCCGTGGGGCACGGGGTCGGGGTGGTCATGACCATGCACGACCTGTCCACGGCCCTGCGGTTCGCTGACCGCTTCCTTTTCCTGAAAAAAGGCCGGGTGCTGGCCGTGTGCGACCGAGAGGGCCTCTCCCCGGAGGTCATCGCCGAGGCCTACGGAGTGCCCGTTTTCATCGAATGGATCAGGGGATGTCCGGTGGTCATCCCGGAAAACTGACGCGTCGCGACGAAGGAGCCGTCCCATGGGATGCACGTTGACGAAAGAGCAACTGGACCGGGCCGTGGCCTTCCACGGCCATGAATGCCCTGGACTGACCATCGGCCTGCGGGCCGCGGAGTTGTGCCTGCGCGATCTCGGGCACAACGACGAAAACCGCCTCGTGGCCGTGGTGGAAACGGACATGTGCGGGGTGGACGCCATCCAGGTCCTGACCGGCTGCACCTACGGCAAGGGCAACCTCATCCACCGCGACCTAGGCAAGATGGCCTTCTCGTTCTATCGGCGCAAGGACGGCAGATGCTTCCGGGCCGTTTTGCGTCCGGAATCCAACGGCGCGGCCGGCGTCGAGGCCCGGGCGCTGATGAAGAAGGTCTTTTCCGGGCGTGCCACAGAGGAGGAAACCCGGCGTTGCGACGAGATGCGCGAGAGGTACCGCGAACACCTGCTGTCCCTCGACCTTTCCGAGGTCTTCAGCATCGGCGAGCCGCCGCCCCTCCCCCGCGACGCGGCCATCCTGGACAGCCTCGCCTGCGAGCACTGCGGGGAATCGACCATGGAGTCGCGCACCCGCCGCTTCGACGGCAAGACATTGTGCATCCCCTGCTTCGAGGCCGTGGAACAAAAACGCTGATCCCGCCGGCATCGTCACGCGTCTCCCGGCCACGCCGGGAGACGCGTTTCCGTGATCCCGCACACCTCATTCCGCCTTCATGCCGGCGGCCTCCGGTATCTTCCCTGTTCGCAGGAATCGGACCCTTACCGAATACTTTTTCTCCGGCTTGCCCCCTCCCGGGAAAACACGTATGAAATCGTATGGGGTTGCCGGTACAAACACGCCGCAAGGAACAACCATGGCCCCTTCTCCGGAAAAGAAACAGTATTTGACCTTCTGCCTGGGCGAGGAGCTCTTCGCCCTGGAGTCCTCGCTGGTCCTGGAAGTCCTCGAGGTCCCGGCCATCACCCGCATCCCCCGCGTCCCGGGATTCCTCGTGGGCGTGATCAATCTGCGCGGCAACGCGGCCACCGTGGTGGACGTGCGCCGCAAGTTCGGCATGGAGCCCACCCGGCATACCAGGGATACCTGCGTCATCGTGGTGGAACGCGAATTCGAGGGGGAGCGGCTGGCCGTGGGCCTTCTGGCCGACTCGGTGCGCGAGGTCATGGAGATCGCGCCGCAGGACGTGCTCAGCCCCCCGGAGATGGGCCTGTCCGTGGACGCGGCCTACTTAAGCGGCGTGGCCCGGAACGGCGAGGACTTTCTCCTGCTTCTCGACGCCCACCGTCTGCTGTCCCTTGAGGAACTGGCGGCCCGCCCGGACCAGGTCTGACCGCCCGCTTTGCCGCCCGTGGCGGGGATTCCCCCGCCTGTGGACGTTTTTTTCCGGATTGTGCAGATTTGTGTTGCACTTTTTCCCAAAGCCCGTAAGGTGCGCCGGTCATGCGTCCGGTTGTCCTGACTTCGCCGGACAACACATTCGAGGAGGAAGTTTCTTTTATGTCCCAGGAAGGTACCGTCAAGTGGTTCAATGAGAAGAAGGGGTTCGGTTTTATCGAGCAAAACGGCGGAGATGACGTGTTCGTGCATTTCTCGGCCATCAGCGGAAACGGATTCAAGACCCTGCACGAAGGTGATCGGGTCAGCTTCGATATCGTTTCCGGCGACAAGGGCGTCAAGGCCGCCAACGTCACGGTTCTCTAGCCGGCCACATACATTCTCGTTCGCCACGCCCCCGCCTCCGCGGGGGCTTTTTTTTTCGTCCGGCGGCATCGCCGCCACCCACCCCAAGCCTTTCGCATTCATCCCATGCGTGGAGCTTGACAGGGGATGGGAGTTTTTTCATCCTGGTGCCGGATAGACCTCTGGCGGCGATCCGGCCGTTTCGCCCCTTTTTTCCATCCCCCCGGTTCGGATCCGCCGGCCTCCCCATTTCCAAAAGTCCTGGCTGTGCTCCCGTCGCGGGCGCGCCATCATCCGGAGGCGTTGTGGGCAACGTTTTAATCATCGACGATGATCACGATATCCGTGACGCCCTAAGCCGTGTGGTCAAACGTCTGGGTCACCAGGCCCAGACCGCGGCCACCCTGGACGAGGGCCGGCGGCTGGCCGAGGCCGGGGACGTGGACGTGGTCTTTCTTGATGTGCGCATGCCCGACGGCAACGGCCTGGACGCCATCGCGGACATCCGGATGACCGCCTCGGCGCCCGAGGTCATCGTCATTACCGGATGGGGGGAGGCGGACGGCGCGGAACGGGCCATGCGCCAAGGCGCCTGGGACTATATCGAGAAACCGCCCTCGGTGCGCACCATGACCGCCCCGCTCGAGCGGGCCATGGAATACCGCCGTGGCGGCGGCGCCCCCCAGATTTCCGAATTCCGGTTCGAAGGCATCACCGGGAAGAACCCTCGCCGCATCACCTGCCTGGAATTGGCCGCCAAGGCCGCGGCCGGCGAGGTCAACGTGCTTTTGACCGGTCAGACCGGCACGGGCAAGGAGCTGTTCGCCCGGGCCATACACGACAACTCCCCCAGGGCCGGACAGCCCTTCGTGGTGGTGGACTGCGCCGCCCTGCCCCCGACCCTCGTGGAGAGCGTGCTGTTCGGCAACGAGAAGGGGGCCTATACCGGGGCGGACACCCGCCGCGACGGTCTTATCCTGCAAGCGCACGGCGGGACGCTTTTTCTGGACGAGGTGGGGGAACTCCCGCTATCGGCTCAAAAGGCCTTCCTGCGGGTGCTCCAGGAAAGACGTCTGAGGCCTGTGGGCGGCCGTGAGGAAAAATCCTGCGATTTCAGGTTGGTGGCCGCGACAAACCAGGATCTGGAAGGCATGGTCCGCATGGGTCTTTTTCGCCAGGACCTGCTGTTCAGGCTTCAGGGGCTGGGCATCGACCTGCCCGCCTTGCGCGAACTGCCCGAGGACATCCGCTTTTTCGCCGCATACTTCCTCGAGCGGGCCCGGAAAAGGCGGGGATTGCCCGAAAAAACCCTGTCCGACGATTTCGTGGCCGCGCTGACCGCCTACCCCTGGCCGGGCAACATCCGCGAGGTCTCCAATACCATGGAGGGGGTGCTGGCCCTGGCCCGGGACGACGAGGTGCTCTATCCGGTCCACCTGCCGTTGCATATCCGGGTCCATGCCGCCCGCTCCAGGGTTGGGGAGGGAGAAGCCGCCAGACAGGCCGGAAACGGCGAGGCGGCTTCCGGAGCTTTCGCGCCCGTGGCGGAAATTCCCATGACCGGGGAATTCCCCGGATCCGAGGCCTGGGACGACAACGAGGCCATGCCCTGCCTCAAGGACTCCCGCGATACCCACGATGCCCAGTACCTGCGGACACTTTTGGCCCGCCACGCCGGGAACATCCGCAAGCTCTTGTCCGTTTCGGGGCTTTCCCGCTCGCGCCTCTACGCCCTGCTCAAAAAACACGGCCTGACCCCGGAACGGCCGTGATCTCCTCCGGCTAAAGATTGGCCGCGCCGGGCCGATAGAGAAGGCATGCCCGGCGAAGGAAACTGTCTCGGCGCCGGGCGGAGGCGGAAAGATGCGCTCCCTGCTCGTGGCCGTCATCCTTGTGGTGGCCGTGTTCATCTATCTGGCCGTGGCCTCGCGGCTCGACGCCCCGGCGGCCGTCCCGTCGGGCGAGGCCAGATTCCGGGCCGTGACCGAGAACGTGCGCGCTCTTGAGGCCGCCCGCCAAAACATGTTGGCCGGAGCCCGGCTGGCCGGAGCCCGGCATGGCGCGGGGGACAGGTCCGCCCCCGGTTTTGGCGCGGCCTATTCCCGAGGATATCGCGACGGTTTCGAGCAGGGCTATGCCACCGGGGCCTACCTGTCGTCCTCGGCGCGGCCCAACCCGCTGTTCTTCCCCATTCCGGCAAGCAGGTAACGCGCTCGTCCGCCACACGATCCAGGCATCAGGACTTGTGCTGTTTATTCCTCGTCGGCCAAGAGTTCCCTGCCCTCGCCGGGATAGATGCGCCTTTCGGCAAGCGGCGTGGGCCTGGTCACCGGAGGCCACCTTCCGGGGACGGGATCGGCTCCCTGCCTGGCCACGTCCGAGGGCCGCTTGTCGGCCATGGCCGGGTGGGCGCGCACGTCCACGCCCGGCACGGGGCAGCTGAACTCGATGGCGATGCCGTTGGGATCGAAGGAATACAGGGAAAAGATAAACCCGTGGTCGATGACCTCGGAGACCCAGAAACCGGCGGCATCGAGCTTGTCCTTGATCTCCCACAGGTCGTCCCGGTCGCGCACCCCGAGGGAGACGTGATCGAAGGCGTAGGGTCCCTTGACCGGCACCCCGTGGTCCTTTTCCGGAATGGGGGACACGCCGTCCCATTCGAAAAAGGCGATCATGTCCTGGGGGCTTATCTCGAAAAAATAGTGGCGGTAGCCGGGGCGCCCCAGGCCGGCAACCAGACGCAGGCCCAAAAGATCGCGCCAGAACCGGATGGTGGCGTCCATGTCCCCTGTGGCCATGGCCAGATGATTGATGCCGGTATAGTGCATGACCTGGACCCTCCTGGGCGCAACGTGCCGAGGCGGCTGCCTGTCTTCCGGGGTCAGGGGACGGAAAGGTCCATGGCTCCAGGGTCCATGTCGCCCCAGAACACCAGTTCTGCCGCGCCGCGGAGGAACGGCCCCCCCTCGCCGACGCTCACCCCGAGCACCTCGCCGCCCGAGGTGACCACCTCCACCTCGCCGCCCACCAGCCCCAACGCACCGGCCACCACGGCCGAGGCCACGGCCCCGGTGCCGCAGGCATAGGTCTCCGCCTCCACACCGCGCTCATAGGTACGCAGTCGCAGGCGGCCGTGCCCTTCGACCTTGACGAAATTCACATTGGTCCCGGCCGGGGCGAATTCCTCGTGATAGCGCATGCCCCGTCCGAGCCCGGCCACGTCCAGATCGGCCAGGTCGTCGCGCACGACCACGGCGTGGGGCACGCCGGTGTCCACGAAATGGAACGGCACGGTCATGCCTTCCAATTCAAGCTCCATGCCCAGGAGCAGCCCCTTGGGCGTGGTCAGGCGCACCCGGACCTGATTCGTACCGGGAAAGACCTCGGCCTGGATGTCCCCGGCGTCGGTGCCCAGGACATGGACGGCCGGCGCCAGCCCGATGAGATAGGCCAGCCTGGCCGCGCACCGCGACCCGTTGCCGCACATCTCGGCCCGTGAACCGTCGGAGTTGTAGAAATGCCAGATGTAATCGGCCCGGGAGCCTTCCGGCGCCTCGTCCAGGAAAATGAGTCCGTCGGCGCCCACGCCGAAAGCCTTGCGGCAGATCGTGCGCGCCCACTCTCCCATGGCGATCGCGGGCGCCCGGACCTCTCGGTTGTCGATCAGGACGAAGTCGTTGCCGCACCCCTGCATCTTGAAAAACGGGACTGTGCGTCCCGACTCCGGCGTACCGAAACCCATGAAGTCGCTCCTCCTCCGCAAGATGCATTCACGGATACCAGAAGCGTCCCGGCGCGTCGAGAAGGGACTCCCGACCCTCTCAGGACAGGGCGGCCAGAAGCTTTTTCGCGGGTTCGTAGGACGGATCGAGATCCAGGGCCATGGCCAGGTATTTCCTGGCCTCGCCGGCCTGGTTGGTACGGTGCAGGGCCATGGCGATGTTGTAGGGCACGGACGGGGTCTGGCGCAATATTCCCTGATCGGCCCCGACGGCTTTCTGAAAAGAGTCCCAGGCCTTGTCGTAGACCCGACCATCGGCGTAGGCCACGCCGATATTGTAAAGAAGCCCGGCATCCCCGGGGGCCAGGGGCAGGGCCTTGACGTAGTTGTCCACGGCTTCCCTCCATTTTCCCTGGCGGCGCAGGACGATGCCCCGGTTGTTGAACATCCACAGGTCGTCGCGGCACAGTTGCGCGCCCTTGGCCTCGATGGCCTCGGTCATGTAGGCCAGGGCCAATTCCTCGTCCCTCTCCCCGATCTTCCGCGCGATCTCCATGAGCGACTCGCTGACCATCTCGCCGGCGACCTTGCCCACCACCTTCTTGGCCTGCTCGAAATACTCCCTGGCCTTGTCCGCGTCGTCACGCTCCAGGTAGGTCTCCCCGATCTCCACCTTGCGTTCGAAATTGAGCGGGGAAAGGGCGTCGAGTTTGTTGAGAAAAAAAAGCTTCTTATCCGAATTCCCAGTCTGGGCGCTTAAGTCCACAAGCTTTTTCAAGGGTTCGATAAAAAGCTTTTCAGCCTTGTACGCCTTGAGATAATGCTTCTCGGCCTCCTTGTGGTTTCCCCGGCGAACCTCGATGTCGCCCATAAGCAGATGCCCCTTGAGGCTGCCGGGTTTCATTTCAAATATCCGCGCGGCCAAAGCCTCGGCATCGGCCAGGTCCCCGTTTTCCAAAAGCGCCGCGCACCGGTCCATGAGCACCCCGAGCTGGGTGTTGGGCCGGATGGCGAAGGCCGCCTTCTCAATGATGGCGTTGGCCGAGATGGGTTTGGTGATGAAGCTCGCGGCGCCGATCTCGTGGGCCAGGATGATTTCCTCGCGGGAAGTTTCGCCGCTGACCACGATGATTTTGACCTTGTCCGGATAGAAGCCGCGAAGCACCTTGACCGCCTTGATGCAGGAGGCCTTGCGGATGCGGCGCTCCAGAAAGACGAGCATGGGGCTCGCGGCCTTCTCGGCCAGTTTCCCGACCTGGGCGACGACATCGTCGTATTCCAGGCATTCGCGACAAAAGTTGCGGGTGTCCAGCTTGAGTTGGGAAATGGTGAAACGCAGCATCTTGACGAAGGCGTCGTCGTCGCTGCACACGAACATCAGGCCGCCCTCGTTGAAATAGTCCAGAACGATCTTTTCGTATTTCTTGATCGACTGGTCGGTCTTGACGCGCATGACCGTGGACATGGCTCCCTCGTAAGGCCATTGTTTTTTGAACATCAAACCCGCGACGCGTTCTTGAAATCCACGCCGCCGGACGCCACAGGCACCCTTCAACCCATGTTATCAATTCCCGCCGCCGTGACCCTGCGGCATGGGGCACGAGCCGTCCCGATCCTGTCGTTCCTTCCGAAGCATGTCCGCCAGCTCCGGATCGAGCCGGCAAAGCGCGCAATCCACTTCAGGCGGGGCATAGACCGCCACGGTGTCCGGAGCCTGATCGCCGGCCCGCTTGAGCCGCGAGAGCAGTTCCTGGTCCACGATCGTTCCGGAGGCCACCACCCCGCCATCCACGGTCAGGTCCCCGGCCAGCACCATGCCCGGCGTGAGATCCCCCGGGGCCACATCGGAGAGGGTGAATCCCTCGCGACTTTTGGCCAGGGTGGCGAAGGCCTCGAACACCCGGGGATCGTACCAGCCGGAACGTTCGCGCATGGCCGCCAGGGCCCGGGCCTTGTCAAAACCGGAACAGATCAGCGTGTCGTAGTCCAGGGCCACCTTCAAGAGCCGCGAACCCAGAGGGATATCCTGGCCGCTCGGGCCGTCCGGCGGAGGTCCCGAACCGTCGTAGCGTTTTTCCTGGAACCGGATGATCGCGGCCACCTCGTCGAGTCGGGGGATGTTGGCCAAAAGATCGCCGGCGATTCTGGGATGCTGGTCGAAAAGTCTTTGGCGCCGGTCGTCGAGCCCTCCCTGGCGCAGCATGTCCGCGAGCATCCGTTCTGGAAGGGCGGCGCAACCGATCTGGGACAGCATGACCGCCAGTTCCAGCCTCCAGGGTTCGGCAATGCCCAGGTATCCGGCCACATCCAGGACGATGCGCTTGACCCGGACGGCTCGTCCATGGGCGCTGGCGTTGAGCAGGGCCAGAAGGTCGGTCAGGACCTTGATGGTGCCCCGCAGGGTGCCCTTGAGAAAACTTTTTTCAGCCGTGACCAATCCGTATTGCTCCAGGCCGGCGACCAGGGCGGCATCGAGCTCCTCCTCGGAGCACGGCTTGGCCAGAAAGCGAAACACATGTCCGGTGTTGACCGCGTCCATGGCCGAACGGATGTCGGCATAGCCGGTGAGCATGATCCGGACCGTGTCCGGGCAGGTCTGACGCAGCCGGGAAAAAAACGTCACACCGTCCATGTCGGGCATGCGCAGGTCCGAAACCACCACGGCATAGGGACCGTTCTCGGCCACGGCCTCGAGGCCGCGAATCGGGCCCTGGGCCAGATCCAGGTCGTATTTCCTCCGCAAGACCCTCCCGTAGGCGGCCAGCGTCTCCCGGATCGTCATCCACGAAGAGTATCTTGTGTCTGCTGGGCGGCACGGCCACTCCTTCGCCGTCATGTTGAATCCTTTTAGTATATCCGTGTCGAGACGGGATGCAATGCCTTACGGGAAAAGATTCCTCTTTTGAAAAAAGTTTTCATTTTTCCGGCAAGGCGCCTTGCATCGCCAAGAGCTCCAAAAATCGCACCATCGAGACCTCACTGCGTCCCATCATGCTCTTTGCCTGCCTGATGGTCCAGTGGCAACTTCACGGTAAAAACGGTTCCCCGGCCCGGGGCGGTCTCGAAAAACACCTCCCCGTCATGTCGTTCCACAATGGCATAGACCAGGGCCAGTCCCTGGCCGGTTCCCCGGCCCACCTCCTTGGTGGTGAAAAAGGGATCGAATATCCGGCCCCGGATCTCCTCGGGAATTCCCGGCCCGGTGTCGGCCACGCTGACAGTCACGAATGCGTCGTCCCGTTTCGTGCGCACGGTGATGGTCCCGATCTTCCCGCTCCTGCCGCCGCGCATCTCCTCGATGGCCTGGGCCGCGTTGAGGATCAGATTCAGGAAAACCTGCCCCATCTCCTGCGGCAGGCCGCGTACGGCCGGGAGTTCGGGATCGAGATCCAGGACCATCTCGGCCGCGTCCTTCCAGGCGTTGCGGCTGACCAGGATGGCGTCCTGCAGGGCGGCGTTGAGGTCGAAGAGGATTTTTCCCCCGCCTCCGGGATGGGAGAACTGCCGCATGGCCCGGACGATGTCCGCCACCTGGCGCAGTCCCTTGCGGCTGTTGGCCACCGCGGCGGGGACCTCGGCGGCCAGATAGGCCAGATCGGCCTCGCGCTCGGCCTGATCCACATCATCGAGGATATGGGGATGCAAAAGGGCCTGTCCCTCCCGGACATCCCGGCGCAGCGCCCCGAAGGCGTTTCGATAGGCCTCCACCAGCCGCAGCAGATCCGTGAAGGCCCCTTCCAGAAAACCGGCGTTGTAGCTCACATACTGGACTGGGGTGTTGATCTCGTGGGCGATGCCGGCGGCCAGACGGCCGATGGACTGCATCTTGGTCTCATGGGTGGCCATGGCCTCCCGGACCTTGATCTGGGTGATGTCACGCCCGAGGATGAGCACCCCCGGGCTCCGCCCCCCGCCAGCGGGCACGGGGTTGGCTGTCAGTCCCAGGAAACGTTCGCCCGCGTCCGCGCGCAACCTGACCTCGTCCACGCGCACGGGCAGGCCCGTCCTGCGGCATCCCGCCACGGCGTCCATGACCGGCCCCCAATCCCAGTCCACGTCCAGATCGGCAAACCTCGAGCCAACCGCCCGATGCGCGCCACAACCGAGCATCCCGGCAGCGGCCCTGTTCCACCGGGTAACCGTATCGTCCCCGTCGAGGCTGATCAGGATGGAGCCGATGGAGGACAACAGCTGCTCGATATCCTGATTGGCCCGGCGCAGTTCGTGTTCGGCGGCCTTGCGGGCGCTGACGTCCTGAAAAAAAAGCAGAATGTCGGCTTCCCCGTCCCGCGCCGGCGGCAGGGGCGAGGCCGCGATTTCCAGGCAACGGACGCCGTCAGGCGTGTTGATCGCCATGTCCCGCGTGGCGGGGGACCCCTGTCCGACAGCCTGCCTGGCCGGGCACTCCGCACACGGGCACCCGCCCCTGCCCAACAGCATGTCGCACTTCCGGCCGACCGGGTCGTCCGCGCCAAGGGCGAACCACATGGCCAGGGTCCGATTGATGCGGCGGATGGTCATATCCGGGGAAAGAACGCACAGCCCGACCGGCACGGCATCGAAAACCGCATCGAGCGGGCTTGCCGGCAGGCAATCGTTCTTTGTCCGGGAACTGCCCCCCGGGGTCGGGGGGGGGGCGCCCTGGGTCATTTTGAAAACCTTCCTTGACGGGGATTCCGTCGCAAGCGCGCCGCCACGTGAAGAACTCGCGCCGGTCTGGGGACCGGGCGGCCCGGGCACACCGGCGTCGCCGGGCCTCGGAGGCCGTATCCCGGCGATCACGTTCCGATATCGGAAAAATCGGGGTCGTCCAGGTCCAGGTCATCCATGGATCCCGGTTCTCCCGGGCTTCCGCCGCCGACATCGCCCTGGTCCAGGATATCCAGAAATTTCTTTGCCCGTTCGAAGTCCGCGTTGACGCCAAGGGCCTTCTCGAGAAGGCGCCGGGCCTGTTTTCCCTGTCCTTTCGCATAGAAGGTCCGGGCGATGTTGTAGAACAGGTGTTCGTCGTCATGCCTGGCCAGGCGGGCCGCCCGTTTGTAGAACTTGAGCGCCTGGACGAACATGCCGTTTCTGCGCAGGCGGATGCCGAATTCGTTGAACAGGTGCTTGTGTTCCTCCTCGAAGGCCCCATCCAGGGCCACCACCCGCCGGAAGACGATATCCGCGTTTTCCTTCTCCCCCCGGGCGAGATAGCTCAGTCCCAGGCCGAAGGTGCCCCGGATGTGCTCCTCGTCCAGGCGCAGGGCGTTCTTGTATTCGAACTCGGCCGAGATGTGCTCGCCCCTGGCCCGATGCTCGTCTCCCTTGTCCACGCACTCCTCGACCTCGCGCATGGCCGGAACGACCTTGCTCATGTAGATCTCGGGCTCCGGGAGATACTCCGTGAGCAGGGAATCCCTGCTGATGACCCGGGGCTTGCCTGTGGGAATGAAATGCTTGTTGAGCTCACGTACGCCCAGGGTCCCGTCAGGCTGCTCTTCGACAAAGACAAAGATGCTCTGGTTGACCTTGCGCTTGGTGGAGCCGAATCCGACCACGCCCTTGGTCTGGGTGGAGAAGACCCCCTTGACGACTCCCGGGCGCAAAGAAGATGTCGTAGCCGGTCTTGCCGGGGTGTCCGAACGAAATGCGGTCTCAGCCATCGATGAGCTCCGCGAACTCCAGATTCCTGCGCGGCGGCACGAGCACCCGGATCCGAGTGTCCTTTGCGGCGCCAAGGAGGCTTTTCAGTCTTTTTATGGCCACGGTCCCCAGTTCCTGTCCCTTGGCCAGGACCACCTCCCCCCGTGGGCACACCAACTCCTGGTCCAAGATCATGCCCGGCCTGAGTTCGTGTAAGGCCAGAAGGCCCCGTTCGAATCCGTCGGGAAAATTGACCATGGATTCCAGGGCGTCAAGCACGGCGGGGTCATACCACCCCCTCCGGCCACGCATGCGCTCCAGGGCTTTCTGAGCGGGTTCCTCCACCTTTTTTGTGGCCGCGAACATCCGCTCCAGGGTGTCGAAATCCAGGGCGACCTTGAGAAGTCTGGCCCCCTGGGGGATGGCCTCTCCCTTGAGCCCTCCCGGGGGCAGCCCTCCCCCGTCGTAGCGTTTTTCCTGGTAGGCCACGATTTCCGCCACATCCCGCAATCGGGGGATGTTGGCGATGAGGTCCGCGGCGATTTTGGGATGCATGGCGAACTCGTACGCATAATCGCCGGTCAGAGCCCGCCCGAGATAGGCCTTGCGCAGGACGTCCCGTGGCAGGGCCGCGCACCCGATCTGGGACAGCATGGCCGCAAGCTCCAGACGCCACGGATCGGCCAGCCCCATGTAATCGGCCAGATCCATGACCAGCCGTTTGACCCGGGAGGATTTTCCGAAGGCCTCGGCATTGACCATGGCCATAAGCTCGGTCAGCAACTTGATGGTCCCACGCACGGTGCCGCGCAAAAGCTCCTTTTCCGCGACCACGAGCTGATACTGGCGGCACGCGGCGTCCACAGCCGCCTTCAGGGATTCCTCGGGGCAGGGCTTCGTGAGAAAGCTGAACACCTTGCCGGCGTTGACCGCGCCTGCCGCGGCGGCGACATCGGCATAGCCGGTCAGCATGATGCGGACGGTCTCGGGATATTTCTCCCTGGCCTTTTCCAGAAAGGCCACCCCGTCCATCCCGGGCATGCGCAGGTCCGAAACGATAACCGCGAACGGGGACCCGCCATCAAGCATGGCCAGTCCTTCCGCGGCATCGCCGGCGGTCTCGACGACATGACTTTTGCGGAAGATGCGCCGGTATGAGGCCAGCATTTCCGGTTCATCGTCAACGAAAAGGACGCGAGTCTTGTCCATGGCTTCTCCGAAAATGCCCCCCGGAGACGCGGCCCGGGTATTCGGACAGAACATCCCCGTAGACGATTTTTGATCCCTGCACAATAGGCCGAGGAGGCGTCCGTCCCGAGGCCACTTGACGGGCGACACGATCAATAGGAAGGTAAACGATGTCGGGCGGCGTTTGCCGCCTGGCGGTGGGGGGGGAACCATGCGACGCTTCGTGATGGTGTTGTTTGCGGGTCTGATCGCAACCCTCGCCTGCTGTGCGAAAACGGACAGCGCCTTTCTCGAGGTCAGAACCACCGGCGACGCCAGGATTTCCGGGCAGTTCTTCAGCAACCGTAACTTCACCGGCTGGAAATGACCGGGCAATCCGGCATACGCGACACCACGACATCCATGGCCACGCATCTCGACATCGCGGACATCCCGGCCAAGCTCACCGAGCTCGAGGCCTTCGCCCTGGAGCGCAACGACTACCGGGTCAAGCGGATCGTCGGCGAGCTCAAGCGTTCCGCAAAGATGCACGCCACCACCCTGGCCCTGGCCCGCGAGGAGAGCCTGGGGCTGCGCAAGGAGGTGGACAAGCTCAAAAAACAGGCCGCCACCCTGCAGTCCCAGGTGGAGACGGCCTTCGAGAGCTACCACTCCAGCCTGATCACCTTCGAAAAATTCCGCTCCGGTATCCGCATCGTGGAACAGATGCGCAACCACGAGGACCTGCCAGGCATCGTGGAGGGCATAAAAAAGCTCTTCAACCTGCGGGCCGTGGGGCTCCTCCTCGACGAGGCCGAATACGGCCAGTATCTGCCGGACACCATCCGCCGCGCCCCGCGCGAGGTCCTGGCCCGGGCCGTGGCCGGGGTCATCCCCGATCCCGCGCGCCGGGCCTCGTTCATGGGGCCGGTGACCGACGTGGGCGATCTGGAATTCTTCTTCGGACCGTCCATCCAGGGCGGCGGCGGCATGCCCCGCCTGGGTTCGTGCTTCATCTATCCCCTCAAGGACAAGTTCGGCCCCCAGAAGATGGTCGGGGTCATCGGCTTCTTCGACGGCAACCCCAAACGCTACGCCAAGGAGAAGCGCGCCGACTTCCTGGAGCATTTCTGCGACATCCTGGGGTATGCCGTGGTGGACGTCACGGACCGCAAGAAGGCCGAGGCCCTGCGCGAGGACGTGGAGCGCATGACCCGCCACGACCTCAAGTCCCCGCTCACGGCCATCCTGACCCTGCCGCAGCTCTTCAAGCGCGAGGGCAACCTGACCCCGCGCCAGATCGACATGCTCAACCTGGTGCAAAGCGCCGGCTACCGCATGCTGCACATGATCAACCAGTCCCTGGACCTCTACCGCATGGAGCGCGGGGTCTACGAACTGAACCCGCAGCCCGTGGATCTTCTGCCGATCCTGGACAACATCGCGGCGGAACTGCGCGGGGTGGCCGAATCCAAGGACCTGGCCATGGACATCGTGGTGCGCGGCCGGCCGCGCCGGGAGGGCGACGCCTTCGTGGTTCGGGGCGAGGAGATGCTGTGCTACACCATGTTCTCGAATCTGGTGCGCAACGCGCTTGAGGCCTCGCCTCAGGGCGGCCGGGTCATCGTGGAGTTGTCCGAGAACGCCGCCATGGAGGTGGCCGTGCGCAACGCCGGCAGCGTGCCGAGGGAGATCCGCTCCCGGTTCTTCCAGAAATACGTGACCGCCGGCAAAAAGGACGGCACGGGACTCGGCACTTACGGGGCCAGGCTCATCGCCCAGACCCACGGCGGCCGCATCCGCATGGAGACCTCCGAGGAAAAGGGCACCACGGTCACGGTCTTTTTCCCCAAGTAGCGCCGCACCGAGTTCCTCCCCCTTCTCCGGGTGCGAAAGACATCCGACGGCCGTGTCGCACGCAGCACCCCATGGCGGTGGGCATTGATTCCCTCTTGCCACAATACGGATGCGGCAGTGCGGCGCCTGCTCAACAGCCTTGCAATCCTCTTCGCACCTGGGCCTTATATCCTACTTTCGAATAAAACGTTCGCCATGACGGATTGTTCCTTCGGAAGACCCCCTGTTGGCTTGCCGGTAAATATCCGCTAGCCTGTCCGCCATGCGCAAACCGGATGCCCTGTCGCCCGCCGAAAAGACGGCCAAGGCCCGACGTCGCTGTCGTCGGGCCTTGTGGTGGATAATCGCCCTGTATCTGGTGACGACGCCATTAACGTATTACGAGTATATCATCTATTCCTTTCTGCCTCAGGTGTTTTACGACTGGGGTCCTTTTTTGATGTTCGTTGTCACGATATCCATGGAAGGCTATACCATCTTCCTCGCAATTCGCTACTTCCGCTTGCCATGGCTACAAAGCTTCTATCCTTTCCTTGTTGTCATCATTGCCCACCACACAATTGGGCTGGCAAATCCATACGAAACCAACATTAACTCGTATTGTGAAATTTTTCGCGAAAAACGGGAACAGCTTGTCAAGGATTATTGCGCGAAAAAGATTTCATTGCAAAAATTTCATTGGGATCATTGCTTCGTGCTGCCTTCTGAGTTGAGACACCTTGCCCTTGCTGATGGTGTTGTCGAAATCACCTGTGACTGGGACCGGCAGACAGGTCTCTTCTACACAAAGAGAGTTTTTCTCGACGCTTGGCATGGGCTTATGTACCAGTCCGACGACTCCTCTCCCGATGATCCTCAAGTCACGGACGCTTACGAGATCATAAAAATTGAAAAAAACTGGTACTATATCAATCATTGAAAAGAGACGATTTCCGCATTTTTCCCCATCGAGCACTGCTTCGGAAACGCCTTGCGGGAGTGGCCTCACGCTCCGTGCCGTGTAATGACGAAAGACGACCAGCGTGCCTCAACGCCTCAACACCGCCTTCGCGTCGCTCATATCTCTTGACGGTCATATGCGATGAGGACTTGCCCTTTTACTCCAATACATCGAGAATCCATTTGGCAATGGTTTCCGAACCAGCGTGCCTGCCGGTAAAGACACCCTCGGCGATCCTGAGCACGTCGTCTTTTGTCATCCCCGATTCCGGGTACCTGCTTCGATAGATTTCCTGGTAGTACCGAAAGCCGGCTTTGATCATCCTCTGGTCGTCCGGGTCGTCACCGTAGGGAGGCCCCTGAAAGGATACGCCGAAATCCAAAATTGACTTTTTATATTCGTTTGCTTTCCAGTCTTTTTGCGCAGTATTTGTCAACACATGCACAATTCCGGCCGCCTGGAGCGCCCATTTCTCCTGGAATCCAAAGGCCAGGGCCGTGGCCCCGTAATTGAAATTTCCGAAGTCTTCATATTTGGTATCGATCTTTTTATAATCCCAGGGTCCATCTTTCCTGACCATCTCGATAAACCAGAAGGGGTTGAAACTTTCGCGCGCCTTTTTGATATTCTCGTCGATGTGAACGCCAGGAGGCGCGTCAGGAACTTGAATTTTCGTAGAAAGGGAATCGCTACGAACATCCGTCCCTGAATATTTGGAAACAGACTCATACTTCATGTGCAGAACTTTGTTCTGCACCGCGGAGAAGGTGGCTATTTCCAGGGACGTCGTACCTTCCGCCTCTGTTTCGCGGTCCATCCTCTCAACGATGTCGTCATCATCGTCCGCCATATGCACCATCCTTTTTTGAAACGACGTGATCGAAAAAAATCCGTCTCGAACCCGTGCGCCATTGAATGTCCAAGAGGACAGCCGGCTTTTCGTCGCCCCTGCATGGCGCAACAGGGCCGTTTCAGGGCCAAAAAAAGAGGCCGGGCTTTCACCCGGCCTCGTAACAGGCGTATGTGCTCGCGCGCGGCGTCTAGTACATGCCGCCCATGCCGCCCATGCCGCCGCCCGGCATCGGGGGCATGTCCTTCTTGGGCTCGGGCTTCTCGGCCACGGCCGCCTCGGTGGTCAGAAGCAGGGAGGCCACGGACGAGGCGTTCTGCAGGGCGATGCGGGTGACCTTCTTGGGATCCACCACGCCGGCCTTGATCAGGTCCTCGTACTGGCCGGTGGAGGCGTTGAATCCCAGGCCCTCTTTGGCGTCCTTGACCTTGGCCACCACGATGGAGCCCTCGAAGCCCGCGTTCTGGGCGATCTGGCGCAGGGGCTCCTCGACGGCCCGGCGCACGATCTCGATGCCGGCGTGCTCGTCGTCGTCCGCGGCCTTGAGCTTGCCAAGGCCCTTGTCGCAACGCACCAGGGCCACGCCGCCGCCGGGCACGATGCCCTCTTCCACGGCCGCCCGGGTGGCGTTGAGCGCGTCCTCGACGCGGGCCTTCTTCTCCTTCATCTCGGTCTCGGTGGCCGCGCCGACATTGATCACGGCCACGCCGCCCACGATCTTGGCCAGGCGCTCCTGGAGCTTCTCCTTGTCGTAGCTGGAGGTGGTCTCGTCGATCTGGGCGCGGATCTGCTTGACCCGGGCCTTGATCTTCTCGGCGTCGCCCGCGCCGTCGACAATGGTGGTGTTCTCCTTGTCGACGATGATCCGCTTGGCCTTGCCCAGGCTCTGCAGGGTCATGTTCTCGAGCTTGAGTCCCAGATCCTCGGACACGCACTGTCCGCCGGTCAGGATGGCGATGTCCTCGAGCATGGCCTTGCGGCGCTCGCCGAAGCCCGGGGCCTTGACGGCCACGACCTGCAGGGTGCCGCGCAGCTTGTTGACCACCAGCGTGGCCAGGGCCTCACCCTCGACATCCTCGGCCACGATCAGAAGCGGCTTGCTCATCTTGGCCACCTGCTCCAGCACCGGCAGCAGGTCCTTCATGGAGGAGATCTTCTTCTCGTTGATCAGGATCAGGGGCTCGTCGAGCTCGCAGACCATCTTCTCGGGATCGGTCACGAAATAGGGGGACAGATAGCCGCGGTCGAACTGCATGCCTTCCACGACCTCAAGGGTGGTCTCCAGGCCCTTGGCCTCCTCGACGGTGATGACCCCTTCCTTGCCGACCTTGTTCATGGCCTCGGCGATGATGTTGCCGATGGTGGCGTCGGAGTTGGCGGAGATGGTGCCGACCTGGGCGATCTCCTTCTGGTCCCGGGTGGGCTTGGCCAGGGCTTCCAGGTCGCGGACGATGGCTTCCACGGCCTTGTCGATGCCGCGCTTGATGGCCATGGGGTTGCGGCCGGCGGCCACCAGCTTGACGCCCTCGGCATAGATGGCCTGGGCCAGGATGGTGGCCGTGGTGGTGCCGTCGCCGGCGACGTCGGAGGTCTTGGAGGCCACCTCCTTGACCATCTGGGCGCCCATGTTCTCGAACTTGTCCTCGAGATCGATCTCCTTGGCCACGGTCACGCCGTCCTTGGTGATGATCGGGGAACCGAACGACTTCTCGATGACCACGTTGCGGCCCTTGGGACCCAGGGTGACCTTCACGGCGTTGGCCAGCTTGTCCACGCCCTTTTTGAGGCGTTCGCGGGCCCGGGCGTCAAAAAGAATTTCCTTGGCCATGGATGACTCTCCTTGCTTTTCGTGAATGAAATGAAATGGGGAAATACGGAAAGACGGGATTCACGCGCCGCTATTTCTCGATGATGCAGAGGATGTCGTCCTCGCGCATGATCAGGTATTCCACGTCCTCGACCTTGACCTCGGTCCCGGCGTACTTGTTGAAAAGCACCAGCTCGCCCTTTTTGACGTTGGGCTTGATCCGCTTTCCGTCCTCGCCGAGCTTGCCGTCGCCGACCGCCTCGATCTGGCCCTTCATGGGCTTTTCCTTGGCCGTATCCGGGATGATGATGCCTCCCTTGGTCACCGTCTCCTCTTCGAGACGCTTCACCAGAACACGATCGCCAAGCGGTTTGAGCTTCATGGGCTATGACCTCCATTCGGTTTTTTGGTGGGTTCATACTGTTAGCACTCGACCAAGCCGAGTGCCAGTCTCGGGCGGGAGTTATCTAATCACGAATCTTCCGAAGGCAAGAAAAAAAATGTCGTCGTGGAATTATTTCTTCCGGCTTCCCACCTAACATCATAAAATAAAAGAATTATTATTTCAATCCCGAAAAGAAGCCCGTGACGGACTCCCTGAGCGGGCCGTTTTCGGCACGTTCCACCCATGATGATTATACGCGCCATGTCACCCGCAAAAGAAAGGTATCCGGCTGATTTCGCTCATCGTATTGACCGGAAAACAGCTTTGGCCTAGCATGGGGGGCGCTGGATGGCCGAGCGCCGGAGCCCGCCCCGGCAAAAGGCTTTTCTTTTTGACCCGCCGAGTCCCGGGCCCGACCAGACGCCCGACGGATCGAAGCCTCTTCCAAACCCCAAGCGAGGCGTCCATGCGCGACACCCTGGTTTTCGCTACGGTCCTCTTGCCCTTTTTCGCCGCGGTCCTGGCCTTTCTGGCCCGGGGAGACGCGCCGCGCAGGCTGATCATGCTCGGTACGGCCGCGGCCCTGATCCTGGCGTCGGCGGCCATGCTCGGCCAGGGGCCGTTCACCTGCGACGCCCCCCCATTCTTCGACGGACTGGTCGTCGCCTGCGACTTCGCGCTCCTGGGCGTCATCCTGGCCGTGGGCTGGAAACTGCGCAACCAGATCATCGTCTGGCTGACCCTGGCCCAGATCGCCGGACTGGCCTTCCTGGACTTTTTTCTGACCGGCCACGCTTCCCCCGGACCGACTATCTACGTGGACGACCTGAGCCTGGTCATGGTGGCCATCATCTCCATGATCGGCTCGCTCATCGGCATCTACGCCCTGGGCTACATGCGGGAACACGAGGAGCACCTGCACCTGGAGAAGTCCCGCCAGCCCGGGTTCTTCTTCTTTTTGATCCTGTTTCTGGGGGCCATGAACGGCCTGGTTCTGGCCAACAGCCTGTCCTGGATGTATTTTTTCTGGGAAATCACCACGTTCTGCTCGTTCATGCTCATCGGCCACGACGGCACGGACATCGCCCGCAAAAACGCCGAACGCGCCCTGTGGATGAACGTGGTCGGCGGCGCGGCCTTCGTCTTCGGGTTGATCCTGCTGCAGAAGGCCACCGGGACCCTGTCCCTGCAGGCCCTTCTGGCCAAGGCCCCGGAGATATCCACCGGCGGCATTCTTCTGGCCCCGCTGTTCCTTCTGGTCTTCGCCGGATTCACCAAGGCCGCCCAGACCCCCTTCCAGAGCTGGCTCACCGGGGCCATGGTCGCGCCCACCCCGGTCTCGGCCCTGTTGCACTCCTCCACCATGGTCAAGGCCGGGGTGTACCTGATCCTGCGCCTGGCCCCGCTTTTCGCCGGGACATACCTGTCCGCCCTGGTGGCGCTCTTCGGCGGCTTCTGCTTCCTGGCCACGGCGGCCATGGCCGTGGGCCAGTCCAACGGCAAAAAAATCCTGGCCTATTCCACCATCTCCAACCTGGCCCTGATCATCGCCTGCGCCGGCATCAACACCCCGGCGGCCATCACCGCGGCCGTCCTGCTGATCATCTTCCACGCCGTGTCCAAGGCCCTGCTGTTTTTGTGCGTGGGGTTCATCGAGCTCAGAATCGGCAGTCGGGACATCGAGGACATGCGCGGCCTGTTCCGGATCCTGCCGCGTACGGCGGTGATCGCCGCCGTGGGCATCCTGACCATGATGCTGCCGCCCTTCGGCATGCTTTTGGCCAAGTGGATGGCCATCGAGTCGGCCCATTCCCAATTCCTGGTGGCGGCCATGCTGGCCCTGGGAAGCGCCTTGACCGTGCTTTTCTGGGCCAGGTGGGCGGGCATGCTCTTTTCCGCGCCGTTCGGGCCGGCCCCGCGCGAGGCCGCGCCCGCGTCCATCCGTCTGCCCCTGATCATCCTGGCCTTCGCCGCCGTGCTTCTGAGCCTGGCCGCGCCCCTGCTCAACAGCGCCCTGGCCAGGCCCATGACCGCCCTGTACGCCTCGGCCGGGGCTTACACGGCAAGCTTGGCCGGCCTGGAAAACCAGACCGGGCTGTTCCCGGTCTATCCCCTGTTCCTTATCCTGGGCGTCGGATTCGTCCTGGCCGTGCGGGCCGCCCTGCGCGTCGGGCCGTCCGAGGCCACGGCCCCGTACATGTGCGGCGCCGGACGCGACGTGGACGGCCGGCCGGGATTCACCGGCCCCATGAACCGGCCCGTGGCCGCGACAGAAGGAAATTCCTACCTGCCCAGGATTTTCGGCGAGGACATGCTCGGCCGGTGGGCCAACGTGGTGGCCCTGGTGCTCGTGGGCCTCATGCTCGGAGGTGTGCTGTGGTAATCGGCAAGATCACCCTGGCCCTGGTCGCCGTGGTTCTGGCCCCATTGGCCGGGGGGCTTCTGGCCGGCGTGGACCGGAGGGTCACCGCCTGGCTGCAGTCCCGCTACGGGCCGCCCGTGCTCCAGCCCTTCTACGACGTCCTGAAACTCCTCGGAAAGCAAAGGATGGTGGTCAACCCCTGGCAGGCCCTGTCGGCCTACATCTATGTAGCCGCCGCGGCCACCTCGGTGTTTCTGTTTTTCCTGCAGGGCGACCTGCTGCTCATCTTCTTCGTCCTGACCATCGGCGCGGTGTTTTTGGTAGCCGGGGCCATGGCCGCGCCTTCGCCCTACAGCCAGGTCGGCGCCCAGCGCGAACTGTTCCAGATGCTGGCCTACGAGCCGCTCCTGGTCCTGGTCTTCGTGTCCATGGCCCTGGTCGCCGGCAGCTTCAAGATCGCGGCCATCCTGGAGCATCCCACGCCGCTTTTGCACGATCTGCCGCTCATGTTCATCGTGCTCGGCTACGTTTTGACCATCAAGCTGCGCAAGTCCCCCTTCGACATCGCGGCCAGCCAGCACGCCCACCAGGAGCTGGTGCGCGGCGTGCTCACGGAATATTCCGGCCCGTATCTGGCCCTGATCGAGATCGCCCACTGGTTCGAGGTGGTCCTGGTCCTCGGAATCTGCTCCCTGTTCTACGCCACCAGCGCCCTGGGCGTGGTCGTCCTTCTGGCAGCCACCTATTTCCTGGAACTGCTCATCGACAACGTCATGGCCCGCATGACCTGGCGCTGGATGCTGCGCTCGGTGCTGTCCGTGGGACTTCTGTTGTCGCTGGTGAACATCCTGTGGCTGTATGTGGCCTAACCCCCGGACCCCGGAAAGAGAGCCGAACCCATGCTCACCGACCTGATCAACAAGGGGCGCCTCAAGTCGCCGTGGATCATGCATTTCGACTGCGGCAGCTGCAACGGCTGCGACATCGAGGTCCTGGCCTGCCTGACCCCCCTTTACGACATCGAACGCTTCGGCATCGTCAACGTGGGCAACCCCAAGCACGCCGACGTGCTGCTGGTCACCGGCACGGTGAACCACCGCAACAAGCACGTCCTAAAAAACCTCTACGACCAGATGCCCGACCCCAAGGCGGTCATCGCCATCGGGGCCTGCGGCCTGTCCGGAGGGATCTTCCGCGAGGCCTACAACGTGGTCGGCGGCGTGGACAAGGTCATCCCCGTGGACGTGTACGTGCCCGGATGCCCGTCCCGGCCCGAGGCCATCATCGACGGCGTGGTCAAGGCCCTGGACGTGGTCAGGGTCAAGCTGGGGCTTACGGCCTAGACGGCCGGACGCAGGGGCATGGAAACAGCCTTGGATCGTTAGGGATTCCAAAGGGCTTCGCCCTTTGGCCGCCGGAGGCTTCCTCCCGGCGAATCCGGCATGCGCCCGGGGAGTTTTCAAACGCGGCGGGCCGGCCCGGCCGACACCCACAAAAGAAGGACATCGCCCGACATGGACGCCCAGACCATCACCGCCGAGGGAATCGTCTCCCTGGCCAGGGAAAAATTCGACGCCGGATACCGCCTGTTGACCTTGAGCTGCGTAGACCTGGGCGAGGCCGGCTTCGACATCCTGTACCACTTCGACAAGGACCTGCGCCTGGAGCACTACCGGCTGACCGTGCCGCGCGGCCGGACCGCGCCGAGCATCTCCGGGGTCTATTTCTGCGCCCTGTTGGTGGAGAACGAGATCCGCGACCAGTTCGGGGTGTGCTTCGACGGGATCGTCCTGGATTTCGGCGGCACCTTGTACCTGGAGGACGAGGTGCGCACCTCGCCATTTTGCAAATACAGCGTCTCCCAAACAAAACCCAGCGAGGAATAGACTTCATGGCCCGCACCATCGTGCCTTTCGGTCCCCAGCATCCGGTCCTGCCCGAACCGATCCACTTAAAGCTCGTGGTCGAGGACGAAATCGTCCTGGAGGCCGTGCCCGCGTTGGGCTACGTGCATCGCGGACTGGAAAAGCTGTGCGAGATAAAAGACATCCACCAGATGATCCAGGTGGTGGAGCGGGTCTGCGGCATCTGCTCCTGCCTGCACGCCGTGTGCTACTGCCAAGCCATCGAGGTCCTTTTGGGCCTGGACGTGCCGCCCCGGGCCAAGTACCTGCGCGTGATCTGGGGCGAACTGCACCGCATGCACAGCCACCTCCTATGGCTTGGGCTTTTCGCCGACGCCTTCGGCTTCGAAAGCCTTTTTATGCAGTTCTGGAAGGTGCGCGAGCGGATCATGGACATCATGGAGGCCACCTGCGGCAACCGGGTGGTGATCTCGGTGAACATCCTGGGCGGCGTGCGCCGTGACCTCTCGCCCGAGCAATGCGCCTGGGTCCTCGACCAGCTGGCCCTCGCCGAAAAGGACATCAAGAGGCTTTCATCCACGATTTTGGGCGACTACACGGTCTGTCGCCGCACCAAGGGCAAGGGCGTGCTCACGGGCGAACAGGCCCTGCAACTCGGTGCGGCCGGGCCGACCCTGCGCGGCAGCGGCGTGGCCCAGGACGCCCGCCAGGAGGGATACGCGGCCTACGGCGGCCTGGAGTTCGCGCCGGTGACCGAGCCCGACGGCGATTCCTGGTCCCGGGGCGCGGTGCGTTTCCGGGAGACCCTGCAGTGCATCGACCTGGTGCGCCAGGCCATCTCCCGAATGCCCGCCGGAGAGATCGCGGCCGCGGTCAAGGGTGCCAAGCCCCAGGGCGAGGTCACCATGCGCGTGGAGCAGCCGCGCGGCGAGCTTTTCTACTACATCAAGGCCGACGGCACGAAAAACCTGGACAGGCTGCGCATCCGCACCCCGACGTTCGCCAACATCCCGCCGCTTCTGGCCATGCTGCCGGGCATCGAACTGGCCGACGTCCCCGTGGTGGTGCTGTCCATCGACCCGTGCATCAGCTGCACCGAACGCTAAGAGAAGGAGCGCGGCCCCATGTTCACCATGACCAAGAACGTCGTGCGCAATCTTTTCACCAAAAGCGCCACGCGGCTCTATCCCTTCGAGGTGCGCCAGCCCTTCGCGGGCTACCGGGGGCGGCTGGACAACCGCATCGAGGACTGCATCTTCTGCAAGACCTGCCAGGTGAAGTGCCCGTCCCAGTGCATCACCGTGGATCCCAAGGCCGGCACCTGGGAGTGCGATCCGTTCGCCTGCGTCTACTGCTCCATCTGCGTGGACCACTGTCCGACCAAGTGCCTGTTCATGGACAATCATCACCGCGCGCCTTCGGCGGAGCGGGAGATGCTCCGCCTGCAGGGCACGCCGCGCAAGAAAAAAGCCCCGACCAAGGCGGCCAAGGCGGCGGATGCCGCCGCGCCCGAGGCTGCTCCCGAGGCCCCGGCCGACGACGCGAAATAGCCTGCCCCCGTTTCAGACGCATCCGCCCGCCGCATGGAGAAAGTCCATGCGGCGGGCGTTTTTTTCGGCCGTCCCCTTTTCGTCTCCACCCCATTGCAATTTTTGAGGGAGGGTCCAGGGAGGGAACTTTTTTTAAAAAGTTCCCTCCCTGGCCGCCGGAGGCAAACCCCTCCCGGAAACCGCTCAGGTGAGCGACGAGGCCATGCCCTCGGCAGAGGTCCCCCCGGCGCCGCCCGACCCGTACAGTTCGCTCTGCAACTGGGTGAGCTGGGCCTGGTACTGGGCCAACTGGGTCTGCAGGCTCTGGAGCTTCTCCTGCTTCTGGTCCTCGGGCAGGTTTTCCTGTTCGACCTGCTCGATCTCTTTTTGCAGTTCCTCGATCTTCTCCTTGACCTCGTCGATCTGGTCCTCGATGTCCGTGGTGTCGTCATCCTCCTCGGATGACGAGGAGCCGGACTTCGTGCTGGACTCGGTCTCCTCGTTCGCGGACGATCCGTAGGCGATGGCGAGGCGCTTGCCTTCCTCGGAAATGCTGACGGTGTCCCCGGAGCCGGAGGTGGTCGAGGTCCCGGAGGAACCGCTTCCATCGGTGGTCCCGGCGGCTGCGGTCTGGTTTGTTCCCGAAAGCAACGCGGTCGTCTCGTAGGTGCTGGCGGCGATTTCAAAGCCCATGGTGAACCCCCTGCAAAAAAAGTTGCAAATTTTCTGCTCTTATCGGCGGCTGCGGGAAATGCTTTAGCCCTTGGCAACGTTATTTTTCGAAAAAAAGAATTTTTTCGATGCGAACTCCATTTTATATTTTTAACGAATGGATATTTCGGCCAATAGACCGAGAGAATCATTTCTCATGCATACGTTCCCTCGGCGCAACCAACGTAACGAATTGCACATCATGCACACGCGTAACCTGCACATGTGCAGATTGCACAATTCAAGTTTGCACAAACTGGCTTCGCCTGGGAATGTATCGTATCAAAGATGCGACCCCAAATGATGTCCTGTGTCCTTCGAAAGGAAACGCCCGGACTATGCTCGCGTGGCCGGAGCGAGCGCCACGGCCCTGTAGATATGATCGGCATTCCAAAAAAACCGCTCTCTTTGGCAGGATATCCGCGCCATTCATCGGTGGGGATGCCGAGGACGCCGCGCGAAACCAGGACGCCGCCGGTCGCGGCATCCAGCTTCGGAAACGACGACGGCCCCGGATCATGCGATCCGGGGCCGCCGAAAGCATGGTCGGGAAATGCTCAGGTCAGCGAGGAGGACATGCCCTCGGCCCGGGTGCCGCCGGGGTTGCCTGATGAACCGTAGAGTGCCCTTTGCAGATCGGCCAACTGGGCTTGGTACTGGGCCAGCTGATCCTGCAACTGCTGGATTTTTTGCTGTTTCTGCTTTTCGGACAGGTTTTCCTCCTCGACCGCCCGGATCTGCTCCTGGAGTTCCTTGATCTTCGTCTGAACATCCTTGATCCGTTGCTTGACCTTGGCCGCAGTGGAGTCATCGTCATCGTCGGCCTCGGAAGCCCCCTGCGCGACGGCGAACGTCTCCGAGGACGAGGCAAGCCTTTTCCCCTCCTCGGAGATGGTCACGGTGTCGCCGGACGCGGCGGAGATGCCGCCGGAAGCCTTGTCGTCCGGAGAACCATCCACTTGAACCGCCCCTGTTACCGAGGTCGACAGCGTGAAGCCCGTTAGAGCGGAAATATCGGGTGTCATGGCCTGCTCCTTTCCCATACGCAGTGTTTTCTTCTTTTATCGGACAATCTGTCGGGTACTTGAGGGGAGAATGCACACGTTGTGCAAAAAATTGCATCGGTGGTTTTTCCCCCCGGGGCGGCGGACTTGAGACGACAGAAAGATCAGGAGGGCGACGAGTCCAGGGGCCAGGCCCCGGCCGACCGGCGCAGGCTTTCCCGGATGTAGCGCCCGGCCGCGACGCCGTCCACGGGACGAGAGAACATGTAGCCCTGGGCCTTGTCGCAGCGCACGCTCTGGAGCCGCGCGAACTGGTCCTCGCGCTCCACGCCCTCGGCGATGACCGTGAGCCCCAGGTTGCGGGCCAGGGAGATGATGGAGGTGACGATCTTGACGTTGTCCTCGACGTTGTCCGATCCGCTGATGAAGGACCGGTCGATCTTCAGGTGGTCGATGGGCAGCTGGCGCAGGTACGAAAGCGAGGAATATCCCGTGCCGAAATCGTCGACCGCGATGCGCACGCCCAGGGCCTTGAGCCGGTTGAGCTCGCTTATGGACCGGGCGGTGTCCCGCATGAGCACGGACTCGGTGATCTCGATCTTCAAGCACGACGGGTCGAGCCCCGTCTCTTGAAGCACCTGGGCCACGTGCTCCACCAGCCCGTCGCGGGCGAACTGGCGGCAGGAGACGTTGACGCTGACACTCAGGCGTTCGGCCCCGGGGATGGTCCGCTGCCAGCGGCCGAGCTGGCGGCAGGCCTCGGCGATGACCCACCGGCCAAGGGGCAGGATGATGCCCGTCTCCTCGGCCAGGGGGATGAACTTGCCCGGCGGCACGATGCCCCGGGAGGGGTGGTTCCAGCGCACCAGGGCCTCGAAGCCCTCCAGGCCCCGGGTATCGACATTGACGATGGGCTGGTAGTGCAGAACCATCTGGTCGCGGACCATGGCCTCGCGCAACTCGGCCTCGAGGCTCAGGGCCTCCAGTATCTCCTTGTGCATCCTGCGGTCAAAGATCATGTACGGACGGCCCATCTCCTTGGCCCGGTACATGGCGATGTCCGCATCGCGCAGGATGTCCTCGGACGACGTGTATTCCTTGGTGCGCAACACGATGCCGATGCTGGCTCCGGGAAAGACCTCGCTGCCGCACACCAGACACGGGCGGCGCAAGGTTTCCTGGATGCGCTCGGCCACGGCGATGACCTCGCGTTTGGCCCGAAATTCCTCCAGGATCACCGCGAATTCGTCCCCGCCAAGGCGGGCCACGGTGTCCACGGAACGCATGCACGACGTCAACCGCGCCGCGATCTCCCGCAGCAGGTGGTCGCCGGCGGCATGGCCCAGGCTGTCGTTGACGGTCTTGAACTTGTCCAGGTCGATCATGAGCACGGCGTACTGGTAGTCGTTCCGGCGACGGGCCCGGGCCAGGGCCCGCTCCAGGCGCTCGGCGAACAGGCTGCGGTTGGGCAGGCCGGTCAGGGCGTCGTGGAAGGCCTGGTGGGTGATCTGCTCCTCGAAGGCCTTGCGCTCGGAAATGTCCTGGTAGATGTAGACGACCCCCCCGGCCGCATCCCCGCTCTTGACCTGAAACCCGATCATGGACACCGGGATGGGCCGGCCGTCGCGGTGGCGGCGCACGGTCTCCTTCTGCACCGTGTTGCCGGCCAGAATGGCCGCCCGGACGTTCTCGCATTCGGTCAGAAGGTCCTCGGGCACGATGAACGCGCGCACCCCGAAGCCCTGGATGTCCGCGGTGCGATACCCGAAAAGCTCCTCGAAGCCCTTGTTGGCGTCCAGGACGTTGCGCTTTTCGTCGATGAGCACGATGGCCTGGGGGGAATTCTCGAAAAGCTGGCGGAAAAAGGCCCGTTGCGCCTCCAGGGCCTCCTCGGCCCGCTTGCGCTCGGTGATGTCCACCACCGTGCCCTCATAGTGGTCGACGGCGCCTTCCCCGTCGTAGACGGCCCGGGCGTTCTCGCTGATCCAGATGATTTCGCCGTCCTTCTTGCGCACCCGGGACTCGAAGTTCCAGACCTCGTGAAGCTGGCCCATGATGCGCACGAAGTCGTCGCGCCGGCCCGGATCCACGTAGAGCTGGTTTTTTATGTCCCTGAAATGTTCGATCAGCTCCGCCGGGCTCGAAAACCCGTAAATCCTGGCCAGGGATGGATTGACGTCCAGGTAGCGTCCGGCCGGGGTGGTCTGGAAGATGCCCTCCACGGCATTCTCGAAGATGGAGCGGTACTTGCGCTCGGCACCGCGCAACAGGTCCTCGGTCTGCTTGCGGATGGAGATGTCCCGGTAAATGACGAACACATCGTCCGGACCGGGGCCTGGAGCCCCGCCCGAGGCCGGGATGCACACCACGGTCACATGCCCCAGGGAGCCGTCGCGACGCCGCCGCCGGGTCTCCCGTTGCTCCGAGGTCCCGCACTCGATCCATTCGGCCGGGTCGTCCGGCGCGGGGGACTCGGGCCGGACCAGGTCGGCCAGGTCCGCGCCCGCGACGCACCCGGCCTCGTACCCGAAAAGGCGCTCGAAGGCCGGGTTGACCAGCAGCACCCGGCCCAGGGCGTCGCGCAGGACCACGGCGTTCGGGGAGCCATGGAACAGGATGCGGAAGAGAGAGTCGGGAACGCGTCGCGGGGGGCTTGGGACGACTGGGTCGGGTGAGTCGGGTGCTGTATGCGTCATGGGTACGTCGCGTCGAGTCGAATGATTTATCTCTAGCAATTTTTTCACCATTTTGTCAATTCATTGTAATATCAAGGCATTTATCTCGCGTCGCATCGAAAACAACAAAATCGTGGAGGCTGCGGACATTTTTGTGCGCACCATGCCCGCGCCGCGACCCGTTTGACCCCGGACCCAAGTTCTTCTATCCATCTCCTCCATCGCACCCATATTCCGCGATCCGGCGGGGACATCCCCTCCACATCACCGAAACGCCGAGGTTCCCCATGGCCGCGCCCGACACCGACAAAAAAACCCCCCCGGCCCTTTCCCGGGATTTCATCCGTACCATCATCGACGAGGACAACCGCACCGGAAAATGGGGCGGCCGGGTCCATACCCGGTTCCCTCCCGAGCCGAACGGCTACCTGCACCTCGGACACGCCAAGTCCATTTGCTTGAACTTCGGGATCGCCAAGGAATTCGGCGGCAAGTGCAACCTGCGCTTCGACGACACCAACCCCAGCAAGGAAGAGGTCGAATACGTCGATTCCATCAAGGAGGACGTGCGCTGGCTGGGATTTTCCTGGGACGACAGGCTCTTTTACGCCTCGGACTACTTCGAAAGGCTCTATGAATTCGCCGAACACCTGATCACAACAGGCAAGGCCTACGTCGACGACCTCTCGGCCGAGGACATCCGCGCCTACCGGGGCTCCCTTACCGAACCCGGGAAGGAAAGCCCCTTCCGCAACCGCTCCCCAGAGGAGAACCTGGACCTCTTCCGGCGCATGCGCGCCGGCGAATTCCCCGACGGCGCCCGGGTCCTGAGGGCCAAGATCGACATGCGAAGCCCCAACATCGTCATGCGCGACCCGACGCTCTACCGCATCAAGCATGTGCATCACCACCGCACCGGCGACGCCTGGTGCATCTACCCGATGTACGACTACACCCACTGCATCTCCGACGCCCTGGAGGGCGTCACCCACTCCCTGTGCTCCCTGGAGTTCGAGAACAACCGGCCCCTCTACGACTGGGTCCTGGACAACATCCCGGCCCCCTGCCACCCTCAGCAGATCGAGTTCGCCCGCCTGAACCTGGGCTATACCGTCTTAAGCAAGCGCAAGCTCATCCAACTCGTCACCGAGGGCCACGTCTCGGGCTGGGACGACCCGCGCATGCCCACCCTGTGCGGCGTGCGCCGCCGGGGGTACACCCCCGAGGCCCTGCGCGACTTCTGCGACCGCATCGGCATCTCCAAGGCCGACAACCTCGTGGACATGGCCCTTCTGGAACATTGCCTGCGCGAAGACCTGAACCGCCGGGCCCGCCGCGTGATGGGCGTCCTTAAGCCCGTCAAGCTCGTCATCGAAAACTATCCCGAAAACGCCGTCGAAACCATCGACTTTCCCTACCACCCCGAGAACCCGGCCATGGGCTCCCGGCCAGTGCCCTTTTCCCGCGAACTCTTCGTCGAACGCGACGACTTTTGCGAAGAGGCTCCCAAAAAATGGTACCGGCTGGCCCCGGGGGCCGAGGTGCGCCTGCGCCACGCCTACTACGTGACCTGCACCGGGTTCGACAAAGACCCGCAAACCGGCGAGATCGCCGCCATCCGCTGCGTCCACGACCCGGCCACCAAGGGCGGCTGGTCCACGGACGGCCGCAAGGTGCGCGGGACCTTGCACTGGGTCTCGGCCGCCCACGCCGTCCCCGCCGAGGTCCGGCTCTACGACCGCCTGTTCACCAAGGAGTCGCCGGCCGAGGGGCCGGAGGACTTCAAGACCTACCTCAATCCCCACTCCCTGGAGATCGTGTCCACGGCCATGCTCGAACCCAGCCTGGCCGCGGCCAAAGCCGGCGAGATCTTCCAGTTCGAACGTCTGGGCTACTTTTGCATGGACCGCGATTCCACCCCCTCCACGCCCGTCTTCAACCGCTCCGTGGCCCTCAAGGACTCCTGGGCCAAGGTCGCCAAGAAATAAACCGGGGCTGCCGCCCCGGACCCCGCCCGGGGGGAATCATTCCCCCCGGGCCCCCTGACTCCGGCGGGTCTTGCCCCCGGCGCTTTGC